>Ga0265318_10001466_pt1 | contig 13837 bp, 14 predicted proteins | sample 4821metaG_FD_192431 | JGI IMG/M metagenome (GOLD analysis project Ga0265318, IMG submission 192431) | Rhizosphere microbial communities from Carex aquatilis grown in University of Washington, Seatle, WA, United States - 4-8-21 metaG | ecosystem: Host-associated > Plants > Roots > Rhizosphere >... | reverse complement strand
CGCATGAAGGAGCAGCAGGCCATGCTGTCGCGGCTCGCAGCCGGCGACGAAGTGGTCACCGGAGGCGGCATCCTCGGGCGCATCACCGAAGTGAGCGATACCTTCGTCACGCTCGAGATCGCCGACGGCGTGCGCATCAAGGTGCAGAAGGCGCAGATCACGCAGCTCATGCCGAAAGGCACGCTCAAGAGTGCCTGAACGGCCCCGGCGCCGTTCAGTCCGCCGGCCACACCCCGTTCCCGCAACGCAATCGAAGAGCCGCGACCCGCATGCTTGAATTCCCGCGCTGGAAATACCTGCTGATCACGCTGGTGTCGCTGCTCGGGCTGCTGCTCGCGCTGCCCAACGTGTTCGGCGAGGACCCGGCGCTGCAGGTGGAGCGCAAGAGCCGCGCGCCGATGGACGATTTCTCGCGCCAGTCGATCGAGGAACTGCTCGCCAAGCAGCAGATCGCCATCAAGCGCGACTATCTGGACAGCGGCCGGCTGGTGCTCGCGTTCGCCGACGTGAATGCGCAGCTCAAGGCGCGCGATACGGTAGAGGCGACGCTCGCCGACGTGTACCGCTCGGCACTCTCGAACGCGTCGCGGGCCCCGGGGTGGATGCGCGGAATCGGACTCAAGGCGATGCCGCTCGGCCTGGACCTGCGCGGTGGCCTCTATCTGCTCTATCAGGTCGACGTCGCCGGGGCGGTCAGCCAGCTACTGGAGGCCGACGAGCAGAGCTTCCGACGTGCGCTGGACCAGGCGAAGCTCGGCTTTACCGACATCACGACCACGCGCTCGGCAGCCGAAGGCATGCTCGATGGGTTGCGGGTCAGTCTGCCAGCCGGCACCGATCCCGAGGCGGTCGCGAGCCTGCTGAGGGGCGTCGACAACAGCCTCACCTTCTCGGTCGCTGGAGGCGCGGCCGGACCGACGGTCGAGATGGTGCTCACGCCGGCGCAGATCCGCGCGCGCGAGGACTACGCCCTCGAGCAGAATCGCACCACGCTGATGAACCGCGTCAACGAACTCGGCGTGTCGGAGCCGATCGTGCAGCGCCAGGGCGTGGACCGCATCAACGTGCAGCTCCCGGGCGTGCAGAATTCGGCGGAGGTGAAGGACCTGCTCGGCAAGGTGGCCACCCTGGAGTTCCGGCTGGTCGACACGCAGGGTAATCCGCTGCAGGCCGAGCAGGCCGGGCGCGCACCGCTCGGCACCCGGCTGTACAAGATGCAGGACGGCTCGCCGATCCTGCTCAAGCGCGAGGTCGTGGTGACCGGCGATGAGCTGACGAGCGCGACCTCGACCAGTTCCAATGAAGGTCCGGCGGTCTCGATCCGGCTCGACGCCCGGGGAGCGGAGTCGATGCTGCGCACCACGCGCCTGAACGTCGGCAAGCGCATGGCCGTCGTCTACATCGAGAAGAGTCGTCGCCAGGTGGAAGTGGACGGGCAGAAGGTCGAACGCGACACCTCGACCGAGAAGGTCATCAGCGCACCGACCATCCGCGGCGTGTTCGGGCCGCAGTTCGAGGTCACCGGACTGTCGGCCGGAGAGGCGCGCGACCTCGCGCTGCTGCTGCGCTCGGGCTCGCTGGCGGCGCCGATCGAGGTGGTCGAGGAGCGGGCGATCGGACCGAGTCTCGGCCAGGACAACATCGACAAGGGCGTGCGCGCGCTCGAGATCGGCATGCTCGCCGTGTTCGTGTTCATGGCGCTGTATTACCAGGCATTCGGGCTGGTCGCGGACGTGGTGCTGCTGGCCAACGTCGTGCTGCTCACGGCGCTGCTCTCGCTGCTGCGTGCCTCGCTGTCGCTGCCCGGCATCGCCGGCATCATTCTCACGGTCGGCATCGCGGTGGATGCCAACGTGCTGATCTACGAGCGCATCCGCGAGGAGCTGCGCAACGGCGTGTCGCCGCAGGCGGCAATCCGCGCCGGCTTCGACAAGGCTTTCTCGGCGATCGCGGACTCGAACGTGACGGCGCTGATTGCGGGTCTCGCGCTCTGGGTGATCGGCACCGGTGCGATCCGCGGCTTCGCGATCGTACTGACGCTCGGCATCGCGACCTCGATGTTCACCTCGCTGCTCGGCAGCCGCGCATTGATCACGCTGATGTACGGGGGCCGACGCAAAGTCGCGCGGCTCGCGATCGGCTGACTCACAAGGACATCGCCGTGGAATTCTTTCATCGTGCCACCAGCTTCCCGTTCATGTCGACCCGCAAGGTCTGGTACGGGCTGTCGGTCGTGCTCATCCTGGTGTCCGTGGGGTCACTGGTCACGCGCGGGTTGAACCTCGGCGTGGACTTCACCGGCGGTGTCACGGTGCAGGCGAACTTCCCGCAGGCCGCGAACCGTGACGCGGTCACCGCGGCGCTGGTTCGAGCCGGCTACGCCGACCCGCAGGTCACGATCTTCGGCACTTCGCGCGATATTTCCATCCGGCTGCCACCGACCAAGGCGAGCACCGAGAGCGTACGCACCCAGGTCGAGCAGATCCTGCACGGCATCGACGCCGGCGCCGACATCCGGCAGGTCGAGGTCATCGGTCCGCAGGTGGGTGGCGAACTGCAGCGCAGTGCCGTGCAGGCGCTGGCGGCGACGCTGCTGCTGATCTTCGGCTACATCGCGGTGCGCTTCCATACCTGGCGCCTTTCCCTCGGCGCGATCCTGGCGGTGCTGCACGATCCAATCCTGGTGCTCGGCACCTTCTCGCTGACCCAGACCACCTTCGACCTGACCGTCATCGCGGCGATGCTCGCGGTGATCGGCTACTCGCTCAACGACACGGTCGTGGTGTTCGACCGGATCCGCGAGCGCTTCCAGGCCAGTCGCCGCCTCGATCCGGTCGAGGTGCTCGACCAGTCGATCAACCAGACGCTGTCGCGGACGATCATGACCAAGGTCGTGACGCTGATCGTGGTCGTGGCGCTGTATGCGCTCGGCGGTCCGGTGCTCAAAGGCTTCTCCGAGGCGCTGATCATCGGCATCCTCGCCGGCACCTACTCCTCGATCTACATATCCAGCGCAATTGCGCTCGACTGCGGCCTGAAGGCCGAGCACCTGCTGCCCACTCCGGTGAGCAAGCAGGTCGACCACCTGCCCTGAACGGGGCGGCGCCCGGAGGGCCTCCGGCGAGTACCGATGCTGGCAACATGGACTGAACCGGCCAGTCTTCTGGCATTGCTGACCCTCACGATCCTCGAGATCGTGCTAGGTATCGACAACGTCATCTTCCTGTCGGTACTCGTGGCCCGGCTGCCGGCGGAGCAGCAGCTACGGGCACGCGTGCTGGGGCTCGGGCTCGCGATGATCACGCGCGTCGCACTGCTGTGCTCGATCGTCTGGCTCACGGGGCTCACCCAGCCATGGTTCGGATTCGCCGGCCGTCTGGTGACCGGGCGCGAGCTGATCCTCGGGGCTGGCGGTCTGTTCCTGCTGGCAAGCAGCGTGCTCGAGATCCACCGCACGGTCGAGGATGCCGCTCCAGCGCCGCGGACGCGCTCGATCGCGGGCCTCGCCGCGATCATCGTGCAGATCGGCCTGATCGATATCGTGTTCTCGCTCGACTCGGTGTTCACGGCGATCGGGCTGGCCAGGCCCGATCAGCTGCCGATCATGATCGCTGCCATCGTGATCGCGATTCTCGTGATGATGTGGCTGTCCGGACACGTCGCGCGCTTCGTCGACCGGCATCCGACCATCCGGGTGCTCGCCCTCAGCTTCCTGATCCTGATCGGCATGGCGCTGCTGGCCGAGGCGCTGGGAATCATCATCCCGAAGGGCTATCTGTACTTCGCGATGGCGTTCTCGGTAGTCGTTGAGCTCATCAACCTGCGCCTGCGCGCGCGGCGCGCGCGAGCCGGCGCGCGCCACTAGCCCAGCGGATCTCTGGCGCTCGCAAGGGCGGCGGCTTCGGCCACGCCGCGGGCGCGCAGGCGGCTGTGGCGGTAGCCGTAGGAGAAATAAATTACAAAACCCAGCGCGCTCCATGCCAGCAGCCTGAACCAGGTGTCGCCGGGCAGGAATCCCGCCATCACGCCGCAGAACAGCACCCCCATCAGCGAGGTAAACCAGACGCCAACGGTGCCCCCGGCAATCCGGAACGGGCGGTGCAGGTCGGGACGCGTATAGCGCAGCACCAGCACGCCGAGACACACGACGATGAAGGCGATCAGCGTGCCGATCGAGACCAGCTCGCCGAGTATGTCGATCGGCAGCAGCCCCGCGGCGGTCGCGGCAAACACGCCGGTGATGACGGTGGCGACGTGTGGTGTCCGAAAGCGGGAGTGCACGGCGCCGAAGAAGGCAGGCAGCAGTCCGTCGCGCGACATCGTGAGCCAGATGCGCGCCTGCGGGATGATCATCGTGATGATCACGGAAGTCAGCCCGAACAGGGCGCCGCAGATGACCCAGGTCGTGAGCCAGGTAAGCTGCGGGTGCGCCTCGAGCGCGACGGCGACCGGCGCCGCATCGTTCAGCTGCCGGAACGGCACCAGCCCGGTGAGCACGCTCGACATCAGGATGTACAGCACTGTGCAGATCCCGAGGCTGCCCAGCATACCAATGGGTATGCCCCGTGCGGGGTTCTTCGCCTCCTGCACGACCGTCGATACGCCATCGAAGCCGATGTAGGCGAAGAAGATGATTCCCGCCGCGCGGAGAATGCCGCTCCAGCCGAATTCACCGAAATTGCCGGTATTGGGTGGAATGTAAGGTACCCAATGCGCGGGATTGACGTAGAAGGCTCCAAATACGATCACCGCAATCACGATTGTGACCTTGATGGCCACGATGAGGGTGTTGACGATCGCGGATTCCTTGATGCCCTTGTAGCAGAGCGCCGTGGCCAGGCCGACGATGAAGATCGCCGGCAGGTTCAGCAAGGCGCTGGTGCGATGGACGGAGTAGACCGAAGTTCCGGATTGAAACGGTGCGGAGCTCAGCCAGGCGGGAATGAAATTGATGCCAAAATGGTCCAGCAGCTTGACCGCGTAGCGGCTCCACCCCACGGCGACCGTGGAGCAGGCGACCATGTACTCGAGGACCAGGTTCCAGCCGACGAACCAGGCGACAAATTCTCCAAGAGTCGCGTAGCTGTAGGCGTAGGCGCTGCCCGCGACCGGCACCATGCCCGCGAACTCGGAATAGCACAGACCGGCGAACATGCAGCCGATGCCGGCAATGATGAACGAAATGACAATGGCCGGACCCGCGTGACCCGCGGCCGCCGTGCCGGTCAGCACGAAGATGCCGGTGCCGATAATGCCGCCGATACCGAACGCGATCAGCGCGGGAATTCCCAGCGCCCGAACGAGATGCTTGGAGGCCGCTTCCTCGTGGTAGTGCGCGATCGGCTTGGTAGCGAACAGCCCCGTCCCGCTCGTCTGAGTCTGGCTCATCTGGCTCCCTGTCGGCCGGCCGCGCTGCAGCCACTCTACACGCTGCGCAGTTCCTCCGGTACATGCGGCGCGATGGCTTCGATCAGCGCCTCGTAAACCTTTGGCGCGCCGGCGACGATGTTTGCCCCAAGCTGATACTCCTCGCCGCCGAGCGTGCCGACGCGGCCCCCGGCTTCGCGGATCATGAGCGTGCCGGCAGCCGTGTCCCAGGGTTTGAGGCCCATCTCCCAGAATCCATCGACGCGGCCGGCCGCGACATAGGCCAGGTCCAGCGCCGCGGAGCCCGGGCGGCGGATGCCGGCGGTCAGTTCAGTCAGTCGCCGGAACATCGCGAAGTAGTTGTCCGCATGGCGTTCCTCCTCGCGGTACGGGAAGCCCGTTGCCAGCAGTGCCCCGTCGAGGGTGCGCTGCTTGCTCACGCGCATGCGCCGGTTCTCCAGGTGCGCACCGGCGCCACGCGCGGCCGTGAACACTTCCTGGCGCATCGGATCGTAGATCACGCCGACCTCCAGCCGGCCGCGCTGCTGCGCGGCGATCGAGACTGCGAACACCGGGAACCCGTGCAGGAAGTTGGTGGTCCCATCCAGCGGATCGATGATCCAGACGGTATCGTTCTCGCCGCTGCGGCCGCTCTCCTCGGCGAGGATCGCGTGCTCGGGATAGTGCTTGTGGATGAGCTCGATGATTTCGTGCTCGGCGGCGCGGTCGATCTCGCTGACGTAGTCGTTGCGACCCTTCGAGGTGACTTCGAGGCTTTCGAGGCGAACCAGGCTGCGGACGATGACTTCGCCGGCACGGCGGGCGGCTCGCACCGCAATGTTGAGCAGTGGGTGCATGGGATCGTTAGGATAACAGGTCGTGTCAGGCTCCGTTCGCATCGTACTGGTAGAGACTTCGCATCCGGGCAACATCGGCGCGGCTGCGCGGGCGCTCAAGAACATGTCGCTCGACGAGCTGGTGCTGGTGCGGCCGAAGCAGTTTCCCGACCCTGATGCGACCGCACGCGCGTCGGGTGCCGCCGACCTGCTCGCGAACGCGCGCGTCGAGTCCGATCTCGCCACGGCGCTGCGCGGCTGCGGGCTGGTGTTCGCGACCACCAGCCGTGCGCGCGACCAGTACTTCCGCGTGCTCGACGTGCGGGAGGCGGCCGTCCGAATCGTCAGCGCCGCGTCCAGTGCTCCGGTCGCGGTGCTGTTCGGATCAGAGCGCGCCGGGCTCACCAACGCCGAACTGCAGAATGCGCACGCGCTGCTGCGCATTCCCGCAAACGAGGCCTACGCGTCGCTGAACCTCGGCATGGCGGTACAGATCGTCGCCTATGAGATCATGCGTGCGCGAGCGCAAGCTGGCGGCGCACCCGACGCACCGCCGTCAGAGCCGCCGGCGCCTCCCGAGGACATGGAGCGCCTGTATGCGCACCTCGATCAGGTGCTCGGAGAGATCGGCTTCCGCGACCGCACGCAGAACGGCACGCACCTGATGCAGCGTATCCGCCGGCTGTTCCAGCGCGCCGAGCCGGACCTGAACGAGGTCAACATCCTGCGCGGCATCCTGACCGCCGTGCAGCAGCGGCGCCGTCGCGCCGGGCAGGAGCCGTGAGCGACGGTCCGATCTATCTCGATTACGCTGCCACGACGCCGGTCGATCCGCGCGTGGCTGAAGCGATCGGCGCCTGCCTGGGACCCGACGGGGTGTTCGGCAATCCCGCCTCGCTCCATGCCTATGGCCGTGCGGCGCGCGAGGTGGTCGAGCACGCCCGCGAACAGGTGGCGCGGCTGGTCAATGCGAGCCCGCGCCAGTTGGTGTTCACTTCCGGTGCGACGGAATCCAACAATCTGGCAATCCTGGGCACGGCGCGCGCGGCCCGAGCGCGTACCGGGCACCTGATCACCGCCCGCACGGAACACCGGGCGGTGCTCGACCCTTGCCGCCGGCTCGAACAGGAGGGCTTCGAGGTCAGCTATCTGAGCCCGGACACGCACGGCCGCATCGATCCGGAGCAGGTGCGCGCCGCGCTGCGCGCCGACACGGTGCTGGTCTCGATCATGCACGCGAACAACGAGACCGGCGTGGTCCAGGCGATCGGGCCGATAGCGCACATTTGCCACGAGCGCGGCGTGCCGCTGCACGTCGATGCCGCGCAGAGCGCGGGCAAGCTCGAGATCGATCTCGTGCGCGTACCCGTCGATCTGCTGTCGTTCACGGCCCACAAGCTCTATGGTCCCAAGGGTATCGGTGCGCTGTACTGCGCGCCGGAGCGGCGCGCCGCGCTGCAGCCGCTGCAGTTCGGCGGCGGGCAGGAGCGGGGACTGCGCTCCGGCACGTTGCCGGTGCACCAGATCGCCGGGTTCGGGGTGGCCTGCGAGCTGTGCGTGCAGCTGCGCGCGGGCGAGGTGGCGCGCATCGAGGCCCTGCGCGGGCGGCTGTGGCGCGGACTGAGCCTGCTCGATGGCGTGCTCCACAACGGTCACCCGACCGAGCGCATCGCGCACATCCTGAACCTGTCGTTCGAAGGAGTGGAGGGCGAGAGCCTGCTGGTCGGGCTGCCGGAGCTCGCGATCTCGACGGGCTCGGCATGCCATTCCGACAGTGACGAGCCCTCCTACGTGCTGATCGCCCTTGGACGCAGTCCGGAACTGGCGCAGAGCTCGCTGCGCCTGAGTCTCGGGCGCTATTCGACTGAGCAGGACGTCGACGTGGCCATCGGCGCGATCTCGCGCGAAGTGCGGCGGCTGCGCCGGGTGGCGCCCTGAAGGCGGCGGACCCGCTCTCAGGGCCGGTCCGGGCGCTGTTTGCCGATCTCGCCCACGCCGGAGTCCCTGACGGAGAGTGCGTCGGGCGCATCCTGTCCGGGGAGGCAGGGCGCGAGGTCGACGGGGCGAGGGTCCGTTTTGCATTGCGTATCGGGGATGGCGCCGTGCTCGAAGCCCGCTATCGGGCCTATGGCTGCCCCTACACGCTCGCCACCTGCGAATGGCTGGCACGCATGCTCCAGGGGGCGCCTGCGCTGGCAATCCAGGGCAGTACGGCGGTGATCCTGGGGGGGCCGCTCGAATGGGCGCGGCAGCTGGGGGTGCCGGCGGCTAGGCTGGGGCGCCTGCTGACGATCGAGGACGCACTGCACAATGCGCTGGAAGGGCTGACCCCCGGCGGGGCGGGCTGTAGTACCATCGGCGCTCAAGGAGAATGCTGACGCCATGGCCATTTCATTGAGCGAATCTGCTGCCGAACGTGTGCGCAACCGCCTGGCGGTGCGCGGCCGCGGCCTCGGGCTGCGGCTCTCCGTCAAGGCCAGCGGGTGCTCTGGCTACAGCTATGTCGTGGACTACGCCGATGAGGCGCTGTCGCGCGACCTGGTGTTCGAATCCCAGGGTGTCAAAGTGTTCGTCGACCCGGACAGCCTGGCCGCGATCGACGGCACCCGGATCGACTTCGTGCGCCAGGGACTGAACGAGTCGTTCCGCTTCGAGAATCCCAACGTGCGCGGCGAATGCGGTTGCGGCGAGAGCTTCACGGTCTGAAAGTCCTTAAAAGACGGGCACTTCCGCGCCGGATGTGATTGCCGGCGCCGCCTTGCAGCGCCTATACTGCCGGCCTTTTTTAGGCACGGAGATCTTCATGGCGCGCGAGCGTACCCTGTCCATCGTCAAGCCCGACGGCGTGGCCCGCGACCTGATCGGCGAGGTCTATCGTCGTTTCGAGGCCCAGGGCCTGCGAATCATCGCCGCGCGCATGCTCAAGCTCTCCGAGGAGCAGGCGGGCCTGTTCTACGCGGTACACCGCGAGCGACCGTTCTTCCGGGATCTGGTGCGCTACATGAGTTCCGGCCCGGTCATCGCACAGGTCCTCGAGGGCGAGAACGCGATTGCGAAGCATCGCGACATCATGGGCGCCACGGATCCGAAGAAGGCAGCGCCCGGCACGATCCGCGCCGACTTTGCGCAGAGCATCGAGGCCAACGTCGTGCATGGATCGGACGGAGCCGCGACCGCAGCGATGGAAATCGCCTTCTTCTTCAATGGACTGGAGATCTGTCCGCGGCCGTAGTGACACGGCGGGACCTCATCCGATGAACGAGCAGCCGAGCAATGCTAACGAGCGCGTGAACCTGCTGGGGCTGCCGCGTTCCGACCTTACGGCGTTCTGCGCCTCGCTCGGGTCGCGTCCGTTCCGCGCACGCCAGCTGATGCATTGGCTCTACAAGCGCGGCTGCGGCAATTTCGACGAGATGACCGACCTGTCGCGTGACTTCCGCCGCGAGCTTGGGCAGCGCGCCGAAGTGCGCGCGCCGCAGATCCTGACGGTACAGCGCGCGAGCGACGGCACCTGCAAGTGGCTGTTGCGAGCGGACGCGACCCAGGCGTTCGAGATGGTCTACATCCCCGAGACCGACCGCGGCACGCTGTGCATCTCCTCGCAGGTCGGCTGCGCGCTGGACTGCGCGTTCTGCTCGACGGCGCAGCAGGGATTCAACCGCAATCTGTCCACGTCGGAGATCGTGGGACAGGTATGGCTCGCCAACCGGGAGCTCGGATTCCAGCCAGGTGGCGACCGGATCGTCACGAATGTCGTGCTGATGGGCATGGGCGAGCCGCTCGCGAACTTCCGCAACGTGGTACCGGCACTGAACCTGCTGCTCGATGACCTCGGACTCGATCTGTCGCGCCGTCGCGTGACGCTGTCCACCTCCGGGCTGGTGCCCCAGATCTACCGCCTGGCTGCCGAGACCAACGTCGCGCTCGCGGTCTCGCTGCACGCGCCTGACGATGCGCTGCGCAGCCGGCTCGTGCCGATCAATCGCCTGCATCCGATTGCCGAGCTGCTCGAGGCCTGCTGGCACTATATCGACGAGCGCAATGGGCGCAGCGTGACCTTCGAATACGTGATGCTCGACGGGGTCAACGACTCCCCGGCGCAGGCGCGCGCCGTGGCGCGGCTGCTCAAGGGGCGGCCAGCCAAGGTGAACCTGATCCCGTTCAACCCGTTCCCGGGGAACGCATTCCGGCGCTCCGGGGACGCGGCGATCGCGGCATTTCGCGATGAGCTGGTGCGTGCGGGAGTCATCACGACCATCCGGCGCACGCGCGGCGAGGACATCGACGCGGCCTGCGGGCAGCTGGTGGGCCGGGTCCACGATCGCACTACCGTGCGGCTGGGCGCGCGCGCCCAGGGCGCGCCGGTGCGCGATGGCGAGCGGGTCGGGGCATGAGGGGCCCGGCACTCGCGCTGGCGGCGAGCCTGGTGCTGGCGGCGGGCCTTGCCGGCTGCGTGAATTCCACGGCGGACGAGCCCACGCGCAAGGGCGATGCGGCCCGCATCAACGTGCAGCTCGGCCTGGGCTACCTGCAGCAGGGCAATCTCGGGATCGCGAAGGAAAAGCTCGAGCGGGCGCTGAGCCAGGATCCGGACAATGCCGACGTGCACGCCGCGCTCGGCCTGCTCGATGAGAAACTCGGCAAGGACAAGGAAGCCGACCACGAGTACCACCGCGCGCTCTCGCTCGCGCCCCAGGATCCCTCGATGCTGAACAACTATGCGGTATACCTGTGCTCGCACGGGCGCGAAGTGGAAGGCGTAAAGTACTTCGAGCAGGCTGCCACCAATCCGCTGTATCGCACCCCGTGGGCCGCGTACACCAATGCCGGAGTGTGCCTGCGCGGCGCGCATCGCGATGCGGAGGCGGCGCAGCGCTTCGCCCGTGCGCAGCAGTCCAATCCCACCTACTCGGAGGCCGTGCTCCAGGCCTCGGACCTCGATCTGTCGCTGCAGCGCCTCGCCCAGGCGCGCCTGCGCATCGACCTGTTCCTGCTGAACAATCCCGCGACTCCGGACCTGCTGCTGCTCGCCTGGCGAGTCGCGAGCGTGCAGCCGGATCCCCAGGCTGCGTCGCGCTATGCCGCCCGGTTGCAGAGGGAATTCCCCAATTCCGGCCAGGCGCACGCGCTCGCTGCGCAGAACCCCAATCCGAGCTGAAAGATGAGCGAGGGGGAGACGGCGGCTGTGGCAGTGGTGGGCCTGGGGAGCCGACTCGCGGCCGCGCGCGAGGCGGCCGGCCTGTCGCTATCCGAGGCGGCCGAGCGCCTGCACCTGGACGCCGCGACCCTCGGCGCGCTCGAGCGCGAGCACTTTCAGACCCTCGGGGCCGCCGTGTACGTGCGCGGCCACCTGCGCCGCTATGCCGAGCTGCTCGGTCTGCCCGTCGCGGAGATCGAAACCGCTTATGGCCTGACCTCCGGAGCGGTGTCGGGCATGCCCGACCTCCGGCGCGTCGCGACGCCGCTGGAGGCCGCCGGCGCTCCCTCCTGGGCGCTGCGGCCCGGCCCGGCTGCGGCCGTTGCGGTACTGCTTGCCGTCGCAGCGCTGGTCTGGTGGGCGATGCGCATGCCGCACACCGCGCGCAGCGCGGCCCCCGCCAGTAGCGCGCCGGCGGTGCTCGATTCCACGGTGTCCACGCCGACCGGCGAGCCGCAGACCCCGCCGGCTGCGACCCCTCAACCTGCGTCCGTACCTGCCGGCCGGCAGGCAGCCCCGCCGATCCAGAGTGCACCGGCGGGCTCGAATGTGGCGCCGGCGGCCCCGGGCCCGGGCAGCGTCCGTCTCGCGCTGCAGTTCCGTGAGAACAGCTGGGTCGAAATCTATGACGCGTCCGGCACGCGGCTGGCCTATGAACTGGCCGCCGCCGGCAGCGAGCGCACCCTGCGCGGTGGCGCGCCACTGCGGATCCTGCTCGGCAATCCCGGCGGCGTGAACCTTGCCGTTGATGGCCGCCCGGTGAGCTTTGGTGAGCCGGTGCGCGGGGATTCGCCGCTTCGTCTCTCGCTCGACGGCAGCGGGCGGGTGCTCGAAGTGCGCGCCGCGGTCACCGCGGGCGCCGCGGCCGGACCTGTCGGCGCGCGTCCTTAAAATACAATCCGCGACCGGTTCCGGAGGCACCCTTTCCCATGCAGATTCAGCCCGTGCGCGGCATGAACGACGTCCTGCCCGGCGAGATCGTCGCCTGGCAGCACCTTGAGCGTGTGGCCCGCAGCCTGTTCGAGTCCTATGGCTACGAGGAGCTGCGTGTGCCGGTGCTGGAGCACACCGAGCTTTTCAAGCGCTCGATCGGCGAGTTCACGGACATCGTCGAGAAGGAGATGTACACGTTCCAGGATCTCGGTGGCGAGAGCCTCACGCTGCGTCCGGAGGCCACTGCCGGGGTGGTACGCGCGGCGATCTCGAACGGCATGCTGCGCGGTCAGCGTCACAAGCTCTGGTGCGCCGGGCCAATGTTCCGCCACGAGCGCCCGCAGAAGGGCCGCTATCGCCAGTTCTACCAGCTCGATGTCGAGGCGCTCGGGTTTGCCGGACCCGACGTGGATGCCGAGCTGATCGCGCTCAGTGCACGCCTGTGGCGGGAGCTGAAGCTGCGTGGAGTACGCCTGATGGTCAACTCGCTCGGCACCGCAGCCGAACGCGCGCGCTATCGCGAGCGCCTGGTGGCATACCTCATGCGTCACCAGGACGCACTCGACGAGGACAGCCGCCGCCGCCTCGACGGCAATCCGCTGCGCATCCTGGACAGCAAGAACCCACAGCTGCGGGAGCTGATCGCGGCGGCGCCGCTGCTCGCCGAGGATCTGGGCGCGGAGTCGCAGGCGCATTTCGATGCGCTGCGCGCGGCCCTGGACGCCATCGGTGTCGGCTACGAAGTCAATCCGCGGCTGGTGCGCGGACTGGATTACTATTCCCGCACGGTGTTCGAGTGGGTCACCGATGCGCTCGGCGCGCAGGACGCGGTGTGCTCGGGCGGTCGCTATGACGGACTGATCGCGCAGCTCGGCGGGGAGTCGACTCCGGCGGTCGGATTCGCGCTCGGCATGGAGCGCGTCGTGGCGCTGATGCTGCAGGCGGGGGAGGTGCCGGCGGCGCCTGCGCCAGCGATCTACATCGTCGCGAGCGGCGAGCCGGCGGAGCGGGCCGCCTTCGCGCTGGCAGAGCGGCTGCGCGACGCGTTGCCCGGACGCGGGGTATGGCTCAATCTCGGCGGCGGAAATTTCAAGGCGCAGTTCAGGCGCGCCGATCGCAGCGGTGCCACGGTGGCGCTGGTGCTCGGCGAGCAGGAACTGGAGCGCGGCGTCGTGGCGGTGAAACCTTTGCGCAGCGAAGCCGGTCAGAGTGAGTGTCCGCTGGCGCAGCTGCCGGCGGTGATTGCGACGCTGCTGTAGTCGTTGCAGTACCTGGGCCTGGTGGGAGAACAGAGCAGTGTCAGAGTATGTGGATGAGCGGGAACAGTGGGAGCGAGCGGTTGCCAGTGCGAAGGAGACGGCGCCGTGGGTGCTCGCCGGCCTCGTGATCGCCGCCGCGGGGTACGCCGGCTGGCAATACTGGCAGCAGCGCACCGCGCGTCTGGCGCTCGAGGCTGCGTCGCGCTACGAGCGCGCGCTGGACGCTTTCGGACGCAATGACCTCA
>Ga0265318_10001459_pt1 | contig 13877 bp, 24 predicted proteins | sample 4821metaG_FD_192431 | JGI IMG/M metagenome (GOLD analysis project Ga0265318, IMG submission 192431) | Rhizosphere microbial communities from Carex aquatilis grown in University of Washington, Seatle, WA, United States - 4-8-21 metaG | ecosystem: Host-associated > Plants > Roots > Rhizosphere >... | reverse complement strand
GCGCTAAAAGGGTATAGAGTGCCGAACCAACTACCGGATCCGACGTCTCCGTCTGTCACGCCTCCTGCTGGAGCAGGCGGCGCGCCATTCGTCGCCGCGGATCATTAGGACGTTAGCCTTACCGTGCGCGTCTCTTTCATATTTGCGGTATGTTGCATCGCTACTCTGCGAACATTGTCGTCGCCGATGCCTGACTTGCAGATTGCAGACGGCATAGACGTGAGATTTACAGCGATCTACGGGGCCGACGCCAAACCGCGCCCAGTTCGTGACAGTCGAATGTTCGCACGGATAATAAAAGATGTGCAGGATCCCTCAACGCATTGGACTCATGGTGGTACCACGAGACCCGCGACGAACATGCGAATCGACTTTAAGAAAGCGTCGGCGACAATTGCCAGTGTAGCCATCGGGTACTGCGTTCTTGTTCTAGAAACAAAGGATGGCTGGTATTCGAAGGCTCTCGGACACGAGATATATGCGGACCTATCCCAAGCCGCGACCTCTCCTTTTCCGCCAGAATGAGCTCGGCTAACCAACTACCGGATCCGACGTCTCCGTCTGTCACGCCTCCTGCTAAGGCAGGAGGCGCGCCATCCGACGCCGCGGATCATTAGGACGTTAGGCCAATCAAAGCGGACAATGAGTAATTGCAGCTCACGCATTGGATTTCACCGAGTCCATGCAGTGGCCGGCATCACTATTGGGGCTTGGATGTCATTCGTTTCCGGCTGCAATTCGCCGGCAAATAGGCCGTCATCGCAGTCCGCTCATTCCATCCTAACTGCAGGCGGAGCAAACGCCGAAAGAGATTCGGGGACCGATCTTTCGTTGCGTGCTGCCGCTGGGGAGGAGATCCCTAAGAAGAAATGGGTGTCTGCGTATGGCTCGAAAATCAGAAAGGCGACGGTCGTTGCGTTGGTAAGGCTCGATGGGAATAACGTGGCAACTTGCGTAGAGGTCTGGAAATCACAGAACGGGAATCCCCGGGTCGGAGAGGTTATAACAACAGGAATTGAGCGGAATCCTTTTCGATTTAACGCAGGGAATTACCATTGGTATGATCCTGACAAAGGGATCGTTGTGTTTTTCAATAGGTTTCCGAGTCCGACCGCCGATTCTCAGGATTGGGTGTCGCGTGACGGCTTGGTGATGGGCAACCTCACCTTAGATGAGTTGCGTGCGATCGCACTCCAGACAAAGAAGCAATAGCCTATTGGATTGTCTCGCGATCTATTGTGCCTAACCAACTACCGGATCCGACGTCTCCGTCTGTCACGCCTCCTGCTGGTGCAGGAGGCGCGCCATCCGTCGCCGCGGATCATTAGGACGTTAGCCATCTCATGCGCCCGCTCCTACTTCTAACGGCTCTTGTCTTCGTTACGGCGCGCATTGTAGCCGCGGAAGCAAAGATGATTGCATTCAAAATTAGTGGTGGGACAACGGTGACGTGCGCATGCACGGATTCCGGACCGCTTCCAGCCGAAAGCGGCCCCTACAAACTTATCGGAGCGGGGTTTGCACTAGGACCGGATCCGTCAGGCAAGAAATTCTTCCTGATATTCGGATTCGATTTGGTTGTTAACGAGACGGGCAAACCAACACACATTTCGGTCGAGGACGTATCAGGCGAAGCTGCGAGCTCGATGGTCGATGACAATAGCCCGCATGTTAAGAATCATGCGTGGCAGGGGAATGCGAAACCGATGATCATTTCCGAGCAATCTACACCATGGCTTTACGATCCAAAGCCGACTATTAAGATCTTTCGAGTGACCATTTCAGCAAAAGGTAAGCAAGACGTGGTTCTCTATCAGCCCGCTTGGTATCCAGCACCCACGAAGGCGCAGATAGTCGCAATTGTGACGAAAAATGGCTAACCAACTACCGGAGCCGTCGTCTCCGTCTGTCACGCCTCCTGCTGGAGCAGGCGGCGCGCCATCCGTCGCCGCGGCTCATTAGGACGTTAGGCGAGAACTACCCCATGACAATATCTAGCCCGATCGTTGAAATTGCCGCCGTCGTCTTCGTTGTGGTCTACATCATTGCTGTAGTTCAGGGCATCAAAACGCAGCGGAAGAATGCGAATGATCTCAAAATCATTCGCGCTGAGAAGCAAAAAGCGGAAGAGGAGGCGCGGCAGCGTGTACGCGAGAGCCAAGAACGCATCGCTAAGAGCCAAGAACGCACCGATAAGATTACTGAGCGAACGGAGCAGCGCCATTCATACTATGATGAGCGAGATCAGCGTTGGGAGGAACAGCATCGAAGAACTGTTGAAGTCCATGAACGTTGGGAGAAGGTCGTAACTCGATTGGAAGCTCTCCTGGACAAGATAGAAAAACGGCATGACGCCTAACCAACTACCGGATCCGACGTCTCCGTCTGTCACGCCTCCTGCTGGTGCAGGAGCCGCGCCATCCGTCGCCGCGGATCATTAGGACGTTAGGCGGGAAGCCGACCATGCATACGCCCAATCGCCTCCCAGGATGTCGGCGTTATCGAGTTCCTCGACAATGGGCGTATCCGCTCCCCAGGAACCAATCCGTTGGGGCGGGCTGGTTTTGGGACGCCGGCGAATCATCCCCCTCAGTGATTCGGGGCGATATCATCCGCGCGGTTGAGGATAACGCCTCTCGAGGCGTCATGTGACCCCACGCGAAATCACGTATTCGCCGATCGTGACAACTGGAAAACCAGCCCGCAAACAGGGGAGCGTGACCCAGCCCCCGCCTAACCAATTACCGGATCCGACGTCTCCGTCTGTCACACCTCCTGCTGGGGCAGGAGTTGCGCCATCCGTCGCCGCGGATCATTAAGACGTTAGAGCCACAAGCTTTGAAATGAATCAACTCCCGAAGGATCCACTCACCCCTGCAAGCAAGCGCGAGGTGCTCATTACGGGAGTGGCGTCGTCAATAACGGGAATCGTATTTCTCATATTCGCCATTTTGACCATCAATATCACTCATTCGAATGGTCGCCTGGGGTTGCCTCCCGTTATGTTTTTGATTGGGTTCATGGTGATCGTAGGCGTTGGGTTTTTAGGCGCCGCGTTCACCATCTTCCGGGGCAAAGATAAGCGTGAGGTATCATTGTTTAGCAGCCCGACACTGTATCTTGTCGGTGGCGTTCTGTTTGTTCTGCCATTGCTCATTGTAGCACTGATCATTGGGATGGGGTCGAGAGTGGACCTAATTCTGGTCGCTAGGGTCCTCCCAATCATGGGCCTCGGATTGCTTGCGATTCGTCTTGCTCGAATTCGAAGCAAGAAAGGCTCTAACCAACTACCGGATCCGACGTCTCCGTCTGTCACGCCTCCTGCTAAGGCAGGAGTCGCGCCATCCGTCGCCGCGGATCATTAGGACGTTATGCTACACGAGGCATTGACAAACGTACGGGAAAGCGTACGGTAGCGGCATGACATCAATTCCCGTCACACAAGCGCGTTCGATGCTTTATCAGCTTGTCGACGATGCATCCTCCACACACGTCCCGGTCCAGATCACCGGCAAACGCAACAATGCAGTTCTCGTGTCGGAAGAGGATTGGAGAAGCATTCAGGAGACACTCTATCTCGTATCCATCCCAGGTATGCGGGACTCGATACGCAAGGGATTGAAGGAGCCACTTAACAAGTCCTCAAAGACTCTAAACTGGTGAGTTGGGAGCTCTACTTTACGAAGCAGGCGCAAAAGGACGCCAAGAAAGTTGTTTCGACCAATCTTCGCCCTCAAGTCGAGAGGCTACTCGAGATATTGAGAGCCGATCCGTTTCAAAACCCTCCGCCGTTCGAGAAATTGGTCGGTGATCTGAACGGCGCGTATTCTCGGCGAATTAACATACAGCACCGTCTCGTTTACCAGGTTCTCAAGGATCAACGTGCCGTCAAAGTCATCCGGATGTGGACGCACTATGAATAGAAGGCAGCCTAACCAACTACCGGATCCGACGTCTCCTTCTGTCACGCCTCCTGCTGGGGCAGGAGTCGCGCCATCCGTCACCGCGGATCATTAGGACGTTAGGTCGGTCAACCTTGACCGAGCGTCTAAAGGGGCCATTCTTGGCCGTATGTTCGAGTCCCACATAGCACCAATTCGGAGCCGGCTGATCGCAGCGGGCGTCGAGCGTCTGGGCTTGTTCGGCTCGTTTTCGCGCGGTGAAGCTGGGCCGGATAGCGATGTCGACGTACTTGTCGGGTTTCGAGCGGATGCTCGGACCTACGACAATTTGTTCGAGGTTGGTGAAGCGCTAGAAGAGGTATTTCACAGGAGAGTCGACTTGGTAACAGAAGGCGGCTTGAGCCCATATATCGGCCCAAAGATACTTCGTGAGGTCAAGTATGTCGACCTCACCAAGTGACCTGCTCGGGCACATTAGGGACGAAGCGGAGTTTTTGCGTGATTCTATTTCTGGCGTTTCTGCTGAGGAATTCGCGAGAAATGCTATACTTAAACGAGCATGTGTTCGTGCAATTGAGGTAATCGGAGAGGCAACGAAAAAGGTACCTGAAGCATTTAGGGCGAAGTACCCGGATGTCGAATGGAAGAAGATGGCAGGAATGCGGGATAAATTGATTCACGATTACTTCGGCGTAGATTATTCCGTCGTCTACGATGTAGCTTGCAACAAGGCGGCCGTGTTGAACCGGCAGATCGAACAAGTAATTGCTCGAGAAGGCCGAAGCAAAGCAGATGAGCTCGAGCTGTAAGCGAATCGACCGATCTAACCAACTACCGGATCCGACGTCTCCGTCTGTCACGCCTCCTGCTGGGGCAGGAGTCGCGTTATCCGTCACCGCGGATCATTAGGACGTTTGACATCAAAGCTCACAGGTCTTCGGGGCTCAAACCAGTATGGCGAGCAATCCTAGGGAGCATTCGCGGGCCGATTTCCTCACCGTCATGAAACGCAAAGACATAATCAGGCTATCCTTCGCGTTCCAGGACCCTATGCGAACCGCTCTGTCTTTTAACCCGCCAACCGATGCGAAGCAGGGCAGCCAATACGATCTTCGCCTTACGGGCGCCCCAAACACTCATGTCGGCACCGAAAAGACTTCTGTGATCTGAGGAACCGATTCGCCATGCTCCAATCGGTCGGCCAAGATTCGCAGCACCAAAGCCTCAGCTTTAGCGACTGCTTCGGCCCGCGTCTTTCCGTAAGCCATAGCCCCCGCCAAGCTCGGTATTTCGGCTATCCAGCGGCCGTCGCTTTCTTGTTCAATTTCCACCTTCATAACATTAGGGTGGTCATATCCTTGTTCTGAGCAAGTGAGTCTTGAATTCACCCATCAAGAATGATGTCTAACCAACTACCGGATCCGATGTCTCCGTCTGTCACGCGTCCTGCTGGGGCAGGACACGCGCCATCCGTCGTCGCGGATCGTTAGGACGTTAGGCAAGAACGTCACATGAGTACGAAGCTTAACGAAGCCGAGAAGCAGCTCGGGGAGTTTATCGGTAAATTCGAACTCACTCTGCAACGATTGATCAAGGCGGTGCGCAATAAGCTACGCAGACGGTTCCCGTCGGCACACGAGATAGTCTACGATAATTACAACTTCTTCGTGATTGGTTACAGTCCCACAGAGCGCCCGTCCGACTCGATCGTCTCAATAGCCGCTGCGGCAAACGGTGTTGGTCTATGTTTTATTCGCGGCGCAAGTCTTCCGGATCCAAAGAAGATTCTTCTCGGTACAGGAAAGCAGACTCGCTTCATTCGTCTTGAATCGGTAGGCGTATTGAATCGTCCCGAGGTTGAGGCGCTGCTTGCCGCGGCAGCTTCGAAGGCCGAGGTTCCTCTGGAAACGAAAGGTCGCGGCAAGCTCATCATTAGGTCCGTATCGGCGAAGCAACGGCCGCGCCGTAGGAAACATGCCTAACCAACTACCGGATCCGACGTCTCCGTCTGTCACGCCTCCTGCTGGTGCAGGAGGCGCGCCATCCGTCGCCGCGGATCATTAAGACGTTCGGCTGCAATAACGGAAATGCTGAATCAAGAAAATGAGTTCACAAAAACGTAAGGCAAGGGTCGCTGGCGTGCTGTATCTGCTGATGGCAGTAACCGTCAGCTTTGGTCTGAGCATCCCTTCAGGTTTCTTAATTCGTGGCGACGCGGCAGCCACAGCCGACAAGATTGTGGCTTCTCAACTGTTTTACCGGTTCTGTGTCCTCAGCGATCTGGCGGCGCAGATCCTTTATGTCTTCCTAGTGCTGGTTCTATATCAATTATTTGAAGGAGTGAACAAGAGACAGGCGGCATTGATGGTGGCACTGGTCCTCGTTCAAGTCCCAATGGCGTTTGCCAACATGCTCTGCGGGATCGCTCCGCTCGTCCTGTCGAACGGGGCCGCTTACTGGTCGGCATTCGACAAGCACCAGCTTGATGCCCTGACCATGGGTTTTCTAACCTTGCGCGGCTATGGCATAGATGCGGTCACAGCATTTTGGGGCCTCTGGCTCCTACCGTTCGGGCTTCTTGTATTTCGATCCGGGTTTATACCTCGAATTTTTGGCGTCTTCCTGATCATCGGCTGTTTTGCTGATCTGATCATTAGCGTGACATCCATACTCTTCCCGGCTTACGGGAGCATAGTTCATAAGTTGATGGTGTTAGGTGTTGGGGAGCTCTTGATTATTCTCTGGCTTCTGATCAAGGGCACAAGGTTTGAACCTGTGGAAGGGCAACCATCCGAGGCCAGTAGCCGCGGAGGAGGGGCCTAAGATGCCGAACCAGCTGACAAAGCCAACTCGACGAGCAGTCACGTCGGCTGCTTGCGTAGCCGCCGCGCCAGCTAGCCGTGTGGCTCATCAGTAACGTTCGGCAATGAAGATATTTACCCACTAACGAAGAGAAGACGCCAATGTTGAATCGAATCTTTCCTGAACATTTCGGCAATCACTACCGCGGTCACAGATTCGCGCTGTGGCTCTTTTCCCCATTAACGTTTGTGAATATGGCTATCGCTCTGGTCGCCATTTTCAGGAAGGACGGCGGAGCGCAATCAGCTGATGGAATTCCTCTCGACACCTTTGTCGCGGGCGGGGCAGAAACGGTGATCGGAATTGTCGCGATCTTGGGGCTGGCCAAGCTCTTTCTAGGCTTATTCAGCGTGCTGGCGTTGGTTCGCTACCGCTCGATGATACCGCTCATGTACGTCGTTGTGGTGGCCGAGCAGCTCGGCCGCAAGGGGATTGGATTGATGAAGCCTATTGCTCACATAGGGACGCCAACTGGCGGTTTCGTAAACCTGGCCATTATAACCCTAAGCATCGTTGGTCTCGTCCTTTCGCTACGAGGCAAAGGCTATCTACCGACACCTAAATGAGAGTGCCGAACCAACTACAGGATCCGACGTCGCCGTCTGTCACGCCTCCTGCGGGGCAGGAGGCGCGCCATCGTTGGCGCGATTCATTAGGACGTTAGGCGATTTAGGAAAGGTGTAACACGAATGAACTATTCATTATTGAAAATCCGATGGCTTCGCGTCTTCGGCGCTGCGGTTGCAGTTATTGCGGTGAGTTTCCTTATCTTGATGGTCGTTGTTACCGGCTATGCGTGTGTCTTGGCTTTTCAGGCTCGGGGTGCTCCCGACCAAAATGCCATTAATCACTTTGCCGAGAGGGTCAGTCCCAAGTTGATTCCGTGGCTCGAGATGTTGCTGACGTTTGTTGTGGCCCTCTTCGTTGCTCGGAGAGCCGAGAAGACCAGTATTATTCACGGTCTCTTTATTGGTATTCTAGCTGGTCTGTTGAGTTTGGCGGTGGCAATGGCTTTTGGTGGGCGGCTTGGTTTGCATAACTCGATTTTCTTTCTAATCGTTGTGGGGCTGGGGTGCCTCGGGGCCTTTGTCGGACAAGAAAGGACGGGGCGAACATGAAGTCGTCGCCTAACCAAATACCGGAACCGACGCTTGCCTCAGGCACGCCTCCTGCGGGGCAGGAGCCGTGCCCTCGTTAGCATAGATCATTAGGACGTTAGGTATCACCCGCGGAATTACTTTAGATGCGATTGTGGACTCTGCACCCGCAGTATCTTGACCCGAAAGGTCTGGTCGCAGCGTGGCGAGAGGCACTCCTCGCTCAAAGGGTCCTCGCTGGAGCGACCAGAGGCTATCGCAATCATCCGCAGCTCATTCGCTTTCAGGCTCAGCCGGATTCGCTCGCAGCCATTGCTACCTTCTTAACGGGTTTGGCGGAGGAAGCTAATTGTCGCGGCTACCATTTTGATGCCTCTAAGATTTTGTACCGAGCAACAACCGAGCGAATTCCAGAGACAAGGGGACAATTGCTCTTCGAGTGGAAGCACCTTCAGAAAAAGCTTCGGGTGCGGGCGCCGTTAGTCGCACGGAAGTTGCGGAAAATCACGGTGCCGGAGCCGCACCCATTGTTTTACATAATTCCGGGGAACTCAAGATCGTGGGAGAAAAGATGATAAGAATCTCTGGGAAATATTGTCTAACTCCCCCCAATTCTCATCTTGGGAAACACGTTTTATTTAGGAATATTTCTGCGAGCCTATCACAAACAAGACAGCCAAGCCAACTAGCGGATCCGACGTCTCCGTCTGTCACGCCTCCTGCTGGTGCAGGAGGCGCGCCATCCGTCGACGCGGATCACAAAGACGTTCGTCAGATGAAATGATCATTCGCCGTCTTTCAGCGTCTGACGTGGCGGCATATCGCCGACTTCGCCTTCGAGGACTTCGTATGGACCCGGAAGCTTCTGGAAGCTCCTACACCGAACTGGCAAAGTGGTCGGTCAAGGATTTCGCGAGTCAATTGGAACAGACACGTACCAAATGGAAGTTTGGTGCGTTTGTAGGTCGGCGATTGGTCGGTGTTGTAAGTTTGATACGTGACGAGAGGATAAAGGAACGGCATAAGGCTGCGATCGTCGGGATGTATGTGGATTCGCACATGCGGAGGAAGGGTGTCGGTCGCGGTTTGCTTATGCATGCTATTGAAATGGCGCAGCAGCTTGGCGGCCTGAGGCGCGTCAGGCTTGCAGTGGTCGAGTCGAACAAATCGGCTCTCAGGTTATACAGGACCGCTGGGTTTAAGGTCTACGGACGAGAGAAGGAATCCCTACTTGTTAACGGTAGGTTTCTTTCCGAGCTTCTTCTGGTTCGTATTGTGTTAAGAAGCCGAACCAACTACCGGAACCGACGCATGCCTCAGGCACGTCTCCTGCGGGGCAGGAGCCGCGCCACCCGTCGGTGCCGATTATTGGGACGTTCGGCAGGTCGGCCCGATGACACCTGAGCTCCACTATCTGATTAACAGCATTGTTCTCGGCCTGCTCCTCCTGGTCGCTGCGTCGCATGCGATGAGCTCCCAATACGGGTATGCGTGGACCGCCAGCAACCGCGATGACCCAATGCCGCCGCTCAAAGGCATTGTGGGACGTGTTGACCGCGCCCTGATCAATTTTTCGGAGACGTTTCCTTTCTTCGCCGCTCTGGTGCTCGTGGCGCATGTTGCCGGGCGAGATGGAGCGCTCACATTATGGGGCGCTCGTCTATATTTCTGGGGACGCGTTGTCCACGCCGTCGCATCGATCGCAGGTTACCCGTTGTTGCGCTCCTTGATCTGGAATGTATCGCTTGTCGGCATGGTATTGTTCGTTGTCGCAATGCTATAGCCTGCTCGGGAAATGCCGCCAAAAATGCCGAGCCAGCTGCCAGAGCCGATGCTTGCCTCGGGCACGTCTCCTGCGGGATAGGAGCTGCGCCATCGTTAGCTCGGTTCATTGGGACGTTTGGCTAAAGAGAGGCTATATCCGCCCAATTTCCGACACGCCGCCTATGTTCACACGGACTTCTCGATCTGGATACAAGGACGCTCTACCGGGCGTTCGGTTCAAGACCCTCGCGCATGGCACACGGACGCTCCTTACTGAGTTTCATCTAGAGAAGGGCGGCGTGATACCTCGTCACTCGCACCCACATGAGCAGACCGGATACCTGGTGAGCGGAGCATTGCTCTTCACTATTGGAGACACGAAGTTCGATGCACGGCCTGGAGACTGTTGGTGCGTTGAGGGCAATGTTGAGCACGGGGCTGTCGTTCTTGAGGACTCAGTCGCCATCGAGATGTTCTCCCCGGTCCGCAAGGAGTATTTGCCCCCTGCGGGTTCAACCTGACTTGTCGGCTACGCACTGTCATAACGCGCGATAAGACCCCACAATTATATCATGTCCTCGACCGGTCCCCACAAGGCGGCCAACGATCCCAAATATTTCCCGCTGCAAACAGTAGGAGGGGCACCATTGCCATTCTCCGAAGCAGTTCAGCTCGGCGACGTGCTCTATGTGTCCGGGCAGGTTGGTAACCTACCGGGTTCTTTGACCCTCGCGCCTGGAGGAATTGCGCCTGAGTCACGCCGCGCTCTCGACAATTTGCGGGAGATATTGGAACGCCATGGTGGCTCGCTGAGATCTGTGGTCAAATGCACGATCTTCCTTGCGGACATCGCTGATTGGAAGACCTTCAATGAAATCTACCTGGAATACTTTCCGACGAACCTTCCCGCTCGCAGTGCGCTTGCCGCAAGTGGCCTGGCGCTCGGTGCCCGGATTGAACTCGAATGCATTGCTCACCTGCCCGCCAAGAAATGACGGACGAGCCGAACCAATCACCGAACCTGGCGTCTACGCCTATCACGGCCCCTGCGGAGCGGGAGTCGGGCCAGCCGTAGCCGTGGGTCATATCAACGTTCGACGGCCTAGTAACCTATGGACGCACCACCCGAAATTCCGCCGTCAGTCGCCGCTAAGCCTGGCCCGATGCTCCTAATCGGTACAGCGGCTCTGGTTCTGATTAACATGTGCCTTGGCTTTGCCAAGGGGATGAAAGTAAGCGGGAATGTTTCCGCGGCACTCGGAGGCGCGACGGCACAGCTCGTCTTCCCGGCATTGATCGCGCTGTTGTTCTCGATCAGCATGAGATTCAGGAGCGCGAGGTCCCGCACAAAGGTTGTGCTCTGGACCTCGGCGATAGTTCTCATTGCGGCGATTGGAAACCTGACTCTAAAGTAGATGTCGAACCAACTGCTGGGACCGACGAATGCCTCAGGCACGCCTATCTCCTTGGGGGCATGAGCCGCGCCCCACTTAGCGCGGATCACCGGGGCGTCCGGAGACACAAGCTCATATGAAGGAATTTGAATTTCTCTCCGTATTTGTCTCGATGATCATTGCGCTGGGCATTTCGAATATTCTTTCCAGCGCAATGCGTCTGATCCGTCGCCGTGGCCGCGTGCGCATGCATGTCACGACGCTGGTCTGGATGGCGGTGCTGTTCCTGCTCCAGGTGCTGGCCTGGTGGGTGGCGTTTCAGCGGCGGGAGTGGACGAACTGGACGTTCTTTAGGTTCCTTCTCTACCTGCTAATGCCCATTCTGGTCTCGGTCCCGGGGTATTTGCTCGTGCCGGAAATGGAGCTGGAGCTGGAACCCACGTATGATCTCGAGAGGGAATTCAACCACAATCGGAGGTGGTTCTTTGCCCTGTTGGCGGCAATGGGTGCCGTCAGCTTTGTGGAATTTGTCGTGAGTTCAAGAGGGTCGAAATTGGGCCTCAGCAATGTCTTCCCCTTGGTGGTCATCGCCCTGTGCATCGGAGGTTTTGCGATTCGGGCGAAATGGGTCCAGTTGCTCATCGCCTTGGCGTTCTTGGTGACACTTCTGTGCTATATCGGCCTTGTATTCTCGCAACTTTGACGCGTGAGCCGAATCGGCCGCCGGATTCGACGCCGGCGTTCGTCATGCTTCCTGAGTGGCGGAGTCATGCCCGGAACGCGTCGTGGATCCATAGGGCGTTGGGCCACGGCAAATGAAGGCAATTCTTGCCATGCTGGCCCTCACCGCAGTGAGCCTCAGGGCTGAGCTGCAGTTCTCAGGCTTCTTTCTGACGTCGAAGGAGTCGCTGTTCATTCTCAGCGACACGGGTAGCAATGAATCGTCGGCCTGGCTTCGGATCGGCGAATCGTTTCATTCCTGCACCCTCAAGTCGTTCGATCGTGGGCTCGAGGTTGTCACGGTCGAGAAGGACGGCCGGCTCGTTCGCCTGCACCTGCGGGAGTCGAAAGTCAAAGACGGGAGGATGACGATCGACGGGGCCATCACCTTATGGCCCGACGGGCGGGCGCAGAGCGTTCACGCATCGCTTTTTCTCGGAGAGGAGGAGGAATTCCCCCTCAGGGAGGGCGTGACCCTGCACCTGACCGCCGAGAGGCTCCCTGACGGGAACATCCTCTATCACGCCCGATTCGTGACGCGGGACAGGGACGGGAAGGAGACCTCGGAATCGTGGCCCGATATCCTGACTCCGCCTGGCGGGGAATTTGCCATTCGAAATGACGATGTGGGGTTCTCGTTCAAGCCGTAGCGTGCGTGGCGAGCCGCAGGATCCGGCGCTTGTGCCAGGCGCGTCCCGTGCGGGGCAGAAGCCGCGCGATCCCCGGCGCGGCCCTTCGGGAGGCGGGCCATGGTGCTTTCCCCAAGGAACCATCTTGCAGTGTTGGACCCCGTCCGCAGACTGGCCCCATGGCGACGGTGAGACTTCTTGAAGGCGGCTTCGGCGCAAGAACCTGGGGGATGAGTCATTGAAATCGCCGCTCTTCACGCGCTTCGGCTGGTTCTATCTCCCGTGTTCCGCTGCAGGCGGCGTTCTCTGCGCGCTGGCCGCTGGGTTCTGCGCGACCGTCTTCATCGCTGTGGACCGCCGCTCTCATTCGGCAAGCGACACGCTTTACGGCGTCTATCCGTTCTTCGTCACCACGTTTCTTCTTCTCGACTGGATTGCCCGGAGATCGGGCGAGGCGCCTGGCGAACTGCCGGATCCATCAGCTGCGCCGGGCGCGTCTCCCGCCGGGCGCGAGCCGCGCAAGCATTAGCGCGGGCCGTTGGGACGCCAGGCGAAGATGAGAATCGTAAAGGCCCGCCCGGAGGACGCCGGTGACCTGTCTAATGTCGCCCGCGCCGCGAAGGGCCATTGGGGCTATCCGGAGAGCTGGCTTCGCCAATGGGATGACGTGCTCACCCTGACACCCGGCTATGTCCGTTCTCACGCCACCTATCGCGCTATCTCGGGCGGGCGCACCGTCGGCCTCTTCGCCCTCGTCTTGAGGGACCACGAGGCGATCCTGGACCATCTCTGGGTGCTGCCGTCCGAGATGGGGAAGGGGTCCGGTCGCGCCCTTTTTGAATGCGCGGAGAACCTCGCGAGGACGGCCGGCGCGGCCGTCATGAAGGTTGAGAGCGATCCGCATGCCGAGGAGTTCTACGTCCGCATGGGCGCCGCCAGATGCGGGCAGGTTCCCGCGCCAATGGACGGGCAGGAGCGGTATCTGCCGCTCATGGAGAAGGCCCTTTGACGAATTTGGAGAACGACCAGCCGCCGGATCCCAAGCCCGCACCGGACACGCCTCCCGCGGGGAGGGATCGCGGCCGGGTCTTGGCGCGGGACGCAGGGGCGCGCGGCAGAGGATGATCGCCGTCCGGCGCATTCGCGAGGAGGACGCGCCCGCATTCCGGGAGGTGCTGGACGCCGTATGCCGGGAGAGGAGGCATCTCGCCATGCTGGAAGGGCCCCCGATTGAGCAGGTTGAGGCCTTCGTGGCGTCGAGCGTCCGGGCGGGGTATCCGCAGTTCGTCGCGGAGGAGGACGGGAGGATCGTGGGTTGGTGCGATGCCCTGCCCGGCCCGGCCGCGTTCGGCATGGCGCACGTCGGAAGGCTGGGCATGGGCGTCCTCAACGGCCACCGGGGCAGGGGGATCGGCCGGCTCCTGCTAGGGGCGGCCGTCGAGGGAGCTCGGGGGCTCGGGCTGCAGAAGATCGAGCTGGACGTGTTCTCCTCGAGCGAGCCCGCGATCG
>Ga0265318_10001456_pt1 | contig 13904 bp, 9 predicted proteins | sample 4821metaG_FD_192431 | JGI IMG/M metagenome (GOLD analysis project Ga0265318, IMG submission 192431) | Rhizosphere microbial communities from Carex aquatilis grown in University of Washington, Seatle, WA, United States - 4-8-21 metaG | ecosystem: Host-associated > Plants > Roots > Rhizosphere >... | reverse complement strand
GTGTTCCACATCCTGCGCACGAACCTGGCCGAGATCATCCAGAGCAGCTCGCGCAGCGCTTCCTCCGGCCGCGGCGTGCGCGCGCTCAGCAGTTTCCTGGTCGTCGCCCAGGTGGCGGTCGCGCTGATGCTGCTGACCGGGGCGGGGCTCCTCATCCGCAGTTTTGCCAAGGCGATGGACGTGAATCCGGGATTTGATCCCGGCCGCGTGGTGACGGCCAGCGTCTCCCTGCCGCGCTCGCTGCGCGCCACGGAGGAGGCAGCCAAGCAGATTCGTCAGCGCCTGCTTGACGCGCTGAGGGAGATCCCGGGCGTCGATGCCTCCGCGATCAGTTTCAACCGGCCCTTCGAGGGCGACTTGGGGATCAACGCGTTCACCCTGGAGAACGACACGCTGCCGCCCGGTTCGCCGCAGCCCGGGGCATATCGGGTGCCGGTGACTCCGGGCTATCTGGAGACCCTCGGCCTGAAGCTGCTCGAGGGTCGGTTTTACCAGGAGGGGGATCTCGCGCCCGGCCGTCAGGTGTTCGTGGTCGACCAAAGCTTCGCGCGGAAGTTTTTCCCCAACGGCTCGGCGATCGGCGGGCGTTTCAGCTTCAGCGGGCGGCCGCAAAAGCCGGAGGACTGGCCGACGATCATCGGGGTGGTCGCCGACGTGCCGCACAACGGCGTCGAGGAGAAGAGCGGGAATCCGTTCATCTATCAGTTGATCCAGGGCGGCCGGCCCGGGTGGTTGACCTTGTTCATGCGCACCGCGCGGCCCGCGGGCGAGGTGGTCCTGACCTTGCGGGAGAAGGTGCGCGCCATCGATCCGACCATCCCGCTCTTCGACGCCGGCCCGATGAACACGGTGGTCAACTCATCCTACGACAACCGGCGCGCCGTGATGCTGCTGCTCGCGTCCTTTGCGGGTCTGGCGCTGTTCCTGTCCGCCCTGGGCATCTATGGCGTGCTGGCCTACGACGTCTCGCAGCGTACCCGCGAAATCGGCGTGCGCGGCGCCATCGGGGCCTCGCAGGAACAGATCGTCGGCCTGATATTGAAACAAGGTCTCTGGAAGGCGGCGGTCGGGGTGGGGTTCGGGCTGGTCGGCGCGGCGCTGCTCAGCCACTCCATGACGAGCCTGCTCTTCGGCGTGGCGCCCACCGACCCGGCGGTCTATGCCGCCGTGTCGCTCGGGTTGCTCGCGGTGGCGCTGCTGGCCAGCTACCTGCCGGCGCGGCGGGCCGCCAAGATCGACCCGCTCGTCGCCCTGCGCGACGAGTAGGATTCAGGCCAGCCGCGGGTCAAAGGTGAACGGCTCGGGCTTGCCGATCCGGATCCGGGCGAACTGCGGATGGGCGGGGTTCAACAGGTAGTTGAACTCGCCGGGCACGATGACACTCGGCACGCGCAGGGCCACGCTGCGCCGGGCCCGGACCCATTCCCCGCCAAAGCGCTGGGTCTCGAGCGGGTAGGGGTTGGCGTGCCAGTTTTCCGGCAGTTTCGCGGGTTGCTCGATCAGCTCCCTGTCAATTTGCGCCGGTATCGCCACCCACGGCCGCGAGAAGTGGATTTTCGGATTCCGGATATTGGCCAGCACTTCAAGCGCACCAAGCGCGCGCGACTCCGCACAGTAGACGAGGGGGATGTCCGGGAAGTTCCAGCGGCCGCCATAGAGAGCCGCGCCTTCGCCGGTGAAGGCTTCCCGCTCGTGCTGCCGGGGTGTGAGCCGCCAGATGACGAAGACATTCACGAATAGACCCCGTGCTCAATCCGGCCGAGCAGGTTTTCCACTTCGCGCGCCCCGGGTTCGGTCTGGCCAAAATCAACCGGCGTGCGCCAGCCCAGCGCGGGCAATTCCGTGTGCAGCCACTGGCGGACATTTTCCTCCGTGCCAAACAACCGCCTGGCCCGGTCGAAGAGCCGCATCAGGCGTGCGGCCCGTTCGCCCTCGTGAAGCTTGAGGCGGCCCCGGCCGGCCACGCGCCGGGCGTAGGTGCGCGCGGGAATGTTGATCAGCTTTGCCAGCTCGTCGTTGGTGAAGCCGGCCTGTCGGCTGAACTTCACGACATCCTTCACCGGCAGTCCTTCCTCGACCCGTTGGACCATCGCATGGTTGTCATGGACCTGCTCATAGGTGGTCGGCCTGGTTCGGATTGTTTTCATGCGGCCACGCTACCGGCGTTCATGGCCGTTACAAGCTGGAACCGCCAGATGGCGGTAACGGAAATGCCAGATGGCAGTCGGAAAGGATCTCAGGGCGAACCAGTCCCCGGCCAGCAGCCGGCCGTTGATCTGCCCGCCAAGGCGGTGGCGGCCCGGAGAATGCTTCCGGTCCGTGAGCTTCAGGATGGTCTGGCTGTTGGAGGGACCTTACGCCCCGACGGTTTGGCGGAAGCGGGGGCCTAAAGCCCCTCTTACAATTTCAATGCTTCCGCCAGCTTGCCCGCGTCGCCGCCACCACCCTGGGCGTAGTCGGGCTTGCCGCCGCCCTTGCCCCCGAGCTTGGCGGTGAGCGCGCCGATGAGCTTGCCGGCGGCGAGTCCGGCCTGGATGGCTTCGGGTGAGCAGTAGGCGACAAGGCTGACCTTGCCCTCCATGAGTGCGCCGAGCTGGATGACCGCGCCGGGGCCGACCTTGTGCAGCACCTGGCTGCCGAGGGAGCGGAGGGCGTCCTGGTTCTCGACCGTGACCACGGCGGAGACCCATTTCAGGCCGTCTTTGGCCACGGCGGCGGTCGCGAGTTCCTCCGCGAGGCCGGCGGAGGCCTTGGCCTCGTAGGCCTTAAGCTTCTTTTCGAGCTCCTTTTGATGCGCGAGGACGGTCTCGAATTTTGGCACCACGTCCTGCACGCCGGCGTTCAGCCGGAGGCTGACGGCGGCGAGGGCGGCCTCCTTGGCCGCGATGTGGTCGTAGGCTGCCTGGCCGGCGACGGCCTCGATGCGGCGGGTGCCGGCGGCGATGGCCATCTCGGCGACGATCTTGATGACGCCGATCTCGCCGGTGGTGGTCACGTGCGTGCCGCCGCAAAGTTCCTTGGAAAAGCCGCCGATGTCGACCAGGCGGACGCGCTTGCCGTATTTGTCCCCGAAGAAGGCGAGGACATCGGCCGGCTTCTTGTCGTAATCGATCTCCTCGGAGACGACCCGGGCGTTGTCGATGACCTTCTCGTTGATGAGCTGCTCGACCTCCTTGATCTGGGCGTGGGTGAGCGCCTCGAAATGCGTGAAGTCGAAGCGCATCCGGTCGGGCGTCTTGTGCGTGCCGAACTGGCGGACGTGGGTGCCGAGCATTTTTCTGAGGGCCCAGTGGATCAGGTGCGCGGCGGAATGGTGGCGGTTGATCGCTCTCCGGCGCTGGAAATCGACATGAAGCGTGGCAGCGGATCCGACCTTTGGCGTTTGGCCATTGGCGTTTGGCGTTTCCGCCGCTGCCAGCTTATGCAGGTGACGCCCCGATTTGTCCTTGATGGTATCGGCAATCTTGTACTCCACGCCATCAATCAAGGCGGCGCCGGTGTCGCCCACCTGTCCGCCCATCTCGGCGTAGAAGGGCGTCTGGTCGAAGACGAGATAGGTGTCCTTCCCGGTCTTCACAATGTCTACGAGCTTGGCCTGATTAGCGTGGGTCGCGTCGATCTGATAGCCGACGAACTTGGTCGCCTCGGCCACGGTCTCGCCCTCGGTCGAGGCGACGATGACATCGGTTTTGCGAGCGGCGCGGCCGCGCTCGCGTTGTTTCTCCATTAAATCGTTAAATCCTTCGATGCTAATTTGGTAACCATGCTCGGCAGCTAGAAGCTGAGTCATGTCGAACGGGAAACCGTATGTATCATAAAGCTCAAATGCGTCTTGCGCGGGAAACAAAAGATAAGGAAGTAGTGAACTTGTGGGATTCTGCTCGATGGCCTTCAGGACAATTTTCTCATTGTGCTTCGTTGCCTCAATAGTCCTGCGGAAGACCTCGAGACCTTTGCTTAGAGTCCGTCCAAACGACTCCTCCTCCGCGCGGATCGCCTTCTCAACCATCACGCGCTGGGTCTTGAGTTCGGGGAAAACGTCGCCTAGCGACTCGATGACGGGCGCAACCAAGGCGGTGAAGTCCCCGGTCTTCAGGCCGAGGTTCTTCTGCCCATACATGATCCCGCGCCGGAGGATTCGGCGGATGACGTAATTGCGTCCCTCGTTGCCGGGCAGGATGCCGTCGGCGATGGCGCAGGAGACGCAGCGGGCGTGGTCGGCGAGGACGCGGAAGGCGATGTCCACCTGCTCCTGCTCGGTCAGGCCGTCGCGCTTGAGCGGGACGGTCTTCCTGTACGTCTTGCCGGAGAGTTCGGCGAGTTTGTCGAAGGTCGGCTTGAAGACGTCGGCGTTGTAGTTGGACGGCTCGGCGGTGAAGTCCTTGAAGCCGTTCGTCGTGGCGTGAATGCCGGCGACGCGCTCGAAGCCCATGCCGGTGTCGACGTGCTTGGCGGCGAGCGGGGCGAAGGTGCCGTCGGCGTTCGCGTTGAACTGGATGAAGACATGGTTCCAGATCTCGATGCAGCGCGGCGAGCTCGAGTTGACGTTGGCGCGGCCGGCATTTTCGTCGTCACTCTCGAGCAAATTGAAATGGATTTCCGAGCACGGGCCGCAGGGGCCGGTGTCGCCCATCATCCAGAAATTGTCCTTCTTGTTGCCGTTGACGATATGGACGGCCGGATCGAGGCCGGCGGCGCGGAAGATGCCGGCCCAGATGTCATGGGCCTCCTGGTCGAACGCGGACGGGTCGCCCTTGGCCTTGTCCGGGGAATAGACGGTGGCGAAGAGCCGTTTCGGCGGGATGCCCCAGACCTGGGTGAGCAGTTCCCAGCCCCAGGTGAGCGACTCCTTCTTGAAATAGTCGCCGAATGACCAGTTGCCCAGCATCTCGAACAGCGTGTGGTGGTAGGTATCGAAGCCGACGTCCTCGAGGTCGTTGTGTTTGCCCCCGGCGCGGATGCACTTCTGGGTGTCGGCCACGCGTTTCCATGGCGCCGTTTGGTCGCCGAGGAAGTAGGGGACGAACTGGTTCATGCCGGCATTCGTGAACAGCAGGTTGGGCGCCGTCGGCATCAGGGACGACGAGGGCACGATGGTGTGCTGCTTCGAGGCGAAGAAATCGAGGAACGACTGGCGGATTTCGGCGGAGGTCATGAGGCGGTGGAGTCCAGAAGGCGGATTCCGCAAGGGGTCAGTTAAGATCGCCCCGGAGTCCGGGGAAAGAAGAATTTCACAATCAGATATGAGCCGGACACGGGGGAAAGCACACTTGCCTCTTCGTGAATTGTCATCATCCTGCATTATCGTAAGTGACTGTGGATACATCGGTGAAGTCAGCTAGAGATATGGGCCAAGTGACTTTGCCGGGGTACGTAGTTGTACAGTCATTCCTACATGTGCCCAATGAATACCCTCTCCTGCATCCGGCCCCGTGATGCATACCGCCGCAACTGGGCGTCAGCATTTTGGGCGGAGAGTTTCCCTGGCCGCCCGGCAGGTCAGACGGACAATACGGGCCGCGGACCAAGAAATGGGGTAAAAACGCCAAGGTATGGCGAGACGACCGGAGTATTTTCTGCCAGCATGGGTGCGCGAATGGAAATTTTGTTTTTACCCGTTTCCCACAACCGCTCCGACGCGAAGGAAGGGACCAAGCCGAATCCACCCTTAAAGGATATGTCCGGTGGTGGACGGTCGTCTACCGACGGCACACCGGAGTGCCATCCGAACCGGGACGTGCTAAGCGGGCAAAATTTGCCGACGGATTGGCACTTGGCCGGCGGCCCTTGCGGGCAAGCATCATGCTGACCTTCCATTCCAATGTTGCGATCCCGGTGGTCGAGCCACGGGTCAGTGCGCGGGCGCCGGCCTGGAACCATGTGCTCGCGTTGCTGCCCCCGCTGGCTGCCCTAGCCATACAATGGACGTTCTGGTCGTATATCCAGCCCTTCAGCTGGTTTCTCTTTTATCCGGCGGTGTTCTTCAGCTCATGGATTGGCGGCCGGTCAGGCGGGTTGGCGGCCACCATTCTTTCCACGTTGCTGGTGGTGTATTTTTTCATTCCGCCGGCATTCACCTTCGCGGTCGCCAATCCCCGGACCCTGGCTTCGATCGGGGTGTTTCTGGGCATGGGCATCCTGTTCAGCGTTTTTCATGGCCGCCTGCGGGAGGCCAACCGCCTTGCGGCCGCCGCCCTGGCAACGGCCCGGGCCGCCAAGGAGCGCCTGGAGGCGCGGGTGCGCGAACGCACGGCGGAACTGGAGCGGATCAATGTGTCGCTGGGCGAGAACGACGAGCTTTTTGCCAAGGCCTTCCGCCTGAGCCCCGGTTGCATGAACATCGTGCGCCTGTCCGACCGCACGGTCCTGCGGGCCAACGAGGCGCTCTGCCGCCTCTGGGGGAGCACACCGGATGAAGTCGTGGGCAAACCCAGCCGGGATTTCACCACCTGGCTGGACGACTCGGAGCGGGAAGCCTACATGCGGCGGCTGCACGAAAAAGGCGAATGTCTGGACTATGAAACCACCCTGCGGCTGGGCGACGGTCGACTGGTCCCGTTCAGCCTGTCCTCACGCGCCATCACGCTCCAGGGCGAGGCCTGTGTCCTGAGCATCATGCACGACATCACGGAACGTCGGCGGGCGGAGTCCGCCACGCAGGTCATCTCGGCGATCGTCGAGTGCTCGGACGATGCGATCATCGGCAAGGACCTGCACGGTGTCATCACGAGCTGGAATCCGGGTGCGGAGAACATTTTCGGCTACACCGCCGCTGAGGTCCTGGGCACCTCCATCACGCGGCTCATTCCGCCGGAACGGCAGGCCGAAGAGGACCGCATCCTGGCGCAGGTGGCGCGGGGCGAGCCGGTGCGCCACTTTGAGACAGTCCGCCTGCGGAAGGACGGGCGGCGGGTCGACATTTCCGTCACGGTCTCGCCGATCAGGGATGCCGGCGGCCGGGTGGTGGGGGCGTCCAAGATCGCCCGCGACATCAGCGAGCGGAAACGGGGGGAAGCGGCGATGCGCGAAAGCAACGAGCGGTTCGCCAGCATGTTCCACTCCAACCCGGTGGCCACGTCGCTGACCACGGCCCAGGGCCGCTATCTCAACGTGAACGACGCGTTCCTGCGCATGTTCCAATGGTCCCGCGAGGAAGTGGTGGGGCGCACGGTGGCCGACCTGAACATCTGGATGGACCCGGCGCGCCGCGCGGCGCTGTTTGCCGCGCTGGGGCGGCACGGGGGGGTGCAGGATTTCGAGATGGAACTGCGGGCCAAATCGGGCGAGGTCATCCAGGTCTCGTGGTCCGGCGTGCAGCTGGAGCTTGAGGGGGAATCCTGCCTGCTCGGCTCGGCGCTGGACATCACCAAGCGCAAGCGGGACGAAGCGGAGATCCGCCGGCTCAACGCGGAGTTGGAGCAGCGTGTGGCCGAGCGCACGGCGGAACTGGCCGACCTCTACAACCACGCGCCCTGCGGGTACCACTCGCTGGATGCCGAGGGCCGGTTCGTCGGCATCAATGACACGGAGCTGGAGTGGCTGGGGTATGCGCGGGATGAGATCGTCGGGAAGCTGCGCGCCACGGACCTGATGACCCCGCAGAGCGCCGAGACTTTCCGCCAAAGTTTTCCGGGCTTCAAGGCCAGCGGCCGCCTGGAAAATCTGGAGCTGGCGCTGGTGCGCAAGGACGGGTCGACCCTCCCGGTCCTGCTCAGCGCCACCGCCGCGACCGACCCGGAGGGCCGGTTCGTGCGCAGCCGCTCGACCATCATCGACTATTCCGCGCGCCAGCGGGCGGAACAGGCGCTGGAGGAGTCGCGCCGGCAGCTCCTCGCCACCAACCACGAGCTCGAGGCGTTCTCCTACTCGGTGTCGCACGATCTGAGGACGCCGCTGCGCGCGGTGGACGGTTTCTCGCAGGCCGTGCTGGAGGATTTCGGCCCGCAGCTGCCGCCGGAGGGCCGGCGGCAGCTGCAGACGATCCGGGAGAGTGCGCAGCGGATGGGCACGCTGATCGACGACCTGCTGGCGTTGTCCAAGCTGAGCCGCCAGCCCCTCCGCCGGCAGACGGTGGTGACCGCGGCGGTGGTCCGGTCGGTGCTCGGCGAACTGGAACTGCCCCGTGACGGCCGGCGGATCGAATTCAAGGTCGGTGACCTCCCGGATTGCCAGGGTGACCCGGCGCTGCTGCGGCAGGTCTGGCTCAACCTGCTGGCGAACGCCGTGAAATACACCGGCAAACAACCGTCGCCGGTCGTGGAGATCGGGAGCCGGCCGGAGCCGGGCGGGACGGTTTACCACGTGCGCGACAACGGCGCCGGCTTCGACATGCGATATGCCCACAAATTATTCGGGGTTTTCCAGCGATTGCACCGGCAGGAGGACTACGCGGGCACGGGCGTCGGGCTCGCCATCGTGCAGCGCATCGTCCACCGCCACGGGGGCCGGATCTGGGCCGAGGCTGCCGTGGATCGCGGCGCCACCTTTTACTTCACCCTCCAGGGCGAAACCAACCCATGACCAACAACATCGTGGAAATCCTGCTCGTCGAGGACAACCCCCAGGACCTCGAACTGGCCTTGCGCGCGCTGCAAAAGGCCAATGTGACCAACCACATCCAGGTGGCCCGCGACGGGGCCGAGGCCCTGGACTTCGTCTTTGGCGAAGGGCCCTTTGCCGGCCGCCGGCTGGAGGACGGACCGAAGGTGATCCTGCTCGACCTGAAGCTGCCCAAGATGGACGGGCTCGAGGTGTTGAGGCGGCTCAAGGGCGATCCCCGCACCAAGATGATCCCCGTCGTCATCCTGACCTCGTCCAAGGAGCAGCGGGATGTGGTCGAGAGCTATCAGCTCGGGGTGAACAGCTATCTCGTGAAACCCGTGAACTTCGAGCGGTTCTCCGAGGCCGTCCGGGACCTGGGCTTCTACTGGCTTCTGCTGAACCATCCGCCCAAGCTGCCGGACTGATCCCCGACCATGGCCCGACCGCTCCGACTGCTCCTCGTCGAGGACAACCTGCCCGATGCCGAAATCCTGCTGCGGCAGATCCGGCTGGCCGGTTTTGAAACGGCCTGTGAGCGGGTGGACACCGAGGCTGACTTCGTGGCCCGGCTGCACCCTGGCCTCGATCTGGTCCTGTCCGACTATGCGCTGCCGCATTTCAGCGGGTCGCGGGCGCTGGAATTGCTGAAGCAGAGCGGGCTGGATGTGCCGTTCATCCTCGTGTCGGCGACCGTGGGGGAGGAAACCGCGGTGGCCATCATGAAGGAGGGCGCGGCCGACTACCTGCTCAAGGACCGGCTCGCCCGCCTCGGGCCCGCCATCACCCACGTGCTCGATCAGGGCCGGCAGCGCCGCGGCCGCCGGCTGGCGGAGGAGGCGCTGGCCGCCGAGCGGAACCTGCTGCGCACCGTGTTCGACATCCTGCCGGACTACATCTACATCAAGGATGAGCAGAGCCGCTTCCTCGCCTGCAACCAGCATTGCGCCCTCGGGATGGGCGCGGCCTCCCCGGCGGAAATCATCGGCAAGATCGACGCGGATTTCTATCCGGCGGAGCTGGCCGCCCGGTTTCGCGCCGACGAGCTGACCGTGCTGGCGGGCATCCCGGTCATCGACCGGGAGGAAACCTCGGCCGGCCCCGACGGCCGCCGCCGGGATATCCTGACGACCAAGCTGCCGCGCCGGGACAGCAGCGGGAAAATCATCGGCCTCGTGGGCACGGGGCGGGACATCACGGAGCGGAAACTGCTCGAGGAGAAATTCCTCCGGACCCAGCGGCTCGAGGCCCTCGGCACCCTGGCCGGCGGCGTGGCGCACGACCTGAACAACATCCTCGCCCCGATGCTCATGGCGGCGGGCCTGCTGAAGGACAAGCTCCACGACAAGCATGACCGCGAGATCCTCACGATGGTCGAGCAAGGGGCCCAACGCGGCGCCAGCATCATCGGGCAGCTGCTGACCTTCAGCCGCGGCATCGAGGGCGCGCGGATCGGCGTCCAGCTGCGCCACCTGATCAAGGAGATGGTACAGTTGATGCGCGAGACGTTTCCCCGCAATATCACCTTCGAGGAAATATCAACCGGCGAGCTGTGGAGCGTGGTGGCCGACGCCACGCAGCTCCACCAGGTGCTGATGAATCTGTGCGTCAACGCCCGGGACGCCATGCCGGACGGCGGCAAGCTGACCCTGGAGGCCCGCAACATCGAGCTCGGCGAGGCTGACGTGAAAGACAACCCGTCCGCCAAGCCCGGTCCTTACGTCGTCGTCAAGGTCGCCGATACCGGCCACGGGATCCCGCCCGCGATCATCAACCGCATTTTCGACCCCTTCTTCACCACCAAGGGCATCGGCAAGGGCACGGGGCTGGGTCTGTCCACGGTGGTGGGCATCGTGAAGAGCCACGGCGGGTTCATCACGGTTTACAGCGAGCCCGGCCGCGGCACGGTCTTCAACGTCTATCTGCCCGCCAGCCGCGAGGCCCCGCCGGTTCCGCCCGGCACGCTCAAGGCCGCGGCGCCGGCCGGGCATAACGAACTGATCCTGGTGGTGGATGACGAGGCGCTGATCTGCGAGACCATCCGCCACACGCTGCAGCGGCAGAACTACCGCGTGCTCACCGCGGCCAACGGGGAGGAAGCGATCCGGCTCTTCGTGCAGCATCACGGCGCCGTGCAGCTGGTGGTGACCGATGTCATGATGCCGGTCATGGGCGGCGTGGAGCTGATCCAGTCCCTGCGGGTGCTGCAGCCCGGCATCCGGATCGTGGCGAGCAGCGGCCTGGACCAGGACGAACGGCGGGCCGAGCTGGTGGCCGCCGGGATCAAGGAAATCCTCGGCAAGCCCTATGCGCCGGCGCAGCTGCTGCTCGCGGTGGCGCGGGCGCTGGCCGGCGACCGGGCATCGGCCGCCTCGTGAGTCCCGGCGGGCGCGGCCGGCCGCCGTTCTGGCCTGCGCCGCCGCTTTGGCGTTGCACGCGCCCGGCCGCGTGCGCGAATCTGGCCGCGTGAAAATCCATGTGCTGCCCTCCGGCCCGATCCAGACCATCGGCTACCTGCTCACCGAGCCCAAGCTCGGCGAGGCCGTGCTGATCGACGCCCCGGGCGGCATCCTGGAGAAGATCCGGCCGCTGCTCGCCCAGGAGGGCTGCAAGCTGACGCAGCTCTGGCTGACGCACGGGCACTGGGATCACACGCAGGACGCGGCCCGGGTCAAACGCGAGCTCGGCGTGCGCGTGCTCGCCCAGCGCGAAGACCAGGCGCTGATCGAGACGCCGGAGATCATGGAGGAGTTCATGGGCGCCCGGATGGGACTGGAGGGGGTCGCGGTCGACACCTGGGTCGGGCAGGGCGACCGGATCGCCGCCCTCGGCCGGGAATTCGAGGTGCGGCAGGTGCCCGGGCACTGTCCGGGCAACATCCTGTTTTACGCCGCGGGGGCGAAGGCGGCCTTTGTCGGCGACGCCCTCTTTAATCGCGGCGTGGGCCGGTGGGACCTGCCCGGCGGCAACCTGGAGCTCCTGACCCGGTCCATCCGCGAGCAGATCTACACCCTCCCGGACGACACCATCGTTTTTCCCGGCCATGGCCCGCGCACGACCGTCGGGGAGGAAAAGACGGGCAACCCCTATGTGACGCCGGCCGCCCCATGACCGCGACGGCACTGCACGAGCCTTTCATGCGCCGGGCGCTGCAGCAGGCGCGCAGTGTCTGGGGCACGACCCATCCCAATCCGATGGTCGGCGCGGTCATCGTCGAGGAGGGCGTGGTGGTGGCCGAGGGGGCGACGGCGCCGGCGGGCGGGCCGCACGCGGAGATCAACGCCCTGCGGGCGCTCGGCCGCCGGCCGGGGCCGGGGGCGACGATGTACGTCACGCTGGAGCCCTGCTGCACCCACGGCCGCACGCCACCCTGCACCGATGCTATTGTCGACGCGGGCCTGACCCGGGTGGTGGCGGGCGCGACCGATCCGAACCCGGCGCACGCGGGCCGGGGCTTTGACGTCCTGCGCGCCGGCGGAGTCGAGGTGGTCAGCGGCGTGCTCGCGGAGGAGTGCACGGACCTGAACCTGATCTTCAACCACTGGATCGCGACCGGCCGGCCGCTGTTCGCGGCGAAGTCCGCCGTGACGCTCGACGGCAAGGTCGCCACGCGCACGGGGGACTCGAAATGGATCACGGGCGAGCCGGCCCGGGCGGACGGCCACCGCTGGCGGCGGCTGTTTCCGGCCATCGCCGTGGGGGCCGGCACGGTGCGGGCGGACAATCCCCGGCTGACCGCGCGGGTGGGGGACACCGAGTGGTGCCCCTGGCGCTTTGTTTTCGACGGCCTGCTCCGCACCGTGACCGACAAGGCCATGCCCAACCTTTACACGGATGAGTTCCGCGAGCGGACGATCGTCGTGACCACCCCGCACGGCGGGCTCGGGTATGTCCGCAAGCTGAACGCCAGCGGCGTGAAGACCTGGGTGCTGCCGGCGGCCTCGCCCAAGGTGAATTTCGCGGACTTCCGCCAGCGCTGCGCCGCCGAGGGCATCACCGGGGTATTCTTCGAGGGCGGGGCGCAGCTGCTCAGCGAGCTGCTGCAGGCCCGCGAGCTGGATTACCTGCTGGTCTACCATGCGCCGGTGCTGTTCGCCGACGACAAGGGCAAGACCATCCTGCGCGGCCTGCGCACGGAAACGCTCGACCAGGCGGTGCGGCTGGAACGCGTGCGACACGAGGCGCACGGGGATGACACCCTGATGCGCGGCTTCGTCCGGTATCCGGCCAGGATGTACGTGGACGAGGCGAACTTCGCCCGGAAACCCTATGGCGAATAGCCCGCGGCTGATCCATCTGGCCACCGGCAATGCGCACAAGGCGCAGGAATTCCAGCGGCTGGCCGACGCCTCCGGGCCGCCGGTGCGGATCCTGCCGGCGGAGCGGATGCCGGCGGTGGTGGAGGACACGGGCACCTTTGCCGGCAACGCCCGGAAAAAGGCCGCCGCACTCAAGATCCTGCTGCCCGCCTCGGCGTGGGTGCTGGCGGATGACAGTGGGGTGTGCGTGGAGGCGCTGGCGGGCGCGCCGGGGGTGGAATCGGCCTATTACGCGGGGCCGCAGCACGACAGCGCCGCCAACCTGCGGAAGCTGGCGGCGAGCATGCAGGCGGTGCCTCCGGGCCGGCGCGGCGCGTATTTTCTTTGCGTGCTCGTCCTGCTTGGGCCGGACGGCGTGGAGCACACCGCCGAGGGTCGTTGCGACGGCACGATGCGGTCAGAGCCGGCGGGCGGGAACGGCTTTGGCTACGACCCGCTCTTCGAGCCCGCGGGCTTCAACCAGACGTATGCCGAACTGGATGAGGCGACCAAGAACCGGATCAGCCACCGGGCCCAGGCGTGGGCCCGGCTCGCGCGGGCGTTGTGCGCACCGGGTCCGGGGTGACCAGGAGGCGGGACTACCAGTCCCGCCTCCAATAAAATGTTTGGACGCGGGATCAGGCCGCCATCAGTACAGCGTCGGCCAGAGCGTGTGCAGGGCCGCGGCGTAGACGGTCGCATTCATGCTGGTGAACTGGATGCGGCGCGTGTCGATGACCTTCGGCGTGATCGGCGGATAGTTGCCGTTCTGAAAGATCTTGTCGAAGCCCCAGTTGCGGTTGGGCGCGCCGTAATAGGCGCCGGTGAAGGGCTGGGTCGCGATCTTGCAGCTGTACATCGTGACGAGCGAGCCGCGGATGGTGGAGTTGCCCCAGTTTTCGAGGAAGCGCGGCAGATTGTGCGCGCCACCGCTGTTGTAGGAGTTGGACGTGGGCTGCAGGCCGACGAGCAGCGCCGCGGCCACTTCCGTGTCCGTGGCGTTGGTTTTGACGTTGACGCTTTTCACGTCGCTCCAGGCATTGGATAGAATGGTCACGGAATCGGCCG
>Ga0265318_10001454_pt1 | contig 13924 bp, 9 predicted proteins | sample 4821metaG_FD_192431 | JGI IMG/M metagenome (GOLD analysis project Ga0265318, IMG submission 192431) | Rhizosphere microbial communities from Carex aquatilis grown in University of Washington, Seatle, WA, United States - 4-8-21 metaG | ecosystem: Host-associated > Plants > Roots > Rhizosphere >... | reverse complement strand
CGCCATCTGGGCGAGCGACTGGCCGCGGTCCTTCGCGACGGCGTCCAGCTTGCGGATCCTCGCCAGCTTCTCCGCCGTGATGCTCTCGGGCTTCAGGAAGCGGGGGTCGTGCGAGGCCCGGGAATCGGCGGGGATCCCGTTCAGGTAGCGGCCGGTGAGGACGCCCTGGGCCAGCGGGCAGAAGGCTATGCCGCCGATCCCCTCGCGCACGAGGACGTCGAAGAGGCCGCGCTCGGGGCCGCGGTCGAACATGTTGTACCTGGGCTGGTGGATCAGGCAGGGCGTGCCGAGGTCCCTCAGGATCTTCGACGCGCGCTCGGTCTGCGCGGCGTCGTAGTTGGAGATCCCGACGTAGAGCGCCTTGCCCGAGCGCACGGCGTGCGCGAGCGCGCCCATCGTCTCCTCAAGCGGCGTCTCGGGGTCGGGCCTGTGGCTGTAGAAGATGTCGACGTAGTCGAGGCCGAGGCGCTTCAGGCTCTGGTCGAGGCTCGAGAGGAGGTACTTGCGCGAGCCCCAGTTCCCGTAGGGCCCCTCCCACATGTCGTAGCCCGCCTTGGTCGAGACGATGAGCTCGTCGCGGTACGCCGTCAGCTCCTCCCTGAAGATGAACCTGAACGTGGCCTCGGCGGATCCCGGGGGCGGCCCGTAGTTGTTGGCGAGGTCGAAGTGGGTGATCCCCTGGTCGAAGGCCCGCAGGACGAGCCCGCGCGCGTTCGGGAAGTTGTCGACGCCCCCGAAGTTGTGCCAGAGCCCGAGCGACAGGAGCGGCAGCTTCAGGCCGCTTCGGCCGCAGCGCCTGTAGAGCGCGGGATTGGAGTAGCGGTCGGCGGCGGGGACGTGGCTCATCGGGGGGAGTCTGGAAGGGATGGGTTCCCGGGAGCGGGTCGGCAAACCCTAATTGCAGGAGGAGACTTGACGGGTCCCGCCGCCGGGGGAAGCATGGTTCCCCGCGGCGACGCGGGCGTAGTTTAGTGGTAAAACTCCAGTTTTCCAAACTGGCCTCGGGGGTTCGATTCCCCCCGCCCGCTCCATCTCCCCCGCGGTGTCCGCGCGTCGGGCCCGCTTCCGGAATGGGTTCGCGCCAGGCGGCGGGATGTGACGGCGCCCCCCTTTATCCCGCCCCGAAGACCAAACCGGTGGCGTGGCAGACCTTCGCGGCGGCCGAGGCAACAGCGCCCAAGTCATCGCCCGGAACGGCACTTAGCCGTTTGAAGACCGGGCCTCCTTTACCCTATTTTCACAGGAGGCCATGGCGCAAAAGGGGTTGCGGCGCGACTTGCGCCCTGTTTTAAACGTGGCATGGCAATTTTCTCCTCAGCTTCCGCCGCGACCGGCAACAGCCCGCGACTTGAAGGGGCCAAGAGGCCCGGCTCGGACGTGCGCCAGGCGCAGGCGCTGGCCAAGCAGAAGTCGCTCGAGAAGAGCGCCAAGAAGTACAAGCTCCCCCTGGGCGAGCTGACGATGTTCACGCAGCAGCTGGCCTCGCTCCTCGTGGCCGGCCTGCCGCTCGTGCAGTGCCTCGAGGCCCTCCAGGACCAGACCGAGGACCCGCGCTTCCGGATCATCATCCGCGACGTCCGCCTCGATATCTCCCAGGGTAACTCCTTCTCGTCCTCGGTTAAGAAGTTCCCGAGGGCGTTCCCGACGCTCTTCATCTCCATGGTCGAGGCCGGCGAGGCGAGCGGCGGCCTGGCCGAGATCCTGGGCAAGGTCGCGGGCTACTTCGAGGCCACGGTCAAGCTGACCAAGAAGGTCAAGTCCGCCATGGCGTACCCGATCGGCGTCATCTCCCTGGCGATCGTGCTCGTCAACGTCCTGCTCATTTTCGTCATCCCGGTGTTCGCGGCCATGTTCGCGGACTTCGGCGCCAAGCTGCCCATGCCGACGCAGATCCTGATCGACCTGAGCCATTTCATGGGGCACCGCTGGTGGGCGATCCTGATCGTGTGCTACGCGATCTACTGGACCGGCAACAGGTTCATCTCAACGCCCAGGGGAAGGCGCTTCAAGGACCAGGCCCTCGTGCGCGCGCCGATCTTCGGGAACCTGGTCCACAAGATCGCGCTGTCTCGGTTCTGCCGCACCTACGCCACCCTCATCCGCTCCGGCGTGCCGATCCTGAGGACGCTCGAGATCGTGGCCTCGGCGAGCAACAAGGTGCAGATCGAGGACGCCTGCGCGGAGATCGCGAAGCACGTCAGCCAGGGCGGCCAGGTCTCGGAGATCCTCGCCTCCAACGAGTTCTTCCCCCCGATGATGAAGCACATGGTGAAGGCGGGCGAGGCGACCGGCAACGTGGACGGGATGATGAACAAGATCGCCGACTTCTACGACGTCGAGTGCGACGCCACCGTCAGCGCCCTGACGTCCCTCATCGAGCCGCTCCTCATCGTCTTCCTCGGCATCATCGTCGGCGGCATCGTCATGGCGATGTTCCTGCCGATCTTCCAGCTGGGCGCCGTCGCCGGCGGCATGGGCTAAACACCCTGGAGGCAAAAGCCGCCTTGCCCGCAGCAGGCGGGGTTGACTTGGTCTGCCCCTGCGGGGAACATTTCCCCTCCACGACTTCGTCATGCCTTCCGTCCTCATTGTCGACGACCTGATTTCGATCCACGAGATGCTGGACGCCGTGATCCAGCCGACGGGGTTCTCGACGGCGTTCGCCACGGACGGGGAGAAGGCGCTGACCCGCTACAAGGCCGAGAAGTTCGACCTGGTCCTCGCCGACATCGACATGAAGCCGATGGACGGGATCACGCTCCTGAAGCAGCTCAAGGCCTACGACCCCAATTCCGTCACGATCATCATGACGGCCTACGCCAGCACCGAGAGCGCCGTGCAGGCGCTCAAGTTCGGCGCGTTCGACTACCTGCAGAAGCCGTTCCGCGTGGACGAGCTGATCGCGACCCTGCGGCGCGGGATCGAGTTCCGCGAGATCCAGTCCCAGCGCACCTCGGCGCCCGCGGGCACCGGGGTGAAGGCGGCCGACATCGAGGGCCGCCTCGTCGGCAAGAGCGTGAAGATCACGAAGCTCATCCAGCAGGTGAAGAAGCTGGCCGCGGTGCGCACGCCCGTGCTCCTCGTGGGCGAGAACGGGACGGGCAAGGCGTCCGTCGCCGAGATCCTTCACGGGGCCCAGGGCGCCGACATGACCCGCTTTGTCCGCATCGACTGCTCGCTCAGCTCGGAGCAGAGCTTCCGCGACGGGCTCCTCGGCCTGAACGGCGAGGGCGGCCCGTGGGTGCGCGACGCCAAGGGCGGGACGCTGTTCCTGCAGCACCTGCAGTGCCTCGCGCTCCCCGTCCAGAAGGAGCTCGTGAGCGTCCTTCGCAACACGGCGCACGGGTTCCGGCTCATCTGCACGACGACCGAGGACCTGGAGAAGATGGTCGACGAGGGCCGCTTCAACGACGAGCTCTTCTACCGCGTGGCGTCGCTTCCGCTCGCCATGCCGCCGCTGCGCGACCGCAAGGAGGACATCCCGCTCCTCGTGAAGCACTTCCTGCTGCGCTCGACGAACCCGCTCGTGGACACGAACGTGATCGAGTTCACGGACGACGCGATGGCGGTCCTCACCGCCTACCACTGGCCGGGCAACCTGACGGAGATGTTCCAGCTGGTGTCCAAGATCGCCTCGACCACCGAGACGCGCGTCATGACCTCCGAGCAGCTCCCTCTCAGGCTGCGCCAGATCGAGAACTGGCCGACCCTGGCCGAGTTCACCGCGGGCCAGGAGAAGCAGTACATGGACCGGGTGCTCCATGCCTGCAGGGGCGACAAGGCGGTGGCCGCCAAGGTCCTCGGGATCGACGCCTCGAAGCTGGGTTAGCCCCAATTTCCCTTGCGGCGGATTTGGGCGGTGGCAACTGTCGCAGGAGTCCACGCACGCCCCCGCAAATGCCCAAACGCACCGACCTAGAGTCCATACTGATCATCGGGGCGGGGCCCATCGTCATCGGCCAGGCCTGCGAGTTCGACTACTCGGGCACCCAGGCGTGCAAGGCGTTGAGGGAGGAGGGTTTCCGTGTCATCCTGGTCAATTCCAACCCGGCCACGATCATGACGGACCCGGAGTACGCCGACGTCACCTACATCGAGCCCCTGACGGTCGACATCCTCGAGAAAATCATCGCCAAGGAGAGGCCCTCGGCGCTCCTGCCGACGCTGGGCGGCCAGACCGCCCTCAACCTCTCGATGGACCTCCACGCGAAGGGCATCTTGGCCAAGTACGGGGTCGAGATGATCGGCGCAAAGCCGGCCGCGATCGCGAAGGGCGAGGACCGCGAGCTCTTCAAGCAGGCCATGGTCAAGATCGGCCTCGACGTCGCCCGCTCCCGGACCGTCAAGACGCAGGAGGAGGCCCGCTCGGCCGCCGACGAGATCGGGGCCTTCCCCCTCATCATCAGGCCGAGCTTCACCCTGGGCGGCCAGGGCGGAGGCATCGCCTACAACCGCGAGGAGTACGAGCGGACGGTGTCCAACGGCCTCGACATCTCCCCCGTGCACGAGGTGCTGGTCGAGGAGTGCCTCCTCGGCTGGAAGGAGTTCGAGATGGAGGTCATGCGCGACCACAAGGACCAGTGCGTCGTGATCTGCTCCATCGAGAACTTCGACCCCATGGGCGTCCACACCGGCGACTCGATCACGGTCGCCCCCGCGATGACGCTCACCGACAAGGAGTACCAGGCGATGCGCGACGCGTCGTTCGCCGTCATCCGCGAGATCGGCGTCGAGACGGGCGGCTCCAACATCCAGTTCTCGGTGGATCCCGAGACGGGCCGGATGATCGTGATCGAGATGAACCCGCGCGTCTCGCGCTCCTCGGCGCTCGCCTCGAAGGCGACGGGCTTCCCGATCGCGAAGATCGCGGCGAAGCTCGCGGTCGGCTACTCCCTCGACGAGCTCAGGAACGACATCACGAGGCTCACGCCCGCGAGCTTCGAGCCGACGATCGACTACGTCGTCACCAAGATCCCGCGCTTCACCTTCGAGAAGTTCCCCGACGCGGACACGACGCTCACCTCGTCGATGAAGTCCGTCGGCGAGGCGATGGCGATCGGGCGCACGTTCAAGGAGTCGATACAGAAGGCGCTCCGCTCGCTCGAGGTCGGCGCGAGGGGCTTCGGCGGGGGCGGCAAGCTCGGGGGCTCCGAGAGGCCCGACGACGCGACCATCAAGACGAAGCTCGGCACCCCGAACGCCGAGAGGATCTTCTACATCCGCTACGCCTTCAAGGCCGGCTACACGGTCGAGCAGATCTTCGACCTGACGAAGATCGACCCCTGGTTCCTGCACCACCTGCGCGAGATCCACGAGATGGAGGACGAGATCGCGGGCCTGCTGCCGCACACGCTGGACACGGACCTCTTCCGCAGGGCGAAGCAGTTCGGCTTCTCCGACGCCCAGATCGCGCACCTGACGGGCAGCGACCTCGCCTCGGTGCGGGCCGACCGCAAGAAGCGCGGCATCAGGACGACCTTCAGGCTCGTCGACACCTGCGCGGCCGAGTTCGAGGCGTTCACGCCCTACTACTACTCCAGCTACGGGGAGGAGAACGAGGTCATGCCGTCCCCGAAGCGGAAGATCATGATCCTCGGCGGGGGGCCGAACCGGATCGGCCAGGGGATCGAGTTCGACTACTGCTGCGTCCACGCGAGCTTCGCGCTGCGCGAGGCGGGCTTCGAGACGGTCATGGTCAACTCCAACCCGGAGACGGTCTCGACCGACTACGACACGAGCGACCGGCTCTACTTCGAGCCGCTGACGCTCGAGGACGTGCTCGAGGTCTACCAGCAGGAGGGCTGCGAGGGCGCGATCGTGCAGTTCGGGGGGCAGACCCCGCTCAACCTCGCCGCGTCGCTCAAGGCGAACGGCGTGAACATCATCGGCACGTCGCCCGAGTCGATCGAGGTGGCCGAGGACCGGAAGCTCTTCGCCGCGGTGCTGGACAAGCTGAAGCTGCGCCAGCCCGCCAACCGCACCGCCCTCAGCGAGGCCGAGGCCGAGGCCTTCGCTCTCGAGGTGGGCTACCCGGTGCTGCTCAGGCCCTCGTTCGTCCTCGGCGGCCGGGGCATGTTCGTCGTGTACGGCGAGGCGGAGCTCCGGGCCGTCGCGGGCCAGGTCTTCGAGGTCATGCCGGGCAAGCCCGTCCTGATCGACAAGTTCCTCGAGGACGCGATCGAGCTCGACGTCGACTGCCTGTCGGACGGAAGGACGAGCGTCATCGGCGGCATGCTCGAGCACATCGAGTTCGCGGGCGTGCACTCCGGCGACGCGGCGATGGTCATGCCGCCGCACACGCTGGGGAAGGAGATGCTGGCCACGGTGCGCTCCGCGACCTACGCGCTCGCCAAGGAGCTCGGCGTCGTGGGCCTCATGAACGTCCAGTTCGCGATCAAGGACGGCCAGCTCTACGTTCTCGAGGTCAACCCGCGCGCGTCCCGCACGGTGCCGTTCGTCGCCAAGGCGATCGGCGTGCCGCTCGCGAAGCTCGCCGCGAAGGTGATGGCGGGCATGACGCTCCAGGAGCTCGGCTTCACCCGCGAGCTCGTCCCGAGGCACTGGTGCGTCAAGGAGGCCGTGTTCCCGTTCGTGCGCTTCCCGGGCGCGACGATCGCGCTCGGGCCGGAGATGCGCTCGACGGGGGAGGTGATGGGCCTGGACGCGGACCTCGGGATCGCGTTCGCCAAGGCCCAGGCCGCGGCGAAGCCGGGGCTGCCGACCGAGGGCAACGTGTTCCTGAGCGTCAAGGACGCGGACAAGCCGCACGCCGTCGAGATCGGCCGCGCCCTGGAGGGCATGGGGTTCACGATCTACTCGACCAGCGGGACGGCGAAGACGCTCGCCGAGAGCGGCGTCGCCGTGAAGCGCATCGCCAAGCTGAGCGAGGGCCGGCCGAATGCCGTCGACATGATCAAGAACGGGCAGATCCAGCTGGTCATCAACACGCCCGGCGGGCTCATCCCGAGGCGGGACGAGAACCTGATCCGCGGCGCCGTCTACGCCCACAATGTCTGCATCTTCACGACCATCATGGCGGCCCGCGCCGCGGTGGACGGGATCCGCGCCCTGAAGACCAAGCCGGTCGGCGTCCGGCCGATCCAGGACTACAAGGGCAACGTCACGGCCGTCTGAGGCCGTTTTGCGGGTTTACAGCGCCCCGCGGTTTTGCTTGAGTCACCCCTTCCCAAAGGAAGAACTCCCCCCATGCCCACGCCCGCCGCCCCCACGAACACCAAGGTTGCCGAGGTCACCCCCTCGCCGGAAGTCCGCCTGCGGGAGGCCTGGCAGCGCTACGGCGGCCTGTTCTATTTCCTCCTGGGGGTCATCGCCCTGGCCATCCTGGCCAAGGGTGGATACCGTTATCTCAATGAACAGAAGGAACTTGGAATACAGAAGGAGTACTCGGAGTGCGTCACCCCGGATTCCTACCTGGCCTTTGCCGTCAAGCACCCCGGCCATCCCCTCGCGGGGGTGGCGGAGGAGACCGTCGCCGACAACGCCTATTCCTCGGGCCGGTACCTGGACGCCCTGAAGGCCTACTCGTCGGCGGTCACGGACCTCCCCGAGGGGCCCGTCCGGGCCCACGCGAGGCTCGGCCAGGCGATGGCGCTCGTCATGACGGGCCGCACGGGCGAGGCCGAGGCGAACCTGCGCCAGCTGATGGACGACGCCGACGGTATGAAGGCGATCCGCTGCGAGGCGGGCTACCACCTTGCGGCGCTCGAGCTCTCCACCGGCCGCGGCGCCGAGGTCCAGAAGATCGCCGAGGGGCTCCTGAAGATCGATCCCTCCAACGCCTTCTCGGAGCGCGCGTTCATGCTGCGACCCCCGGGATCGGCGGCGGCGCCGGCGCCCGGCGCCGTGACGCTGCCGACCGCCCACTAGGGCGGGCGCGTGCCGTTCGGGCCGGGGCTCACCGTGAAGGTCTGCGTCACGGGTGAGGCCTCCTCGTAGGCGGCGTCCCCGGGCTGGCTCGCCTGCACCACCACCGTGCCGCCCTGGGGCGTCATCACACTGCCGTTCAGGAGCGCCGAGCCGGAGACCACGTCGAAGCGCACGGGGAGCCCTGACGACGCCGTGGCGCTCAGCATGACCGGCTGGCCGGCGGTGACGAGTGTCGTCCCCTGGAAGCTCAGGGTCTGGCGGTGCCGGCCGACGCTCACGCGGGCCCTGTCGCTCGACACCGTCCCCAGTGCGTTGGACGCGGTCACGTCGTAGGTCCCGGAGTCGGCGGGCGTCGCCGAGGCGACGGTGAACCGGCTGTCGGAGGCGCCCGTCAGGGGCACGCCGTCCTTGCGCCACTGGTACGTCGGCTGCGGCTGGCCCCTGGCGCGGACCGAGAGAGAGATCATCTCGCCGATCGCCACGCGGACCCCCGTGGGCTGTGAGACGATCGCCGGCGCGGAGGGCCTGGGGCTCACGGTGAAGGCGCGCTCGGCCTGGGCCGCGGGCAGGAACACCTTGTTCCCCTCCTGGCTGGCCCGGACGATGACGAGGCCCGGCTCCCCGGTGAGCCTGAGCGTCTTGCCGTCGATGACGGCCGGCCCCGAGACGACCTCAAAGGCGACCGCCAGGCCGGAGGTCGCCCTGGCGGCCAGCGCGAACGGGGCGTCGTCGACCGTGCGCGCGGGCGGCTCGGCGAAGAGGATGTCCTGCTTTTTTCGCGCGTCGTCGGCCGAGGCCCGCGGCGCCGCAGCGAGGACGAGGGCGAGGGCCGCGAGCAGGGGGAGGGCGGCCCGGATCAGGCCCGGCGCAGGGGATCCTGCGGCGCTCATCAGGGGGCCACGTTCACGTGGACGACCTTCGCCGGGGGAAACCCGTTGAAGTGGGTCGAGGAGGCGTGGCTGTAGGCGCCGATCTTCTCGCTGTAGACCAGGTCGTCCCTCTCCAGCTCGGGGAGGTTCTCGGCCATCGAGACCACGTCCAGCGCGTCGCATGTGGGCCCATAGACAGCGCTCAGCCTCGTCGGTCCCCTGCGGAACGCCCTCACGGGGTACTTGCAGTGGTCGAAGATCACGCCGGAGTAGGTGTGGTAGACCCCGTCGTCGATGTAGTAGCTCGGCTTGCCGTCGCGCACCGCCTTGCCGATCACCTTCGAGACGGAGTATCCCGCGTTGGCCACGAGGAAGCGGCCGGGCTCGGCCAGGACCTGGATGTCCTTAGGGAAGTACCTCTCGAGCTCCTGGTTGATCACCTTCGCCAGCTCGCGGAAGGGCTTGACCGTGTCGTCGTAGCGCGCGGGGAACCCGCCGCCGATGTCGACCAGGTTCATCTTCGCGTACCCGCGGTCGCGGGCCTCCTGGAAGATGCCCGCGCACATCGCGAGCGCCTGGACGTAGTTGTCGAAGTTGGTCGTCTGGCTCCCCACGTGGAAGCTCAGGCCCTCGCAGGTGAGGCCCAGCCTCTCGGCGAGGAGGATCAGGTCGACGGCCTCGCCCGGGTTGGCGCCGAACTTCGAGGAGAGCTCCACCATCGCGCCCGTGTTGGCGACCTTGATGCGCAGAGCCACGCCCGCCTGCGGGGCGTGCTCGCGGATCTTCAGGAGCTCCTCGGCGTTGTCGAACGTCACGAGCGGCTTGTACTTGTTCAGCTCACGGAGCGTCTCGACGGGCTTGTTCGGGTTGGCGTAGATGATCTTGTCCCAGATCCAGTCCTGGCGCTTCTTGGGCGCCATGCCCCTTATGTTGGCGTAGACGATGTTGAACTCGGGCATCGAGGCCACGTCGAAGCTGGCGCCCTCCCGGTAGAAGGTGCGCACGATCTCGGGCAGCGGGTTCGCCTTCACGGCGAAGTAGACCTGGACCCGCGGCAGGTACCGGCGGAACTCCCGGTAGTTGCCGCGCAGGGCCTCGTGGTCGACGACGAAGAGCGGTGTGCCGTGCTTGCGGCCGAGCCCCTGCAGTTGCGCCTTCGTGATCATGGTTGGGTTCCGGAGGTAAGACGCTCGCCCCGGGAAAGGGACGCGCGCGGCCGGGCGCTCAGTCGCCGTCCTTCACGAGGAAGTTCTTGAACTGCCACGGGTCCCTCGTGTCGAAGTCCGGCTTGTTGAACCCGCTGAAGGCGTTCTTGTAGTCGCGAAGCGGCGTCCAGTCGGAGCGGGTCGAGATGAAGGTGCCGAGGTAGGGCTTCGAGACGCCGAGGACGTACTCGTGGGGGAGGTCGTCCGGGACCCTGACGCCCTCGGAGGGGTTCTCGATCATCCACATCGTCGCCGCGACGACGGAGATCGCCACCTGCATGGTCGTCGCGTTCTGGTGCGGGACCAGGCGGCGGGACTCCTCGATCGAGAGGTCCGAGCCGACCCACCACGACTTGTAGGGGTGGCCCATGATGAGGGCGCCCAGGATGTCGGCGCCCTTCGTGATCTCGTCGTTCATGATGCGCAGCTTGGGCTGCAGCGCGTAGTTGTAGCCCCGCAGCTCGTTGAGCGAGACGATCGCCTCGTCGCACGGGCAGTAGGCGTAGTGCATGGTCGGCCGGTACACGGCCTTCTTGCCCTTCCACACCGTCAGCTTGTCGGAGATCGTGAAGGCCTCGCCGTGGCGCACCACCATCCCTAGGATGGTGTAGTTGGGCACCCAGGAGCGCACCCACGTGTTCATGCCCATGCGCGCGATGCAGATCTGGTTCTTCGGGCCCTCCTTGTGGCGGTAGCCGTACTTCGGGAGCGTCTTCTCGTGCGTGCCCCAGCCGAGCTCGGCCGTGGTGGTGCCCTCCTCGCGGAAGCCCTCGATGCTCCAGGTGTTCACGAACTCGTCGATCTGCTTCGGGACGTCGGTGATCTGGGTGTCGCGCTCGCTGCAGTGGATCACCTTCACGCCGAGCTCCATGGCCAGGTGGTTGAAGCTGCGCGAGGCGATGTGGCCCTCGAGGACCGCGGCCTTCCTGCCCTTCGCCTTCTTCTCGCCGATCATCGTGTTCGCGATGTCGATCAGGCCCTGCTTCACGAAGTGGGAGATGAGCCCGGGGTTCGCGCCGTGCTCGATGACCGCTGTGGGGCCCTTCTCCTTCCACTTCGCCGTCATCCTGCGCACGTTCATGTGGCGCCAGTAGAGGGTGCGCTCCGTCGGGTGCATCTTGCCGCCCGCGTAGGGGTCCCACACCTCGACCGAGGTGTTGATGTAGCGCACCCCGCGGTCGTGGCACCACTGCAGGATCTCGCAGGCGTCGATGTTCCACGCCAGGTCGATCAGGATGTCGCCCGCCGAGAGGTGCTTGGCGAGGAGCGTCGTCATGTTCTCCTCCGTCACCTTGTCGCGGATGAAGTGGACGCCCTTCGCGGTCCACTCGCGCAGCTTCTCCTCCTTGCTCTCGAAATCGATCACCGTGACGTTCCGCGGCGGCACGTTGATGTGCTTGAACAGGATGGGGAGCGTGCACTCGGCGACGGCGCCGTAGCCGACAAACAGTATCTTCTTGCTGAATTCGATCATGATTCGCGGGGGAGGTTGGACGGGTGATTTAGGAGGGTTGGCTTGGGAAACGGAAGGCCATGAAGGTTACGTTTTCCGGCGGATGCAAGAACGGGCTTCTCCCGGGCAAGGGGACCCTACTTCCCGGCCGGCGCGGCGGACTCCGGGGCCCCCTGGGAGGCCGCCTGGTCGCGCATCGTGCGCAGGAGGTCAAAGTCGATCCCCACGAGCGCGGCCTCCTCCTTGGCCACCCGGGCGCACAGGCCGACGCCCCGGGACATGCCCCGGTCCAGGAGGTTCAGGGTGAGGAAGGCCACGACGAAGAGCCACAGGATCCATCTCAGCGCCGGCCTGCCGAGGCCCGACAACTCGAGCACCAGCCACCCGTAGGCCGCCGCCGAGGGCACGAGGCTGTAGCGGGCCCCGAACCAGAACCCCTCGGTCACGGACGCGAGGAGGGTCGGGGCGAAGAGGAGGGCCCAGCACGCGACCGGCAGCGGCCGCACGACCGCGAGCAGGACGACGATCGCGCCGCCGGCATACAGCAGGGGGTAGTACAGCGAGGGGAAGACGGGAACCGTCGCGAACGGGAAGAACAGGTTGAGCGCGTAGTGGGGGAGGATGAGCGGCAGGTAGCCGTAGCTGTGGTGCCACGGGATGACGCCGTACATCACCCGGAGCCGGTACTGCGCGACCACGAGCAGGAGCAGGAAGGCGCCGACGGCCCAGCCCGCCAGGCGCCGCCGGTTTGCCAGGCAGAAGATCACGGCCGCGCCCGCGGCCTGCGGGTAGGTGAGGAGCGCGAGGACGACCATGAGGGCCGACCCCCACGGCCTGTCCCTGAGGAGCCACGCCGCGCACAGGAGGATGGCCACGGTCTCGTAGCCGAACCCCATGCTCCAGGTGAAGACCTCGAGCCTGAGCGGCGAGAGCGCGAACAGGAGGGCCGCGGGCAGCGCCCACCCCGGGCGCAGCGCCCTGCCGTAGACCTCCATCACCAGGAGCGACAGGACCAGCCCGAGGACGAACACGAGCACGTGGAACTTGAACGCCGTCGGCACGCCGCACGCGCAGGCCACGAGCCACAGGACCGGGTTCCACCGCCGCCCGAACTCGACGTCGGTCAGGGCCCACCGGACTGAGTCCCACCCGTGCCCGAGGTGCGGGTTCGAAACGATGAAGTGCGAGTCGTCGAGGCCCAGCCATCCCCAGGAGAGCGAGCGCGCGTACGCCAGGACGTACGCGGCGGCGACGACGAGGAGGCAGGTCAGGCGGCCTCGGGCCCACGCGGCGGGATCGACGCCGCCCGTCACCGGGGTCGCGGGGAGGTCTCGGGGCGACACGCGTTTCATTCAGGGGCCGCGCCCGGGAGCGGCAAGGATCAATTGGCCCGGGATAGGCGCCTGCGCGCCAATCCCTGCCTTGCGGGAGCCGGGCAAAGGTGAGAGGAGTCGCCGTGGCCATGAGCGGACCGGCACCCAGCACCATCCCACGCTGCCGCTCCTGCGGCGGCGACGGGGCCACCTGGCGCGGCTCCAAGGTCGGCAGGCACTTGCGCCGCACCTTCGACTACTGGCATTGTCCCGACTGCGACTACCTGTTCGTGGACCCCTTCCCCGGCTACGGGATATACGACGAGGCCTACTACCAAGGGAAGAGCGCCGACCCCTATGTCGACTACGAGGCCGAGTACCTCGACTACAGGAGCACGGTGCGGATGCTCGAGTTCGACGACCTCTGGTGCGTGGCGTCCGGATACATCAGGAGGGCGGTGCAACCGGGCCAGGTCCGATGGCTCGACTTCGGGTCGGGGCCCGGCGGCCTCCTGCGCTTCCTCGCCGACCGCGGGAAGCTCGCGGCGCAGGGCCGCGAGTGGAGCCTCGACGTCTCGGGCCACGACATCGGCTACTATGCCGACCGGCTGAGGGGGCAGGGGCGGTTCCGCATCCTCGGGGCCGAGGCCCTCGCCGCCGAGCCCGACTCGAGCTACGACGTGATCAGCATGATCGAGGTGATCGAGCACATCGAGTTCCCGGACCCGGCGATCGCGCTCGCCGCGCGCCTGCTGAAGCCCGGCGGCCTGCTGCTCCTGACGACGGGCAACATGGCGAGCCCCGTCGCGAGGCTCCAGGGGCTCGGCTACGCCTACTGCGTCCCGGAGATCCACGTGGGGCTCTTCACGCCGCGGGCGCTCGGTATCCTCTACGGACGCCACGGCCTCGACCCGATCCTTTTCAGGTACGACGGCACCGTCCGGTTCAAGGTGATCAAGACCGTCCGCAACCCTGTCCTGAAGGTGCTGGCGGGCTGGGCGCTGCGGTTGCCGTTCGCCGTTGGGTTAGTCGACGCCCTTTTTGGCACCTCCGACATGCCCTCGGCGGTCCGCCGGCGCCCCTGACCGCACCGCGGGCAAATGGTCGGGGCGACAGGATTCGAACCTGCGACCTCCTGGTCCCAAACCAGGCGCTCTACCAGGCTAAGCTACACCCCGGGTAAGGGGCCACCGGACG
>Ga0265318_10001452_pt1 | contig 13930 bp, 22 predicted proteins | sample 4821metaG_FD_192431 | JGI IMG/M metagenome (GOLD analysis project Ga0265318, IMG submission 192431) | Rhizosphere microbial communities from Carex aquatilis grown in University of Washington, Seatle, WA, United States - 4-8-21 metaG | ecosystem: Host-associated > Plants > Roots > Rhizosphere >... | reverse complement strand
CGCGTCAAGATCTACACGGCCCGCCCCGGCATCGTCATCGGCCGCAAGGGCCAGGAGGTCGAGAACATCAAGGCCCAGCTGATGAAGCTGACGGGCAAGGAGATCCTCCTAGACATCCAGGAGGTCAAGAAGCCCGAGATCGAGGCCCAGCTCGTATCCGAGAACGTCGCGCTCCAGCTCGAGCGCCGCATCACCTTCCGCCGCGCCATGAAGAAGGCCGTCGAAATGGCCATGGCGCTCGGCGCCGAGGGCATCAAGATCCAGTGCTCGGGCCGCCTCGGCGGCGCCGACATCGCGCGCCGCGAGTGGCAGCGCAAGGGCCGCGTCCCGCTGCACACCCTGCGCGAGAACATCGACTACGGCTTCTCCGAGGCCCTCACCGTCTACGGCAAGATCGGCGTCAAGTGCTGGATCTGCAAAAAGGAGGCCGACGCCGCCTAACAGGCAGCCTCCGCCACAATACACCCACTTAGGAAAAACGAACCATGCCCGCCCTCGCCCCCGCACGCACCAAGTACCGCAAGTCCCAGAAGGGCTCCCGCGCCGGCAACGCCAAGCGCGGCAACACGCTCGCGTTCGGCGAATTCGGGCTCCAGTCGCTCACGCGCGGACCGATGACGGGCCAGCAGATCGAGGCGGCCCGCGTCACGATCTCCCGCCACCTGAAGCGCAAGGGCAAGCTCTGGATCCGCGTGTTCCCGCACAAGCCGGTCACGAAGAAGCCGGCCGAGGTGCGCATGGGCCAGGGCAAGGGCCCGGTCGAGTTCTATGTCGCCGTGATCAAGCCGGGCGCCGTCCTCTTCGAGCTCGCCGGCGTGCCCGCCAGGGTCGCCAAGGAGGCCTTCCGCCTCGCCGACGCCAAGCTTCCGTTCCACTGCCGGTTCATCGTCCGCGAGGGCACCGTCATTTAACGCGCAAACCGGAGCCACACCATGACACCCAAGGAAATCAGAGAACTTTCAGCGGTCGAGATCGCGACCAAGATCCGCGAGACCCGCGAGTCGCTCCTGCAGACCCGCATCCGCAAGATGACCGGTCAGGTCGAGAAGACCCACGAGCTGCGCACCCAGCGCAAGGACATCGCCCGCCTGGAGACCATCCTACGCCAGAAGAACAAGGCCGCGCCCGCGGCCGCCTGAGCCCGAAGCAACACACGCCATGTCCACAGCCACTTCCGATACCCGCAACAAGCGCAAGACCATCATCGGCTTCGTCACGAGCCGCTCGGGCAACAAGTCCGTGAAGGTCACGATCCCCTACAAGACGCCGCACCCGCTCTACCACAAGGTCATCAACCGCAAGACGGTCGTTCACGTCCACGACGAGAAGAACGAGACCAAGGTCGGCGACAAGGTCGAGATCATGGAGACGCGCCCGATGAGCCGCCTGAAGCGCTGGCGCATCGTCTCGGTCGTGCACAGCGCCGTCATCGCGACGGCCCAGGCCATCACCGAGACGGACGTCGCCGCGACGGTCCCCACGAAGACCACCCGCGCCGGCGCCGCGCCCGCGGCCCCCGCCGCCAAGGCCTGAAGCCCAAGCCAGCCCACGAATCCAAAAGACAAGGCCCGCCATGATCCAACTCCGTTCAATACTTGAGGTCGCCGACAACACAGGCGCCCGGCGCGCTGCCATGATAAGCAAGATGGGGCAGAACACCGACACCGCGGGCGTGGGCGACATCGTCACCGTCCACATCAAGGAGAGCGCGACCGACGCCACCGTGAAGAAGGGCGAGGTCGCGAAGGCCGTCGTCATCCGCACGAAGGCCGCGGTCCGCCGCCCCGACGGCAGCTACCTGCGCTTTGACAGCAACGCGATCGTGATCCTGGGGACGGACGGCAACCCCAAGGGCACCCGCATCTTCGGCCCCGTGGCGCGCGAGCTCCGGGCGAAGAACTTCATGAAGATCATCTCGCTCGCGCCGGAGGTTCTCTAAGCCATGCAACGCTACCACGTAAAACGCGGCGACCTTGTCGTCGTCATCTCCGGCTCCCACCGCGGCAAGGAGGGGAAGATCCTCGAGGTCCTTCCCGCCAAGGACCGCGCCCGGGTCGAGGCCGTCGCGCTGGTCAAGCGCCACACGAAGAAGTCCCCGGAGCACCCCCAGGGCGCCATCATCGAGCGCGAGGGCTCCGTCCACATTTCCAACCTGATGCTCAAGTCGGTCTACGACTCGGGCAAGCGCAAGAAAAAGGCGGAATAAAATGAGCACCGCACCCACACTGAAGAAGCATTACACCGAGAAGGTGTACCCGGAGCTGATGAAGCTGCGCGGCTACACGAACAAGCACCAGGTCCCGAAGATCGTGAAGATCAACCTGAACTCGGGCATCGACGCGGAGGCCGACAAGAACCAGATCGCCGACGTCCAGCGCGACCTGAGCCTGATCGCCGGCCAGAAGCCGGTCCTCAGCAAGACCCGCAAGGCCATCTCGAACTTCAAGTTGAAGGAGAACCAGGTCGTGGGCTGCCACGTCACGCTCCGCGGCGACTCGATGTGGGAGTTCCTCTACAGGCTCCTCGCGGTCGCGCTGCCGACAATCCGCGACTTCCGCGGGGTCTCCCCGAAGCTCGACGGCCAGGGCAACTACAACCTCGGCATCTCCGACTTCACGATCTTCCCCGAGATCACGGTAGAGAACGTGAAGAAGAGCATGGGCCTCGACATCACGATCGTCACGACGGCCGAGACCGACGACGAGGGCCGCGAGCTCCTGCGCCTCATGGGAATGCCCTTCCGCCGCACAGAAACCAAGACGGCCTCCGCCGCCTGATCCCCCCTCCATGCCGAAGACCTCCGCCATCCAGAAGAACGAGAAGCGCAAGCGCCTCGTCGAGAAGTACGCCAAGGTGCGCGCCGAGCTGAAGGCCGTGCTCGCGAACCCGACAACGACCGACGAGCAGTTCTTCGCCGCGCAGACGAAGCTCCAGAAGCTCCCCAAGAACTCCTCGAGGGCCCGCATCCGCAACCGCTGCTCGATGAGCGGACGGCCGCGCGGCTACAAGCGCAAGTACGGCGTCTCCCGCATCCAGTTCCGCGAGCTCGCGCTCGCGGGCAAGATCCCCGGCGTCATCAAATCATCCTGGTAAACACCATGGCACACGGGGGTCGGATATGACCCGCGCTGCCTTCCCAATCACACATCCAACATGACCGACCCGATCAGCGACTTTCTCACGCGGCTGCGCAACGCCAGCAAGGCCAGGCTGGAGGAGTGCCACTGCCCGCACTCCAACCTGAAGCTCGGCATCGCCACGATCCTCAAGGCCGAGGGCTACATCGCAGGCTACAACGACGGCGCCGACGAGCAGGGCCACAAGACCCTCATCGTGAAGATGAAGTACGTCGACGGCACGCCCGCCATCAGCGGCCTGCACCGCGCGTCGACCCCGGGCCGCCGCCTCTATTTCAGCTACTCCGACATCCCGCGCGTCCTGAACGGCCTCGGAATCAGCATCATCTCGACCTCCAAGGGCCTGATGAAGGACGCCGACTGCCGCCGCAACAAGGCCGGCGGGGAGCTCATCTGCAACGTTTGGTAAGGATCCACCCACCATGAGCCGCATCGGCAAACAACCCGTTCCCATCCCCGACAAGGTCAAGGTCGACATCAAGGACACGACCGTCCACGTCGAGGGCCCCAAGGGCAAGGTCCACAAGACCTTCGCACCCGTGGTCACCATCACGATCACCGACAAGAAGGTGATCGTGGCCCCCATCGGGGACACCCGCTTCGCGAACGCGATGTACGGCACGGCCCGCTCCATCATCGCCAGCATGGTGAAGGGCGTCACCGTTGGCTTCTCCAAGGACCTCGAGATCCAGGGCGTCGGCTTCAAGGCCAACCTGAAGGGCAAGCAGCTCGACCTCGCGCTTGGCTACTCGCACCCGATCGTCATGGACATCCCGGACGGCATCAAGGTGACCGTCGTCGAGGGGACCAAGCTCAAGGTCGAGGGCTGCGACAAGCAGCTCGTCGGCGCCGTCACCGCGGAGATACGCAGCTACTACCCGCCCGAGCCCTACAAGGGCAAGGGCGTGCGCATCGTCGGCGAGCGCGTCCGCCGCAAGGAAGGCAAAACCGTCGCCTAACACCCATGAACACCGTACACAAAGCCATGCTGCTGCAGAAGCGGCGCTGGAGGATCCGCAAGAAGGTCGCCGGCACGGCCATCCGCCCGCGCCTGAGCGTCAAGTTCAGCGCGAAGAACATCTACGCCCAGGCGATCAACGACGACGCGGGCACGACGCTCGTGTTCCTCTCGAGCCTCGACCCGGAGCTGCGCAAGCAGACCCTCAAGGCCAATCTCGCCGGCGCGAAGGTGCTCGGCACCGCGTTCGCCGAGAAGGCGAAGGCGGCGGGCGTGACCTCGGTCGTCTTCGACCGCAACGGCGCCCGGTACCACGGCAAGGTCAAGGTCTTCGCGGACTCAGCCCGCGAGGCCGGCCTTGTATTCTGACCCAAAGCACATGAGCAACGAAAACGCACCCATTGCAGACCCGGCCCCGGCAGCCGTGGCAACCGCCCCCGCCGCCGCCCCCGCGGCAGCACCTTCTCCCGAGCCCCGTTCCAACCGCCCCCAGCGCCGTGACGGCTTTGGCGGCGGCATGCGCGGCCCGCGCCGCGACAACCGCCGCGACCAGCCCCAGAACACGGGCGACGGCCCGCAGATGATCGAGAAGGTCGTCTTCATCAACCGCTGCGCCAAGGTGGTCAAGGGCGGCCGCAGGTTCAGCTTTGCCGCGCTCACGGTCGTCGGCGACCAGAAGGGCAACATCGGCGTCGGCTACGGCAAGGCGAACGAGGTTCCCGACGCCATCAAGAAGAGCACCGAGCACGCGAAGAAGAAGCTCATGCACGTGAAGCTGAAGGGCGACACGATCCCGCACGACGTCACGGGCCACTTTGACGGGGGCGTCGTCCTCCTGAAGCCGGCCTCGCCGGGTACGGGGCTTATCGCCGGCGGCGGCGTGCGCGCCGTGCTGGAGGCCGCGGGCATCAAGAACGTCCTGACGAAGTCGATGGGCTCCAAGAACCACATCGCCGTCGTCAACGCCACGGTCAACGCGCTGCTTCAGCTGCGAATGGCCGAGGACTTCGCAAAGCTGCGCCAGGCCTAAGGCATCCCTTTCACCATATCCGAGTTCCGCCCCGCCCAGCGCGGGGTGGGGCGCCTCCGAGGAAAATACCCATGAAACTCCACGAACTTAAGAACGTACCCGGTGCCATCCACCGCAAGAAGCGCGTCGGCTGCGGCGAGGGCGGCGGCCACGGCAAGACCAGCGGGCGGGGAGGGAAGGGCCAGACGGCCCGTTCCGGCTCGAGCATCCGCCCGGGCTTCGAGGGAGGCCAGATGCCCCTCTACCGCAAGCTGCCGAAGCGCGGGTTCAACAACTACGAGTTCCGCACCGAGATCGCCGTCGTCAACCTGCGCGACCTGGGCGGCCTCGACGCTTCGGTGAAGGACATCGACGCGGCCGGCCTCGCCAAGGCGGGGATCATCCGTTCCGGCGAGAGCGTCGTGAAGGTCCTCGGCGACGGTGAGATCACCCGCGCCCTCAACGTCACCGCGGCGAAGTTCTCAGGGTCGGCCAAGGCGAAGATCGAGAAGGCCGGGGGCCAGGCGATCGTCGGGTAACGCGCCAGAAGCATGTTTTCCGCTTTCACCAACTCGCTGAAGATCCCGGAGCTGCGCTCCCGGATATTCTACACGCTTGCGCTCCTGTTCGTCGCCCGTGTGGGCTGCGCCATCCCGCTGCCCGGCATCGACCCGCTCCCCCTGCAGGTCTTCTTCAAGCAGCAGTCGGGCGGGACCAGCGGGGCGATGATCGGCCTCTACAGCATGTTCACGGGCGGGGCGCTCCTGAAGGGCGCCGTCTGCTCGCTGGGCATCATGCCCTACATCAGCGCCTCCATCATCTTCCAGCTGATGACGGCGATCGTGCCCTCGCTTGTGCGCCTCCAGCAGGAGGGCGACGTGGGCCGCCAGAAGATCACGCAGTACACGCGCTACGCGACGGTCGTTATCTGCATCGTCCAGGGCACGCTCACGATCCTCGCCCTGGAGAACCCCGCCAAGCTCTTCCCAGGCTACGACGTGGGCACGTACGGGCGGATAGTCACCGTGGGCCACGCCGGGTTCCTGATCACGTCCGTGGTCTACCTGACCGCGGGAACGATGCTGATGATGTGGCTCGGCGAGCAGATCACCCAGCGCGGCATCGGCAACGGCGTCTCGCTCCTCATCACGGTCGGCATCCTTGCGACCATGCCGGGCGCCGCGGCCCAGACCTACCAGTTCTTCTTCGGCCCGATCGGGACGAATGCCGGCCACGGCATGCCGCTCGCGGTCATCATGGTGCTCCTCTTCTTCGCGGTCACCATGGGCATCATCATGGTCGTCCAGGGGCAGAGGAAGATACCGGTCCAGTACGCCAAGCGCGTGGTGGGCAACAAGGTCATGGGCGGCCAGAGCTCCTTCCTGCCGCTCAAGGTAAACTACTCGGGCGTCATGCCGGTCATCTTCGCCCAGGCGATCCTGCTCTTCCCGCAGCAGATCATGTCCCAGCTCGGCGCCGCCTTCAACCTGCGCTTCCTGAGCGAGTTCTCCGTCAACCTGCTGCGCGGGCACTGGACCTACTACACGGGCAACGCGCTCCTCATCCTCTTCTTCAGCTATTTCTGGGTGTCGGTCATGTTCAAGCCGATCCAGATCGCCGACGACCTCAAGAAGTACGGCGGCTACATCCCGGGCGTGCGCCCCGGCGAGCCGACGGCGCAGTTCCTGGACTTCATCATGACCCGGCTGACCCTGGCCGGCGCGATCTTCCTCACCATCATCGCCGTCATGCCGGACATCCTGCTCTTCGAGCTCAACGTCCCGCCGCGCGTCGCCTACTTCTTCGGGGGCACCGGGATGCTGATCACGGTGGGCGTCATCCTGGACACCATGCGCCAGATCGAGACCTTCCTCCTGCAGCGCCATTACGACGGTTTCCTGAAGAAGGGCCGCATCCGGTCCCGCAGCCCCAACATGCGGGCGGGCGCCCTGGGCGACGCCCTGGACCTCAGGGCTGTCGGAAAGCTCTGCCTTGCCGTTGGTTCTATATTCCTCTTCGGCCTGGTCATCTGGGCGGCCCGCAGGCAGTGGTGAAATTGGCCCTTTCGCCTTTACAAGTGACGGAATGCCAGCGATATTTGACCCCTTTTCCCTTTCGGGCGCCAAGGCCCAAACGAAACTCCTTCTCCTCGGTCAGATAGATTTTCGCACGGAAGAAATAATGGACCGGGCACGTTCTTTGCAGATTGAGCACGTCTCTCCCGCCGGCCTCTTGGGGCGGGGGATTTCGCGGTCCCACGGCCCTGCCGGCGGGAACGAAGCCACCACCCTGGCGCTCCTGCGCCGCTGGTTCTTCGCGCGCAAACCTGATGCGGGATTTGTCCTCACGGACTTCCCGGCTACGCTGCTCCAAGCCAAAGTGTTCGACGAATGGCTCGATGCCCGCGACGAGGAAATCGACGCGGCGGTCGCCGGTTCAGGCGCCCCCGAGCCCGTCGTCGGACACTACCGCACACTCGGCCTCCTCATGGAGGAGGCCGTCGCCGCCAGATGATCCCCGTCAAGGACAAGGAGGGGGTCTCCCGGATGCGCGAGGCGTGCGCCATGGCCGCCACGGTGCTTGATCTTCTCAAGCCCCTGGTTCGGCCGGGAATAACCACGATGGACTTGGAGGAGGCGGGCCGCGCGGAAATCGCGCGCCTGGGAGCGCGAAGCGCCTGTTTCGGATACCAGAACGGTTCGCGCCGCTACCCGGCGCACACCTGCATCTCGGTGAACGAGGAAGTGGTCCACGGAATCCCCTCCTATAAGCGCATCCTGCGCGAGGGAGACATCGTATCGCTCGACATCGTCCTGGAATACAACGGCTACATCGGTGACAACGCGTTCACCCTCCCCGTTTCGCCCGTCTCCCCCGAGGTGCAGAAGCTCCTCCGTGTGACGCGCGAGGCCCTCGACCTCGGCATCCGCGCCGCGCAGGTCGGAGGCAGGATAGGGGACATATCGAGCACGATCCAGGCCCACGTCGAGAGGCACGGCTTCAGCGTCGTCCGCGACATGGTCGGCCACGGGGTCGGAATCGCGATGCACGAGCCACCCGAGATCCCGAATTTCGGAAGGCGCGGCGCCGGGGACCGGATCAAGCCGGGGATGACCTTCGCGATCGAGCCCATGGTCAACATCGGCGGCTATGCCACCCGGATCCTGCCCGACGGCTGGACGGTCGTGACGGCCGATGGTTCACCCTCGGCCCACTTCGAACACACGGTGCTCACCACAGACAAAGGCCCGGAAATCCTCACGGTACCCGGGCTCGTTCCGGCCAGGTAGGCTTGGACGCCCCTCCTTTTCATCAGAATCTAGCAACCACAACTCTCCATAACCCACACACAATGCCTCGTCTCCTCGGTGTAGAAATCCCAGCGAAGAAGAAAGTCGCGTACTCGCTCCGTTACATTTACGGCGTGGGCCCCGCGCGCGCAGACCAGGTCGTGAAGGAGGCCGGACTGAAGCCCGACATGCGGGCCCAGGACCTCACGGAGGAGCAGCTCAACAAGATCCTGCACGTCATCACGGAGCACAAGTGGGTGGTGGAGGGCGACCTGCGCCGCGACATCGCGGGCAACTTGAAGCGCCTGCAGGCCATCAACTGCTACCGGGGCGTCCGCCACCGCCGCAGCCTTCCCGTCCGCGGGCAGCGCACCAGCACGAACGCCCGCACCCGCAAGGGACCGCGCAAGACGATCGGCGTCACCAAAGTCAAAGAGTAACCCCCTTAAGCCATGGCCGAAGAAAAGTCCGCTCCCAAGAAAGAAAAGGCGCCGAAGGCCCCCAAGGCCGCGAAGCCCACCGACGCGCCCGAGGGCGCCGTCCCGGCTGCGGCTCCCGCCGCCCCTGCGGCCCCGGCCGCCGACGCGAAGCCGACCGAGATGGTCGGCGGCGTCGCCAAGCAGCCCACGGCCGAGGACCTGCTCAAGGAGGAGCTGGGAACCATCAAGATGCGCAAGGCCAAGGGCTCGAAGAACGTCACGTCCGGCTTTGCCAACGTCCTCGCGTCCTTCAACAACACCATCGTCTCGATCACGGACCCCAAGGGCCAGGTGATCGCATGGTCGAGCGCCGGCAAGTGCAACTTCCGGGGCTCGCGCAAGTCCACGGCCTACGCGGCGCAGATCGTCGCCCAGGACGCCGCCCGAAACGCGATGTCGCACGGCCTCAAGGACGTCGTCATCCGCGTCTCCGGCCCCGGCCTCGGGCGCGACAGCGCCATCCGCGCCCTCCAGGCGATCGGGCTCGAGATCACGTCCATCGTCGACGTGACCCCAATCCCGCACAACGGATGCCGGCCGCGCAAGCGCCGCCGCGTCTAACACACCACCCTCTGGCTCAACCCTCTTCACCCTAAGACAATGGCTCGTTACACAGGTCCCTCGACCCGCATCAGCAGGCGCTTCGGCCACCTCATCATCGGCTCCGGAAAGGCGCTCGAGCGCCGCAACTACCCGCCGGGGCAGCACGGCCCGAAGTCGCGCCGCAAGAACTCCGAGTACTCGGTCGGCCTCAATGAGAAGCAGAAGCTCCGCTACACCTACGGCCTCCTCGAGAGGCAGTTCCGCCGCATGTTCGAGACCGCCAAGCGCGAGCGCGGCGTCACGGGCGAGCGCTTCCTGCAGCTGCTCGAGACGCGCCTGGACAGCGTCATCTTCCTCCTCGGCCTCGCGAAGAGCCGGGCCGCCGCCCGCCAGTTCGTCAACCACGGGCACATCCGGGTGAACGGGCGCAAGGTCGACATCGCCTCCTACAACGTGCGCTCCGGCGACGAGATCGACGTGCGCAACGCGCCCGCCTCCCGCCAGATGGCCACGCGCAACCTCGAGGAGAACCGCATCCGGGTCGTCCCGGGCTGGCTCTCGCTCAACGCCGAGCAGTTCAAGGCCGGCGTCGTGCGCCTGCCGAAGCGCGACGAGATGGACCAGAACATCAATGAGCAGCTGATCGTCGAGTTCTACTCGCGCTTCTAAGCCGCACCCAACTTTAACAACACACACGTCCCTCCAACTCAAAAAAGAGTTCACGCCATGCCAAAACGCCTCGGAAAATTCGAACTCCCCTCCAAACTGACCAAGGTCGAGGACGGCGCCACGCCGACCTATGCCAAGTTCATCGCCGAACCCTTTGAAGCGGGCTACGGCCACACCGTCGGCAACTCGCTGCGCCGGGTGCTCCTGAGCTCCATCGAGGGAGCCGCCATCTCGTCGATCAAGATCGACGGCGTGAACCACGAGTTCCAGAGCATCGACGGCGTCGTCGAGGACGTCACGGAGATCGTGCTCAACCTCAAGAAGGTCCTCATCGTCTCGCACAAGCGCGAGACCATCTCGCTCACCGTCAAGGCCACGAAGGCCGGCGCCATCACGGCCGGAGACATCCAGGCCGACGCGAACATCCAGATCGTCAACCCCGACCAGGTCATCTGCACGCTCGACAGCAAGCGCACGTTCGAGGCCGAGATCGAGATCAAGACCGGCCGCGGGTACTGCCCCGGCGAGCAGAACAAGAAGGAGGAGCAGCCGATCGGGGTCATCCCCATCGACTCCCTCTTCTCGCCCGTCAGGCTCGTCAAGTACGCCGTCGAGAACACCCGCGTCGGGCAGATCACGGACTACGACAAGCTGATCCTCGAGATCTGGACGGACGGGCGCATCACGCCCGACGACGCCCTCAAGCAGGCCGCGTCGATCCTGAACCACCACTTGGACGTGTTCGACCGCGTCAGCGAGGAGGCCTACGAGTTCGAGAGCCAGCAGAGCGAGGTCAGCGAGGAGCAGAACAAGCTCCGCAAGCTCCTCAACATGTCGGTGAACGAGATCGAGCTGTCGGTGCGCGCCGCGAACTGCCTTAACAACGCGAACATCACCACGGTCGGCGAGCTGGCCATGAAGACCGAGCAGGAGATGCTCAAGTACCGCAACTTCGGAAAGAAGTCGTTGAACGAGATCAAGGAGAAGCTGGAGGCGCTGGGCCTCTCCCTTGGCATGAAGTTCGACGAGCGCCTTCTCGACGCGAAGAAGGAAGCCTGATCCATGCGCCATCAAAAACACCACGCCTCCCTGGGCGTCACGCGCGAGCACCGCGCGGCCATGCTGTCCAACCTCGCCGCGTCGCTCATCACGCACGGCAGGATCAAGACGACCCTCACCAAGGCGAGGGTCCTTCGCCCGTTCATCGAGAAGGCGATCACGAAGGCCAAGCACGCCGCCGGCAAGTCCGAGAAGAAGGACGCCGTGCACCTGCGCCGCCTGGTCCTGAGCAACATCCGCGACGAGGACGCTGTGACGCTCCTCTTCAACGAGAAGTACAAGGAGTTCGCGAACCGGGCCGGCGGCTACACGCGCATCTACAAGCTCGGCCCTCAGCGCCTCGGCGACGCCGCCGAGATGGCGCTGATCGAGTTCGTGAAGGCCGACGACACCGGCTACACGAAGTCCAAGGGCAAGAGGTCCTCGGCAAAGAAGGGCCGCAAGGCGAAGGCCGCGGCCCCCGCCGCCCCCGCCGAGACGCCCGCGGCTCCCGAGGGTGAAGCAAAGGGCTAGCGCCGCTGCCATCACCCCCAGACACTCAGACGCGTCGAAGTTTACCTTCGGCGCGTTTTTTGTTTAGATTCAGGCTCAATGCTCGAGTTCAACGCCGCCGCCGTCGTCTACTGCGTGCTTGTCGCCGCGGTCTTCATCGGGCTCTGGCTGTTCTACGACCGCAGGGACCACCTTCGCTTTGACCGGGAACGGCGCCGCACGACGTTCCACTGCATCAAGTGCGACAGGCTCTACACGGCGCCCGAGGGGACCGAGCTCTGCGTGTGCCCGAGGTGCGGACATGAAAACGCGAGGCTGAGGTTTTGACGAGCCGCCCATGATGAACGCGCGAGCCCTCGCCCTCTGCCTGGCGGTTGCCCTCTCTGCGGGCGCCGCTGAGGTCGCCCCGGCCCCGGGCATCGGCGACAGCTACGAGGCGCTCGTTGCCAAGCGGGGGCACCCCGCGAGCGAGATGACCGTGGGATCCGTCCGCATGGTCTACTACCCGGACGTGACGGTCCGGCTCAGGGACGGCGTCGTGGTCGAGGTGAAGCCGGTCGCCGGATACCGGGCCCCGCAGGCCGCCCCCACCGGGGCGCCGACGGCGGCTGCGGGGCCTCCCGAGGGATGGGTGTACGGGAAGGACCCGGTCGAGCAGGAGATCGAGGCCTTCGAGAAGATTGTCCTCGGACGCTTCAATGCGGAGAAGTTCTCGGAACTGGAGGTGCTGTCCGCCCACATCATCAAGGAGAAGTCCCTTTTCGGCGACGGCTCGTGGAAGATTCTCAGGTTTCACGAGGCGCTGGACCTTCACGGAGCCGCCTCGGAGGCGGAGTGGACGGGCCGGGAGGCCGAGGTTTCCAAGTGGGAGAGCCGGTTCCCGGGCTCGGTGACGGCGCGCACCGTGCACATGGCGCTCCTGGCCTCGTATGCCAGGCACTCGAGGGTCCCGGGCTCGGCCCCGGGCGCGAAGGGGGTCGCCGGGTCGCTTCCCGTCGCCCGCCTGGCGCAGGCCTTGGACCTGTTCCAGTCGGCCCAGAGGTTTGAGGAGAAGTCCCCCATGCTCTGGTACGAGGGACTCACGGTGGCCCTTTTCCAGGGATGGCCGGCGAAGGACGTCCTCGCGGACTACCAGGAGGCCAAGGGCTCCGAGCCCGGATTCTGGCACTGCGACGGGCGGGTCGCGGAGTTCCTCCTGCCGAGGTGGCACGGCAAGGACGGCGACTGGGAGAAGCTGGCGGAGTCCGAGATTCAGCGCAGCGACGGCCTCGGCGTCGAGGGGTACGCCCGGACCGCCTGGGAGATGTCGTTCTTCTACAGGGACATCTTCACGGAGTCCCAGGCGCAGTGGGCCATCGTCAAGGAGGGCTATGCCGCCATGGTCCTGAAATACGGCGGCTCCCGGACGATTCTCAACCAATATGCCGTCCTTGCGGTCCTCGCCGGCGACAGGGAAGCGGCCCGCGGCGCGTTCGAGGCGATGAAGGGCGAGGCGGACGCCTCCGTCTGGGAGGGCCGGAACCTCGCCAGGTCCCTGGCCTGGGCGAACGCCCGCCCCTGAACCCCAACAATCGCTCTTGCGGTCGGCCGCCGGGGCGCGTTCTTCTTTCCGTTTTCACATCCCGCACATGCCGCAGACCATCGCCGTACTCGATTTCGGATCGCAATACACCCAGATCATCGCGCGCCGGATCAGGGAGTTCCAGGTGTTCTCCAAGATCTACCACTTCTCCACGCCGCCGGAGACGCTGCGGGCCGACGGCGTGATCGGGATCATCCTCTCGGGGGGGCCGAACTCGGTGTTCGCGGCGAAGGCGCCGATGCCGGATCAGGGGATCTTCGAGCTCGGCGTGCCGATCCTCGGGATCTGCTACGGCCTGCACCTGATGGGGCACATGCTCGGCGGCAAGGTCGTCAAGGGCGCCCGCCGCGAGTACGGCCATGGGAACCTGGTCGTGGGAAAGCGCGGCCGGCTCTTCGCGGGCCTGCCGAAGAAGCTTCGCGTCTGGAACTCGCACGGCGACAAGCTGCTGAGGGTCCCCCCGGGCTTCATCCCGATCGCGAGGACCGAGAACTCCCCCTTTGCGGTCCTCGAGGACCTGAAGCGGGACTTCTACGCTATCCAGTTCCACCCCGAGGTCTTCCACACCGAGCGCGGGGTGGACATCATCCGCAATTTCCTGATCGGCGTCTGCGGCGCGCGCCAGGACTGGACGACCAAGGACTTCATCAAGCATTCCGTGGGGGAGATCCGGGCGGCCGTGGGCAAGTCCCGCGTCATCCTCGGCCTCTCA
>Ga0265318_10001450_pt1 | contig 13956 bp, 13 predicted proteins | sample 4821metaG_FD_192431 | JGI IMG/M metagenome (GOLD analysis project Ga0265318, IMG submission 192431) | Rhizosphere microbial communities from Carex aquatilis grown in University of Washington, Seatle, WA, United States - 4-8-21 metaG | ecosystem: Host-associated > Plants > Roots > Rhizosphere >... | reverse complement strand
GCTATCGAGCTTAGCAACAGCCAGGAAGAGGGTTTCGGAGAAGAAGATTTCGACATGGGAGACCTTGCTGGTGACGATTTCGAAGGCGAAGGGTTTGACGACCCACAAGTTCTCACCGAAGAGAACCAGTACTAGTCTGTACCAATAACTGCTTCAGGCGGAAATCTAACCTGAGATCCTCCTGAAGCACCTCCTGCCAAACAATCAAAAAACCTCCAAACGTCAACGCTAGATTGAAGTAGAGAGGTCCAACTGATGTCCAAAATTAGTGTCCCAACTGGAAACGCAAGCATTGAGCTCGATCTGGAAGCCGGCTACCTGATCGCCCCACAGGATCAGGAGAGTCCCCTCCCAGGAGGTGTCCCCGCACTCGATCTCTTCGCCCAGGTCAAAGGCTCGGTCACTGACGCGGTCGAGTTCATCCTCAATCTTCAAACACAAGGAGCTTCTGTATGAATCCTGTATCGCAGGTCCTCTCTCAGAGAGGCCAGAACCGGTTCATCAATCAGTCAGCCCAAGACGCCAAAAATATGGAGACCTTTGGTCCCCTGGTGGCTATGGCCGACCTGATGTATCGAGACGCCAACGGTGGGGAACCCCTCTCCGCTACCCGGCAGTCCATCCTCTTGAGCACCCTTGAGCATCAGGCTCAGCTCACGATCGCCAAGAACCCCAACATCAGCCGCGAGTTGCTGGTTTCCTCTGTCCTGGACAAGGACACCGCCAAGCGCCTGATCAAGAGCGGTCTCATCGCTTCGGCCCCGACCATGGCTGAGAACGTTGCCGGCGTCGACACCCCTGTCGCCATGCTCTACAACCTGCTCAGCGTGTTGGTCCCCAACTTCGCCTATATGGAAGCTGCCGCTGTGCAGCCCATGCCGACCGAGCAGGCTCCGATCTTCTACCCCAACCTGATTGCCAACACTCAGCGCAACGGTCAGAACGTCGGTGATTCGCTGTTGAGCCCCACCGTGTGGAATGCCAACAACTGGTTCACCTCGAACCGGTACAAGAACGGCGTTGCCACTGTCACCGCTGGCCAGAAAAACGTGACCTACACCGTCCCGATCTTCCCCATGTTGCCCTCCGAAAACCTCGCTGGTTCGACGACCGCCACCTCCAAGGTGTTGGCCCAGAACCTCACGATCACCGTCACCATCCTTGGCGCTCCCAACACTGTGTTGGTCACCTCGGACGACGGTCGCGGCAACATCATCCCCGTGAACGGCACGTTGAACAACATCAACAGCGGCACCGTCAACTACCAGACGGGTGTTGTCAGCTACGTCATGAACTCGAACATCGTCGGCACGGACGTCCATGCTTACGACTATCGGTTCGACCTTGACCAGCAAGCCCCTGTCCAGGCGCTGTTTGAGTTCAGCACCATTCAGGTGAACTCCTACCCCCGCAGAATCCGCTCGAAGTACGGCCTCGACAACTTCTACGCGGCCAAGAAAGTTCTCCAGAACTACAACTTGGACGAAGTGATGTCCTCCAGCTTGGCTGGCTACATCAACAAGGAAATCTCGGGCGGCGTCTTCGAAAACATGAACGCCGCGTCCAGTGCGACCTACACCTGGGCCTCGACTCTTCCTTCGGGCGTCTCGTGGGCCTTCCACCGCCTGTCGTTGCTGTTGCCCATCGTCCAGGCCAAGAATGCGATTCGGCAGAACACTGCTCGTCACGGCGGAAACGTCATGATCTGCGGTACCTCGCTGATCAACTACATCGAAACCTTGGGCTCAGACCTCTGGACCCCCAAGAAGTTCGATCGCGAACCGATTGGTCCGTATGTCGCAGGTACCCTCGCCGGCATCAAGATCATCAAGAACCAGGACTACTCGGCCAACAACAACATCATGTGTTTCAAGGCCGACGACACCGACGCTTCCTACACGGTCGGCGTGTTCATCGGCTTGTATGCCACTGACCCCTTGGCGATGGACGACCTCCACGTCATCCAAGGTCTTGGCACCAAGATTGGTGAGGCCCAGGTCTTCGCGAACTCTATCGTCACCGTCGCTTTCACCTGATCAGTGCCGCAAGATCAAGAAGGGAGCCGTCCGCAAGGGCGGCTCTTTTTTCAGGTATCCAAGCCTGTTGTATAATCATCCTAGGAGCAATTCATGAAACTGATTCCACGACCCCCGCAACAATATGTCAACCTCAAGGACCCTGTTCTTGGCGAAATCGAGATTTACAGAGAGGGTAAGCCCTTCCTGTATCAGCAGGGGGTCTACCTCCTGTCCAAGCATCAAGACATCCTCGACTACGAGTTTGAAGGCAACGAAGTCCCCGGCCCCGCCCCGCTGGTCCCTCCTTCGAGTCCCAGCGATGTCGTCATCCCTGACTCGATGAGAACTGACAAGGGCCCCGAGGCCCCCGTAGCCAAGAAGGCCAAGGCTTCGGACGTCCCCCCACGCCTCCCGCCGACGCCTGACCTCAGTTGAACTCTTCAAAGGCCTCCTTCGGGGGGCCTTTCTTGTTTCACGCTAGATTGAAGTAGAGGTGTGCCCGTGACCTTTCTGAAGACCTACGTTAGGACCAGCATCGCCAACACCCTGGTCAATCGTTCTCGCAAGTTCGCGAGGATGATGGACGACAACGACATCAACGACATCCTCAGCGCCTGCATCCGTAAACTGGACGAGCAGCTCAACTCCCCGCGGGATCTCGTCATCACTTCTGCTACCCGGTCGGTAGATCTGACTTCCTACGGGATCGATGAGGTCTGCAACGTCATCTTCAGTGATGATCATGGGATGTCAGCTTCCCCCGTAGGGGCTGAGGTCGGGCTCATGCCCTTCATCATGCGCGGTGCGGGTATCGGGAACTTCACCAACGTCATCGAGTTCCTGCAGATGAAGTCCACCCTGAACATCATGAACCGCCAGCTCCGGACCAGCCCCGACTACGAGTATAAGGGCGGGACAATGTACTTCAATAGACCCTTCGCCATGGTCGACATCGAGTATCTGGCCTACCTTGACGCCGAGTCTCCTCAGTGGGACCTCTACCAGATGGAGTACGAATACCTGCTGGAGAGGTGCTGGAGGATGCTGAACATGAGGAACGCCGAGGCCCAGATGTCGGCCACCACCTTAGGTATCGGAGAGAAGGCCGTCCAGGTCGCAGAGTACTGGTCGAAGAAAGTCGCCGAGATCGACACCGAGTGGCTGGAAAAGGGAGCGATTACTTATGTTGGGTAGATTCATCCTCAGCAAGAAAAACGTCGAGTATAAGTCATCCTCGGTCCAGGTCGAACTCGAAGACTCAGACTCAGAGATTGTCGCCGCGTTTCATAAAACCCAGGACTCGATCGACGACTCCCTCCTGTACTTCGAGAAAGGGCCCGGGGAAGAGGGTGAAGAGTATGGAAAGGAAGACGAGCCTCATATCACCGTCCTATATGGATTGAGTGATCCCAAGGAAACTGACGAGATCGTAGCCTTCCTCCAGACTCAGGCTCCCATCGAAGGCGTATTCGGCCAAGTGTCCCTGTTTGAAGGCAACCGTAAGGGCAAAGAGAAGCCCTACGATGTGGTCAAGGTCGACATCGAGAGCGAAGGGCTCCACGCCCTTCATGAAGCGATTGCTGAGGCAGGGTTCGAGCTCAAGGGCGTAACCTTCCCAGAGTATGTGCCCCACTGCACCCTGGCCTACGTCAAAGTAGGAAGCCTTGACCCAGGATCGGTTGACAACGCCCTCGAGGGTCAGACCTTCGTCGTAGACATAGTCCACCTGTCCGTGGGTGGCAACAAGGGGAACATCGCCGTGAAGCTACAAAACAGGGAGACCTTACTTTCTTCGATAGACGGGGGTTATCCCATCTTCTCAAAGGAATCAGATCCGCCGGCACCGACTCCCGAAGTTACCCCCGACGACTTCCTACCATACTTCTCCGACCCAGAGACCCAGGAGCCCTCAGAGACCCCCGATGAACCAGAAGAGCTTCTATCAGGGCTGACCAGTGGCCTCGTCGTATCTAAGAAGAAACGGGAGCCCAACAAGACGCCCACCCGAGCCCTAGGGGAGAAGATCCAAGAAGAGGGTGAAGCCAAATACGGGAAGAACCAGAGTCCCACAGACAAGAAGTCGTATGATCAAGTCGTGAACGGTATTGTCGAAGACGTCAGTACTGTCCTTGGGTCAAAGAACATGGAGGGGGCTGAGGGGTGGTACACCAAACATTGGAACACTGCCCTCGAGGTTATCAGCGATGAGTTTCCAGAGCTTCTGAACGACGAGGCTAGCCGTGTCTTGTTCACAGCGATAGTTGGCGTAACCTCCCAAGGAAACAACGTCTCAGCTAATTTGTATATGTCTCTGCTCGTGTACGATCGCTTCCGAAAGACAGGAGTCATCTCTCCTGAAGGGGTCTGGGGAGACAAGGCCCCATCCATAAAACAGAACATCGGAATCATTTCGACATTGGTCAGCAAGCTTGGGGTAGAGGACGCTATGAAGTACCTCTACCAGAAGGGAGACCCCGCGGATCTGGCAAAGAGAGCTCTCTCAGACGGCCTCATCCGTAAGGCTCCCAAGAACTTCCCATCAAAGGTCAGCGACTCCAAGCAACAAGAGGAGTACCTCAAGTCCATCGAGGTGCCAATGTCGGGGGTTATCTTTGGTCCCAAGGTTGGACTGTTCTTTGCCAATCTTCTGGGTATGACTGACTACGTCACGATCGACCTTTGGATGAGCCGGTCGATCGGGCGTTATCGCCAGACTCTACTCCCCGAGGTAAGAGGAACCGGTATGAGCCGGAAAGACATCGAGAAGTTCCAGACCGAAGAGGCCAAGAAGAAGGCACTTCAAGACGAGAAGGTTGCCGCCGGGAAGGCCAAGAATCCCTACAGCATGAAATCCTTGCAGGGACTGGCCGCGTACAAGGTTCTAAAGGGACATCCCGAGTGGAAGGATCAGACGGCGTGGGTCTACGTCTTCGACGATGCCCAGGAGCAGAAGGCCTATTACAAGAAGTACCTTACCAATGACAACCTTCCTGAGGACCTGAAGCTTGCCACCATTCTCTACAAGAAGTTCTACGTCAAGCTACACGAGGTCCCACGGGGCAAGTTTGACCGCGTGATGACGATCCGTGCCGTGCAAGAGGCTACCCGGCATCTGAACGAGAAATTCGGAACCCAAATCACTCCCAGCGACGTCCAGGCTCTCCTCTGGTATTTCGAGAAGGACTATTACGCAGAGCTTCGCGGCGAGAACGTGACCCTTCGTACAAACTTTGGCGAGGTCTCCCATAAGGTCCTGGATGACTTCAGGAAGGGGAACGCCGCGGCCTACCAAGCACAGCCTGGAGAACCTGAAGGTGACGAGGAAGCCGATGAAGCTCCAGAGGAGCTCCTCAACGAAGAAACGGGAGAGCTGGTCCAGTGAACCCAATCTTCCAGGCCACCAAGTATGCCGAAGAGGATCTCGAGCCACTCATTGGCTACTCGCAGATGCTCCGGGTTCAAGGTAACGCCCCCGGAACCCCTCCCCAGGTCAAGAAGATGGCGATGTGGGTCAGCGAGATCCAGAATGCGCTGAGCAAAGGTGTCTACCAGTTCCAGGACGGCAAGGGTCGACAGGTGGCCGTGGTTCACCGATCTACGCAGATCAACCGCGAGGGCTTCCCGTGGCAGGTATCCTACTTCTGGCCACACAAGGACGGTATCCCCGAGGCCGTCGGCCACGACTCCTGCAAAGACCTGCGGGGTGTCCTGCTATCACTCACCGAGAACGACACCGTGCTGCCTTCTACGCTGTTGGGGTCGTCGCTTATCGCATCAGCACTCCTCGCGTCAGACTCTAGTCCCAAGACGCCCTACTATCAGAAGGTCATCAGCAACCCAGCCTTTCAAGCTTGGTTTGGGGACTCCAAGGTAGTCGATGCTCAAGGACAGCCACTCCTGGTGTTTCACGGCACCTTGTCAGAATTCAAAGAGTTCAGCCCCAAGCATTCAGAAGCAGAAGCCTGGTGGGGTCCTGGGTTCTACTTCACGACGAATCCAAACGATGCCTCTGAGAATTATGGTAGCCAAGACGGACCAGATCAAAACTTCAAGATTGAACGTTTTGCTGAGGACCTTGAGAACGACAAAGACCGCCTCCAAGACATCATCGTCGAACAGTTTAAAAAGATCGGAATACCTCAGGAACAGTGGGACCTTGACGACGATGGCGAGTTCTGGTCGTTAGCCTTCAAAGCTTACAACATACCCGTCTTTGGGAATAATACCATGCACATCTTGTGCCGCAAAGTCGCCAAGCAGCAACTCTTCACCCACGAGGGAGCAGTCGTACTGGCTTTTCTGAGATGCAGCAGGCCTCTTATGGGAGCCTTAGAGTTCGAACCTTCAGACCTAAATCCTAGTGAAGATCAAGAGGAAGATGGTGGGTTCATTGAAGAGGTTAGCCAAGGGGGTCAGGAGATCATTGATACCTTGACCTTCTATGGCGTTATCGACGGATTCTTCGATGAGTTCCTCGATAACTTCGAAGAGGGTTACATCAGGGTCTCAGATCTTAGACATTTCATCGCCAGCCATCAAAACTATGAACCTGATGCGGGCTCTGCCGGGAGGATCGTAGCCGAGATCGCACGTAACCTAGGCTACGATGGAATCAAGCAGCTCAACCCCGCGGGGGACTACCCTGGAATGAAGCATATGAGCTCGGGTACCAACCACTGGATAGTCTTCAATGCCAACCAGATCAAGGCCTTCTACAACAAGGGTACTTTCGACAATAACTCCAACATCCTCACGCAGTCCGCCGGTCGAGGCCGTTTCGGTCAGGCTATCCAGTCCCTGACCATTCACGAGCTCAGAGACGCCGAGGATCGCCAATTCGTCCACAAGGAAGAGCATCGACGAGAACTCGAGCCCCCTGTGTTGGAGAAGTGCTATGCCTCAACTGTGACCTACCTCACGAAGAGCTCCAAGTTCCAGCAGAACAAACTGATCTATCAGCAGAAGGTTCTCTTCAAGGACTTCGTGTATATCGCCAAGGACAAGTCTATTCCCTTCGAAGAAGCCATCCGGTACTCAATCGAGCACGGAGACGTCCACAGCTTTTGCCCCTGTAAGTCCCAAAGTTTTTTTGGATGGAATTGGATCGCCAAGGGGCTGGACTACCTCTACGGTCTGCCAAACCCACGGGATCAGAAACAGCCGAAAATTAGAAATCCGAAACTCAAATCCGTCTATTGCAAGCATCTCTCAAGGGTGATGGAGAAAATCCTAGAGGACGAGGAGTTGCTCATCAAGAAGTTCGCCGAAGTCTACAACCGCAGCGACCTCCTCAAGGCCTTGCCTAACACCCAGGAGACCAAAGAGTTCGCACCAGAGGGTCCAGCCGCTGCGGCCAACAACCCCCCCGGCCCGGTCGGTGACGAAATGGTCCCTGAGGCCAAACCCCCCAAGCCGACCAAGTACGACCCGCTGGCCACTAAGGGATCACCTTTCAGAGGCAACAGGGCTGGCAGACGCGGCCCCTATGGTATGGGCTTCTAGGGCTGGGCTAGATTGAGGTAGAGGCCTCCAGTGCTTGTACTTCCCCCAGACCTTGTCGAGCTCATCCCTGACGTCGATGGCTACTCCCAGCTCATGGGCTACAATGCTGCCCTCGACCAGCAGGCCAGCGAGGTCAAGATCTTCGGGTGTACCGTGACAGCCATTGTACCCAAGGTCAGGAACATGGAGGGTTACGAGCCAGAGCTCAACTCCAAGGGCGATAACTACAGCTACTTCCCAGTCAAGGCCTTCGTAGATCTTCAACCCAGGCGGTCGGTCTTCTACAAGTTTAACTGGGTACCAGAGGACGCCGACAAGATGACCGCGATCACCTTCCACCCCTCGGTGTCGATCTTCGCTGATGCCTTTGTCAGAACCAAGGCCGCGGGAAACCCCAGCCCCTACGGCGACCTTCTATTCAAGATCGTCCGGATCTTCGACCTTGGAAAGTATCAGGTCTTGGGAAGGATCTGCTTCGCCCTCCCCATGACTGACCAGCAGACTTGGCGAATGCTCTATCCACAGGAGTTCAAGTCATAATGGCCGATCTCCTTGTCGCCAAGTATTTCGACTTCCTCCTCTATAACGAGATCAAGGCCGGGTTCCTGAAGTCGGCTAAGGAGTCTCTATACAATCTCAGCAGCGACTTTACCAACGAGGATCTGGTCATCTCCTACGGTCGGCTGGTGTTCTCGAGCCAAGACCTTCTAAAGACGCGCACAGGGGGCCTCACAGGGCTCCCATCCCCGGCTGTGGGTCTGTGGAGGACAACCGAGCCAACGATCCCACAGGAGGCCTATGGGCGCTCTGTGTTGAGACGTAGCATCTACGTCCCTGACCCTCTGGGTGGGAACAACTGGTACTATGGAGTCGCACCTATCGTCGACTGGGAGTTTGAGTACCACCTCTATGCCGAGAGTTACTTCAGCAGCTACATCTCTCGGGTGTCTCAGGACGCCACGACCTTCGACATGGTGCGCTACGTCACCTTCGACATGAGCGACTACATCACGGGCTTCAAGACTTCAGCAGAACTCAAGCTAGGCAAGGCCACGAGGAACACCTCGATGATGGAAGGCGATGGTACCAGGAGGTCGATCACCCTCGACCTCCCGATCACGATGAAAGTCACGGTTCCTCTGATGGGCAACAACTTTGGAATCGAGACCCTGACGATCTACCTGAACAATCAGCTCGTCAACACTTGGCAGTCAACCTGAGTTTGCTAGTGCTAGATTGAAGTAGAAGACAAGGAGCGCGAGATGGCCAAGACTGATGCGACCGACCCAACCCTAGACCCCGGGCAGACTCCAGCCGACCTGGCCCCCGTTGACGCAGCGGCCCCCACTGCTCCCGATCAGGTCCTGACCATGGTCGACGGGACGACTCGACCCGCCCCCACCGGAGCCGGTTTCATTGTCAGAAACACCGCGGCCTCCTACGGTCACTACATGGATAACGGCGTTTGCGAAGAGATCGCTCCCGGCTCCTACGTCATCCTCGACCATGAACCGCGGGCTCTGTCCGTGGAACTTCACCTTCAGAAACTCTGAGCAGAAAGGAAATAAGTCATGCCAGCATTCAAAGGTTCCGGTGTCTACAGCACCATCACTGACCAGAGCCAGAGCGCAGGCTCAGCAGGGCTCGGAGCGACTTGTATCATCCCCATGCTCACCCACAGGGGCGGCACGGTAGGCTCCAGCACCGGCCCCTTCACTCCGAACGTTACCCTGGCCAACTACGCCGCCTTGGTCGGGTACGATCTGACCTACAATCCGAACTACCTGGGTCTGGTGACCCTGCTTCAGACGATGGCTCAAGTCACCGTCATGAGGCTCAACATCAACGCCTATGCTGGCAACGTGATCCTCTTCCAGAGCGGTCGCTACATGAGTCTGTTCAATCTCGCCAACCCCGCGGCTATTGGAACCTCGGTTCTCCAGTACGCCGACTACGGCGAGACCGGGACCACCACCAAGACCATCAACTACCCATCCATCACCCCACTGGTCACCACCAGCAGTCTGAAGGTCTACACCGCGGGAACGACCACTCTCGTCGCCCACGATAACGGATCGGGCACCCTGGTTGCAGACGGCGGCTCAGGGGTCACCGGTACCATCACCTACACCGCTTCTCCGGTACTGGTCTTGAACTTCACTGGAACCAAATCCTTCGACATCGTCTGGACTCCAAACGAAGTCACTGCACTGGCCATCGCCATGAACACCCCTGGAAACTGGGGACCAATCGGCATCACGAACATCGCGGCTTCGCTGACCATCAGTGCAGCCACCGCCGCCGCGGTCAGCCTCGGCCAGCAGGCTGTGGCCTCCTCCACGATCATCTACAACGCCGGCGTCCAGATCGCCCACGACAACGCAGGCACTCTGGTCGCTGACAACTCCTCGGGAGTCGCCGGTACCTTGGTCACTGCGACCGGCATCATTGCCAGCGTCACGGTCGCGGCAGCTGGTACGGGCTACACCACCAGCACTCAGACCCTGTCCGGAGGTTCTGGCGGTCAAATCGCGATTGTCGCATCAGGTGGCGCAATCATCTCCGCTACCATCTTCGCAGGCGGCAGCGGATACTCCAATGCTTCGGGCGTGGCCGTTCCAGGTGGAACCGGCGGTACCGTCAACATCACCGTCACCGCCAACACCACAATCAACTTCTCGGTCCAGCCCACCGGAAGTCTGCTGTCGATCACCTTCGTCCCAACTGTCTCTACCAGCTACACGATGTCGGTCTACCAGCAGGTTGGGTCTCTGTGGAACCTCCTCGAGAGTCAGACCTACTCAACGCTGTCGACTGCCAGCAACTACCTGAACAACCTGACCTGGGCCAACCTCTTCGCTGTCAATATTAGTGGATTCACTGGGGTATCGAGCTTCGGCACATCAGGCTCCCCAATCGTCCTCAACAACTCCAGTGATGGTACTCTGATGACCCCCTCACAGATCACGACATCGTTGCTGGCCGCAAGGACTGAGACCTTCATCATCTGCAACGGCCTCAGCCAGTCCTACCAGAACATCTTCCTGCAGTACGTCGACACCAACCAGAGGTTCCGCGTCATTGGAGACGTTCCTGCCTTCGCGACCTACGATGCTTCTGCTGCCTGGAAGCTCAGCAGCTACGCCACCAATCGAGGAGCCATCTACGCCGTCCCAGACTACGTTCAGACTCCCATTGGAAGCCTACCTATCCAACCCTCGATCAAGGTCATGCTCGGATACGCCAACATGTTCTCAAAAATCGGCAACCTCAAGAGACCTGTGGCTGGATACCTCTACGGCAGCACCACGGCTACCAGCCTGTTGGCTACTGACTACGCCGCTCACCCTGCGGATCTCAAGAACGCCAAGATCAACTACATCAAGATTGGCAACAAGGGCCCCGTGATCTGGGAAGAGCGCTCTCTGTATGCGGGCGAGTCCGATCTCGCATACAACTACGTCACCTTCATCTTGGACGACATCGTCGCTCAGCTCACCAGCTTCATGTCCAGCTTTACCTTCAAGCTGATTGGTGCCTCTGACCTCCAGGTGATCCAGGCAGGCCTAACCAAGGTCGTCACGGACGCGCAGAGTGCTGGTGATCTGTGGAGCGGCAAGGCTGTCGTGCCAAGCTTCGCTGCTATTCAAGCGTCGGGAGTCAGGCAGTGTACGATCCCCGTGACTGTCCAAGTTGCCCAAGACGGAGAAGAGTGGACCATCAACGTCATCTTAACCAACGTGGCCGTAGTCTAAGAAAAGGAATAGGGAGAAACCAGCATGCTTTCAATCGACGGCCTTAACGCCACAGTAGGTGAGTTCCAGAGGGAGTACCTATACCAAATCCAGCTCGATTCCTGGCCCATCGCGATTGCAGCCGCCTTCCCCGGGGCTGCGACCTTCGCCTCCAATGCCGACCTCTACGCCCATAAGTTCAAGATCCCCTCGTCCTCTACCAACCCGATCAAGATCCTGTGGGCGGGTATGTGGGCTTTCTTTGACGGGCCTCAGAACCCCGAAGGTGTGACTGACCTTGAGGTTCGCTGTGATCGTAAGTGGGATGCCCACGGCTTCTTTTTGGCTTGGAAGAACCTCACCGGAGATGACACCAGTGGGGCTGCTCTCATCAAGCCCCTGACCATTGGCCAGCTTTCAGTACTCTGGGTTGACGTCGACAAGACGACAGTTCTCCAGAAAACAACCCTGTTCAATGCCAGTGTTAAGAAGATTAGTGAGATTCAGTTGGACAAGGCCGGCGAGAAAGAGATCAGCTTTGTTGCCTCGATCCATTACGAGAAGAAGAAGACCCTCCCAGGCTCTGGTACTGTCTAAGGACGCTGCTTATGCTGTCGCTTGGGGCCAACCTTCTTACCTCGCTGTCTGACGGCCCTCCTATCATCGACATCCAGAGGAACTACGCCTTCTCGGCAACGCTCTTCAAGACCGACTGGAACTTTAGTGGGGTCTCGACCTATGGGAGCAACGTTCTCCAGCAGGGAGCTTCAGTACTAACCAGTACCTTCAGCAGCGACCTCTACCGCTACCTCAACCCCATTGTTATGATCCCTAACCTTGAGTACATCAGCGGACTGATTCAGAAAGTCAGTCAGCCTCAGCAGAACATCCTTACCAAGGACATCGAGTTGGGCCCCGTGACTATCCAGGTTCCGAAGGCCATTACTCTTGAGTCCTTCCAGATCACCTTCATCGAGGAGATCATGGGGAGTGTTGAGTATTTCTGGAGGAACTGGTTCTTGGAAATGACAGGCAAGGCCTCCCTCACCTTCCTTGAGGTACGAAAGCTGTGCTTGTCGTTCCTGTTCACCAGAAACGCTCAAGGAATCATCCCAGGTGCCGAGGCTCCCGTCAACGCCTACTTCTACCCAAACGTGCTTCCGATCAGCTACGAGATCGATGACTGGGATAAGGGCGGCGAGACCTATGTCGCCTCGACGATTACTTTCATCCGGATACCTAAGCTCCCAGATCTGACCAAGCCAACCACAGCCGCTCAGACGTACATGGCCAATATCAACAACGGTATCCACCCCTAGGGTCTCAGCATCCATCCAGACCAGACCCTGATGTTGTATAATCCTCATGAGGAGATAAGATCATCAAAACTCAACTCGAAAGCCCCCTTGGCCACAAGAGCAACTACCAACGTGTGAACATGGAACTTGAGCTCAAGGTCAGCCACCACCGCGACCTGCTCCAGGGAAACCCAACCCAATACAATCGCGTGGCTGCCAGCGTCATCCAAGACCTTCTCGGCCCCGAATACGACATCATGAAGATGACCACCGCCGAGATGTATTACTACTTCTTCATGGCCAAGGCCAACACCCTGGGCCCGATCTGGAAGTTCCCCTGGGAATGCGCCCACACCTTGATGAAGGATGGCCTGGAGACCAAGTGCGGCCACAAGAACATCGCCGCTTATGACCTCTCGAAGATGAAGCCTACGCCGATGGCAGCTGGCTACGTCGCCCCCAAGAGGAAGCTAAGGTTGACCACTGTCGGCAAGATCAACACCGCGGGGGAAGATCGCGACATCGACATCTGGCTCGAGCCACTGCTCCTGCAGGCGGAGTTCGACATCCTGGACTCCTACCTCAACGATGGGGTTACTGCCGAGGACATCTACAAGAAGCATCTCTACGACCTCACCATCAAGCGGGTTATGGCCTCAATCACCAGCGACGACCATCTGTTCAACAATGCCTCGCTCGAGGACAGGAAACTGCTCGTTGACCTGGGCGCGATGACTCTGATCGCCAACCTCTTGAAGGACATCAAGGTCTACGACAATGTGGGGTACGCTCTGGAGTTCCTGGGACGGTGTGATGGGTGCAAGCGGGAGGTCACCCTCCGTCTACCGTTTCTCGCTGGCATCGTGGTATACTCATAGTAGAGACGCTGCCTCCGAGTTTTACAAGGGAGCCGTTCTCCCGCTGGTATGGGCCGGGGTTTACTCCTCGATCATGGAAGCTGAGAGCGACTCTCTACTACGGTTTTTTCAGAACACCAAGTGGGCCGGGGAAGAGGCTGTTATGAAAGAGAAGCTGAACATCCAGGCTTCTCTTGTCTACGTGAAGGGCCACGTCTGAGGGCTGGGCTAGATTGAAGTAGAGGGTTCCGAGGCCAATGTCAGACTTTACGATTAACAGAGGAAACCAAGCCCCCTCAAGCTCAGGTCAGATAGATGACACCCTCAAGGAAGCCCTCAAATCTGCGGGGATGTCTGGGGACTCCCTTGGAAGCATCCGAGAAGCCAACCAGGCTCTCATGGACAGCTACGAGGAGCTCATCGACTCGCTCACTCAGACCGAAGAAGGTTTTAAGGCTCTCCATACCCTTGTCGAGAAAGGCAACAGGGAACTAGACCTCCAGGCTAAGCGCAGGAAGTTGGAGCGGCAAGCTGATGAGGCCGTCCG
>Ga0265318_10001449_pt1 | contig 13958 bp, 6 predicted proteins | sample 4821metaG_FD_192431 | JGI IMG/M metagenome (GOLD analysis project Ga0265318, IMG submission 192431) | Rhizosphere microbial communities from Carex aquatilis grown in University of Washington, Seatle, WA, United States - 4-8-21 metaG | ecosystem: Host-associated > Plants > Roots > Rhizosphere >... | reverse complement strand
CGCGAACAGGACCACGCCGTCGCGCGTCATGATGACGATCCCGTAGAGATTGGTCGGGATCCTGTGCTGGAGCGTCCGCATCTTGTTCTCGTCGGCGAACAGCGCGTACATCCACTCCCCCTTCGTATTCACGGCGTTGTCGTAATGGTCCTGCGCGGAGTTCTCACCGACGCCGAACACGACGCCCTGCACGAGGCCGGGATAGTCGCTGTCCAGCTTTGCGTAGAGCGCGGGGGTGGACCGCCTCAGCAGGTCCCACGAATGGTTCTTGTCGCTGGTCGTGTAGAAGATGATGAAGAACTCGGGCTCCGGGCGCCCCGTCTCGTCGTCGGCGGCAAGCGCGTGGCTGTTGGAGTCCCCCTCGTAGCGCATGAGCCGGCCGAAGAGCTCCGAGCTCACCTTGCTTGTCGCGTTCTTCCAGTCGCCCGCCCTGGCGGGCTGGTCCTTCAGTCCCTTCTGGAACCGGACGCAATCCTCGTCGGAGAGCGAGGCGAGCGGCACCAGGGTGCTGTCGTCGAAGAGGGCCCAGGGGCCGATGATGTCGGACGGTTCCGCCTCGAACGTCTCGCCTTTCGCGTTCTTCCACTGCTCGGACCTCGCGGAGGCCGAATTGGCGAGGGCGCAAAACGCGGCTGCCGCTGCGGCGCAGAAAACCAGTCGGGGTAGTATTCGGTTCATTGCCGGATTAGACAGCCAAAGTCTGGGAACGGCACGCGCCTCAGGCAAGAGGCAACAATGGCTCAGGGCGCCCCCCCCGGCCGCGGGCGCGGCCCCCGGCCTAGGCGACCTCGGCCACGGGGACCGGGCGCAGGAGGTGGCCCACGGCCTCCAGCAGGGCCTGGACCGTGAACGGCTTGAACAGGATCGTTCCGCCGAAGTTCTCGATCTTCACGTTGCGGCCGGCGCTCGAAAGTCCGCTGATGGCGAGGATCTTCACGCTGGGATTGAGGCGCCGCACGATTCCGGCAAGGGCGACGCCGTCGAGGTTGGGCATGACCAGGTCCGTGACGACCAGCCTGACCTCGGCGCTGCGGGCCGAGAAGAGGGGCACGGCCTCCGAGCCGTCGCAGGCGGTGAGGACCCGGTAGCCGTGGCGCGACAGCATCGCGGCGGTCATTTCGCGAATCTGGGCGTCGTCGTCCACGACCAGTATGAGTTCCCCGTCGCCGCGAGCGCCCTTGGGCGGGGCGGCGGGGATGACGCACCCGATGGCGGGGAGCTCGGCCGCCGGCAGGTAGACCCGGAACGTGGTGCCGCGGCCCTCTTGGGTCTTCAGGCTGATGAATCCGCTGTGGTTCTGGACGACGCTCTTCACCGTCGAGAGGCCGAGCCCCGTCCCCTTTCCCGCCTCCTTCGTGGTGAAGAATGGCTCCCAGATGCGCGCGAGCAGGTCGCGGGGTATGCCGGTGCCCGAGTCCTCGACCTGAAGGACGATCCACGCGCCCGGGCGCCCGCCGTCGATCTTGCGGGCCGTCACCTCGTCAAGGAGGGCGTTCTCAGCGGTGAGGCGGAGCGTGCCCCCCGCCGGCATGGCGTCGCGGGCGTTGACGCAGAGGTTGAGGAGCACCTGGTGAATCTGCGTCGGGTCGGCCATGATGGGCCAGAGGTTGCTCGGAAAGCTGTCCACGATCCGGATGTTCTTCGGGAAGGTCTCGGCGGCCACGACCACCGTCTCCTGCAGGAGCTTCCCGAGGTCGACGAGCTGCGGGGCGCTCGCCGCACCGTGGGCAAACGAGAGGATCTGGCGCACGAGGTCCACCCCGCGCTCGGCGCTCTTCTCGAGCGAGGCGATGATGCGCACGTCGTCGGGGTTGCTCGCGTGCTCGCGAAGGATCGGCGCCGCGAGGATTATCGGCGACAGGATGTTGTTGAGGTCATGGGCGATTCCGGACGCGAGCATGCCCAGGCTTTCGAGGCGGCTGCTGCGCTGGGAGTGCTCGTCCATGCGCCCCCTTGGCGTGGACTCCCGCCCGTTCTGCGTTCCAGCCTGCGGCTGGCCGGCCCCGTCCCATAATAGCGTTCCGCTCATCGCATTGCGCAGGCGGCCGTCCGCGGGACGGACCCGGTTTCCGGCACTCCGGGCACCGCCAGGCGATCATCCCGAGGCCCAGCCTGATGCCCGAAGTCTTCCATATATACAGGCAAACTGGGTGCACGGACTGTATTATCGACTATGTTTTCTACGTCTTTTTACGTAATTCCGACGATCGGTCTCGCGGTTGGGCCGCGGTCAGAAGCAAGCTTGAGGTTGACCGCCTTTCAACCCAACGTCCCCCCCGTGAAGATCGTAATCGTCGAAGACCATTTGATGATTCGTGATGTGATCAGGAAGGTCTGCAGCACGGAATTCGGTTATACCGTTGTCGGTGAGACAGATTCGGGCGTGCAGGCCGTGGAGCTGATTCTGAAGCACAGGCCGGACGCGGTGATCCTGGACCTTTCGCTTCCCGACATGGATGGATTCAACGTGGCGGACCGCGTGCTGAAGGTGATCCCGAGCCTGCGGATCCTCATGCTCTCCTCGCACTGCGACGATTACACGCTCTTCAGGGTCGAGAAGTCGGGCGTGCACGGCTTCATCGACAAGAACTCGAACACGATCGAGACCCTGCGCGACGCCCTGAAGGCCATCGCGGAGGGGAGGATCTACTTCTCGCAGGCCTTCCAGACCGCGCGGATGGCCAGGCGGTCGGACCCGCGGTCGTTCGTGAAGGTGCTTTCCGACTGGGAGCGCGCGATCCTGTCGCTGATCGGCCAGGGCCTGAGCGACGAGGAGATCGGCGAGCGGCTGAACCTGTCGCCGCGAACCGTGCAGACCCATCGCAGCAACATCCTGCGAAAGCTGGACCTGAAGGGCACCCCGAAGCTCATCGCCTTCGCGGTGGAGCACGGGTTCACGCAGGTCCAGTCGAAGCACGGATCGATTCCAGTTTATACCTGAACGCGGCGAACTCGCGCTCGAACTCGGCGAAGATGCCCTGAAGCTTGTCGGCGCTGGCGGTCGCGGAACTCCGCTGCAGCTCCGAAGCCAGCCTGGTGAGCCGCTCATACTTCACGACGCTGCAATGCGAGAGGAGCCGGTGGGCGATCCGGTGAATCTCCTCCCGCTCGCCCGTCTCGAGGATCCGGTGGGCGCTGATTCGGTCGCTGTCGAACGAGGCCAGGAAGCGGTCGATCTGGCTGGCGAGCCCCTCCAGGGTCTCGTTGCCCAGGAAATTGAGCATCTCGAGATCGATCTCGCCCGGCGGCTCGAACGTTATGTGCTGGGAGCGCACCTCGATGGACGCCGCGGTGCGCAGCGGGCCGCCCAGGTCGCGCAGAGCGTCCGCGATCTTGGCCGGGGTGATGGGCTTGGATATGAAGGCGTCCATCCCGGCCTGGAGGCAGGCCTCCTTGTTGAAGTCCGAGGAGTGCGCGGTCGTGGCGATGATGATCGTCCGGCGCGTCGACGGCTCGACGGCGCGGTAGCGGGACGCGACCTCGGTCCCGATCATTCCCGGAAGGTTCCAGTCGAGGAACGCCACGTCGTAGTAGGAGTTCTGCAGCCGGGCGAGCGCGGCTATCCCGTCGGTCACCACGTCCGACTGGATGTCGAGCCTGCGCAGCACCGCCTGCATCGCGACGACGTTGTAGTCGATATCCTCGACGATGAGGGCGCGCAGGGGCGCCGCGCGCGGCGACTGCGCCGGCTTTCCCGCGGCGTTGGCGCTCATTGCGACAAAGGGTATCTCGGCCCAGAAGCACGATCCCTCGCCGAGCTTGGACTCGACGCCGACCCTTCCCCCCATCTTGCCGGCGAGCAGCCGGCAGACCGCGAGCCCGAGGCCCGTGCCGCGGATATTGCCCGCGCGGGCCGACTCGAGGCGGGTGAACTTCGTGAAGAGGGTCGCCATCTCCGCATCGGTCATGCCGGCGCCCTGGTCGCGCACGAAGAACCTCACGCGGTCGTGGAATCCGGGCGCCGCTCCGACGACAACGGGCTTGCCGGCGCCGAACTTCAGCGCGTTGGTGAGGTAGTTGAGGATGATCTGCTGCACGCGGGCCGAGTCGCCCACGAGCTGCTCGGGAAGCTTGGGATCGATCGAGACGCTGATTGTGGCCCCTGACGCGCGGGCGCTCTCGGTCATCATGGCGACGCACTGCTCCAGCAGGACACGGAGGGAGAACGGCGCCGACCGGAGCTCGATCTTTCCGGCCTCGATCTTCGAGAAGTCGAGCACGTCGTCGACCAGGGTCGCGAGGAGCGTGGCGCAGCTGTTGATGGAGTCCGCGATGTCGCGCTGCCTCTTGTCGAGCGACGTCTCCTCGAATGCGAGCGAGAGCCCGAGGATGCCCGAGATCGGGTTTCGGATCTCGTGGCTCATGTTGGCGAGGAACTCGGACTTCGCCTCGTTGGCCTTTTCCAGCTGCTCCGTCTTCTTTCGGACGAGCGCCTCGAGGCGGATGTTCTGCCTGCGGAGGAACGCGACCCGCCATTGGAAGGCCCCGAAGACGGCGGCGGCGAGGAGGAGGCCGAACGCGGCGAGGGCGGGCAGCGTCTTGTACCAGGGGGGGAGGACCGTGAATCCCCAGGTGGTGGAGGGGCCCGCCATGCCGGAATCGTTCACGACGCGCACCGAGAACTCATAGCTCGCATCCCGGAGCCCGGCGAGGCCGAGGTGGTTGCTGTTGCTCGGGGGGGACCAATCGCGGTTCCCCCCGGAGATCCTTGTCTGGAACCGGACGGACTCGCGGCGCCCGTATTCCAGCGCCGAGAAGTCAAAGTTAACGGAGTTGTTCTCCGCGGACAGCCTCTCGCCCAGGTTCACGCTCGCGCGGATCAGGGGAGCATGCGGCGCCTCGACCGCCTTGAGATCGCCGGGGTCAAGGCGCAGCATCCCGTCCATTCCGCCGAGCCATATGATCCCGCGGCTGTCGACAAAGATGGACCGGATCTCCCCAACCAGCGCGAGGCCTGGAACGGCAAAGGGTTCCCAGGCGGCGGAGCCGGAGGCCCGTGCGGAAAGGCGCCCTATGACGGGAACCCTTGGTCCGTCGGGAAACGGGCTCTCGAACGCGACCCATACGACGCCGGATCGGTCGCGGTTGGAGATTGCGGTCGCGATCGTCTTCGGGGCCGCAGGGAGCGGGCTGGAGGGGCCCGTGGGCGAGCGGTACAGCTGCACCCCCTTGGTCGTGAACACCGCGACCGCATCATTGACCGACGCAACGCCAACCCTGCCTGTGTCCGGCAGTCCGTCCGGGGACTTCAGGCGAACCAGCCCCGAAGGCCTGTCGGCTGGCCGGGGTATGAAGAACGCGCCGCGGGACGCCGTGCCCACCCAGACGTTTCCCTCCCCGTCCTCGGTCAGCGTGAGGGGCAGGTCGGGCATGTGGGCGAGGGTGACCGCCGCATTCCCTTTTCCGGCGGACGTGTCCAGCCGGACGATGTCGAAGCCGTCGGTGATGAAAAACTGGTTCGGGGCCTTTGACGACAGGCGCAGGAGCTGGATGTCCGTCTTTGAGGAGAATATCTCCGTGGTGTCGTCCTGGTCGATGCGGACCACATGCTTGAAACCCGAGGCGAAGGCCGTCTCGCCGGGGCCGGTCTCGACGTCGGTATAGTATCCCGAAAGCTTGGCGATCGGGCGAAACCTGGCGGGGAGGGGGCCCCCGATAGGAAGGCCGTAGATGCCCTCCTCGGTCGCCACGAGAATCTCGGATCCGCGCTGGGCCGTGCTGGAGCATAACTTGCCGGCAAATCCCTGCTTGGCGTCAAAGAGCGTGGTGCCCGAATTCAACGCGATCCGCGCAATGCCGACCCTTGAGGTTGTCCAAAGCTGCCCGTCGCCCGAGAAGAAGAGCGACAGGACTGCGCGCGCGGGCAACCCGTCGTCCTGGGTTATGACGCGCTCGACAGCCCCTGACGCGTCAAGAATCGCCAGGCCGCCGTATAGAGTGCCGACACATAACTTGCCTTGGGGAGAGAGGCTGACGCATGTGAGCACGTTCTCTCGGATGAATTTCGTCGCCTCGGGCGCGAACATGGAAACCTTGCCGTCATCGAATCGGCGCAGGCCTTCTGAGGTGCAGAGCAGCCACCCTTTGGCATCTTTTTGGACCCAGAACACTCCGGATTCATCCAATGCGTCCGCGGATATGAGTTTGTGCGGGCCGTCGGCTTCAAGCGACCAGAGGCCCGTCGGCCGGTGAGAGACAAAGATGCTCCCTTCGGCCTGCGCGGCTATCAGCCGGCGCGCCCCCGGCATCGAATAAACGCGAAAACCATCCCCGTCCCAGACGAGCACGGACGCCTCGGTCACGAACACCGCCCCGTTGTCGGTCGCAAACACATGCCAGACGTCCCCCAGCTTGCGTGAGCTTTCAGGCAGGTATCGTACGAGGGAACGGTAGGCGGAAAGGCCCTTGTCAGTCTTGTCGAAATAGCCGACCTCGTTAACGGCACCGGCCCAGAGCCGGCCCTTGGGGCCAAAGGCAAGGGCCCGGATCGCGTAGCTTCCCGGAACGGGGTACCTGGACCACCTCTCCCCGTCGAAGGCGAGTACGTCGTCGCAGCCGAAGTAGAGCGCGCCGCTTTTGTCCTGAACGGTGACCCAGCTCTCGACGCTGCCCCCCGTGTCCAGCGCCGTGAAGTTCGTGACGACGGGACGTCCCTCCTCGCCGCGGCTTTTGGGCAGGAACGCCAAAGCCGCAATGAACAGGAGTCGAGCGAACCTATGAATCCGCGCGGGTTTCAATTTTGTAGGCGATTGGCAGTAGCGCGAAGCTATCGAAGCGGCGCACTGTTTTACTACAGGAAAAAACGTAATTGTAGGCGTGAAAATAGGCGATTTAAGAAATCGGCGGCCCAGTAGGTTGAGCGTACCTTATTGCCGATGAAAACAATCAACCAAATGGCATTAGGAACAATCTCCAGCCTGCTGCTCTCAGCAGGACTAGCCCGGGTGGCCGAAAGGCTCGACCCCTTGACCAAGGCGGCAGGTCGCCAGGGTTTTCTATCCGCCTCGAACGAGGCCCCGACGAGCTTCTGTGCCTCCCCGTGTGCGGTGATGGCCGACTGATGAACTAGGGCGAGAAGTCCTCAGCACAACCTCCGCAGTCATGCTAAGCGTCGCTGGCTACCGCTATCGAAACGTGCTGGAGTCCGAGGGGGGGCCCGTAAGCAGGGTCTCCCTCAGGGAATTCCCGGTCTACGGCCGACCGATGTTCCAGGCCAACGCCTGGCTTTCGGACAAGATCGTGTCGCGCCGGCAGAAGTTCGCGCTCTACAGCGACGCCGACGGCACCGGGACGTCCGCCACCCCGATGGTCGCCAGGTACATGGCGATTTCCGAGACGATGGAGCGGTGGGCCTACAGGGTGAAGGTGCGCGCGACGGACAGGGAGCTCTACGGTTTTGACATCGACGAGTCGTCCAACGGCATGGCCGCGTTCCCGGGGCTCTTCCACACGGAGGCCCGCAGGAGGGCGCAGCTTGAGGCGGTCGAGCGAACAAGCATCATCGCCTGGTGGGAAGGTGTGATCGACGGGGAGGTCCGCTCGACCGAGTGGCCCGGCATAAGCGCCCTGGTGCTGCCGAGCCCGATAGGATTCGGCGTGACCGTCGTGGCGTTCCGGGAGGTGCGGCCCGACTGCTTCGCCTACGGGCAGGGGGCCGCGGTCGACTACTTCGGAGCCTGCGAGAGGGCCGTGATGGAGCTGGCGCGCACCGAGTACGTCCTCGGTCTGCGGCGGGTCTCGCTGGGCCTGGCGGCCCAGGACACCCCGTCCGACCTCTTCGAGAGGCGCTGCCTCTTCTTCTCGACGGCCGAGGGGCACAGCATGTTTCAGGAGAGGATCCATCGCAAGATTTCGGGGCCCCGCTTCAAGTCGGAGATCCTCTGCGACACGGAGATCGAGGGGCCCTGGTCCGAATACGCATCCGTCTGGAGGGTCCTGATACGCCCGGCGACCACGGAATTCCTCGTGAATTCGGAGAGGTATTTCTTCTGGTGAGCCCTCCGCCGCCGGAAGTCTAGGTAAGGGCGGCGGATCGTTTGTCGAAGACGGATGGGGCGGGACCCGCGGCCTTTGGTGCGCCCGGCGACGCCCCGTGGGAACGGCCGAAGGGGCGATAGGCCGAGGGATCGGGCCCGAGGGATCACGGCCGTTCCCCGGGGGGCCTCCGGCTCATTTCAGGGCTGCATCCGCCCGGCTGTTTGTTGCAGCATCAGCGGCCGCGCAGTCCCGCATGCAAACGACCGACCCGATACCTCCGCACGACCGTCCGGGTACCGCGCTGCCGCGGACGGCGCTCGCGGTGCTCGCGGTGTTCGGCGCGACGCTGGCCGCGTACCTGCCCGCGCTCCATGGCGGGCTTCTCTGGGATGATGCGGCGCACATAACGGCGAGGGGCCTCCAGGGATGGGGCGGGCTCTGGAAAATCTGGTTCCGCCTCGGGAGCACCCAGCAGTACTATCCGGTGCTTCACAGCGCGTTCTGGGTGGAGCACCGGCTGTGGGGCGACTCGGTCCTCGGCTACCACCTGGCCAACGTCGGCCTTCACGCTACGGCGGCGTGCCTCTTTGCGCTGGCCCTCTCGCGCCTGCGCCGCGAGGCCGGCGCCCCGTCGTGCGCCGAATGGCTCGCGGCCGGCATCTTCGCGCTGCACCCGGTCTGCGTGGAGTCCGTCGCCTGGATCTCCGAGCAGAAGAACACGCTTTCGCTCGTCTTTTACCTTCTCTCCGCCGTCGCGTACCTGCGGTTCGACCGCGGGCGCAGGCGGGGCTGGTATGCCCTGGCGCTCGGGCTGTTCGCGCTCGCCGTCCTGAGCAAGTCCGTGACGGCGACACTTCCCGGCGCGCTCCTCCTGGTGATCGCCTGGCGCCGCCCGCGCCTGTCCTGGCGCCGCGACGTGCTGCCGCTTGCGCCCTGGTTCGCCTTGGGTGTGTGCGCGGGGCTCTTCACCGCCTGGGTCGAGCGGACCTATGTCGGGGCCCGCGGCGGGGCCTATGACCTCGGGCTGGCAAGGCGTTGCTTCCTGGCGGGGCGAATCGTCTGGTTCTACCTCGGGAAGCTGGCCTGGCCGACGGACCTCGCCTTCATCTATCCGCGGTGGAACGTAGCCGCCGACTGGGCCTGGAGCCTTGGCTTCCTCGGCCTCGCGGCTGCCATGGCCGTCCTCTATGCGATCCGTCGCATCAACCGGGCCCCCCTGTTCGCTATGCTGTTCTTCCTCGGGTCGGTCTTTCCCGCGCTCGGATTCTTCAACGTCTATCCCTTCATCTTCTCCTATGTGGCCGATCATTGGCAGTACCTGCCGTGCCTCGGGATGATTGCCCTGGCCGCGGAGGGGGCGTCCGGCGCCGCAGGGCGCCTCATGCTGGGGCTTCGCGGGCGCGGAAGGGTGGCGGCAAGGTGCGCGCTTGGGGCCGCCGCCGCCGCGCTGCTCACGACCCTTTGCGTCCTCACCCGGCGCCAGTGCGGGCTGTACAGCGATGTCGGCCTCCTCTACTCGGACACCCTGTCCAGGGACCCGGGCTGCTGGATGGCCCACAACAACCTCGGCGTCTACCTGATGGACAAGGGGTCCCTGGATTCCTCGATCGCCCACCTCAGGAACGCCGTCCGGCTAAAGCCCGACTATCCGGACGCCCACAACAACCTGGGCAACGCCCTGTCGAGGGTCCCCGGCATGCAGGCGGCGGCGGCGGCCGAGTTCGAGACCGCCCTCAGGCTCGAGCCCGGGATGACCGAGGCCCACGCGAACCTCGGCCTCGCCCTGGTGAAGGCTCCGGGCCGGGTCTCCGACGGGATCGCCGAGCTGGAGGCGGCCCTGGCGGGCAATTCGGACAAGCCCGAGTATGCGGATCTCCATGGGAGCCTCGGAGAGGCTCTTGCAAGGGTGCCCGGACGCCTGGCCGAGGCGATTTCCGAGGATGAGGCGGCGCTCCGGTTCAGACCGGAGCTGGCGGACATCCGCAACAACCTGGGCGTCGCGCTGGAGCGCGCCGGGCGCGTGCCCGAGGCCATCGGGCAGTTTGAGAGGGTCCTCCGCGATCACCCGGACAGCCCCGATGCCCACGACAACCTCGGCAGCGCCCTGGCCCATCTCGGCCGCGGGCCCGAGTCCATCGAGCAGTACCGGGAGGCGCTCCGCCTCGACCCGGGCTTCGGGGCGGCCCACTTCAACCTTGGCAGGGCGCTGCGCAACGTCGGGGACGGCGGGGAGGCGGCAGCCGAGTTCCGCCAGGCGCTGCGACTCGGCCCCGATTCCGCCGAGGTAAGGAGCAGCCTTGGGAGCGTCTACTACCGGCAGGGGAGGATCGGGGAGGCGCTTTCCGAGTACGAGAATGCCGTGCGGCTCGATCCGGGCTCCGCCGTCTTTCGCAACAACCTCGGCATCGCCCTGACCGGCGTCGGAAGGCTGGACGAGGCGATTGCCCAGTTCGGGAAGGCGCTGGAGCTGGCGCCCGGCTACGCCGACGCCCATTACAACCTCGCCCTGGCGCTCCTTAAGGCCGGCAGGGAGGACGCCGCAGCGGCCGAGTTCTCCGCATCGGGGCGCCCCCGGCCCTGACGGGCCTACTGGCGCTGGGCCCGGATCATTTCCAGCATGCGCGTGGCGGAGGGGTCGTTCGGCCGCAGCTGCAGGACCCTCTCGTACTCGGCCACCGCCTCGTCCCTTCGCCCTGTCTGGAGGAGGGCGGTGGCGTGCGCGAAATGCGCCTGGGCATAATCCGGCTGGGCGCGTATCGCCGCCTCGATCCGCGCGATCCCCTCGGGGACCCGCCCGGCGCGGCAGAGCACGATGCCGAGGTTGGTGCTCGCTTCGGCAAGGTCCGGCTCGATTCGGAGGGCCTCCTCGTAGCTCCCGATGGCCTCCTGGATCCGCCCCGACTCGACCAGGGCGTTGGCCAGCTCGAAATGCGCTCGCGCGTCGTCCGGCTCGAGCCGGAGGGCCGTCCCGAGCTCCTCGACGGCCTCCGGGAGCTTCCCCATCTGCAGAAGGGCCGTGCCGAGCCCGTGGTGCGCCGCCGCGAAGCCCGGCACGGCGCCCAGCGCGGCCTGGTACTGCTCGATCGCCTCCGCGGACCTCCCGCTCCTCAGCAGGGCGCCGCCGTAGTCGACGCGCCCCTGCGCGAAGCCGGGCTCGATGCGCAGCGACTCCTCCAGGTGAGCGAGCGCCTCGCCGGTGCGCCCCGACCGGTCGAGCGCGCGGCCGAGATTGTAGTGCGCCGCGGCATACTTTGGCTCGAGGCGCACGGCGGACTCATACATCGCGATCGCCTCCGGCGTCCGGCCCGACTTGTCCAGGGCGTTGCCGAGGTTGTTGAGCGCGCCGGGGTAGGACGGCTGCAGCCTCAGCGCCTCGTTGTACTGCGCGATGGCCTCGGCGGTCCGGCCGGCGTGAAAGAGCGCGAGGCCCAGGTTGTTGCGGGCGTTCGTGTTGTCCGGCCGCTTGGCGACCGTGTCGGCCCACAGGGAGAGGTCGCTCCGGTAGACCTGGTTGCGCCTCTCGGTCAGGAACCCGAGGCCGAGCGCAAGGAGGCCCAGCAGGGGCCAGCTCCGCCGGCCCGCAAGCGCGTGGGCAAGGGCGACCGCCGCGGCGACAACCGCCGCGAGTGGAAGGTACATTCGGTGCTCGGCCATCGTCTGCGTGGCGACCGGCACCACGCTGCTTGGGGCGAGTATGACGAAGAACCAGGCCCCGAGAAAACCGGCGGCCGGCCGGAACCGGAGCGCCGCCAGGGTGGCTGCCGCCAGGGGAAGGACGACCAGCGCGAACGGCGCCAGCTCTCCGAGGCCCCGGAACCGGAAGGGGCCGTACTCGAAGACGAGCGGCGCGGGCCACACGGCGAGCCCGGCGTAGCGGGCGATCGCCTCGAGCTGCGTCAGCCAGTAGTCCCACGGAGCGACGCCCGCGTTGAATCCCACCGAGCCGCCCCGGTTCCAGCCGGTGGCCGCCACCAGGAGCGGCAGGGGCAGCCATGTCGCCGCGAGGGCAAGGTACAGTCCGCGCCTCTGCCGCCAGGCCTCCCGAAACGAGCCGGCCGCGAACGTGCGGTCATAGAGCAGCACCAGGAGGGGGGCCGTCGACATGACCTCCTTTGTGGCCATGCCGAGAAGGCAGGCCGCGACCGCGCCCGCCCGCCAGAGGACCGGCCGCGCCGAGTCGAGGGACCGGATGAAGAGGTAGAGCGTCAGCAGGTAGAGGAGCCCCATCAGCGACTCGACGCGCTGGACGACGTAGGTCACGGACTCGGTCTGCAGCGGATGGAGCGTCCAGAGCAGCGCGACCGCCAGGGACAGCGGCAGCGCGTCCCGGCCGAAGCGCCCGCGCAGCGCCGGGCCCGCCAGGGTCCGGCGGACGATGCCAAGGAGCGCCAGGCCGGCCAGCACATGAATGAGCAGGTTGAGCGCGTGGTAGCTCCACACGTCGGTTCCGCTCAGGGCGTAGTTCATCGCGAGCGTCAGGTTGGCGACCGGGCGGCCGCCCACCGTCGTCCCGCCGGGGGCGGACAGCAGCGCGTCCCATGGCGGCAACAGGTGCCTTATCGACGGGTTCTCCGGGATCGCCTTCAGGTCGTCGTAGACGAACGGCGCCTGGAAGCAGCCGTGGTACGAGGCGAGGGCCGCCAAGGCGACGATCCCGGCCGCCACAGCCGCCTGCGCGCGGGCCGGCGCCCGCGATGGAGCCGTCTCGGCACCAAGGGCCTTCATCCGCCGGCCCGGCCCTCGCCGCTCCTCCGGCTTCTGCTCCAGTTCGTTCGCGTCATTTGGGGCGGGGTCGGTTCGGTCCCTGTCTGACCGCCCGCCCGCGGGCAATCAACACCATTGAGCCGCCTGATTTTGGTGCTTTAAACCTCGCCAAGGGACGGGCACTTCTGGGCTTCCCGAATCCCGCGACCCACCATGAGAACCAGCGAGAACCCAGCGCCTCCCGACGGGGACGCCGTGGCGCGGGGGCCCGTTTGGACGCGGCCCCTCACCGGCCCGGCCGCGGCCTGCGCCGTGCTGGCCGTTTTCTGGGTCCTCATGGCCGCGAGCCTGCGGGACAAGAGCCTCACCTATGACGAGGTCGCGCACGCCGCCGCGGGATACTCGCAGTGGCATTTCGGCGACTACCGGCTGCAGCCGGAGAACGGGCTCGTGCCGGAGCGCATGGCCGGTCTTCCGATGGCCCTGAGCCTGTCGCCGCTCCCGGCGCCCGAGCCGGCTGCGTGGAGGGACGCCGAGCAGTGGCAGGTCGGCCATCAATGGCTCTACAGGTCGGGCAGGGATGCCGGAAGCCTCGGCGCGGAGGGCCGCATGTGCTGCGGCCTCTTCGCGGTGGCGCTCGGCGCCCTGGTCTGGGCGTGGTCCCGCCGCCTCTTCGGACCGCTGGGCGGGATGCTATCGCTGCTCCTCTATGCCCTCAGCCCGACGGTCCTCGCGAACGGCGCGCTGATGACCTCGGACATGGCCGCGTCGCTGTTCCTCGCTGCGTCGGCGTGGGCGATCTGGGCCGCGCTCGGGCGCATGACGGCCGGGCGGCTGGCGCTGAGCGCGCTGGTCATGGGCGCTCTCTTCCTTACGAAGATCTCGGCTCTCCTGATCCTGCCCGTTGCGCTCGTGCTCGTCTGCGCAAGGCTCGCCGACGGCCGCCCGCTCGCAGTATCCGCGGTCCGGTTCCGCCGCGAGCTCGCCTCGCGCCCGCAGCAGGCCCTGGCGGTCGGCGCCGCGGTCCTCGTGCATGCGCTCGCGGTGGCGGCCATCGTATGGGCGGGCTACGGATTCCGCTACTCGGCCTTCGCGGACCCCGGCGGCGCGGAGGGTCGGTTCAGGCTCCCGTGGGAGTACCTGCTCGCAAAGCCCGGACCGCTCAGCTCCCTGCGGTCGCTCGGCCTGAGCGAGGGCCAGATGGGACAGGCGCAGGCCATCCTGGCCTCGAGCGGGGCGAACGGGGACGTCTGGAGCAACCGAGCGCTGGACGCCGA
>Ga0265318_10001446_pt1 | contig 13983 bp, 4 predicted proteins | sample 4821metaG_FD_192431 | JGI IMG/M metagenome (GOLD analysis project Ga0265318, IMG submission 192431) | Rhizosphere microbial communities from Carex aquatilis grown in University of Washington, Seatle, WA, United States - 4-8-21 metaG | ecosystem: Host-associated > Plants > Roots > Rhizosphere >... | reverse complement strand
GAGCGCGGCCGTCCCCGGGGGCGATCTCCAGGGCCCGCGCGTAGTGGGAGACGGCCTCGTCGAACCGGTGCTGGGAGGCAAGGACGTTCCCCAGGCTGTCGTGTGCCTCGGCGTTTTTCTCGTCGATGCGGAGGGTCGCCTCGAACTGCGCGATGGCCTCGTCCGCCTTTCCCTCGCCGAGGAGCGCAATCCCGAGGTCGTTGTGGGACCCGGCGTTGCTGGGATCGATGGCGATGGCCCTCTCGTAGCATGCGACGGCCTCGGGCACGCGCCCCTCCCTGAGGTAGAGGTCGCCGAGGCCGCCCGTGGCCACCCAGCAGCCCGGGTTCCTCTCGATCGTGGCCTGCCAGAGCGTCTCGGCGTCGGAGTATATCGCGCATTGGCGCGACGTGAGCCAGGCGAGCGCCGCCAGGACGCCGAGCGCCGAGGCCGCCGGCACGCCCCGGACGCTCCCGTGAACGCGGACCGCGGCGAGGGTGAGCCCCGCGCAGGCGGCCGAGATCGCCGCCATCGACGCCAGGTACTGGAAATGGTCGGCGACATACGAGTAGACGAAGGGGTAGACGCTGATGAACCCGAGCGCCGGGAAGAGCGTGCCGACGAACAGCAGCGCCGCCGCGAGCGGCCCCCTCGAGGTGTTCCTGAGGGAGTACAGCGCCGCGAGGACCGCGACGGCCGCGGCGGGATAGAGGTACTGCCACGCCGCCCGGTCATCCACGGCCCATCGGGGGTAGACGAACATCAGGTTCGCCGGCCACGCGAGCTTGCCGAGGTAGAACCAGCTGGCCCGGCCGGCCACGAGGAACCGGTCCGCAACGCCCATCGCATAGGCGCCGCCCTTGGCCCCGATGAAGGTCCGCTCCATCCAGGTGGTCATGATCCCGGACGCGGCGCCGAGGACAAACCAAGGCGCGAGCGGTGCCGCGTCGCGCCCCCACGAGAGGCGCCCGCGCTTCCACCAGAAGATGACGAGGAGCGCCGCCGGGAGGGTCGCGGTCACGCTCTTCGTGAGGAGCGCAAGGGCGAACAGGACCAGGGCCAGGGCGTAGGCGCCGCGCCGGCGATCCCTGTCAAATTTCAGGTAGGCGAGGGCCGAGGCGAGGCAGAAGACGGCGGAGAGCGTGTTCTTCTGCTCCGAGATCCACGCGACGGACTCGACGCTGACCGGATGCAGGGCGAAGGCCGCCGCGGCGAAGGGGGCCCCGGGCACCTGCAGCGAGCGCAGGACGCGGTAGAGGAGGAGGGCCGCGGCCACGTGAAGGAGGATGTTGGCCAGATGGTATCCGGTGGCGGCGTCCCCCCAGAGGCGGTGCTCCACCCAGAAGACGCTGTGGAGGATCGGATAGTACTGCTGGGTCGCCCCGGGCTCGAACCACGTCCTCCAGAGCCCGTGCAGGGAGCGCATCTCGGGACGCGTGACGTGGCCATCGTCGTCCCAGACGAAGCCCGCGTGCCATGCGTCGTGGTAGGCGAGCGCGCTGGCCGCCAGCAGGAGCGCCGCGAAGAGCCCGTCCTTGAGCCCGGGGAAAGCGGCCTGGGGGGCCGCGCTCGGCGTCGTACGCATGAGGCCCCATCACCCCATAGCGCCGGGGCGGTCCCATCGAGCTTTTTCCGGGCTGCGGGAGCCCTGCGACAAGGAGTGACAACCGGCCCGCGACCCCTCATCGAAGACATTCCCGGAAACCCAGCCCTCCCGCCGCGCCTCCCCCGAGATGAACCCTGCCGTTGCCGCCGACTACGCCCGCCGGATCGAGGCGGACCTGCGCGGCAACATCCTTCCCTTCTGGATCGACCATGCCGTCGACGCCGACCACCGCGCGTTCTTCGGCTCGCTGACGAACGACCTCACGGTGGACCGCGCCGCGGAGCGCGGCGCCCTCCTGACGACGCGCATCCTGTGGACCTACTCGGCGGCCTACGCTCGCTACCGCGACCCGGCCTACCTCGCCATGGCGGAGCGCGCCCACAAGGACCTGGCTCTCCACTTCCACGACCGGGCGCACGGGGGCTACTTTTGGTCCGTGGCGGCCGACGGCTCGGTCCTCAGGGACAGGAAGCAGGTGTACGGCCAGGCGTTCGCGGTCTACGCGCTGACCGAGTACCACGCTGCCTCCGGGAGGCGGGAGCCCCTCGACCAGGCGATCGCCGCCCATCGTCTCATCGAGAGACACGCCCGGGCGCGGCACGGCGGCTACCTCGAGGCGTTCGGTCGCGCCTGGGAACCGATCGCCGACATGCGCCTGAGCGGGGTGGACCTGAACGAGCCCAAGTCCCAGAACACGCACCTGCACATCATGGAGGCCTACACGCGCCTCCTCCTCGCGTGGCCCGACCCGGCCCTGCGCGTGGCGCTGCGCGAGCTCGTGGAGATCATGCTCACCCGCATCGTGGACCCGGCCACGGGGCACCTCGGCCTCTTCTTCGCCGAGGACTGGACGCCGCGCTACGACAGGATCTCGTATGGGCACGACATCGAGGCGGCCTGGCTCCTCACGTGGGCCGCCGACGCGCTGAAGGACGCGGGGCTCTCTGCCAGGATCCGCCCGCTGGCGGTGAAGATCGCGGAGGTCACCCTGGCCGAGGGCGTCGACGCCGACGGCGGGGTCTACAACCAGGGCGGCCCCTCGGGGCTCACGGACACCAACAAGGAATGGTGGCCGCAGGCCGAGGCGGTCGTCGGCTTCCTGAACGCGTACCAGCTCTCGGGGCAGGAGCGATTCCTGGAAGCGGCCCTGCGCACGTGGGACTTCATCGAGCGCCGCCTCATCGATCGCCGCAGCGGCGAGTGGTTCCGGGGCGTCACACGGGACGGCCGCGTGCTCGACAACGAGCTCAAGGTAAGCTTTTGGAAATGCCCCTACCACAACGGGCGCACCGGCCTCGAGGCGACGCGGCGCCTGGGCGAGCTCTCCTCCCGTCCCCCTTCACAAACACCATGAAAAAGAAGCCCAAGAACGCGTCCCGGCCGAGGGCCGGCGCCTCATCGCCCGCTAGGAAGCGCACCGGCGTCCCGGCCGGGGCCCCCGCCGCCTGGGCCGCGCGCCTGCGCAAGCTTCGCGCCGAGCACGAGAGGTTCCTCTCGCGCAGGAACCCCGTCGACCGCGACTGGGACAACGGCGTGTTCGAGCGCTTCGCCCATCCCGCGATCACGTACCGCCACGCCCCCATCGAGTGGCGCTTCGACCTGAACCCGAGGACCAACCCGTTCCTGATGGAGCGCCTGGGAGTCAACGCCACGCTCAATCCCGGCGCGTTCCTCTGGAAGGGGAAGGTCCACATGGTCGTCCGCTTCGAGGGCTATGACCGCAAGAGCCTCTTCGCGATCGCCGAGAGCCCCAACGGGATCGACAACTGGCGCTTCTGGGACGAGCCGGTGGACATGCCGGAGCTCAAGCCCGAGACGAACGTCTATGACATGCGGGTGACGTTCCACCAGGACGGGTGGATCTACGGCGTCTTCTGCGCCGAGGCGAAGGACCCGAGCGCGAGGCCGGGCGACCTGTCGAGCGCGGTCGCCGTCGCGGGCGTCGTGCGCACGCGCGACTTCCGGAAATGGGAGCGGCTGCCCAACCTGCGCACGCCCGCCTCGCAGCAGAGAAACGTCGTCCTCCACCCGGAGTTCGTCGGCGGCAAGTACGCCTTCTACACGCGCCCCATGGACGGCTTCATCGACGTCGGCTCCGGCGGCGGCATCGGCTGGACGCTCTGCGACGACATCACGACCGGGGTGACGGGCCCCGAGGCGATCATCGACGGGAGGGCCTACCACACGATCAAGGAGGTTAAGAACGGGCAGGGGCCCGCGCCGATCCGCACGAGGGCCGGCTGGCTGCACCTCGCGCACGGCGTGCGCGCCTGCGCGGCGGGCCTGAGGTATGTCCTCTATATGTTCATGACCTCGCTCGAGGACCCCTCGCGGGTCATCGCGAGGCCCGGCGGGCACTTCCTCGCGCCGTACGGCGGCGAGGGCTTCGGCGACGTCTCCAACGTGACGTTCACGAACGGATGGGTGCAGCTGGACGACAAGGCGAAGACGGTCCTGATCTACTACGGCGGCTCCGACACGCGCTGCTACGTGGCGCGGACGACGGTCGACCGGCTGGTCGACTGGTGCCTGCACACGCCCGAGGACGCGCTGACGACCCGGCGCTCCGTCGACCAGCGGCTCGCCCTCATCCGCGCCAACCGCGCCCTCCTCGGGGGCTGACGCTACGGCGGCGAGAGGGTGAGGGTGGTCGACCCGGCGGGGACCGCGTGCTCCGACGACGCGCCCGAGGGCCAGCGCACCCGGACCTTCCGCGGCGGGTTGGCGTCGGGGTAGCCGAAGAAGCACGCGGCCGGGGACTGGCTGTAGTAGCCCGAGCCGGCGTAGACCTCGGCCGACTCGGACGACCCGTCCGCGAATTCCACGGTGACCTTTGCCCCCACGGCGGTCGGGTTGCCCGCCGCGCCGCGCAGGGCGACGCGCAGTGGCCTGTGGCCGGCCACGCCGGCATTGCGGAAAGCGAGCGTTGTGTTGTCGTTCCTCGTGACCAGGAAGCCTGGCCAGCCGTCCTGGCCGAGGTCGAGGACCGCCAGGGCCTTCGCGTCGCCGGGAACCAGGAGCCCGCTCGCGAGGGGGGTGACGGCCTCGAAGTGCCCGCGTCCGTCCCCGCGAAGGAGCTGGCTCAGGCCCCCGTCGAAGCGCCCGATCGCCGTCACCGGCGCGAAGGAGTTCTGCACGGCGTAGACGCCGGCGTGCCCGTCGCCCCCGAAGTCGCCAGCGACCATCCCCTGCAGCGGCGCGATCTGCGCAATGCGCGGCAGGGGCTCGAAGCGGAAGGTGCCGTCGGCCTGGCTCAGGAAAACGCCGCTGCGCAGCTCCGTTGCGGCGAAGCGCTGCGCCTTGGCCAGCTTGTCCTCGCCCAGGATCTCGCCGAGCGTCGCCCGGCCATAGGAGTCGAAGGTGGGGAAGCGCTTGAGCACCGAGGGGAGGACGGCGCCCAGGTCGCGGCGGCTGCGCCACGGGTAGAGCGTGTCCCCCTCGTAGTACGCCTCAATCAGCTGCGTGCCGCCTCCCTTGAAGTCCCCGGAGTAAAGCAGGGCGGGGTGGGCGGGGTCGGCGTGGAAATGCGTGTTCAGCCCGACATTGCCGACGACGTAGTCGATCCGCCCGTCGCCGTTGAAGTCCGCGGCCGCGATCGAGGTCCACCATCCCGTTCCCGCGGAGGCGAAGCCGGCCCTCTCGGACCAGTCCTCCAGGCCCTTGCCCTGGTTGTTGTGGAAATACCTCACGCCGCCCCAGTCGAGCGCGAGCAGCAGGTCGGGCCACCCGTCGCCGTCGACGTCGGTCCATAGGGCCGAGGTCACCATGCCGACGGCGCGCAGCGCCGGCGCGAGCGTGTCGGTCACGTCCTCGAATTTCCCGCCCCGGTTGGCCAGGAGAGCGCTCTGGGGCGGAAGCGGGTACTGGCCGGGCTGGACGCGCCCCCCGATGAAGATTCCCAGGCGGCCGCTGTGGTCGAAGTCGGCCGCGGCGACCGCGCCCGCGCTGATCGGCAGCGCGGGCAGGGCGTCGGGGGCCGCCGGCTGGAAGCCGCCGCGGCCGTCGTTCAGGAAGAGCCTCGGCTGGTACTCTGCGGAGCCGGCCGGCAGCGAGTTGCCGCCCTTCGTGACGAGGAGGTCGGCGCGCCCCGCCCCGGCGGCGTCGAACAGGAGCACCGGGCCGTCGTCGACCGTGCCGCCCGTGGGGACCGCGGACGCGTCCGCCGCGGTGAACGGCCCCGACGCGGCCGCGCGCAGGAGGCGCAGGGTGTCCTGGGTCGTGCCGCCGACGACGACGTCGTCGCGCCCGTTGCCGAAGATGTCGCCGACCGCCAGCGCCGGCCCGTGCGGGTTCTGGCGGAAGGGAAGGAGGCGCTGCACGTTGACCTCGTCGACGTCCTCCTCGCGCGAGGCGAGCGAGAGCCCGGTGTCGCGGCTCACCTCCGCGAACTGCGCCGGCGCCGGCGCGCGGTCCCGGGGGATCGGGATGGCGCCCTCGGGCTCCGTAACGGTGTAGCGCTGGTCGACGCCGAGGTTCTCGAAGGTCTGCACGTGGCCGCTCGGCCAGGTGACGACCATGCGGGCGACCGACGTGTCGGAGCCGAGGCCGAAGTGGAGCATCGGCTCGCTGCTCGACATGTACCCGCGCGACAGCGTCAGCTGGCGCAGCTGGGTGCCGAGCGCGCTCTCGACGCGCACGCTCGCGCCGATGCCGTAGCGGTTGGAGACCGTCCCCCTTAGGTAGACGTTCACGACGTGGCCCGAGGCGCAGTCGTTGCGCAGGAGGGTGACGCCGCTGTGGAAGTTCGAGTAGACGATGTCGAGGTTGCCGTCCCCGGAGAGGTCGCCGAGAGCGGCGCCGAAGGCGACGCCCTTCTTGCCGACGCCCCACTCCGCGCTGACGTTCTTGAACTCGAGGTCGCCCATGTTGCGCAGCGCCAGGTGGACCTCCGCCTGGGGCGGGCTCTCGTACATGATGCGCACGCGCTCCGCCGGAGTCTCGGCGCGCATCATGCGCTGCACGGTGTCGGCCCCCGGGTCGCGCGGGAAGCCGTTCGTCACGAAGAGGTCGAGGCGGCCGTCGTTGTCGAGGTCCTCGAGGCGCACCGACCACGTCCAGTCGGTCGCAGCGAGCCCCGCGAGGAAGGCGCCTTCCCGGAAGCTGCCCGTGCCCGTGTTCAGGAGGAGGGCGTTCCTGTGGTACTTCGGCGCGGCGCCGGCGACCTGCTCCGTGCGCCCGCGCGCGTCGGCTATCAGGTGCTGGTCCCTCACGTGGGACGTCGCCGCCATGTCGGCCGCGAGGAAGTCGATGAAGCCGTCGTTGTTCACGTCGCCCAGGTCCGAGCCCATCGAGGAGAACGAGGTGTGGGGCATCACGCGGCTCATCACGTCCGTGAAGGTGCCGTCCCTGTTGTTGTGGAACAGCCGGTCGGGGTAGCCGTAGTCGTTGGCGACGTAGAGGTCGGGCCAGTTGTCGTTGTCGTAGTCCCACCACGTCGCGGAGTGGCTCTGCGACTCGCCCGTGATCCCCGCGGCCTGGGTCACGTTCGTGAACGTGCCGTTGCGGTTGTTGTGGAAGAGGTAGCCGCGCTGGCCAGCGGGGTGGGTCGTGATGTTGAGGATGTTCGTCGCGATGTAGAGGTCCAGCCACCCGTCGCGGTCGTAGTCGCTGAAGGCCGCCATCACGCTCGAGTCGACCACGTCCAGGCCGTACGCGTGGGCCATCTCCTTGAACGTGCCGTCGCCCTGGTTTATATAGAGGAGGTTGGGGGCGTTGTACCTGCAGACGTAGAGGTCGAGGCGCCCGCTGTTGTTGATGTCGACGAAGGTCGCCCCCTGGGTCCACACGCCCGGCGTGCCGCCGACCCCCGCCTTCTCCGTCACGTCCTCGAACCTGTAGCCGCCGAGGTTGCGGAAGAGCCAGCAACGGCCGGTCTTGCTGACGACGAAGATGTCCGCGAGGCCGTCCCCGTCATAGTCGCCGATCGCGATCCCGGTCCCGACCGACGACGTCTCGAATTCCTGGTAGAGGTCCCCCTTCATCCTCGGGTCGTCGTACTTGTTGTCCGTGGCCACGCCAGTCTGCGCCTCCGGGAGCTCGACGAACATCGTCTTTCCCTGGGGGAAGGGCCTCGGCGCGAGGGGCCGGCCGCTGATGCTCCCCGTGTCGCCGGCGCGCGCCGCGGGCCCGGCGAGCGCGGCCGAGAGCAGGCCGAGGCCCATCATCGTCGAGGCCCATGCGCGGGGGGCCCGGGTGGTGTTGCGGTCAGGCATCTGCAGGGCGATGGGAGGAACCTTGCACGGGGCAGTCAAGGCGCGTTTGCCTCACGGCGAGAGGACGAGCGTCGTCGAGCCCGCCGGCACGGCGTGCACGGTCACGGAGCCGGACGGCCAGCGGACCGTGACCCTGCGGGGCGGGCTCGCCGCGGGATACCCGAAGAAGCACTCGGGGGACGATTGGCTGTAGTAGCCCGAGCCCGCGCAGACCTCGGCCGCCTGCGACGAGCCGTCGGGGAGCTCCACCGTGATGCGGGAGCCGACGCCCGTCGGGTTGCCGGGGCCCGCCTTCAGCCGGACGCCGAGCGACCCGCGGCCGGCGACGCCGCCGTTCCTGAAGGCGAGCGTCGTGCTGTTGTTGCGCGTCACGAGGACGTCGGGCCAGCCGTCGCGGTCCAGGTCGGCGACCGCGAGCGCCTTGGCGTCGCCGGGCACGACGATGCCGCTCTCGGCGGGGGCCACCGGATCGAAGCGCCCGCGGCCGTCGCCGCGCAGGAGCTGGCCGAGGCCGCTGTCATTGCGGCCGTCCGCGCGGATGGGCGCGTAGGAATTCTGGACGGCCAGTATCCCGGCGTGGCCGTCGCCGCAGAAGTCGCCGGCCGCGAGGCCCTGCAGGCAGGAAATCTGCGCGATCCTCGGCAGCGGCTCGAAGCGGTAGCCCCCGCCCGGCTGGCTCATGAGGACGCCGCTCCGAAGCTCGGTCGCCGCGAAGCGAGCGGCCTTGGCCAGCCTCTCCTCGCCGACGATCTCCCCCAGTGTCGCCCGCATGTAGTAGGCGTTCCTCGAGAAGCGCTTCAGGATCGAGGGCACCGCGGCCGCGAGGCCCTTGCGGCTTCGCCACGGATAGATCAGGTCGCCCTCGTAGTAGGCCTCGATCAGCTCGCTAGACCCGTTGCCCCTGAAGTCACCCGAGTAGAGCAGGGCCGGGCGCGCCGGGTCGGCGGTGTACTGGGTGTTGAGCCCGGCGTTTCCGACCACGAAGTCCGGGCGCCCGTCGCCGTTGAAGTCGGCCGCGGCCACCGAGGTCCACCAGCCGGTGCCCGCCGACGCGAAGCCGGCCCTCTCGGACCAGTCCTCCAGGCCCTTGCCCTGGTTGTTGTGGAAATACCTGACGCCGCCCCACTCGAGGGCCACCACCAGGTCGGGCCACCCGTCCCCGTCGACGTCGCTCCACACCGCGGACGTCACCATGCCGACCTCCCTGAGTCCCGGGGCGAGGGAATCGGTCACGTCCTCGAACCTTCCGCCGCGGTTGGCGAGGAGCGCGCTGCGCGGCGCGAGCGGGTAGCGCCCGGGCAGGAGGCGGCCGCCGATGAAGACGCCCAGCCTCCCGCTGTGGTCGAAGTCGGCCGCGGCCACGGCGCCCGCGTTGATGGGGAGCGCGGGCAGCGCGTCCTCCGGCGCCGGCCGCAGGCCGCCCCCGCCGTCGTTCAGGAAGAGCCTTGGCTGGTACTCCTGCGCGCCCGAGGGGAGCGTGTTGCCGCCCTTGGTCACGAGGAGATCCGAGCGCCCCAGGCCCGCGGCGTCGAAGAGGAGGAGCGGCCCGTCGTCGGCCGCGGCGCGAGCGGCCGTCGAGGGCGCCTCGGCGGCGGCGAGTGTGCCGTCGCCCGACGCCCGCATGACCCGCAGGGGATCGAGCGTCGTGCCCCCGAGGACGGCGTCGTCCTGCCCGCGGCCGGAGAGGTCGCCGACCGCGAGCCCCGGCCCGCGCCGGTTGAGGCGCACGGGGATGACCTTCTGGAGATATGTCTCGTCGACGATCTCCTCGCGGGAGGCCAGGGCGAAGCCCTCCCGCCGCCCGATCTCCTCGAACTGGCCGCGCGGCGGGGCCGGCGGCGGCGGGATCGGGATCGCCTGCGCCGGCTCGGTGACCGTGTAGCGCCTGTCGACCGCCAAATTCTCGAAGGCCTGGACGTGGCCGCTCGGCCACGTGACGACCATGCGCCTGACGACCGTGTCGGCGCCGAGGCCGAAGTGGAGCATGGGCTCGCTGCTCGACAGGTACCCGCGCGCCAGCGTGAGCGGGCGCACCTGCGTCCCCAGCGCGCTCTCGACCCGCACGACCGCGCCGACGCCGAGGCGGTTGGAGACCGTCCCGCGGAGGGCGACGTTGACGACGTGGCCCGTGTCGCAGTCGTTGCGCAGCACGGTGACGTTGCCCTCGTAGTTGGCATAGACGACGTCGAGGTTGCCGTCGCCCGAGAGGTCGCCGAAGGCCGCGCCGAAGGCGACCCCCTTCTGGTCCAGCCCCCACGCGGGGCCGACGCCCTCGAACTTCAGGTCGCCGAGGTTCCTGAACGCGAGGTGCGTCTCGACGAGGACGGGGCTGTTGTACAGGACCTTGATCCGGTCCGCGGGGTTCTCGACGTGGATCGCGCTCGCGTTGACGTCGGGGTTCGGGTCGCGGTTGAAGCCGTTCGTCACGAAGAGGTCCAGGCGCCCGTCGTTGTCCAGGTCCTCGAGCCGCACGGACCACGTCCAGTTCGATGCGGCGACGCCGGCCAGGTAGGCCGCCTCAAGCGCGCGGCCGGTGCCGGTGTTGAGATACAGCGCGCTTCGGTGGAGCTTCATCGCCACCACCGCGTTGTCGGCCTCCTCGTCCCGCTCCCGGGACTCCGCGATGGAGTTCTGGTCCTTCTGGTGGGTCGTCGCGGCCATGTCGGCGACCAGCATGTCGACCAAGCCGTCGTTGTTCACGTCGCCCAGGTCCGAGCCCATCGAGTAGAAGGAGGTGTGGGGCAGGACCTGGTCGATTGTGTCGGTGAACGTGCCGTCCCGGTTGTTGTGGTAGAGCTTGTCGGGGATCCCGTAGTCGTTCGCGACGTACAGGTCGGGCCAGCCGTCGTTGTCGTAGTCCCACCACGTGGCGGAGTGGCTCTGCGACTCCCCCCTGATCCCGGCCGCCTCCGTCACGTTCGTGAACGTGCCGTTCCTGTTGTTGTGGAAGAGGTACCCGCGCTGGCCGCTCGGGTGCGCGGTGTTGTCCAGCATGTTGGTCGTGATGTAGACGTCGAGCCAGCCGTCGCGGTCGTAGTCGCTGAACGCCGCCATGACGCTCGAGTCCCTGACGTCGAGGCCGTAGGCGTGGGCCATCTCCTTGAACGTCCCGTCGCCCTGGTTCATGTAGAGGAGGTTCGGGGCGTTGAAGCGGCAGACGTAGAGGTCGAGGCGCCCGCTGTTGTTGATGTCGACGAATGTGGCGCCGAGGTTCCACACGCCGGGCTGCGCGCCGACGCCCGCCTTCTCGGTCACGTCCTCGAAGCGGTAGCCGCCGAGGTTGCGGAAGAGCCGGCAACCCTGGGTCTTCGTCACGACGAAGATGTCCGGCCTGCCGTCGCCGTCGTAGTCGCCTATCGCGACCCCGGTGCCGATAGAGCCTCCCTCGAATTCCTGGTAGAGGTCGCCCCACATCCTCGGGTCGTTGTAGGGGTTGTCGGCCTTCACCCCCGTCTGCTCGGCGGGCAGGGGGACGAACAGGGTCTTGCCGCGCGCGAAGGGCCGGGCGGAGAGCGGGGCGCTGCTGATCTCCCCCGAGGGGTCCGGCGCGCCGAGCGCGGCCGACAGGAGCGCCAGGGCAATGAGCGCGAATGGCGCATGCCGCGCGGCGGATCTCACCCTCCGGCTCCTTCGATTTTCGGAGGCTGGCATGGCAGGGCGGCAATGGGACGAAGCCGCAAACATCGAGTCAAGGAACGTTTTGGCCGCGCGCCGGAACCAACTTTTCTTGCCTGATCCCCCGGGGTCCGATTGCATGGCCGATCCCAAAACTTGTGGCTGACGCGACGACCCCATTGAGCACCCCGTCATGGTTTTCCCGGTACGCGTGGCTTGCGGTGCCGCTGCTCGCGCTTGTGTTCTCGGCCTGGACGACGTCCGTGCGCGCCCGCCGGGTCACCTACGTATCCGAGGTGGCCGGCGCGCAGGCGGGCGCGGACCAGGCCCAGGCGCGCGACGCCGCGTGGCAGCCCCGCCTGGTCTTGCCGGGACACCGCAACGAGAGCTACGAGTGGCTCGACCTGACCCGCCAGATGCTCGCGCGCCGCGAGCTGCGGGTTCGCCACGTCGACTTCGAGGACGCCCTTTCCGGGCGCGAGGTGTACGCGGCGTCGCCCTACCGGTGGTGGCTGGGCCTCGTTTCGCTCACGTACCACGGCATCACCCGGGCCCACGCGGGCCCCTCGCTGGAGTGGGCCGCGCTCTACGCGGACCCGCTTCTCCTTCTGCTGTTCGGCGCGCTGACGGTCACCTTCGTCGCCTGGCGCTTCGGTGCCCTCGCCGCGGCCCTCGCGTCCGCCGCGCTCGCCCTTCTCTACCCGTTCGCCTCGGAGTTCATCCCGGGAGTGCCCGACGACCTGGGGCTCGCCGGATTCCTCGCTCTCTGGAGCGTGCTTCCGCTCCTTGCCGGCGCCGCGGCCCCGGACGACGGCGGCTCCACCCGGCGCTGGTTCGTCGCCGGGGGCGTCCTGGGTGGCGTCGCCCTCTGGGTCAACGTCTCGCGGCAGATGCCGGTCCTGGCCGGCATCGGCCTCGGCGCGCTCTTGGCCGCATGGTTTTCCCGGGCCTCAGCCCGCGCGAACCCGGCCGGGGCGCGCCGGCCGCTCCCCTGGCGGGCCTGGGGCCTGGCGGGCGCCTCGACGTGCCTCGCCGCCTACATGCTCGAGTATTTCCCCGCTCACATGGGCGCCTGGGAGCTCCACGCGCTGCATCCCCTCTTTGGCGTGGCGTGGATCGGCGCCGGGGAGATCCTCGCGCGGGCGACCGCGTGGATCGGGGGCGACAAGCCGAGATGGAGCCTGAGGTCGGTCGCGTGCTGGCTCCTCGCCGCGGCCGCGCTCGCCTCGCTCCCCGCTGTGATGTGGGTCCAGCACAGCTTCGGGTTCCTCTCGGTCGAGCTGCCGACAATGAGGCTCTCCCTCCTGTCCGACGCGCCGGCGGCGCCAAACCTCTGGGCCTGGCTGCTCCAGAACGGCTTCACGGCCGCCGCGTGGGCCACGGCCCTGCCTCTCTTGATCGCCGTCCCGGCGGCGCTCCTCTTGCTGCCGCGCATGCCCGGCGCCGCGATGCGCCTGCCGATCGCGCTGGCCTTCGGCCCCGTCCTGGCCGCGCTCTCCTTCTCCTACCGGCAGATCAGCTGGTGGAACGGCGTGGACGCTTCGCTCCTCGCGCTCCTCGTGGTGGCCGCCGCCGCCCTGCGCCGTTCGCCCAGGCCGCGGCTGGTTGCCGGGGTGTCGGCCGCCTTTGCCGGCCTCGTCCTCATCCCCGGCGCCGTCCAGCTGTGGCCCTCGGCGGACGTCCGCTCCGGGGCGCCCCTGAACGAGGACGAGGTCGTCGGCCTCGTGGAGCGCGACATGGCCTACTGGCTGGCGAGCCATGCGGGGCCCTCCGGGGTCGTCATCGCGCCCCCCAACCAGACCACCACGCTCTATTACTATGGGGGCCTGCGCGGGCTGGCGACCTTCGGCTGGGAGGACAGGGACGGGTTCCAGTCCGCGGTGCGCATCCTGAGCGCCACGACGCCCGAGGAGGCCCAGGAGCTGATCGGGGTCCACGGCGTGACGCATTTCATCATTCCCTCGTGGGACCCGTTCATGGACGCCTACGCCCAGATCGGATCGGGACAGGTCTCCGGGACCTTCCTCGACCGGCTTCACCAGTGGAATCTGCCCCGGTGGATCAAGCCCGTGCCGTACCTGGTGCCGACAATCCCCGGGTTCGAGGGCCAGTCGGCCATCGTCCTGGAGGTCGTCGACGAGCAGGACGACGCGACCGCGCTCAGCAGGATAGCGGAGTATTTCGTGGACATGGGGCAGCTCGAGCTTGCCACGAAGGCGGCCGGCGGGCTCAGGCGGTTCCCCGCCGACCTCGGCGCGCTCCTCGCACGCGCCCAGGTGCAGAACGCCACGAGCGACAATGACGAATTCGCAAAGACGATCGACCTGCTTGTGCGCCGCATCTCGGCGGGGGCCGACCGGGACCTGCAGTGGGACCAGAAAGTGGGCCTAGCCGTCGTGCTCGCGCAGGCCCACCGCGTCGACCTTGCCCGCCCGAGGCTGAAGGAAAGCCTCTCTGAGATCGACGCGGACAAGCTGCGCTCGCTCAGCACCACGCTGCTCTACCGACTCCATGTGCTGCGAAAAGCGCTTGGGATGGAGATCGCAGACCCCTCCCTGAGGTCACTTTCGC
>Ga0265318_10001445_pt1 | contig 13986 bp, 11 predicted proteins | sample 4821metaG_FD_192431 | JGI IMG/M metagenome (GOLD analysis project Ga0265318, IMG submission 192431) | Rhizosphere microbial communities from Carex aquatilis grown in University of Washington, Seatle, WA, United States - 4-8-21 metaG | ecosystem: Host-associated > Plants > Roots > Rhizosphere >... | reverse complement strand
CCGCACCTGCCCCTGTTGCTCCCACGGCCCCGTTCCCGTCTTCACCCCGATCTGCGGCGGGACTTCCGTCTGCCGCGCCGATGGCAGGCGCACGAGCGCGCGCGCCACCCGTCCTTGCTGGTCCCATGGGCCAGTGCCGGTCTTGACGCCAACCTGCGGCGGGACCTCGGTCTGGCGAGCAGACGGGAGCAGCACTCTCACGGGGCGGCGGGCCGGCTGCTGGTCGAAGGGGGGATTCGTGGCGCCCCCCGCGCCCAGCTCGAGGAATATCGCCCCGTTGGTCAGCCAGGTATCGGCGAAGCTCGTGGGCGTGGCGGTGACGGCGTAGGTGCCCGTCACGGTCACGCGCTGCGACTCGTAGAAGCTCAAGTCGCCGCTGCCACCCCAGTGGTTGCTCCCGGCGGTGAACCCGGTCCCCGCCGACGCCGTCGCGCCCGAGCCGTCGTCGGTAACGAAGCCCACCACAAGCGCCGGCTGGCTCCCGGTGGTGACGTTCCCCGACGTGATGCTGTCGGTGGAGCCCGAGCCGCCCGACACGGCCCTGAGCGCGTTGTGGTCAGCGAGGGCGCCTGAGGTCTTCCCGCCTGTTATCTCGATGACCAGCGCGCCGAGCTGGGTCATCGAGCCCGAGAACGTCGCGGTGACCGTGCAGGCCGAGGCGCTGGCGTTCTGGACGTAGGCCGAGACGCACCAGGCCTCGCCGGCACTGGCCAGCCCAATCGTGTCGAGGACCGTCCACGCCCCGTTGACGCTGTCGCTCACCGTCGCGGTGATGGCGGCGGCGCTCTGGCCCTTAAACAGCCCGAACAGGATCGAGCCGGCACCGCCCGGCGTGATCGACGCGGCGATCGTCGTCGAAGGCCCCGCCGTCAGCGAGGCCCCGCTTACGACCTCCTGTGCTACTGCGATCGCCACCCGGGCGGCTCGCTTACTCGGTCGGGGTCAGATCGAGCGCGATCGTCTCGCCGAGCTTGAACACGGTCCCATCGGGCGCCGTGATCGAATCGACGACGGTGTCAGCCGCGATGACGGTGTGGCGCACGGTCTGAATGACACCGCCAGCGCCCTGAACCTCGCGCACGTCGATCTTCTCGGGCAGGTAGACCACCTTGCCGCCAGGGACGCTCACGAACATGTCGCCGTCGAGGTCGACGGGCTGGCACTTCACGAACGGCATCAGCACCATCGCGCCCTTCGACTCGATCCGGCGCTCCAACATCAGGACGATTTTCCACGTGGTCTTCATCGGGCACACTCCTCGTAAGTTCGGCGAGCGTTGGCGCGCGCCTCGATTCGTTCAAGTTTCTTTTCGAACGGGGCGCATCCCCCGCCGTGGGTCATTTCGAACGTACACTGCTTGCAGCAGGGGCGCATGCACACGAGGCACATGTTCCCCAGCTCGTCCAGGCGCTGCTTCGGGCCGACGTCGGTGATGTGCTGGCAATGGCCGCACGTGAACGTCTCGTTCTCGTTGACCACCTTCCCCTCGGGAGTCACCTCCCGAGAGACGCCCTCTCTGCGGCCCTGGATCGCCACGGCCTACTCGATCACCGTCATGTCGGTGTCGATGGAGGTCAGCGCGCCGCCGGGGATCTGAATCTGCGCCCCGAAGCCGTTGGACGCCGCAGCAGCAGCCTGGAGTGCAGCGGCCTCAAAGAGCGCCTGCCACGAGAGCTGATTTCGCGCGTTGCCCTGCAACGCCTTGAGCGGCTGGCCGGCAGAGTACGTTGGCTCGACGGAGCAGTTGGAGCCGGCGGTGTGGCCGGCGACGCTGATCGCGTTCTTCGGGCGCGGCGTGACAGCCGTCGAGGTACCGAGCGCGGTGGCGGCGCGCATCCAGATCTGAAAGCTCGCCTCCGAGGACGGGACGCCGATGGTGGCCGCGATCCACTCCCACAGCTGCGGGCGCAGCGTCGCCGATCCGCCGATGATGAGGGGGGTCTTGGTCGCCGCGGGGGCGATGGTTCCGGTTGAATCGAAAGATGCCATGGGATTGTCCTTTCCGTCAGACCGAGAGTTTCTTGGCGTGGATCCGGATGTTCCCGGCCCCCGAGGTGTAGGTCGCGCGAATGCGAATTGCCGCGTCGCAGACGTTGAGCACGACGCGGCTGTCGATACCGGCGCCGGCCGGGTTCGCCAGGCCAGAGGCGAGCACGTTCCAATCGGCGCGCGCCTCGGCCGCGGCTATGCCGGCGGCGTCGCCGTTGCCAGGGTCGATGTAGTTGCCCGACGTCCAGACGGCGATCGTCGCCGCCAGCGTACCGTCGGCGATTTCAGCCAGGCCCAGCGTCTTCGTCCCGCGTAGCGGGATGATCGTCTGAACGTTACCCGCGCCCGAGAGGTTCGCGGATATGGCGTTGGGGATCTCTACAAAGTCGGTCGATTCAGCCATGGGATTCCCGTCGTCGACGGTTGTCCCTGGCTGATCTGGGATTCGTGGTTGATGTCGATCTTCATTGGGCCGCCCGATCGATTGGCGTTTGCGTGGCCCGGCTGGATTTCCCCGGAGTCTTGTCCGGCTGCCCCTGCTGTGGCGACCCTTGCGCGCTCTTCGCGTCGGCGAAGTTCTTCTGCAACGCCGCGAGCGAGCCTGGAGGGTCCATCGACGTCAGCAACAACGTCTGAAGGAGCTGATCTTTGGCGTACGGAAGTGTCCAATTGAGGTCGGCCCCCACTTTAACAGAAATCTCCCTGAGAATCGCGTCCTTCAATGCCGCGTAGACGGTCGGGAACATTGCTTGCAGCGCGAGGACCTGGCCGCCGACCAGCGTCCCGTCACAGAGCGACCGAAACACCGTCGTAATGTCGTCGGCCACGGCGTAGACGCGCCTGAACTTGTGGATCGCGAGGTCCGACGGCGTTACGTTGCGCGTCGTGGTCATCGTCGTGACCGTGGACCTGGGCAAGAGCGGGCCGAGGTACTTCACCGCCCGCTGGACGGATACCAGGTAGGCAGAAATCAGGTGGGCGTCGAGGTACCGGAACGCCTCGTGATTGGGCTCGCGCAGCTCAGAGAACTGCTTGAGGGCCTCGTCGTAGTCGAAGGTAATCGGGCGGCGCTCGGGTGGCTCGGCGGCCTCGGTCACGAAGCGGTGCGCGGCGGCGTCGATGTCATCGGCCAGCTCGGGCGTCTTCTGGAAGACGTGGATCGCCTTGGCGGAGCGAGCGAGGGCGTGGGAGATCCCCACGCGGCCGAGAAGCTCTTCGCCGGGGTCGATGGTGGCTGGATCAGTGTGGTCGGCGGGTGACTTCACGGTGACCCCTGTGCGTCATGGTCGTTCGCGGCCACGGTTGACAGTGACCGGAACGAGCCGGCATCATCCAGCCTATGAAGCAGGTTGGCCTCGTTATGATGGCGGCAATGATCCTCTGCGGATGCGGCGGCGACGGCAGTTCGACCGCGCCCCCAGGTCGCCAGCCTGGCGCTGAGATCGTCGGAAACTGGAACGCAACGAACGGGTTCTGCGTGGACGAGGTCGCCTTCGACGGCAGCGGCGCGATATTCGGAGGAAACTATTCCATGGGAATCGTCTGTCCGCTTCAGGGCGGCGCCTCGGCGCTGCAGGAAGAACTGGGGGCCTATTCTGTATCTGGGAACGAGATCGTCTTCGGTACCCGACAGTCGACGTGCACGGCCGCGATGGACCCCACTACGGCCATGCACGCGGCCGGCCCGTGGCACGTTGATTTCGCCGTCATCGACGCAAACCACCTCAGGTTGATGTTTGCCGATAGCGTCGTCGTGCTTGAGAGAAATGGCACCGTTTCCGGCAGCGCGACTGCTGCGCTCGGGTGCATCGACCCTGCAACCGGGGCGTTTACCCCAGGCCCACTGGGCCAGCTCTAGCGTGCTGCCCTCGGCGGCCGTGGTCATCGCGCCCCCAGGCTGACAAGGTAAGACTGCGCCGCCCGGCGTTCGTCTGGCGACGCCGCCGGGCTCTGTAGGGTTCGCACGGCTTCCTGGGCCATCGCGACGCGGGCGCCAGAATCAGCCGGGAATGACCTCGGGGCGGCGGGCGCCGGCGGCGATACCTGTGCCGGAATTGGGGCGGCTACCCGATCGATAACGGCACCGGTGCCAGCCGCAACCGATGGAATGACACCGGCCGCATCTACCCCGGCGGCTCCGCGCAATATCCCCCGCCCAGCCGACGCGATAGCCGGGATGGCCACATGATGGATGGCGAGCCCCGCCAGACTTCCGCCAGCCGCGCCGGCCAGTGCCCCCTCCACGCCGCCCTCATGGAATCCCTCGACGGCTCCGACGGTGCCCCCGACGCCAGCTCCAATGGCTGGACGAATGAGCGCCTTCGTGGCGAGCTTGCCGGCGCGATCCTCGAGCGAGGACTTCGGCGCGAGCCATGCGGCGGCCCGACGGTTCATCTCGTTGATTTCGTCCACGACCGGCGCGAGGCGAGGGTCGATCCTCGCCGCTTCCTTCAGGTGGGTATTGAGGTAATCTTTCGCCACGTCAGAGCGCCAGTGCATCAACTCCGATCGCTCTGACTCGTTGATTTGACCGATGACCTTGCCAGCCGAGTTTTGCAGGCCAGTCACGTGCTCACGGAGAGCCAGGGACGGGACGGATTGGCCGGTCCCCCAGGAGTCTTCGGCGTCCCCGATCATTTCCTTGAGAATGCGGATCTGATCCTTGGCCTTCGGCGTGTTGACGCCTGTCCGCGCCTGGATCTGCTTGTCCAGAAACTTCGTGTAGTCGTCCACGCTGACCGGGCCGACGGCGCTATCAACGGCGCCGTAGTATGCCCCGCGGTTCTTCGTAATTTCCGAGACGTGGGCGTTGAGTTCGTCGAGCGCAGCCTGGGGGTGCTTCCGAGCAACTTCGGCGATCTTCATCCCCTCCGGCGTCATGACCTCCTCCTTGAGGGTCTCCACCGCGGGTCTCAGTTGCTTGACGAACGTTGGTGTGGCAGTCGCGACGTCCTTTGACCCGCCGAAGTTTTTCAGCAGAGAGTCGGCAAGCTTGTCGCGCGCCTTGGCGCCGATCTTTTGCAGCCCTGCCGCCGCGACTGGTGCGGCCGCGCCGACTACCGCACCGCCAGCCATCCCCTCGGCCGTGTCTTTCGCGGCCCCCGCGAAGTTGCCTTCCGTCAGGTCGGCCGTCGAGCTCCCGAGAGCGTTCGTGCCGCCAAGCGCCGCTCCCTCGGCTGCGCCAGCGGCGGCGCGCATGGCGAGCGTTCCGCCTTGGAGTGCCTTGGCGCCCGGGACGAGCGCCGTGGCCGCAGATCCCGCAAGTTCACCGCCAGTATAGGCCGTTGGGTGCGCCGCACGGGCGGCGTCATTCGTCGCGCGATACGCGTCGCGACGCTGCTGATAGCTGACCTCTGGGTTGTCCAGCGGCAGGCCGCCGCCGGAGCCACCAGCGGACTCGTTCAGCTTCTGCGCGACGTATCGGACGCCAGGAATCTTCGAGATCACGGTGTCCGCCAGCGCGCCGCCCTCGTCGGCGAAGCCAAGGCTTGCCCCCTGAAGTGCTCCGCGTCCTGCTGACTCGCCTATGGAGACATTGGTCTTTGGGCGCAACACGTCGGATAGGCCAGTGACGAATCTTTGGCGGCGCTCGGGATCGTCAGAGGTGGCCATGATGTCACCTGCCCCGTTTGGTCCCTGGGCAGCCGGCCGGGCGCGGTCAGATAGGCTCGGGGGCCGAGGATCCCCCTTGAATGTCGCCAGGTCAGAGGCAAGCTGACCAACGAGGCCGGGTCCCGTGTTCTTGATCAACCTGACAGGAGGCGCCGGCTCATCGTCGACAAATCGAGGGTCGATCGTCTTCTTCTTTGCCGGCGTCGGATCGTCGAGAAGATTGAACTTCGATGCCTGCGCGGCTCTGGCCGGAGGCGGGGCAGCCGCGGGCGCGCGAGTCGACTCCTCGATGTCGTCGAGCGTCGAGTCGCTTAGATCATCGTCGAGAAGATTGAATTTCCCCATGCTACCGCCCCGGCGCCAGTCCTTGCAGGATCTCTTTCGCGCGCTGCCGCTGCCGCGGCGTAGCCCCGGAGTTCGGCATCAGAGCTTCCGTCGCCTGCTGGATCATCGCCGCAGATGGCGCGGACTGAGCGGACTGAGCGGACTGAGCAGACTTGGCGCCTCCCGCCGCAGGCGCTGTGGCGGCGTCTGCTCGACCGCCGATATTCGTTGGGTCGATGATCGCCTTGAACGTGCCTCCCATGTCCTTGACCCTCTGGAGGCTGCGATCGATGTCCTCCTGGGTCATTCCGGGTTTCGGACTGTATGTTTCCCTCCACTTTTGCGAGACCTCGGCGCCCGTGCTCGGCTGCATCTCAGACCCGTGTTGCAGGGCCGCGTCCAGCGACTGCATTGCAAGCGTCTGCTCGGGCGTCAGGCCGTCGTATCGACTCTTGGCGATGAGCCCCGTCGCGCGACCGAGCTTCTGCGTGAGCAAGCCAGAGTGCTTCGACGTCTCCATCTCGGTCTCGTTGTTTTGCACCTTCGCGAGGACGTCTGGGGTGATCACGCCGGACTGCAGTCGATCGGCGTTGGCGTTGAATTCGTGAATGTTCGCAGCAACCCGATCGCGACGGAGAGCGCTTCCCTGTGCGCCGCCAGCGCCGGTCTTTCCCTGTGACTCGTCGTTCTTCACGACTGGAAGGTAGTCCTTCGGCTTGATATTCAGCTGCTCGGCTCGCCTTTGGATTGCTAGGTCGATCTCGCTCGGCGACGCGCCCTTCTTCAGCATGTCGTCGCGGATCTGCATCAACTCGGACAGCCTCGGGTTCCCGCCACCCCCCACGCCCTTGACCTTCCCGTACGTGTCCCACTCGACCCGATCGCGCGTGTCCTTCGCCTCCTGTGCGCGGATGTCGAGGGCCTTTTGTCGAATCGCCACGACGTTCGCGTCTGACCGCGCCTGCTCGGCGGGGATGCCCTGGCGGATCTTCATCTGCTCGAGCTGATCGGCCGCGGTCTCGTATCGCGCCGACTGGAGAAGGTTCAGGTCTGAAATCGCCTCGGCCTTCCCGCGCTGCGCCGCCTCGACGTTCTTGGACTGCTCCCCGTAGGTCTTCCACTTCGCCTCGATGTCGGCCGCCTGCTTGTCGTAGGCGTGCTGCATCTGGGCGTCCAGGACGCCCAGCGCCTTGTTGTCGCCGCCCCCGAGGCCACCGAGGAAGACGGCCAGCGCGCCGAGGACGCGGTCGCCCGTGCCTCGCTCGGCGTAGAGGTCGTGAAACTGCGCGCCACGGGCCGCGTCGAAGTACTCCTGCTTCTTCGCGAGGGCGGCTTGCACCTCGGCGTCGTGCTGCGCGAGGGTGTCCTGGAGGCGCTTCTGGTGGTCGAGGGCGTCCTGGGTCTGCTTCGCGCGGAATTCCTGCTCGTCCTTGATCGCCTGCTGGCGGACCTGGCTCGCGTTCCTCTCGGCCGTGATGGCCGCGCCCGTGACCTTGTCCTGGTCGGCCGAGATGGCCTTGTCTTCGGGAGATTCGAGAGTGCGCTGGAACTTCTGGCGTGCGCCTGGAGGCGGCTGGATGTCCGGTGGGGCCTCGACCTTCGTCGGCGTCAGGTCGGGCAGTGGCGTGCGCGGTGGTGCGGCAGGGGCATCGTCAGGCCCGGGGGTCGGCGGCGCGGGTGGGATGACGTCGTCCGGGGCGGACGCGGCTGGGACCGGCGCGGCTGGGACCGGCGCCGCTGGGGATTCGAGCGCGACCGAAGGCGTCGGCGCGGCCGGCTGCTGGCGCGGCAGGCCAGTGGCCGGGTCGATGTCGTCGCCAGCGTTGGCGGCGTCGTATGCGGCGGCGCTCGGGTTAAGCACCTCCGTACGCTGCCCCCCTGAGACGCTGCATGTAGTCGGTCACGGCTGGAGCTCCAGGGCCATCTCCGCCGGGAGCGGGCGCCGCGGGGCCGCCCTGGCCCGTCAGGACACGCGGCTGGAACGCGGGCGGCGAGATGGAAGGCGCCGCCGAGGCGTTGAGCGGCGGCGGCGCCGCCGTCGGAGCCGGGCCACCTGGGCCGCCGGGCGTGGACGGCGCGGTTTGCGCGTTCACGGGAGGAGACGAGAGCCCCGCCGGCGCGGACTGCTGGGAGGCGATGCTCTGCGCCATCGCGGCGGGCGAGAACGGCAGTCCCGTCACGGATCCCGGGGCGGACTGCGCGGGCGGAGTGCCTCCCGGCATGCCAGGACCGCCGGGCGGCGTCCCTGGCACCGGCGGCGCGAAGTGGCGCGCCATCGGCGAGACCGCCTGCGGCGCGGCGTTGTTGAGGCCCGAGAGGTAGTTCGCGACGTTCTGCACCTGGGGGCGGTTGTCCTGGAAGGTCGGCCCTCGGCCGTAGCCCGCGGCGCGGTAGAGAGGGGTCTGATACTGAGCTTGGTTAGGCAGCACGTCGGCCCTCCTGCTTGTTCATGCGATCGTTGAGTTGGGCGAGCATCGAGAGCACCGTCCCGAAGCCGGCCGACGGGTCGAGCTTCTTCCCCGTCGGCGTGTCGCGCACAAAGGCGCGGCCCGCGGGGGCCTTCTCGACGTCCTGGGCCATCACGCCCGTCTGGCGACCTGGGGACGCGCCGGGCTTCGAAGGGTCCTTGTAGCGGAACGACTTCGAGGTGAGAGCATCCAGGAGGTTTTGGGCATCGCCCGAGCCGTCAGATACATCGGTCTTCGAGCGGCGGTCAGAGATGATGGGCGAGCCGTTCGCGCCCATGGTGACATCGCCTCCTCCGGATCCGCTCGCCACCGTGCCAGCGGCCGGGCCTCCGAACAACCACGCTGCCGCCGTACCGCCGGCCTTCGCGGTGTCCAGCGTGTTCTGCTGATTTGCCCTGGCGGTCCCCGCGTTGGTCGCGTTGGCCTGCGTCTGCGCGTTGAGGATATTCCCCTGGCCCTGGATGACCTGGCCGTTGGCGGTCAGGAAGTTATTGGTTGCGTTGTTGGACTTCGTGTTATCGAGTCCTTCCTGGGTCAGGAAGTTCGACGCGTTCGTGGTGTTCGCGTCGTTCAGGAACTTGGTGTTGTTGACGTTCAGGGTCGTCGCGTTGTTGGCGTTCGTCTGGCTGACGTCCGTGGCGAGCTTCTGCGTCTGGAGGGCGGACGTGTTCAGGGCGAGGGCGTTCGCGAGGTTCGCGTCGCTGAGGAGGTGCGCGTTCGTCTCGGCCGCCGAAAGGAGGTTCCCCGCGTTGTCGTGGCTCGCGTCGTACTCCAGTTCGGCCTGCTTCGCCATGAGCGTCGTCGCGTCGTTCGCGGACGCGATTGAAGCCGCGGTGGCGTTGTTGGCGCTGGCGATCGATGCGTCGGTGGCGTTCCGGGCCGTGGCGATGCTGGCACCCGTCTTGTTCTGAGCGCTCGCCTCACTGGCGCCGGTCAGGTTGCCAGCCGAAGCGATATTCGCCTGCGTCAGAAACCCGGCGTTCGAAACGTTCGTGCCCGTGCCGAGGGTCGCGTTTCGGTCGGCGATCGTGATGTCCCCGGTGCGCGCCTGCTCGGCCGCACTTCCGAGTAGACCCTGCGAATTTGCGATCTCCTGGGCGCGCAGCAGCGCGCCGCTCGACGCCGCAGCCTGATTGAGCATGCCGACGTTGTTGGCGGCGGTGCGCATCGCCAGCGGCGAGTTGCCGCCGCCGGAGGCCGCCGCCGCGATCCCGAGCTGGTTCGCTTCCTGGCGCTGCTCCGCGTCCCGAAGCTGGAGGTCGGCCACGCTCGGATTTTTGCCGGCGATCGTATCCTGCAGGCTCCCGATGAGGCTCTGCTGGGTGCCCCGGAACTCGGCCTGTGGGACGGTATCGAGGTACTGCGTCTCCGCCTGTCCGGCCTGGGCGAGGTACCCGGTGGCGTCGTAACCCTGCGCTGCGGCGCCACCGGCGCCTGCTCCGCTGGCCGTGGGGGCGGCTCCGATAGTCGGCGCGACCACTTGCATGACGCCGCCCACCTGGCCGGGGGTGGCCATGGCGACGGGGCCGGCAGTGGGCACTGAGGCGAGCGACTGCGGTCCGGTCTGCACGGCCGTGACGGTCGGAGCGACGGGAGTTGTGGCGAGAACCTGCTGAGCCTGGGTCAGCGCCGCCTTCGCGCTCGCGACGGCATTGGCGGCGATGGTGGCATTGATCGTCCCGACCCCAGCACGCGCCTGCTGCTGGAGGGCGGCGTTGTAGGCCGCCTGGGCAGACGTTACGTCGGCCTGTGCCTGCGCGCCGCTCTTCGTGTTTGCCGCCGCCTGGGCGAGCTGCTGCGCCGTGGTCTTCGTCTGGTCGACGGTCGCCTGAGCGCCGGAGGTGTTGGTCTGCTGATACGGGATGTCTGGAGACACGGTCCCGGTGATTTTCTTGAACGCAGCGCCTATCCCAAGGGCCGCAGTGGATACCGGGTTCCCGCCAAGCCCGAGAAGCCCCCCGTTCCCGATCGTGCCGTTCGTTTGATTGTTGAGGTCGGCGATCTGGGACGGCGTGAGCGGGTTACCATTCGCATCCGTGACACCCGCTGCGTGGCCGCTGGCGTCAGCCGTCGACGTCGTGCCGTTTCGCGGATCGAACGAGGCCGTTGTCCCGTCGGCGTTGGTCTTCGTCGCCCCAGTCGGCGTCGACTTGCCCATGTAGTACGTCGTGATCGTCGAGCCGTCGGCCCCTGGCGCCGACGTGCTGAAGGTGGCGCCGGCCAGCGTTCCGAAGGTAGGCCCGTATACGATCTTGGTCGACCCGTCGGCGTTCCTGACGGTAATGGTCCCGTCGCCATTGTCCGAGGCCGGGCTGCCGTCGAAGTTGGCGACAGTCATCCCTACGTCCCCCCTCGCATATTCCGCCCCTGCGGGATGCGCTTCAACCCAGGCTTGACGCCGACCGAGAACATCAACGCCGTCCACGCGGCGCCCTTCGTCTGGTAGTCGGCCGTGTCCTGGATGGTTACGCTCACCGAAGTCACCTTCTGGTCCCTCAGCCGAAACTCCAGCTGATACGGATCTGGGTCTGACGTCGCGTCAAAGTCGAAAGACTGACCCGCGACACTTCGGTGGTCGTTGCTCAACGTGAGCGAGACCTTGTGGGAATCGTACCACTCGCCCAAAAGCTGTCCACGCCAGATCCGCGACAAACCGCCGATTCCAGCGAAATTGATGTCCGAGACGACCAGCTTCGTGCGATAGGCCGTCCCGGCGACGAACGCCCCCCCGCCGATGGCCGTGCCGTCGGCCCAGCGCGTGAGGTCCTCTTTTTGGAGCTGGCCCGCCGCGGTCAGCAGGTACCAGTCACCGTCATGCACCAGGGATGCCACGCACGTCTGTCCGGTGTACGTCGTCCAGATCGGTTTTCCGGTTTCCCGCGTCCAGTAGGTGTCGAGGACGAACGTCGTGCCGCCCTCGGAGGTGAACCTGACGTGGTTCAGCGACGGGTGGATCGTGGCGCCTGAGATAATCTGGCCAGCCGCCTCCGTCTCGACCTTTGAGCCGATATAGGCCGTGTTCAGGGAGCGATCGAGGAGGTTGAAGCCCTTTTTCGACGAGTAGAAAGCGAGGCCGAGCTCGGTCAGCGCCAGCGAGCGCGGCTGGTCGCATCCAACCTGCGCCGGCAGTAGCGTTGGCAGCGGAATCGTTGCCCCTCCGCCCGCAGAGTCGGGATAGTCGCCGTCCCACACGTAAATTCTGTCTTGGGCGAAGCCGATGAGGTGTCCGTCCATCGACGCCAGGGCGTAGAGCGGCGTCGACTCGGGGACGTTCAGCGTGAAGCCGTCGAAGAATCCGATCGACGTGCCCGGCTCGTACTCCTTCGAGAACGGAACGCGCCACGGCTGCTCCGACGAGATGCCGAAGACGCGATTCTTGTGGACACAGACGAAGTTCAGAGCCGGCGGGGCGATATTTTCCTGCTCGCCGCCCGCGCTCGACGGGATGAACGGCTCGCCCGCCTGCAGGACCGCCTCCGAATGGGTGTCCAGGAAGGCGCCGGGCGTGGCTGTCGTCATTCCGGTGTAGACGGCCGGCGTGACCTTGAGGTACTCGGTCCCGTCGCCGTTGACCGGCGTGCAGAAGATCTCGACGTGGACGACGATCCGATTGGTGACCGGCATCGTCTGCTGCGTCACCGTGACCGAAGAGTTCGCGTTGACCGTCGTAATCTGGACCGGGCTACTGGTGGCCGATCGGTAGACTTGGCCGTTGCTGTCGATCCACTTCCAGCGCACCACGTACGATCGGGCGCCGGGCGTGATCGACCCTGAGGCGGCCGCGCCCTCGACGAGCGTAGGCGGCTCGGGAAAGAGATTGAATCCCTGCTCGTGCCCGGGGAACAGGACGTCCCGGTCGAGCTCCCAGAGTTGCCCCCCTGGGATCAGCACCACGCCCGCGAAATTGACAGGGACGCCCGTGTCGTCGCTGGCGAAGTCGATCGAGAAGTCGGACAGGCCGTATTGGATGACGAGCGTCCCGTCGGTTGAGCTGTTCACCGACGTCACCGTGCCACCGAGGAAGTGGAGGACGCCGCTGCTGTCCGCTGCGACCGAGCTGACCGAGTGCGAGGCCAGGAGTCGCGCCTTGGCGGGCGAGAGAACCCCCTGAATGTTGGCCATGCCGCCGTAGGGGCTGGCCGCGTACTCAAACGACACGACGAAATAGGTGTTCTGCGGCGCCGTCGCCGACGTGTCCGAGTTGTAGAGGCAAATCACGTGAGGGTGGCCGTTCAGGTAGAACGCCCTTGACGCGAGGCCCACGCCGCGAACGGTTTGAATGGTCGCCATCGTGGTCTTGCGGTCGTAGAGGTGGCCAGATCCGCCGGCCACCTCGTAGATCAGGTGCGGCAGGCCGTCGCCGTCGACCGCAATCGCCCCGGTGAGGTTCGCGCACGCGGTCAGGGCGGCGTCCGTCACCGTCGCCGTGATCGCGAGCGTGCTGGCATTGATGGTTTGGGTCTTCGCGCCGTTCGCGGCGTTGACCGTGCCATAGTAGAGGGCCCCGGCGTAGGTCGATTGAGGTATCCAGGCCATCGCGACGTCGGGCTGGTCGGCCGCCGTGGCGTCGCTGGCCGACGTGCCAACCGCAAAAGCCGTCGAAAGGAGGCACCGCACGTGATGGGTGGCGTCCGATCGGTACATGAGCGCGATATGGCTTGCGTCGAAGCCGGCCTGGATGTCGTAGTCCGTGCCGGCGAGGCATGACCCGGCCGCGACGACGGTCGTGGTGCCGCTGACGGTGTACGGTGCAGATCCGAGAACCGTGAAGGCGACTATCGCGTTCGCCTGCTTGAAAAAGACGTAGAACACGCCGCCGAGCTGGACGACCTTCGTATTGGTGACGCCTGCCCCGAACGGATAGGCGGCGGCCCCGGTCTGTGCGATGACGACGCCGGCGCTTGCATCACGCAGCGAGAAGTACCCCTGTCCGCTCGTGACGTCCACCCATACGTAGCAGGCGGTGTGCTGGTAGTAAGCGAGGTCAAGGGACGCCTGGGTCGGCGTCTGCGGGCCGCTCGCATCGGGGAGCGGCATCTGGAGGTCTGTCCGAACTCCAATCTTGATCGGGCTCAGCGGACGATAGGCGCTCTGCTGCGAGGATGACGCGAGCGAGTACTGCTGCACCCCCTCTAGCGTCTGAGTCACGATCGCGTGACCGTACCTCGACAGGCGGAAGCCCGCCGAGGTGTCGTAGCTGTTCGCGATGCCGACAACGCCGTTGCGCCGCGTGAACTCGAACGCCGTCGGCGACCCAGGCTCGGCCTTTTGGATCTTGAGATTCTGCGCGGTCGCAATCTCGCCGGGCACGCCGATGACGTTCGGGGACTTCTGGTCGAGGCCTCCAAAGGTAACGACGACGTTCTGTTTCGGGATGACGGCCATCAGAGGGCCCACGTCGTGACGCGACCGAAGCACGCGCCGCCGTTCCCGCCCGTGCCCCCGAGGCCGCCGTTGCATCCACCGCCGCCGCCGCCCCCGCCGCCCCCGTAGGCGCCGCCGTTTCCGCCGTTGCCACCGGTCTGAGTGCCGCCAAAGCTGCCGCCACCGCCGCCGCCGCCCCCGCCGCCCCCGCCGGTTGGCTCGTTAGTGA
>Ga0265318_10001444_pt1 | contig 13994 bp, 14 predicted proteins | sample 4821metaG_FD_192431 | JGI IMG/M metagenome (GOLD analysis project Ga0265318, IMG submission 192431) | Rhizosphere microbial communities from Carex aquatilis grown in University of Washington, Seatle, WA, United States - 4-8-21 metaG | ecosystem: Host-associated > Plants > Roots > Rhizosphere >... | reverse complement strand
CGTCGCCGACGCGGTGGCTTGCGCCGACGCCGCCCACGGCGTCCTCCCGATCGAGAGCTCGCTCGCCGGCACGGTCGCCGAGACGCACGACCTGCTCAACGAGCACTCGCTCTCGATCGTCGGCGAGGCCGTGCTGCCGATCCATCACGTCCTCGCCGCGCCGGCGGACGTCCCGCTCGACGAGATCCGCATCGTCCGCTCGCATCCGACCGCGCTCGAGCAGTGCCGCGGGCTGCTGCAGCGGATGCCGCGCGCCACGGCGATGCCGGCAGCGACGACGGCGGAGGCGGCGCGGGAGGCGGCCGAGGTCGGGGATCCGACGGTGGCCGCGATCGCGGGCGCAGGTGCCGCCGCGCTGTACGGGCTCGTCGTGCTCGAGGACGACGTCGGCGACGGGCCCGCGTTCACCCGCTTCGTCTCGATCGCGCCGTACACGTGGCTCGGCGGGGAGCGGAGCGACGCGCGCACGGCGTTCACGTTCGTGACCGACCACCGGCCGGGTGCGCTCTACCACGCGCTCGGCCCGATCGCGCGCGCAGGGCTCGACCTCGTCCGGATCGACTCGCGTCCGATCCCGGCGACGCCGTGGAGCTACCGCTTCGACGCGGTCATCGCGGGACATCCGCTCGACAGCGCGGTGCGCGTCGCGCTGGCCGAGCTCGGCGAGATGACGCGGTCGCACCGCGTCCTCGGGGTCTACGAGGCAGCAGAGGAGGCGAAATGAGCACGGTGGACGATCCGCACGTCGCGCGCGTCCGGCGCGAGATCTCCGATCTCGACTCGAAGCTCGTCGAGATCGTCAACAAGCGGCTGAAGCTCGTCGCGCAGCTGAAGCGCTACAAGGAGGAGCACGGCCTCGGCTTCGTCGACCTCGCCCGCGAGGAGTGGATGCTGCAGTACCTCCACCGCATGAACCGGGGGCCGCTCTCCGCCGACGGACTGGCCCGTCTCTACCACGAGCTGCTCGCGCTGATGAAGCACGAGGTGGTCACGCAAGAGGAATAGCCAAACGATGAGCGATAGGGTCGGCCTCGACGGCGTCCCGTCAGGGAGAGCGCTGATCCTGCGCTGGCGCTTTCCCCGATGTCGCCGCCGGCCGGAGGCTGTTGCATTGCCTCGTGGCCGCCGCCTCGGTTGCAACGCGGAGGAAGCTGGAGCACCTGCCCGGCGACCTTCAGCGCGAGTTTCCGGCCGTCCCGCTGCAACGCATTCACGACGTCGTGAATACGCTCGCCGACGATCTGTTGAGCGCGGCCCGCTTCGACGACTACGTACCGCTCCTCGCGCACCGGCACGCCCGCGAGCACCTGCTCGAGGAGCCGCGCGTCGTGGGCCCGGCCTAGGCGATCAGCCGCGGTCTTCCAGCACGAGGTCGCTGAGCGGCCCCGCCGGGTCGATCGGTTTCGGCAGCTTCCCGCGCCAGGGACGCGGCGCCGGCGTGACGCCTCCTTCCCTGATCAGGCGATCGAGCTTCCGCTCGCCTTCGACCGGCGCGGTCAGGGCTCGGCGACGCATCACTCGGCGTAGGCCCGCTCGAAGCTCATAGATGCCCATGCGTGACATTTTGACTGCAGACGGCTTCTGCGTGGGGCGACTCAGGCTGTCTTCCGGCCCCTTGCGGGTTGTTCTGACGGAGCGCGGCTTGTCGCCCGACGACCCGTAGGAGGCGCAGGACTCGGTATCTGCTGACGGCGCGCCTGCCAGAAGCCGCATTTAGCACTTTGCCTACAGGCGACCAGGTCTCCGACCTGGTCGCGGTCGTTACACCGTCAGTGTCGAGATGGGCGCCGCATTCGCCGCTTCGTACGCAGCGATCCCGTCCGCCTCGCGCAGCGTGAGCCCGACCTCGTCGAGGCCCTCGAGCAGGCACTCGCGCTGGAAGTCGTCGAGCTCGAACGGGAAGCCGCCCGCGGTGCGCGCCTCGAGGTCGACGGTCAGCTCCTCGCCTGCGCGGGCGCGCGCCATCAGCTCGTGCACCTGCTCCGCCGGCAGCTCGACGGGCAGCAGCCCGATCTTGAGCGAGTTCTGGCGGAAGATGTCGCCGAACGACGGCGCGATCACCGTGTCGAAGCCGTGATCCTGCAGCGCCCACGGCGCATGTTCGCGCGACGAGCCGCAGCCGAAGTTGCGGCCGGCGAGCAGGATCCGCGTGCCCTGGGCCTCCGGCTGGTTCAGCTCGAAGACGGGATCCTTGCGCCAGTCGAAGAAGAGGAACTCGCCGAAGCCCGTGCGCTCGATCCGCTTCAGGAACTGCTTCGGAATGATCTGGTCGGTGTCGACGTCGGGGCGGTCGAGCACCGCCGCGCGCGAGGTCACCGTCGTGAACGCCTTCATACCTCGCCCGCTTCGGCGAAGTGGCCGGCGAGCGCGGTGGCGGCGGCGACGGCGGGGCTGACGAGATGCGTGCGCCCGCCGGCTCCCTGGCGACCCTCGAAGTTGCGGTTCGACGTCGACGCGCAACGCTCGCCCGGCAGGAGGATGTCCGGGTTCATGCCGAGGCACATCGAGCAGCCCGCCCGGCGCCATTCGAACCCCGCGGCCGTGAAGATCGAGTCGAGGCCCTCCGTCTCCGCCTGCGCCTTCACCTGCGCCGAGCCCGGGACGACCATGGCGCGCACCGACGGATGCACCTGCTTGCCGCGCACGACCGCGGCCGCCGCGCGCAGGTCCTCGATCCTCGAGTTCGTGCACGAGCCGATGAAGACGCGGTCGACCTCGATCTCGCGGATCGGCGTCCCCGGCTCGAGATCCATGTAGACGAGCGCGCGCTCGGCGGCGGCGCGGTCGTCGGCGTCGGTCAGCGCGGCGGGATCGGGCACGGCGCCGTCGATCGAGACGACCATGCCCGGGTTCGTGCCCCACGTCACCTGCGAGCGGATCGCCGCCACGTCGATCACGACCTCACGGTCGAAGGTCGCGTCGCCGTCGGTCGGCAGCGCGCGCCAGCGGTCGAGCGCCGCCTCCCACGCGGCGCCCTGCGGCGCCGCCGGGCGGCCCTCGAGGTACGCAAAGGTCGTCTCGTCGGGCGCGATCATCCCGGCGCGGGCGCCGGCCTCGATCGACATGTTGCAGATCGTGAGGCGGCCCTCCATCGAGAGCTGCTCGATCACAGGCCCGGCGTACTCGATCACGTGGCCGACCCCGCCGTCGACGCCGAGCCTGCCGATGGCGGCGAGGATGAGGTCCTTCGCCGTCACGCCGCGGGGCGCGTCTCCGTCGAAGCGGACGCGCAGCGAGTGCGGCTTGCGCTGCGACAGCGTCTGCGTCGCGAGCACGTGCTCGACCTCCGACGTTCCGATCCCGAACGCGAGCGCTCCGACGGCGCCGTGCGTCGAGGTGTGCGAGTCGCCGCACACGATCGTCATTCCCGGCTGCGTCAGCCCGAGCTCGGGGCCGATCACATGCACGATGCCCTCGCGGCCGTTGCCCGTCGCGTAGAGCGGCACCTCGAACTCGGCGCAGTTGCGTGCGAGCGCGTCGAGCTGCTGCTCCGACAGAGGGTCGGGCGGCGTGTCGTCGCCGGTGGCGACGTTGTGGTCCATCGTCGCGAGGGTCAGGTCGGGCCGGCGCACGCGGCGGCCGGCGAGGCGCAGGCCCTCGAACGCCTGCGGCGAGGTGACCTCGTGGACGAGGTGGAGGTCGACGTAGAGGAGGGCGGGACGGCCCTCGGCGTGGCCGACGAGATGGCTGTCCCAGACCTTTTCGAACAGCGTCCGCCCCATGGTTCGAGGCTAGCCCCGAGGGGGCGCGGCACGCCGCTCGTTGTCCGGTTTCGCGGGAAAGGTGCCTACCCTTGATCCATGGCAGTACGCGAGGACGAAGCCCGCGCGGACGGAGCGCTGCGGCGCGACGTCCGCCTGCTCGGCGACCTGCTCGGACGGGTGCTCGTCGAGCAGGAGGACGAGACGCTGCTCGCTGACGTCGAGCACGTCCGCCGGCTCGCCCGCGAGGCCCGCGGCGGGGCGCCGCTCGACGAGCTCCGCGGCGCGGTCGAGAGGCTGCCGGACGCGCAGCAGGGCAGCGTGCTGCGCGCGTTCGCGCTCTATTTCCAGCTGGCGAACGTCGCGGAGCAGCATCACCGCGTGCGTAGGCGGCGCGAGTACCTGCACGAGCAGCGCGTGCCGCGCGAGTCGCTTGCCGCCGCGTTCATGCAGCTCGGCGACGAGCTGCCGCAAGACGTCTCGCTCGAGCTCGTGCTGACCGCGCACCCGACCGAGGCCGCGCGGCGTACCGTGCTCGCCGCGCACCTGCGCGTCAGCGCGCTGCTCGAACAGCTGGACGACCCGCTGCTCTCGCCTCTGCGGCGCGCCGAGATCGACGACGAGCTGGCCGCGGAGATCACGATGCTCTGGCAGGCCGACGAGGTGCGCTCCCGCCGCCCGCGCGTCGTCGACGAGATCCGCAACGGCCACTGGTTCTTCGAGCAGAGCCTGATCGACGCGGCTGAGCGGCTGCTCGCCGAGTACCGGCTGCGGCTTCCCGGCGCGCCGCCGCCGCTTCGCTTCGGCACGTGGATCGGGGGCGACGCCGACGGCAATCCCAGCGCGGGGGCGGGGACGATCGGCGAGGCGCTCGAGCGGGCGCGGCAGCTCATGCTCGCCCGCTACCGCGACGAGGTGCGGGCGCTCGCCGCGGAGATCGGCGTCTCCTCGCGGCTGACGCCGGTCGACCCGGAGCTGACGGACTCGATCGCGCGTGACGAGCGTGAGCTGCCGGAGTACGCAGAGGCGATCGGCGACCAGAACCTGGACGAGCCGTACCGGCGCAAGCTCTCGTTCGTCTGGCGGCGGCTCGGCGACGACGCCTACCCGTCGGTCGCGCGCTTCGCCGAGGACCTCGACGTGATCGACCGCAGCCTGCGCGCCAACCGGGGCGCGCGCATCGCCGACGGGGCGCTCGCCGCGCTCCGCCGGCGCGTCGAGCTGTTCGGGTTCCATCTCGCGAAGCTCGACGTGCGGGTTCACGCGCGCGAGGCAGACGCGCGCGTCCGCGAGCTGCTCGACGCGGCCGCCGCGGCGCGGCGCCGGCACGGGCCGGCGGCGCTCGACACGGTGATCGTCTCGGGGACCGAATCCGCCGCCGACGTGCAGCGCGTGCACGCGCTGAGCGGCGAGCCGCTCTCGGTCGTGCCGCTCTTCGAGTCGGTCGCCGACCTGCGCGCGGCGCCGCGCATCTACGAGGAGCTGCTCGACACGGTCGGCTGCCGCGAGGTGATGGTCGGCTACTCCGACTCGGCGAAGGACGCCGGCTACCTCGCGGCCCAGTCGGAGATCCGGCGTGCGCTCGTGGCGCTCGCGGAGGTCGCGCGCGCCCGCGACACGACGCTCACCGTCTTCCACGGCCGCGGCGGCAGCGCCGGCCGCGGCGGCGGGCCGACGTACGACGCGATCCTCGCGCAGCCGCAGGGCGTGCCGCCGGGGCGGCTCAAGCTCACGGAGCAGGGCGAGACGATCGCGTTCAAGTACGGGCTCCCGGGGCTCGCGTACCGGAATCTCGAGGCGGCGCTGGCCGCGACGCTCCTCGCTGCGGGCTCTGAGGCGACCGGTGCGGCGCCGCCCGAGGGCGGCGGGGCGCTCGTCGAACGGCTCGCGGAGCGGTCGCGCGCGGCGTATCGCGAGCTCGTCGACGACGCACGCTTCGTCCCGTTCTTCCGCGCCTTCACGCCGGTGGACGAGCTCGCGCTTTTGAACATCGGCTCGCGTCCCGCGCGGCGGCCGGAGGGCGCGGACTACCTCGGCTCGCTGCGCGCGATCCCGTGGGTGTTCGCGTGGACGCAGAACCGCTGTCTGCTGCCGTCGTGGTACGGCTCCGGCAGCGCGTTCGCCGAGGCCGATTCCGGCGAGCTGCGCGTGCTGTATCGCGACTGGCCGTTCTTCCGCGCGCTCGTGCAGAACCTCGAGATGGCGCTGGCGAAGTCGAGCATGGAGATCGCGGCGGAATACCTCGAGCTGGCGGACGAGCACAGCCTCTGGGAGCCGATCGCCGCCGAACACGCTCGGACCGTCGCCGCGGTGCTCGAGATCGCAGAGGCCGGCGAGCTTCTCGACCGGCAGCCCGTCATCCAGCGCGCCGTGAGGCTCCGCAACCCGTACGTCGACCCGATGAACGCGATCCAGGTCGAGCTGCTGCGCCGCTACCGCGCAGGCGACGAGGACGCGGTGCCGCCGCTGCTCCGCTCGATCGCGGGGATCGCCGCGGCTCTGCGCAACACGGGCTGATAGGTTCGCCGCGATGAAGGTCGTCGTCACGGGCGGCAGCGGCAAGGCCGGGCGGGCAATCGTCAGGCACCTGCTCGAGCGCGGTCACGAGGTGTTGAACGTCGACATCGTGCCGTCGGCGGAGTCGCGCGGCCCCGACTCGCCGGCGCCGTTTCTCGCCGCCGACCTCACCGACTTCGGGCAGGCCTTCGAGGTCCTCAGCGGCGGCGCCGGGAAGATGCCGGCCCCCGACGCGGTGGTTCACCTGGCGGCGATCCCGTCTCCCGTGCATGCGACGCCGGATACCGTCTTCAGAACCAACATCGTGAGCACGTACACGGTCTTCGCAGCCGCCGTGCGCGCAGGCCTGAAGCGCGTCGTCTGGGCTTCGAGCGAGACGACGCTCGGCCTTCCGTTCGACCGGCCGCCCGACTACGCGCCGGTCGACGAGGAGCACGAGCTGCGCCCCGAGTCCTCGTACGCGCTGTCGAAGGTGCTCGGCGAGGAGATGGCCCGGCAGTTCAACCGCTGGAGCGGCATCCCGTTCGTCGGGCTCCGCTTGTCGAACATCATGGAGCGCGCCGACTACTTCGAGCGCTTCCCCGGCTTCTGGGAGGACCCGAACCTGCGCAAGTGGAACCTCTGGGGCTACGTCGACGAGAGCCATGTCGCCCAGAGCGTCGAGCGCGCGCTCGAGGCAGACGTCCGGGGAGCGGACGCGTTCATCATCGCCGCGGCCGACACGGTGATGAAGCGGCCGAGCCGCGAGCTGATGGCGGAGGTCTTCCCGGACGTCCCGATTCGCGGCGACCTCCCCGAGCACGGGACGCTCCTCTCGATCGACAAGGCGCGCAGGGTCCTCGGCTACGACCCGCAGTTCACCTGGCGCGAGCTGCTCTAACCGCACAACCACTTTACTTTGGATAGTGCGGGGCGGATAGCGTCCCTTCGTGGACTGGGACACCGTCTACAAGCGGAACTCGGTCGAGCGGATCAAGCGCGACCGGCCGCCGCTGCTCATCCGCGACGAGCTGCCCGCGCTCGTGGCCCTGGGCTACGAGCGCATGCCCGAGGAGGACGTCGTGCGGCTCCAGTGGTGGGGCCTCTACCACGACAAGCCGAAGGTCGGCACGTTCATGCTGCGCGTCAAGATCCCGAGCGGGATCCTCACGCCGGCCAAGCTGCGCGCGATCGGCGAGGTCGCCAACCGCTACGGGCGCGGCGACGCCGAGCTGACCACCCGCCAGTGCGTCCAGCTGCACTGGCTCGAGCTGGCCTCGCTCGCGGACGTCTTCGCCGACCTCGAGGCGGCGGGGATCACGAGCGCCGGCGGCTGCGGCGACACGGTACGGAACATCACCGGCTGCCCCGTCTCCGGCCTGGCCGCGGACGAGCTGTTCGACTCGACCCCGGTCGTCGACGCGGCCACCGAGGAGTTCTACGGCAACCCCGCCTGGGCGAACCTGCCGCGCAAGCACAAATATTCGATCGCCAGCTGCCCCGACCGCTGCAACGCGCCCGAGATCAACTGCGTGTCGCTCGTCGGCGTCGTCCGCGAAGGCCGCGAGGGCTACGGCGTGCTCGTCGGCGGCGGGCTCGCGTCCGTGCCGCGCATCGCGCGCGACCTCGGCGTCTTCGTCGCGAAGGAGGAGGCGAACGAGATCCTCGGCGCCGTGACGACGGTATGGAGCGAGGACCTCAAGTACCGCATGTCGCGCGTGAAGGCACGGCTGAAGTTCATGGTCGACGACATCGGCGTTGACGGGCTGCTCGAGCGTGTCGAGGCGAAGCTCGGCCGCACGCTCGAGCGCTTCGAGCTTCCGCCCATCGACGTGCAGCCGTCGGCGCACGTCGGCGTGCACCCGCAGAAGGACGGCCGCTCGTACGTCGGCGTCCCGGTCAAGCTCGGGCTCACCTCCGGCGACCAGCTGATCGCGGTCGCGGATCTCGTCGAGTCGTTCGGCGGCGACGTGCGCCTGACTCGCCAGCAGAACCTGATCGTCACGGGCGTCGGGGATGTCGACTCCGTGCTCCCGCAGCTCGCCGAGCTTGGGCTGCCGCTCGAGACGAGCGAGATCTGGGCCAACTCGATCGCCTGCACGGGCGAGCCGCACTGCAACTTCTCCGTCGGCGAGACGAAGACGCGCCTCGAGACCCTCGTCGGGCATCTCGAGGCGCGCTTCGGCTCAGACGTCGCCGACCTGCGCCTCCACCTCGACGGGTGCCCGCACGCGTGCGCGCAGCACTGGGTCGGCGACCTCGGCTTCCAGGCGACGACGGGCAAGGACGGCGACGGCCGCCGGCTCTCGGCGTACGACATCCTCGTGCGCGGCTCGCTCGGCCCTGTCGCCGAGATCGCCCAGCCGCTGTTCCGGCGCGTGCCGAGCGAACGGCTCGAGCCCGCGGTCGAGGGCCTCGTCCGCGGCTGGCTCGACGGCCGCGCCGACGGCGAGAGCTTCACGGCGTTCCAGCGCCGCCTGTCCGACGACGATCTCGGCGCTCTCGCCGGGCTCGAGCCCGCGAAGAAGCGCGTACGAGAGGAGACCCCGGTATGAGCACGTACGAACTGCTCGACGATCTCGAGGCAGGCGAGCTCTCCGTCCACTACGAAGGCGAGGAGCCGCAGGCCCTGCTGCAGTGGGCGATCGCCGAGTTCGCCCCGCGCATCGCGCTCTCCGCCGCCTTCCAGGCCGACGACGTCGCCCTGATCGACATGGCGTACGCGATCGACCCGGCCGTCCGCGTCTTCACCGTCGACACCGGCCGCCTGCCCGACGAGACGCACGAGCTGATCGCGCAGCTGCGCGACCGGTATCCCGGACTGAACCTCGACGTGCTCCGGCCGGAGCCGCTGCAGGTGCAGCGCCTGGTCTCGACGAAGGGCCTCGACCTGATGAAGGAGTCGGTCGAGAACCGGCTCCTCTGCTGCAACGTGCGCAAGGTGCAGCCGCTGACGAAGCACCTCGCCGGTCTCGACGCGTGGATCACCGGGCTGCGCCGCGACCAGTGGGCGACGCGCACGAACATCCGCAAGGTCGAGATCGACCACGACCACGGCGCGATCGTGAAGCTCAACCCGCTCGCCGAATGGACGAAGGACGAGGTCTGGGACTACCTGCGCGAGCGTGACGTGCCGACGCACGCGCTCTACGCGCAGGGCTACACGTCGATCGGCTGCGCGCCGTGCACGCGCGCGATCGGGCCGGGCGAGGACGACCGTGCCGGCCGCTGGTGGTGGGAGACGAACGCGCCGAAGGAGTGCGGCATGCACTGCTCGATCGAGCACGGCGGCTTCGAGCACGAGCTGCACGCGATCCTCGGCGACCGGGCCGACGCATGATCGCGCTGCGCGGCGAGGCGGCCGAGGTCGCGCTCGGCGAGGCGCAGGCGGTGCTCGCCATGGTGCAGGACGGGGAGCGGCGCGGCCGCCTGGCCGACCTCGTCGCCGCCGTCCAGGAGGGCGAGCTCGGCGAGGACGAGGCGCAGGCGCTCGAGGAGCTGATCGAGCTCGGGCTCACGACCGGGCGCATCCGCGGCGTCTACGGGCCCGAGGGCGAGCAGGCGGCGCTGAAGGCGTACCGGCGGCTGCCGCGCGGACGCGAGCTGAGCGACAGCGCGCGCGAGGTGACCGAGGCGCTCGGTGCGCTCGAGGGCAAGGTGCTCGAGAACGTCTCCGTCCAGTCCGCCGGCCCGGGCGCGTTCGTCGTCTCGTTCGGCGTCGAGGGGCTCGAGCTCTCCGTCCGGCTCGACCGCGCCGGCGCGCGCATCCACGCGGTCGGGGTGTAGTGGAGAAGCAGCACTACGTGGCCTGCCTCGATCTGGAGGCGCGGAGCTGCCTCGTCGTCGGCGACGGCGCCATGGCCCGCGAGAAGGTGGACGGGCTGCGCGGGTGCGGCGCCGAGGTCACGACTGTCTCGCCCGCGGACTACGACGCCTCGCAGCTCGACGGCGTCTGGCTCGTCGTCGCGGCGACCGGCGACGAGGACGTGAACACGCGCGTCTCGGCCGATGCGGAGGCGCGGAGGGTCTTCTGCAACGTCGCCGACGTGCCCGAGCTCTGCTCGTTCATCCTGCCGGCGATCCACCGGCGCGGCCCGATCGCGCTCGCCGTCTCGACGGGCGGCGCCTCGCCGGCGCTCGCCCAGTGGCTCCGCGACCGCTTTGCGTCGCAGGTCGGCGCCGAGCACGAGCAGCTCGCCGGCCGGCTGCGCGAGCTGCGCCCGTGGGCGAGAGAGCACCTCGGCTCGTACGAGGAGCGGCGCGACTACTTCCGGAGCCTCGTCACGGAAGCCCTCGGTTGAGTGTCGCGCTCGTCGGCGCCGGCCCGGGCGATCCCGAGCTGATCACGGTCGGCGGCCTCGCGCGCGTGTGCGCGTGCGAGGTACTCGTGTACGACCGGCTCGTCGCCGAGGAGCTCGTCGCCGAGGCTCCGCCGCAGGCTCTGCGGATCGCGCGCGACGGCCTCTCCCAGGACGCGGTGAACGAGCTGCTCGTCGAGCACGGCCGCCGCTCGCGCGTCGTGCGCCTCAAGGGCGGCGACCCGTTCGTCTTCGGCCGCGGCGGCGAGGAGGCGCTCGCGCTGGCGGTCGCCGGCGTCCCGTTCGAGGTCGTCCCCGGCGTCTCGTCGCTCTCCGCCGTCGCGGCCTCCGCGGGCATTCCGGTCACCCACCGCGGCGTGGCGTCCGCCGTGACCGCGTTCGCCGCGCACGACGTCGAGGCGCTCGACGCCGCGGCGCTGGCCCGCACGCCGGGCACGCTCGTCGGCTTCATGGGCGGCGCCGTGCTCGGCCGCCTGGCCGAGCGCCTGATCGAGCACGGGCTGTCCGCGGCCACTCCGGCCGCCGTCGTCTCGGCCGGGACCACTCGCCGGGAACGCGTCGCGACAGCCCCTCTCGGCTCGATCGCGGCGACCGCCCGAGACCTGCCGAGCCCGGCGCTCGTCGTGATCGGCGAGGTGGTCGGGCTCCGCGGCGCCCTGGCCGCCGCCGGCCGCGCCGCGGCGTAGGACCGGCGCAGGCTCGCGGCTGCTCGGATACAACGATGAAGTGACCGAGTTCCGGAGAGTCGACGCGCTGCCCCCGTACGCCTTCGCCGAGGTCGAGCGGCTGAAGCTCGAGCTGCGCCGCGAGGGCAAGGACGTGATCGACCTCGGCTTCGGCAACCCCGACGTGTCGCCGTCCGAGATCTCGATCGAGAAGCTGCGCGAGGCGGCGCTGCTGCCGCGCAACCACCGCTACTCCTCCAGCCGAGGCCTGCCGCGTCTGCGCGAGGCGATCTGCAACATCTACCGCGACCGCTACGGCGTCGAGCTCGACCCGGAGCGCGAGGCGACGCTCGCCCTCGGCGCCAAGGAGGGGCTCGTGCACCTTCTGTGGGTGCTGCTCGGGGCCGGGGACGTCGCCCTCGTGCCGAGCCCGAGCTATCCGATCCACCTGTTCGGGCCCGTCTTTGCGGGCGCCGCCGTCCAGCGCGTGCACGTCGGCGTCGGCGTCGACTTCCTCGCGAACGCCGAGGCGGCCTGGCACGCGTCGCAGCCGCGGCCTCGCGTCCTCCTCTGCTCGTTCCCGCACAACCCGACCACGGCGTGCATCGACCTCGAGCACATGCAGGCGCTCGTCGACTTCGCCCGCGAGCGCGAGCTCGTGCTCGTGCACGACTTCGCCTACGCCGACCTCGCCTTCGACGGCTACAGGCCGCCGTCGGTCTTCGAAGCCGAGGGGGCGAAGGACGTCGCGGTCGAGCTGTACTCGCTGACGAAGGGCTTCTCGCTCGCCGGCTGGCGGGTCGCGTTCGTGCTCGGCCGCGCCGATGTGATCGCCGCGCTCGCACGGCTGAAGTCGTACCTCGACTACGGCAGCTTCCAGCCGCTCCAGATCGCCGCGGCCGTGACGCTCCGCGAGGCGACCGACTATCCGGCGGAGGTGGCCCAGGTCTACCAGGGGCGGCGCAACGCGCTCTGCGACGGGCTCGCGCGGCTCGGCTGGGAGGTCGAGCGTCCGCAGGGGACGATGTTCGTCTGGGCGCCGATCCCGGAGCGGTTCGCCGCCGAGGGGGCGCAGGCATTTGCGGTCCGCCTGCTGCGCGAGGGGCTCGTCGCGGCCAGCCCGGGCAGCGGCTTCGGCGAGGACGGCGAGGGCTTCGTCCGCTTCGCGCTCGTCGAGAACGAGCAGCGGATCGCGCAGGCGGTGCGCGGGATCCGCCGCGTGCTCGACGCCGGTTGAGCTGGTAGCCTGTCGTCCGACGGTCGCGCAGACGCGGCCGCCGGAGGCGCAGCGGCCTTCACGAGTCTCGGACTCGTGGGGGCTTTTTTGTTGGACCAAGGGAGGTTGTTCGCGTGAACGTGCTCATCGCAGAAGACGAGACGATCATCCGGCTCGACCTGAAGGGGTTGCTCGAGAAGAACGGATTCCGGGTCTGCGGCGAGGCGCGCAACGGCGCCGAGGCGGTCGAGCTCGCGCGCACGTGCGAGCCCGACGTCGCGCTGCTCGACCTGCGCATGCCGGTGGTCGACGGCGCCGAGGCGGCGCGGCGCATCTACGCCGAGCGGCCGATCCCGATCGTGATGCTCACCGCGTTCTCCGACCGTGCGAACGTCGAGAAGGCGATCGCGGCCGGCGTCTTCACGTACCTGACGAAGCCCTTCCGCGAGACCGACCTCGTGCCGGCGATCCGCCTCGCCGTCGCGCGGCACACCGAGCTGCTCGCCGCGCGGCGCACGATCGGCAAGACGCCGCCGCCCGCCAGGATCGAGATCCGGCTGCCATCGCACAGCGGCCACCACTGGCCGTTGCGTGTCCAGCGAACTGCGGACGGCTCGGTCGGGGTCGTCCTCGACGGTGAAACGGCATGAGAGTGCTCGTCGCCGAGGACGAGACCCTGATCCGTCTCGACCTGACCGGAATGCTCCAGTCGGCCGGATTCGAGGTGTGCGCGGAGGCCCGCGACGGCGTCGAGGCGGTCGAGCTCGCCCGCTCGGAGCTGCCGGACCTCGCCGTCCTCGACGTGAAGATGCCGCGGCTCGACGGGATCGAGTCGGCGCGCCGGATCCTCGACGAGCGGCCGATCCCGATCGTGATCGTCAGCGCGTACACCGAGACGAGCCTCGTCGAGCGCGCGGCAGAGGCCGGCGTGTTCGGCTACCTCTCCAAGCCGTTTCGCGAGGAGGACCTCCTGCCGGCGATCGCGACCGCGCGGGCGCGGTTCGGGCAGCTCGCCGCCGTGCGTGACCAGGTCGAGACGCTCGCGGAAGCGCTCGCCGCGCGCAAGGTGATCGAGCGCGCCAAGGGGATCCTGATGGAGAAGGACGGGCTGACCGAGGACGCCGCGTTCGGCCGGCTGCGGAAGGCGAGCCAGACGTCAGGGCGGCCGCTGCGCGTGATCGCCGAGGCGGTCGTCGCGACGATGGGCTAGCGATGCGCGTTCGGGATCGAAGAACCGCGAGCGCCGGCACCGGCGCGCGGTCGCACTCGCGTTAGAGTCGCCGGGGTGGACGAGCCCGCGGTCGAGCGCCTGCTCTCCGAGCAGCGCCGCTACTACAGCGCTCGCGCGCCGGAGTACGACGACTGGTGGTTCCGGCGAGCGCGCTACACCCTCGACGCGGAGGCGGCGGAGGGGTGGTTCGCGGACGTGGCCGAGCTGGAGGCGGAGCTGGAGCGCTTCGCCCCGCGTGGCGACGTGCTCGAGCTCGCCGCCGGCACGGGGAACTGGACGCGTCACCTCCTGCGGTACGCCGATCGAGTCACCGCCGTCGACGCGGCTCCGGAGGTGCTCGAGCTCAATTGCGCCAAGCTGGGCGCA
>Ga0265318_10001442_pt1 | contig 13999 bp, 11 predicted proteins | sample 4821metaG_FD_192431 | JGI IMG/M metagenome (GOLD analysis project Ga0265318, IMG submission 192431) | Rhizosphere microbial communities from Carex aquatilis grown in University of Washington, Seatle, WA, United States - 4-8-21 metaG | ecosystem: Host-associated > Plants > Roots > Rhizosphere >... | reverse complement strand
GACAAAATGCCGCAGGTCCGGATGCGTCGCCGCTGCCGCCATGTCCTCTCCGTCCCGCAACGCCGCGTACGTACCAGTGTGCTAGCGTTGCAGGAATGAATACCCCGGCGCAAGCGCAGCGGCTACTGCGCGAAGGGCGCATCGCCGAGGCCGAGGCGGCGTATGAGGCCGTACTGGCGCAATCCCCGGACCATGCCGAGGCGCTCAACGTCGTAGCGCTGGCCGCGCTGCGCCGACGCGACGTGGCGCGGGCGCGTAGCCTGCTCGAGCATGCGGTAGCCGCGCACCCGGCAGATGCGCAGTCGCGCTACCACCTGGGACGCGCCCTGGAGGAGTCCGGGGAACTGGATGCCGCCAAGGTGGCCTACGGCGCGGCGCTACAGGCGCAGCCGGAACTGTACCTGGCACGCCTGCACCTCGCCCGTGCGCACGATCGCAGCGGAGCCGCCGGACCCGCGCTGCGGGAGTACGTGACGGCGCTGCGCGACGCCCAGCTCCAGGGTCGCTGGCTCGATCCGGCCACGACGCCGCAGAATCTCAGGCCGCTGGTCGAACGCGCAGTAGAGACCATCATGAGCGCAAAGCGCGGCATCGCGGAGCGAACGCTCAAGGAACTGACGCAGCAGTACGGTCGCTCGGAGTTGACGCGTGTCGAACGGGCGCTGCGGATCTATCTTCGCGAGCAAGCGCCCTCTGCTGCCGATCCGCGCCAGCAGCCGACGTTCTTCCACTTCCCGGATCTCCCGTCCAGCCCCTACCTGTATCGGGGAACCGACGGGAATCGTGCACTGTTTCCGTGGATCAACGCGCTGGAGGCCCAGACTCCATTGATCCGACAGGAACTTCAGCGCGTCCTCAAGGCATCGAGCGGGCACGAGCGCGTGTTCCTCAGCGCCGAGGTCGAACAGCTGAACCTGCGCGGCACCGACGCGGCGCCGGGCTGGACCGGATACTACTTCTATAGGCACGGACAGCTGCGCGGCGAGAATATCGCGGTCTGCCCGGCGACGGCCGCGGCGCTGTCGACACTGCCGCTGGCGCACGTGCCTGAACATGGCCCGGAAGTGCTCTACTCAGTCTTCACGCCGGGAACACACCTGCTGCCCCATCGCGGCATGACCAACACGCGCCTGGTCGGCCACCTGCCGCTGATCGTGCCGGAACGCTGTGCATTGCGGGTGGCAGGCGAGGAACACACCTGGATCGAAGGGCGCGTCGTGATCTTCGATGATACCTACGAGCACGAGGCGTGGAACCGCAGCGGCGAAATCCGCGTCGTTCTGATCTTCGATCTGTGGAATCCCCACCTCACGGCGGTCGAGTGCGCGGCGGTGGCGCTGATCCTGGCGCGGATGGGAGTGATTACCCCGCCGGGGTCCTAAACGCGATGCGCCTGCCCAAGCCGTTCTACCGACTGCCGGTGCGATTCGACCTCGAGCGCCTGCAGCAGGAGGTAGCCCAGCTGCCGGAGAGCGCGTGGGTCTCCCATCCTCATGGAACTCCCGGCAACTCTGCGCTGCGGCTGATCAGCGTCGACGGGGGTCCCAACGATGAGGTCGACGGCGCAATGCGGCCGACACCCGAGCTGCGGGCCTCCCCCTACCTTTGCCAGGTGCTTCACTCCTTCGGCGTGGTCTGGAGCCGCTCGCGGCTGATGCGCCTCGCCCCGCTGGCGCACGTGCCGGAACACGCGGACATCAATTACCACTGGTTCTACCGCGTGCGCGTGCACATCCCCGTGTTCACACAGCCGGCGGTGCAGTTTCACTGCGGGGACGAGAGCGTACACATGGCGGCTGGTGAGGCGTGGATCTTCGACAACTGGCGCCGGCACGCTGTCGTGAATGCCTCAGGCGAGGAGCGCATCCACCTGGTCGCCGATACGACCGGCAGCGCATCATTCTGGCGCACCGTCGCGCAGTCGGCGGCCCACGGCAGCTCGCAACTGCACCGCTGGCAACCGGACCTGCCAGCGCTCGAACCATTGCTGGAGCGCACGCGGCTGGCCGCGGTGATGCACCCGGCCGAGGTGGAGCTGCTGCTGCTGGACCTGCGCGCCGAACTGGAAGCGAGCTTGGCAGGCCCGCAGGCAACGACTGCACTCACGCATTACCACGCGCTGCTCGACGCGTTTTGCCGCGACTGGCGCCAGCTGTACGCGCTGCACGGCACCGATCCAGCGGGCTGGACCGACTACGCGCGGCTGCGTGAATGGTTGCGCAGCGGCTCGATGCCACTGGGGGCGTCGTTGCAGATGCGTACCAACCGCGTCGGGGCGCATCAGGTGCTGGAAGGCCGATTGCTGCGCGCGGTGCTGCCGGCGGTGCCGACGGTACCGACGCCCCCAACCGAGCGGCAATTTCCCACGGCGCCAGCACCTCGGTCACCGCGGCGTCCGTTGTTCATCATCGCGGCACCGCGCTCGGGCAGCACTCTGCTGTTCGAGACCCTCGCGGTTCACAGCGAGCTGTGTACGCTCGGAGGCGAAGCGCACTGGCTGGTGGAGGGCTCCGCCGAGCTGCGTCCCGAGGCCGTTGGCTCAAACCGGCTGGAAGCGATCCATGCGACCGCGGCACAGGCGGAGCGCATCGTGACCGCCATCGCACGCGAGTTGCGCGACGCGGCAGGGCAACCGGCAATGTTGACGGCGGCCACGCGGCTACTGGAGAAGACGCCGAAGAACGCGCTACGGGTGCCATTCTTGAACAGGATCTTTCCCGATGCTCAGTTCATCTTCCTGTGGCGTGACCCGCGCGAATCGCTGAGCAGCATTATCGAGGCCTGGCGCAGCGGGCGCTGGAAGACCTACAACGGGCTGCCGGGGTTCGACGGACCCTGGTCACTGCTGCTGCCACCGGGCTGGCAGTCGATGAACGGCCGGCCCCTGGAGGAAATCGCGGCCTTCCAGTGGGAGGCGGCCAATCGCATCGCGCTCGATGACTTGAGCGCCCTGCCGCCGCAGCGCTGGATCTCGGTCTCGTATGCGGACCTGATCGCAGATCCGCCGCGCACGATGGGGCGGTTGTGCGCATTCGCGCAGCTGAACCCGGATGCGCGCCTGGCAGCGCGGCTCGCCGGGCCGTTGCCACCATCGCGTTTCACGCAAACGCCGCCTGAGCCCGGGAAGTGGCGGCGCAACAGCGTACTGATCGAGCGCGTGCTCGGCGCGCTCGAGCCGCTGTGGAAGCGACTGGAGGTTCTCCCTCACTGAGTGTGACCCGGCGGCACTCGTTGACCCGCGGCCCTGAAGCCGAACCTCAGTCGCCGAAGCGATAGCCGTGGCGTTCGATTACCAGTGCATCCCGCTGCGCGACCAGGTCACGCAAGGATGCGTCGTAGTGGCTGGCATATTCGGCATGTTCCGAAACATTGCGCGGCGGCTCCTCGGCGATATACCGGCGCATGGCGGCGCCTACGCTCTGGCCGACGGATACCAGCATCGGCACCAGCTCGCTGCGCATCCGCTCCATGCGCCCGATGTGCATCAGGCCCGGGCCCTCGTAGAGGTGCCGATAGAGGAAGCTGTAAAAGCCCAAGCCGGAGCCGCGGATCGGTTCCAGCGCGGGCGCGGGCAGGTTCAGACCGCGATTGACGTAGTGCCCCGGCAGCGCCGCGAGTATTGCATCGAGCAGTGCACCGCCGCTGCCGAGCGCGAGCAGGTTGCGCAGCGTGCCGGCGAATCCACGCGCGCCGGCCTCGCTCATGATGTGGAACAGGGCATTGGGCTGCGCGCGTCTGGCCTGGAAAGCGTACCAGGACACGTAATAGCTCCACGGATTGCGCACCAGTCCGAGCGCCGGCAGATGGGCATAGATCGGAGGAATCTGCGAGCGCGGCAAGTGATAGCCGATCTGGCGTGCATCGGGCAGGAAGCGCAGCAGGCACTCGTTGACGAAAGTGCCCCCGGACTTGTGCAGATGCAGGAAAACGAAGCGGCCGGTGACGATCATCGGTCCTCTGCCACCGGGGATCGCGCGCGCGCGGCAAGGTGCGCCAGCACGTGCTCGCGGCGCTGGCCGCAGCCGCGCTCGCCCGTGGCCAACAGCGCCAGCAACGCCGGGCTGGGCAGGAAATCACAGATCAGGTGCGTGCGCGCCAGCAACTCGTCCTCGTTCCACACGGCGTGTGGGCCGGTATTGTTGAGCACCCAGACCTCCCCCGGCGCCATCAGGTAAGTCTGCGTGCCCGTGACCATCCACGCGCGCTCGTGGGTGATTACCGGGACATGCACCCGCAGCGTCTGCGAGAAATAGAGGGCGCGATCGACGTGAGGCGCGATCATGGCACCGCCGGGAAGGCAGGCCAGCAGGCAGCGCATCGGCGAGGCCGGGATCAGATCATGGATGATCCATTGGACATAGGGCAGCAATGCCAATGGCGCACGCGGCTCGATCGGTCGCTCGCCTTCGGCGGGCGCATAGCCGCGCAGAAACAGCGCCTCGGCGGCCCGGTGCACACCGACGCGACCGCCCGCGCTGCCCCACAGCCCGGCCGGCAGCGACTCGACTTCGCAGCGCAGCCGCGGCGCATCGACGCGCAGCGGCAGTCGCACGCAGCCGCCCACGAGCGTGTCCTTGTCGAGCACCGCGGCAGCCGGGATCTGCAGCATCGCAGCAATGTACCGTGCCCCATGCCACGTTGTGTAGCGCTGGCGGCGGGCGCAGTATCGATGTCACGGTCGATGGTCAGCAGGCGGGGCACGATGTCGCAAGCGGCACCAGGGCGGGCTGCGCGCACCACGCACGCTGCGGCGCTGTGCCTGCTCGCCGCGTCGTGGGCCATCGGACCCAGTGGTGCCGCGACCCCGGCCACGCCGTCACGGCTGGCGCCGACCGCGGTGCCGTTGGCGGCCGACTCCGATGTGGCCACGGCGGCGATCTCGACGCGGCGCGACCGCATCGGCCGCCTGATCGCGGCTGTCACGATCAACGGCCATGGTCCGTACCGTTTCATGATCGACACTGGGGCGAACCGCACGGTGCTAGCCGAATCGCTGTTGCCGCAGCTCGGCATTCCGCTCGATCAGCAGCACCGCGTGGCCGTGCTCGGTATCAGCGGCGAGATCCGGGCCGCAACCGCGCACATCGACAGCCTGGACACCGGGGCGCTGCATTTTCGCGACGTACAACTTCCCGTGCTGTCCGGACTGGTGCTCGACGGCATCGATGGCATTCTCGGCATGGACGGTTTCGCGGGCATGGCCATGGCCGCAGACTTTATGCACGACACCTTCACGATCAGCGACTCCAAGCGGCACCGGGCTCCGGCCAGTTATTCGGTCGTGCCAGTGCGATTCCTGTCCCAGCGCCTGCTGATGATCGACGCCTGGGTCGGCCGCGTGCGCACCAAGGCCATCATCGATACCGGCAGCACCCACACGCTCGGCAATCCGGCGCTGCTCGCGGCCCTGGAGCGGACCTCGGAGCGCAGCGGCGCGGAGCGGGACAGCAGCATCGTGGATGCGACCGAAGCCTCACAGGCCGGACGCGACGGTCGCGTGCCGGCCGTGCGGCTGGGCACCGCCACCGTCAGCAACCTCTATGTCACCTTCGGGGATTTTCACGTCTTCGAAGCCTGGGGGTTGAACCGCGGTCCGGCGCTGCTGATCGGCATGGACGTGCTCGGCACGCTCGCCGGGCTGACGATCGATTTTCGAAATCGCGAGCTCGACCTGCTGCCGCGCAGCTCGACCGGGTCGATCCCTCCGACGCCGCTGCTGGCCGCCCGTTAGGGAACGGGTACGACGTCGAACGCGATCGACGTGCGGGTGTGCGCGCTGCGGATCGGATTGGTGCCGTGCCACATGTAGGAGGGGAACAGCACCAGCCGCCCCGCAACCGGCTGCACGAAGCGCTCCGGCACCGCGCCGGGGACCGGGAAGCGCGGCTCGCCGAGCTTCAGCCAGCCCGACTTCATTTGCGTATCCTGGACTTCCTCTGGCACCTCGACGTAATACGCGGAGCTGATCCAGCCCTCGGGATGCAGGTGATTGACGTGAAAACCCGCCTGGTGCAGCTGCACCGACCAGGCGCCGAAGATTCGTGCACGTGATGTGTTCCGGGCCGAGAGCGGATGCGACCCATCGAGCCCGAGCTCGCGCTGATACTCCCGGATCGGCGCCTCGAAGGACTTCAGGATCGCCTGGATCGCCGGCTCGGGCTCGGCGAGCAGATTGCGGGTGGTCTGACTGCCGTGGCGCAGGCTCTGGTCGAGCGGCTGCACGGCGAGGCGGTGTCGGGCCCGCAACGCCTGGAGCAGCGCCGCGTTGAGCGCATGGATCGAGGGCCAGCCCGGTGGCGGCTCGAGTTCATAAGTCTTCACGAGCCGCTCAAAATCGTAGAGCTCGCGATAAGTCTCGCGACCCAGCAGGCGCGCGGCCGTGGCCTCGTAGGCGATCCAGCTCTGCACCTGCGGTTCGCGCCGCCGCTGCGCCGCGATGAACGGCAGCGCATCCTCCGGCAGGCCTCGCGACAGCAGCACCAGCACCAGGGTATCGATGAGCGCCGGATCCTCGGGGCGTGCGGCCGCCGCTTCCGCAGCCTCGCGCTCGGCCGCCTGCAATCGCCCGGCCTCGAGCAGCACCTGGGCGAGTACACCGCGCAATTCCGGGATGCCACCGCTCACCTGCAGTGCCGAGCGCAGCTGCGCCTCCGCGCGCTCCAGTTGCCCGGCGTTCTTCAGGACCGAGGCGAGCGAGACCTGCAATGCGAGGTTGCCCGGCTGCGCGGTAGCGGACGCGCGCAGCGAGCGTGCGAAGTCGGCGTCCCCGAGCATGAAGCGCAGGCGCGCCAGGTTCACCTGGGCATCGATGTGGACAGGATTCTGCGCGACGGCCCCCGCAAAGGCGGCTTCGGCCTCCTCCAGCCTGCGGAGCTGGGACAGCGCCCGGCCCCGGTTGCACTGCAGTTCGAAGCCGGGAGCTCCTGCGTCCTGCGCCCGGTCCAGCATGATCAGCGCGTCCTCGGCGCGCTCCAGCCGCGAGAGCATCGCGCCGAGATTGTGGAGCGCGAGTGCATGCCGCCCATCGCGCTGGAGCGCCTGATGGTAGGTCGCCTCCGCCTCTTCAAATCGGGACTGATTGCCGAGCGTATAGGCCAGCAGCGACCACGCATCCGCATCATCTGCCCCATTCTTGATCAGCGTACGGGCCTCTCGCTCCCCGTCCGCGTGGCGGCCCTGGTCCGCGAGTGTGAGGGCCAGCATCTGCCGCGCGGCGCGCAGCGACGGGGCCGTGGCCAGAAGCGAGCGCAACACGCTCTCAGCCTCCTCAAGCCGGCCGCGACGGCGCAGAAGCTGCGCGAGATTGAGCTGGAATTCCAGGTTGGCAGGGTCGAGCGCGATGCTCTGCCGCAGCAGTTCCTCCCCGCCCGGTGCGACCCCGGACTGCTCGCGGATCAACCCGAGCAGGTGCAGGGCGGCGGGAATGCGAGGACTGCGGGCAAGCAGGCTGCTGCAGGCCCGTTCCGCGTCCTGCAGTCGTCCGCCCTGAAGCATCGAGGCAATCGCCACGAGCTGTGACTGGAGGCTGACCGGCGGCATCCGGACATCATACAAAGTTGCCCCATGCTCGACGTCAGACGGCGATCGATGCACCATCAGCGCACCGGCTCCCGACGGCCCGTCCTAAGGATCCTGCAGCGCATGAACCCTCCAGCCGTGCCGCACGCGCCTATCGGTGCCCCTCCTGCCCTGCGCACACTGCTCGCGCTGGTCCTCGCGCTGGTCCTCGCGCTGATGGCCATTGCGGCCCCACATAGCAGCCGCGCTATGGAGCTCGAGAAGCTCGAGAGTTTCCCGCACTCGACGGTGCAGATCCGTACCCATGACAGCGCCGAGTGGTTCAGCATATGGGTCGCCGATACGCCGGCGCGCGAGGAGCAGGGGCTGATGTTCCTGCACTGGCTGGCGCCCGATCAGGGCATGTTGTTCCCGCAGGATCCGCCGCGTGTCATGACCATGTGGATGAAGAACACGTTGATTCCGCTGGACATGCTGTTCATAGACGGCCGCGGAAAGATCCTCTACATCAAGGCCAACGCGACCCCGGAATCCGAAGACATCATCACTTACGCGAGCCCCATCCGCGCCGTGCTGGAGCTCGGTGGCGGTGAGGCCGCGCGCCGCGGCATCCGGGTTGGCGACACCGTCCGCCACGAGCTGTTTGGGGTCCCGCCGGCGGGGCCGGTCAGAAACTAGCGCAAGCCATCGACGGGCCATCTGTGGCGTATTTGTTACACGTCCGGTGCCTGATGCACCCGATCCCCGCATCGACTCCGTAGCTATTGCTACCGGTACCTGGGCGCGGGGCGTACCTCATCCCTGGCAGTGCGTTGGCTGGATGGCACAGCCGTTGCATCAATGCAACAAGGTTTGTGCCAGCGCACATTTTGATTATGCTAGGCCCAACGCTCAGGGGAGCAGCATCGGTCCGGAAGCCCTTGGCCTTTGGTCGTCTCAACCATCGGCGCGACATAAGGGGTCCGGTCCGATCGCTGCGAAGTTACTAGTCGCGGGATTGCGTGACGACCCTTGCCGATCTTCAGTGCGGGGCGTCTGCGCGGTCCGATTGAGGGAGTGATCCATGCCTAATCTCAACCGCAACGGGCGCGCTGCGCAGCAGCGCGCCTTGCATGTTCCATCTGCTGCATTGCGCACATTGCTGCTGGCTGCATCGTTCGCAGCAACGATAGTCAGTCTGCCGGCGCGCGCGCAGGAGGCTGCCGCCAGCGAACCCGCGCTGCAGGAAGTCGTGATCACCGGCTCGCGCATCCCGGTGCCGGCAAATATATCGAGCACCAGCCCGATCCAGTCCGTCACCAGCGAGGAGATTTCGCTGACGGGGCAGACCGACATCACCAACACGATCAACAATCTGCCGCAGAACATCATCAACGCCGGAACCGACTTCGGCAACTCGACCAATCCGCTGTCGGCGGAAAATGGCGTCACGACCGCGGATCTGCGCGGCCTCGGTGCGCAGCGAACCATGGTGCTGGTCAACGGCCGGCGCCTCGGCGTCGGCGACGCGAGCACGAGCAATCCGAATCCAGCGGCGGATCTGGACCAGATCCCATCGGCGCTGATCGATCATGTGGATGTCGTGACCGGCGGCGCCTCGGCCGTGTATGGCTCGGACGCGATGGCTGGTGTCGTGAACTTCGTGATGAAGAAGAACTTCGAGGGCGTCCAGGTCGATGGCCAGTACGGCTTTTTCCAGCACAACAACGGCGATAAGACCACTGAGGCGCTGTTGAGCGATGCCGGTATCACGCCCCCCACCGGCGGGGTGCAGGACGGTTACAAGCGCGATTTCGACGTCGTTCTCGGTACCAACCTGATGGGCGGGACTGGTAATGTGACGGCGTATTTCCAGTACCACAACCAGGACCCGGTCACTCAGGGCACGCGGGATTTCGCCGACTGCCTGCTCGCTACCAGCGATCCCACCGACTACGGCTGCGCGAACAGCTCCAACTCGAATCGGTTTACTCCCACGACCGGCCCGAACGCAAACACACGCTATGCGGTGGTGGGCAATCAACTGCTGCTGTGGCCGCAGCCATCCGCAAATCCGCCGCCCACCTTCAACTCCAGCGTCTACCAGTACCTGCAGCGCGAGGACCAGCGCTACCAGGCCGGCGCTTATGCACATCTGGACTTGAGTGATGCGCTGAGGCCCTATCTCGAACTCAGTTTCATGGACGATCGGACGACCTTTGTGGTCGCGCCCTCGGCACTGTTCAACGGCGGCAATCCCTACACGGCGGACAACAACTACCTGGTGAACTGCAGCAATCCGCTGCTGAGCGCGCAGGAGCAGGGGATTCTGTGCACGCCGCAGCAGATCGCGCAGGATACATTGCAGCCTGGATCTGCGAATGCAGACATCGCCATCGGCCGGCGTAATGTCGAGGGCGGAGGGCGAACTGGCTTCTACGAGCACACGAATTATCGGATCGTCGGTGGCCTGCAGGGAACGGTCGCAGACGCCTGGAGCTACGATGCATATAGTTCCTACTACTACACGTCTTTCTATAACAGCAACGACGGGTATCTGAACTATCAGCTGGTGAAATATGCATTCCAGGTCACCGGTACCGCGGCAAACCCGGTATGCATCGACGGCTCGCCATGCGTTCCCTACAACATCTTCAAGGAAGGAGGCGTCACGCCAGCGCAGCTCGCCTATCTGTCCACGCCGGGCACCGCCTATGGCACCAATAACGAGCAGATCCTGCACGCGGACATTACTGGCGATCTAGGCAAGTACAATATCAAGTCGCCGCTGGCGCATGACGGCTTAGGCGTGAACGCCGGTGCGGAGTATCGCTTCGAGCAGTTGGATTTCAAACCGGACAACGTCGAAACCGTCGGCGCCCTTGCTGGCTTCAGCGGTGCTGTCAAGTCACTCGATGCCGGATATGACGTCAAGGAGGGCTTCTTCGAGGTGCGGGCTCCGATTGCGCAGGACCTGCCGGGTGTGCGTGACCTCACCGTGGACGCCGGCTACCGCTATTCGGGCTACTCGACATCTGCCGGCAACACCAATACCTACAAGTTCGAAGTCCAGTACGCACCAATCAAGGACGTTCGTTTGCGTTATTCCTATGATCGCGCGGTGCGCGCACCGAACCTGATCGATCTGTACAACCCGGCCTCGTACGGCCAGCAGAGCGTTCAGGCTTCAGATCCCTGCGCACCGACCCAGAAAGGCGCCGTGGTTACGCCTGCAACCGCGTCGCTAGCGGCCTGCGAGCGTACCGGTGTGACGCCGGCGCAGTATGCGAACGGACTGGGCATCCCGCAGTGCGTTGCGGGCCAGTGCGGCCAGATCATCGGCGGCAACAGCAAGCTGAAGCCAGAGCTTGGCGACACCTACTCGTTCGGCGTGACCTTCACGCCTTCGGTACTGCCGGGATTCAACCTGTCGCTCGACTACTGGCACATCCTGCTGCTGGACGTCATTTCGACGATTCCTGCAAACGTCATTTTCGAGGGCTGTCTCAATGGCACGAATCTGAACTATTGCAATGACATCCAGCGCAATGCCGTAACGGGTGCTCTCTCCGGCGCGACGGTCGAGGGCGGTGGCTGGATCAACCAGCTGAGTGTCAATACCGCCTCGGAGATTGACTCGGGCCTTGATGTCCAGATGAACTATCACTACACGCTCCCCAAGTCATGGGGTTCGGTAATGGCATCGCTGAACGGGTCCTACCTGCAGCATGAAACGAGCACGCCCTATCCAGGCGCCCATACCTATGATTGCGCCGGGCTTTTCGGTTCGACCTGTAACAATGGCGTCAGCCCGACTTGGCGGCACAACTTCCGCGTGAGCTGGCAGACTCCGTGGTCAGTGTTGTTCTCCGTGCAGTGGCGCTACATCGGCGGGACCTCGTTCGACAACAACTCGACGGATCCCAGCCTGTCGGGCAACGAGGAAGGGGGCTACGACAACATCAACGCTACGATCCCGTCGTACAGCTACCTGGACCTCTCAGCCGAATGGAAGGTCTGGGGCGGCATCGAACTGCGCGCGGGCACCAACAATGTGCTCGACAAGGAGCCGCCGGTCATTCCGGCCTTTGATATTACGCAGACCGGAGCGCCGAACACTTATCCGACCTACGACTTGATCGGCCGGGAGGTGTACTTCGGTTTCCGAGCCAAGTTCTAGTACTAGCTCACTGGTCAGAATCGGGGCGGCGCCACTCGGCGCCGCCCCTTGTTTTATCGCACACGGCGCACGCGCGTGGCCACATGGCGGGCGGTCACCAGCTGGAATGATCCGAGCGTGCCTCGCCGGACAGTGACCCGATCGCCCAGGCGAGGCGCGGTAAACGCATCGGGTTCTGCCTGCTCCCAGACTTGCCCATTGTCGAGTGCGACCTCGAACCGGCCATCGGCACGAATCTCGACGCGACTCACGAGACCGGAGACACTCTTCTGATCGGGCGCTTTTTCGACACGACCGGACTGAACGAGCTGCCGCTGGTTCAGCCCGAAATCGCCGATGGCAGCCGGGTGCTCGGCAGCAGGAGGCGCCTGCACTGGGGTGTCAGCGCCAGGGGCGGTGCCAGCTGATCTGGCGTCGGACGGAGTCGGCCGTCCCGCCGCGCTGGGCGCGGGGGCGCGCGGGAACACGTGGTCGTAGCAGGCCAGGCGCCCGCTGCTGTCATCTATGCGTCGACAAGCATCGGCCGTCTGGCCCGATGCAGTGAATGAGCAGCAGCACAGCAGGCTTGCGCCGAGTGTCGCCATGGCTTTGCGGTCCGATCGCATGAGAATCCTCAGGTCATCGGCGCCACGCCCCCGCGCACCAGGTCGAGCTCCCAGCGTCGGGCGCGATGACGCTGCGCTACGGTGTCGATGATCGCCGGAGGCACTACGCCGTCCGCATCGATCGCGACGCCGCGTCCGAGCTGCCCGGGATGCCGCGTGCGCTCGCGGTGATAGTAGTCGACGGCCCGGCGCGTCGCATCGCTCGGGTGCGCCTCGGGCGCGTCCGCTGCCGCGCTGTAGTACCCCTGCGGGTCCCGATGCAGCGCAGGAGCGAACCACAGGTAAGGCGCATCGGACAGGAAGGCTGCCATCACGCTATAGGAGGAGACCGAGCAGACCAGCAGGTCCGCGCCCGCGAGCGCGAGCGCATCCGAGCAGTCGCCATCCGCGAGATCGCCGGTGATCACGCACGGGAACGCATCGATAAGCGGCTGCAGCTGTGCCTGCTCGCCATCGCTGACCAGCAGCAGCTGCCAGCCGTCGCCCCACGCGCGCTGCAGCGACTCGGCGATGCCGCGGTACCACTGCATCGGCAGCGAGACGCTCGCCGACTGCCGGTAATCCGCAAGCTGGCCCGCCGGCGCGAAGTCGCCGAGCCGTACGTGCATGGCCACCAGGATCCTGGCCGGGTCGATGCGGCCGGCGAGCACGTGCAGGTTGCGCGCGGCGAACCGGCTGCGGTAGAGCGTGCTGCGGACGAATTCGCGCGCGGCCTGGATGTGGTGATAGCCGCCCCACAGGTCGTCCGTGACCAGCGCGTACACGGAGCGTCGGTGCAGTCCGCGGGCCTCGGCGAATCCGCGCAACGCGGCGACGACGTCGCCGCCTCCGTGCTCGAGCCAGTCCGCTTCGGTGAACTCTACGACCGGGTACAGCTTCTCGATCGCTCGATTGAAGATCCAGTCATCCGGTGCCGCCCCGAAGTGCCGCCAGTAGCCGCGCCGGTTCATGCCGAAGGCCGGCGCCAGCAGCGTTGCATCGAGCACCTGGGATGCCAGAAACGCTCGCGCCCAGGGGATCATCTCGTTGCCGAGCCCGTGGCCGCGATTGCGCACGCGCGGCAGACAGTAGCGCAGCGCGAGCGGATGGAGGTTCATGATCCGCGGCGCGGGGAGGCCGGCCCGGCGGCGAGTGGCTGCCAGAGCGGCCGCGGGTGCCGGATACGCGCCAGCAGCATCGCAATCGTACCGGGCAGCATCGTGAACAGCCGGGGAGCCGCGAATAACACCGCGGCAAGCACTGGCCAGTGCCACAGCAATACCACGCCGAACAGCGCGCCGATGCGCGTCAGCCAATCCAGGTCCAGAAGCACGGCGGCAACGAGACTCACGGCCGCGATGATGGGGCCGCACAGTTTCAGCACCAGCAGCAGCGCTACTCCGAGGCGCAGCAGCCGCAGCGCCGCGAGGACGGCGATGGCACCGAGGGCGAGGTAGCCGCTGGCGTCAGCGCCGCGCACCGACAGTCTCAGTACAGTCGCGTGATGCCCGGCAGGCCATCGAAGTCCGCGTCATAGCTCAGAATTCGCTCGATGCCATGTTGCTGCATCACCGCCAGGTGCAGCGCATCGCGGGCAGACAGCCTCGGGTGCCCCATCAGAATCGTCTTCGCACGCTCCACCGCGCCCTGTCCAATGGACAACACGTCATCGACGATGCCCAGTAGCGTGTCGAACGCGGCCTGGATCGCATCCCGGCGCTCGATCGCGACGTAGCGA
>Ga0265318_10001437_pt1 | contig 14029 bp, 20 predicted proteins | sample 4821metaG_FD_192431 | JGI IMG/M metagenome (GOLD analysis project Ga0265318, IMG submission 192431) | Rhizosphere microbial communities from Carex aquatilis grown in University of Washington, Seatle, WA, United States - 4-8-21 metaG | ecosystem: Host-associated > Plants > Roots > Rhizosphere >... | reverse complement strand
GCGGACTCGCTGTCTGTCTGCGCGATAGAGAATATATTCTTTAGCAAGTTCATACATTCCTTTTTTGACAAGCTGTCGCTCAATAATATCTTGAATATTTTCAACGTTGGGATAGAACTCTGTGAAACGTTCCTCTGCTTCCTTGATAACTTCAGAAGTAATTGCATCAACTGTTACCGCATCAACGTCTGCGCTCGTTGCTCGAACTGCTTTTGTAATTGCGTTGCTGATACGCGATGTGTCAAAGTCAACAACATCGCCATTGCGTTTAATTACATACATCTTAGCCATAACACACCTAACGATTCAGAAATCCCAAAATATCTGAAACTATTTTTTTATTTTTTTTGTTTTCGACGAGGAAATTTTCTTCCATTTGCTGAGCCGTTTTGCGGACAAATTTGGTTTAAATACTTTTATCTACTCAAAACTATATAATACCATATATTGTATCAAAGACAAGGCGTCAACACTACAGGTTGTGGTTTTAGATACTATATAAAGGATGTCACGGACACGAAATTATTTTTTATTTTGTCGTCGATTTTTCTGTTGCGCCGAATAAGTGAATTTGCAATATTTTTAGAAAAAACTGAAATAATTTTTACTTTTTTACGTTTTTGGTCAATCGCAATGCTATTAAACAACAAGAAACAAAATTATTTTATGAAATTATTTGAAAGTCCCATTTCTTTTAGAAGCGACCATTTGCCAGACTTACCTGGAATGATGAGAGCCGTCACTCCTAGCTATAATTTGCACGGCGGTTGGAAAATTCACCTTAATGTTGCGCCAAGTAATAGGGAGTATGTTGGCGTTTGGCTTTCATCTAATTGCAATTATGGTTGGAAACGTGGTCAATCTTCAGGTCAAACAGGAAAAGATTTTACCATATACGTAGGATCTTTTGCCGACACACTTAATTTTGCAAGATTAATTTCAGACAAAATCAAGGATTTTCTTTTGCCAGCTGTTGGTGACACGTTAAATGATGACATTACAATTGCGCCCAACGTTATGGCGAGATATGACTGTTACGATTCGAACTTTCATCAATATGGGTTTCACGGAATTCCATTTACAAACGATCAAATGAGTAATAAGATTTGGGGAAATCTCAATACGCAAACGGCAATGAGAGATGCGCACAAACTGTTAATTTCAAGATATGGCGATTATTACGAAGGTAAAAAAGAAAAAGTTGATTCTTTTGTGCCAGAACTAAGAAAGTAAAAAAATTACTTTACTTTTACTTTAAACGATTCGATTACGTTAACGGGAGTTGGATCAACGTTGTGTGCAAGCGCAACGTAATAAGATGTCCAATAGCCAAGATAAATCGCTGAAAACATCTTTGACAAAAGATTTTCTCCGCGAATCGCCATTTCAACGGCGTCGTTACCAGTTTCTTTGATTACGTCTTTAAGCGTTTCAATTCGTTTTTTCATTCGCGGGTCGTCGCTTGTTACATCTTTGAATAAAATTGTGTAGAAGCGTTGATTTGCGCCAGCGTAGCCGCTGAGTTCGTTATGATCTAGTTCGGGAACAGCATTACAGAACGCCATTGTCTTTGCGTTTTCGTTGAATGAGATTTTCCAGAGATATGCAATTGAATACAAATCTTGTGCCGCGTAGATAATTGGAATTTTGTCGCCGACTTTTAGTGCGAGTTCTTTTGCAAATCCTTCGTATATTTCTTTTTGAAGCGTGCGGACTGTTGATTTGATGTCATCTGAACGGTCAGAAATTAATCTTGCACGCGTTAGGATTTCAAGTATTGCAAAGAAAAGATATCCGACGCCAAGTCGCGGTTGTGAGACGACTGGAACTTTGACATACTGACTCTTGTACATCTGCGCAATTTGCTCAAGCTTTCCGCCAGAGCTAATACAGATGATTGGCGCGCCGATTTTTGTTGCTTTACGATATGCGGAGATTGTTTCTTCGGTATTTCCTGAATAACTAATTATGAAAATAAGCGTTTCCTTGTCAAAAAAGTTCGGCGTGTTGAATTCTCTGATTATATGAATTGGAAATGGTTCGTCTTTGAGATAGTTTTTGAGAATTTCGCCAGGAAGTGCGCTTCCGCCCATTCCGACGATTGCGATTTTAGTAATTCGCTGTTCTACTTTAATATTTCTAACCAAATCTTGAGATTTTTCTATTTGAGATGGAAGAGAATGAAGTACTTCACGAAAGTTTTGTGTGTCGACGTCGTAATTAAATTCCATGGAATAACATCTGCAGACAACGGCTTATAAAGATTTTGTAATGAATTTACCGATATAAGATTTAGATTGCACTAGACGTCAAAAAGATATTGACTAAACTCTTTATTTTGTGGTAAATTTGGATTCCAAAGTCTTTTCTTAGAAATAACATCCATTAGACCATAACGAATCAGGCGTTTAGTCATTGAGTCAGTTTTAAAATCATCCATTCTAAAGTTCACGTGAGATTTTCCCTCATTATGATAGTATGCATAAACCTTTTGGCCGATGCGTGTAAAAACAATGTTTGTTGGTTGACCACTCTCATCTTCACCAATAAGCAAATGAACGTGATATCCGCCACCGTGACTTGCATTATCGAGACGAAATGCAAGCGGTGCTTCAAATGAGCCTTTAGGAATGGAATGATTTGCACGTCGAAGGTCGTCTGCATTGATTGGCTTTAGTTCAACTGACTCTCCCGTCACAGTATATTCCAACGGATCATCAGAACGTTGATCATTTGCGCCTCTGAAATATGAAACAAATTTTCTCAATAGATTCATACCAAAACATTTTTTCTTTGTAATATAAACCTTTTCTGCTTGTCCTAAACCCAAATCAATATAAACAAATACCGTCCACACCTGTTATCTTGGGGTTACTTGTTTGAGAATTGAAAACGAAGTTAAGTTAGATTTTTCTGATGTTTTGATTAGACCAAAGAGAAGTACGCTTACAAGTCGTGCAGATGTTACGCTTGAGCGCGAATTTATTTTCTTACACAGTCCAAAGAAATGGAAAGGAATTCCGTTAATGACGGCGAATATGGATGCGACTGGAACTTTTTCTATCGCTCGCGCACTTGCGCCGCACGGAATTGTAACTTTTTTGCATAAATATTATTCAATCGAAGAATTAGCTGAATTTTTCAAAACTTTCAATTTCCCTGACAGAATTGCTTACACGCTCGGCATTCGCGACGAAGACTTTGAAAAGTTGGCTGCCGTCAAAAAAGCGGGACTCGATAAATTTTTTTCGTTTATTTGCCTCGATGTACCAAACGGATACATTGATCGCTTTATTCAATCTGTAAAAAAAGTTCGAAAAGATTTTCCTGAACATATTTTAGTTGCTGGTAACGTCGTTACAAACGAAATTACAGAAGAATTATTGCTTAGTGGTGCAGACATTGTCAAAGTTGGAATCGGCTCCGGTTCGTCTTGTATTACTCGCAGAAAAACTGGCGTCGGCTATCCACAATTGTCTGCAGTTATTGAATGTGCAGACGCAGCTCACGGAATTAGCAATGAGAAAAAGGGTTGCGGATTGATTATTTCAGATGGCGGAGCCGTCTATCCATCTTGCGTTGCAAAAGCATTTTGCGGCGGTGCTGACTTTTTGATGTCGGGTTCTTTATTTGCTGGCTACGAGCAGTCTGGCGGAACGACGATTGAGAAAGACGGTAAGAAATTCAAACGATATATGGGCTCAAGTTCACGCGAGGCGCTTTTCCAAAACTACGGAAAAGTTGCGGCGCATCGCGCTAGCGAAGGACGAGTTACATTTATTCCACATCGCGGCGACATTAATGATTTCATTTTAGATTTGTTCGGGTCGCTTCGCAGTTCTGGAACTTACATTGGCGCTCGATCACTTAGAGAGTTTTCTAAGCGCGCGACGTTTATTCGTGTAAATCATCAATTAAATTCTTCACTTGAACGATATGATTCTGAGAATCAATAATTTCAGACTCATTATTTTTTAGGTTGGTATACAATATTTTTTCCCGTATGCACATATGTGCGTTTATTCTATAAGCAGTTATTGCTTTTCAAAAATGAGGAAATCATTCTTATGGAATTAGAAAAAAAGATTGCAATTGTTGATGATGACGAAGCGGATAAATATCTTATTGAGCGTTATTTTCGTGAGAATGGATATGTAGCTACTCTTTACCGTAATGGACGAGAAGCTATTCGAGGACTTGCGCTCAACACTCCGCCCGTCGTGTTAATCGACTTTGTTCTGCCAGACATGAGTGGCATAGATGTTTATGATCAAACAAAACATTTACTTTATCAGCCCATTTTTATGAGCGGCATTATGAAATACGTAGATGCGAAAAAGTTAGCTGATATAATTCCACAATTGACGAGTTTTAACTTTGTGCAAAAATCAACAGATCTTCTAGAAATTTATGAATTAGCTGAGAAGATGCATAATTTAGAGCAGAAGATTTGTAATGGAGAATTGTCGAGAGATACGTTGACTGAAGTGAATGTTGAGAAAGTGCAATAAAATTATTTAATTACACTGCTGTTCGTCACGATATAATGTGACAGTTCTTGTTAATGTCTTTTGAGCAGGCGTAACAACATAATTCATATTGAAATCTTCTCCCAAATTAATATCATATTCTTGGTGGAAAGTTTTCGTTTCTCCCGGCATTACATACTGTGTAGAAGTCAAAGTTTGAGATGGTCTATTGAGTGTAGTAAAAGTTTGCGCCACAGTGAATGCTCCCGTTTCAGAATCAACATTTCTGATATTTACGTTACCATAAGCCCAAACGTCAAGACCGTGAAGTGTTGTGCCCTTTGAACCAGATTGCTCAAATTTCATATCGACTTGATAATTTTCAACTGAATCATACGGGACCTGTACGGTTGTACACGTTTTACAACCCACCAATAGAAGCGATACTGCGATTGAAAATGTAATTAGAAAGATTCTGAAATATGTTTTTGATTTATTCATTCACTTTGTGTTAAATATGTTCTATAAAAATTCTTTTGTTTAAAGGATATTTATTTTTAGAATGGGATAAAATAATAGTCCCGACCGGATTTGAACCGGTGTCGCAAGCTCCAAAAGCTCGCATGCTTGACCACTACACCACGGGACTGGATATCATGCAGGAGCTAGGGTTGGTTTATAAATCTTATTCTGAGATTCTCGACGAGAGTTACTCTTACAAGTGCAGAAACAAAGAAATTAAGAAAAAATTACATCCCAGTAGGTTCGTATTCTTCTTCTTTGATTGGTTTTTTCCAACCGTCGACTGTTTTCTTAACATAGACTTGCAGATTTTTCTTAATCTCAAGCCATTTTACAAAAGAATCGCGAATAAATGTGACATCAAGTGCATCCGTTGAAAACAAATCAAGCGCGGCGCCAGTTCGCGTTAGAATCATAAGTTGTCTGACTTGTTCGAGAATTTCTTTTCGCTCTTTTTCGTTGAAATGACCATATTCTTGCATCAAAATAATTGATTGCTGTGACGGTTGAATGTAGCCGTGGAAATAATTTGTCCAAGAATAGAATTTATCAAGCATTGATCGGCGAATAAATCGGAGAGGAAACTCTGGCGCAAAGCCATATCGCTGAATTGCGTCGACTAATTCAAATTCGGCGTCAAATGTCGCCAATTCTGGAAGCTTGTGCTCCTTTTGCAGCGTCGCATAAAGCTCTTTCACTTGCACTGCCGTTATTCGTCCACTCATAAAGAAGTGAATAAGAGGATAGTTTAAAAATATATTTAAAGAGTTGTGTGAAACAAGGAGTATAATCAGAAATAGATTAGAAGTTATTTATTTAATTAAAAAGAGTTGTTCAATAATGCGTAATAATAAATTAATAATTATCTGGATGATTGTTCTTCTCTTGCTAATAGGAGTGGGAATTTTCGCATTTGCTTGGAAACAACACTTCAACGAAAATACTAACAAAGCAATTGCCGTTGTACAAAATGGAGAAGCATCAGTTGTTGCAGTTGACGGAACGCCGTATGGATTTGAAGGACAAAGAGAAATAAACGTCGGAGAAACAATTGTTACACGAGATGCAGAAGTTTTATTGACGATAAATGGAGATTTCTTTGTCTGGGTTAAAAAAAATAGCAGACTTGCTCTAAAGGCTTTCAATGAAACAAACATCGACGTCAGTTTGGATAACGGCGCGGCTTGGTATATGCACGTCAACTCGAGTTCTTCACAGCAATTCATGCTAGAAACTCCACTCACAAAAACAATTCCTGATGGAACAAAATTATTTGTAACATATGACGCGACAAATGATGAATCGACGACACTTCTTGTGCAAGGCTCTGCAATAGTTAAAGATGAATTTTCAAGCATCGAACTCTCACCAGTAGAAAAAACTTTGCGCACAGAAAATAATGGACTTAGAATCGTCGAATTGTCGAGCGACGACAAACAAATAGTAAATTCACAATTACAAAAAGATTATGCAATACTTCTCGCCGCAAGAATGCAAGAAATCAGTAAATACGGCGTCGCGTTAAACATAATAAAAGGAAAATATAATTTAAGCGACAAAAATATAGAAGGCGTAATTCAACAAATTGATCGTGGCGAAGTTTCCGTCGACGATTTAATTAAAAGATCACCTGTGCCAATTCCAAATATAGATAGATTGCTTGCATTTACAAACGAAGCGAAACAAACTTTGTCTGTGCAGAAAGATTTTGCAAATTCAATCAATTCAACGCAATAAATTCTAAAATTTATTTATTATTGTATAGGAATTTTTTGCACAAACTCGTACTGCTTCTGTGCGGCTTGCCTCATTTGAACGCATTGATCGACTACGTTTCTCATTTCTCTTGCCAAGCTAGAACTTAGATGATCATCTTTATGTTGAGCCAAAAGTGCGTGATCAGCTAAATCTAGTGCAGTGTATGTTGCAATATATTTTACTGTGCTAAAATCGTTTTTGCTACTTGCAACGTTGTAAGCAACGGTATTCTTAACTGCGTTTTTTGCTAAATCTATTGCAAAACTTCCCGCAATACGAAGCGTATTGTTTTGCAATGCGTCTTGCAAAACTTCTTGTAAACAATTTGCCCGATCATTTTTGAGTTTGATTATTTGCAGTGCGATGTTCTTAGAAGGTGTTTGAGCAAATGCTTTTTGAAGAATAATTTCTTGATTATTTAATTCTTGAATTTTGGGAAGTTGAAATTGAGCGGTTTTGTCAAGCAAGTTGTAACTGATAACTTCCTTCATCATCCCAGATTTAAATATTACAGAGGCAACGTCTTGTTGGGACACAATGTTAATTGAATTCATAATTAGATTTTGATACCCAGCATTTTTTTCTGCTTGGACAATGCCTTGTGGTTCATTTATGTTCAAAGGCTGAGCTGGCGCATTTTGGGCCATTGCAGAACCAAATGAGAGAATTGCTAAACCCGTCATCATTGCTTTCTTAAGAAAGTTCATGAACTTCAAATCCATGCGCGCATTAATAAATTTGACGCCGAATATTGCAGTCTCGCGACTAATATCTGTATGTTAAATGACTCTACTTATACAACGCAAGAACTTCTTCTTCTAAGAAGTGAAGGTCGCCAGGAACAATTAACGAGTGCATTGGCGCGCCGAAATCAAATTCAATCAAATCTTTTGCCGTGCCGACTTTGATCGCCGCAGTATCGCTACCAAGACGCGCAACACCGACGAGAAGCGTATTTTCTTTTATGATTCCTTCGCCACGTATCGATTCAATTTCTAGTAATTGCTCAACACCTCGTTTAACTGTCATAAATCGTGGAGGTTGGGCGGAGTGACTCGCGATTCCGTCCAATTTACCAGATTTAAGATCTTCTTTCGACGGCTCCGCGACTTTAATGTCCAACAAAATAAGCGTATGAAGTCCCAAAGATTTATTTTGTTTTACAACATCATATGCCGTTTGTGGTTTCCATTTGTCGTCAAAAAATACCATCGAAGTGGTTTTGCCAAATTTGTAAAGTTGTAAACCAGTAATTCCGACGGCCGTTAAAATTGATGCGTTATTTATGACGTCCACAACGATTCCTTTTTGTTTTGCGCGAAGGAAAAGGTCGGTGTGCGTTGTTGCAGAGAACACGTCACCAACAACTAGGAATGCGACGTTTTTTGTTTCGGCGTCGCGCAAAATTGTCTCTTCTGCTTTTGATTCGACGAGATTTCTATCGGCGATGATGATCGGTCTGCCAAAAAAATATTCTAATTCAGTTATGTCGTTCGCAAGAATCGCAGTATAATGTTCAAGGTATACGACGTGGGACATTTGAATGGATTGCAAGCCACGAATCGTTACATCTTTTGCGTCGCAAAGTCCAAGTCCTATGAATGTTAATGTCATTGTGAATGAAAGAGAAATTTACCGTCTTAAAAATGTTATTAGGTACACACTTATTTTCGTGAGTGAATATTATGACGAGAAAATATATGCGTGTGCAATTGCCTCGTTTCTTCTAACTTTTGCGTGAGGATAATGTACTTGTATAATTTCATGTATTTCATTAATTTTAAACAATATTTCGTGACCATTGAAAGATGTTACAATTTCATTGTCTTGTTGCGACATGTCTGATGCCAAAGTCGCTCTTTCATTAACGTCAAGAGAAGATAGGAATACTGCGCAAAATACAACTCCGCCCAAGGTCCAAGATTTTTTGCATGTAATTATGACATTTCCTGCACGCGTTGTTTTTGATTTGACTGTAATGCCACACTTTAATTCTTTTTCAAGAAAAATCTGAAGAGCTTTTGCAAGAAGTGCAACTCGCTCGTTTGGAAACTTGGCCATAGTCTTAGTTTTATGATGTCAGTATAAAATATTTGCTAATTTTTTATGCTATCTGAATAAGTTGTGATAAGAAATCAAAAAAACTGTAAATAAAATTAAAAGAAATTAGAATTTCTTGAATTTTGCGACTTCGTCGATTAAATCGACGTGACCAAGCAATGTTGCTCGGCAGCAGTATCGCGTTAGACCTAGTTCGTCAAGTACTTTTTGAGCATTTTCTTTTTTCTTGTTTACTCGCTCATTATACTGTTGCCAAACGTGCGCAATTGGTTTGCCACATGAATGGCATCTGATTGGAATCATCATGGTGTTTTTCCTCTCGTAGGTTTTTTATCCTTGCCGTTTGTTTAACGGTAGGACTTTTGAACTTTGGATCGTGCTTTACCGTGTCTGTTTGGCTTGGAAGCTTCTTTTCGGCGGACATCCGCGACAAGAAGTTGTCTGTCGTATGCAACGTATTTTGATTTTAGATCTTCGTTGCCAGTGTATGCAACTAGGCCTCGACAGTATGCAATTCGTGCAGCTTCAACTTGACCGTTGACTCCGCCGCCTGCTACGTGAATATCTACATCAACGTGTTTTGCGTGATCGCCTGAAAGAACTACTGCTTCTTCAAACTTCATTCGGAAATATCGTTGTTGTAATTGTGAAGCTGGAACGCTGTTTATTCTAATTGCGCCTTTTCCAGAGCGAACTGTTGCTCGAGCAACTGCTCGTTTTCTTTTTCCTGAGGATTGGATTATTTTCATAGTTTACCACCCAAGTATTTTGCGATATCGCCCATTCTAACATATTTTAGAACTTCGAGCTTTGTGAGCTGTGCTTCTTTGAATGATTCGAATTTTTGATCTTTAAATGCGTCTGGAACACCAACATAACATCGGATACGAGCCATTGCTGCTTTTCCGTTTGCATTTTTGTAAGGCAACATTCCGCGAATGATTCGCTTGACTAATCTGTGAGATTGCTTTGGAATAAATGGACCAGCTGCAGGGTTACCGCGATCTGCGCGATTCTTGAACTTGTGAAGATGGAACCATTTGTCGCCTGAAATAACTGCTTTGTCGCAGTTTACGATATGGATTTCTTCGCCGAGTAATGCTGCTTTTGCAACTCGTGTTGACATTCGTCCTACGAGTGTGTTTGTTGCGTCGATTATCATCATTTTTGTGACCTTTGAGTTTGTTTTGTAATTTTTATTTTTTTATTTTTTTGTTTGTAAATTTTATTTCGGAATTTTGTTTATCCAATGATTCGAAGTTTGCTTCCTTTTGGATTTTTCTTTAATTCGTCGAGGACATTAACAACTGATCCACCCGCAGCTTTGATTTTGTCAACTGCGCTTGGACTTGATTGATAACAAACAACTCGGACTGCGTGTGTAATTACGCCAGTGCCCAAGAGTTTTCCTGGAATTATGATTGAATCGTCTTTTTCTGTGAGCTGCGCGATTTTCTTAACATTAACAACGCGAAGTTGTCTTGTTGGAGCACGAAGTTCGTATGCGATTCTGTCCCAAATTTGGACTTTTTCTTTCTTCGACTGTTTCTCAAGTGCAATAATTGTGTTTTTGAGTACGTCGTTTTTTTGGAATGCTGACATTTTTATTCACCGTGTGTGTTTAGTTTGATTTTGTTATTTGATTTTTGTTTTTTTTATTTGTAATTTATTTTGCAACAGTTTTTACAATTTCTGCAAATGCGTCGACGCGTTTGTCGAGTTGACTTACTGCTTCTCGCAAAATTGCTTCTGGTTTGAGTTGTCCGAATGATTCAACAACAAACAAAAATTGATTTGGACTGTAACTTACTTGAGCGTTCTTCGCTTTAGTTACTGGAATTGAAAGTGAGCCGTCTTCTTTTACAAAAAATTCGTGCTGAGCTTCTTCGAGTACGTCTTTTGGTGTTACTTCGATTGATTTGCTGCCGTCTTTTACGATTGGCAAATGCTGGAAGTGTGCTGCTGCTGGAGCCCATTTCATATGAGTTATTCCTTGACCCATTACTGCAGTTGCTTCGAATTTGAGTGATTGTCCTTTTAGTAATTTTACAATTGGCATATCAGGGTATGCGCATTTTACTTTTGGATCTCGTGAAACTAATTCGCTTGCAAGAACCGTTGCTGGTCCTTTTGCTTCAAGTGATAATTTTACTTCGCTTCCTGCACGTGAAACGCCATCTGCTGCGACAGCTAAGTCAGTTAGGAAATATGATTCTAAATCAGTTACAAGTGGTAACAAGCCAAGTCTGTGTGCAATTGTTTCGTCGTAAAGTGCTGAACTATTTTCTTGGAGTTCAACGTCTTCGATTGCGAGTGTTGGCACAAGTGAAATGATACTTCGGCGCAATGCGTTTGCATATGCTGGCGTTGCATCAGTCAAAACGAAGCCAATCTTTGACTTGTCCTTGCTTTTTGTAAGTTGTGTGATTTCTGCCATCTTTTGTTTACCGTGAGTTTTGGAATAAATAACTGAAAGTGAAAATAAAAAATTTAATTATACGCGTCGTCCTCGTTTACCGCCAGCTTGTCGGCACTTGTCGTGCGGAAGTGGAGTAACGTCTTCAATTACGCCAATGCGCAAACCCATACGGGAAAGTGCACGAACTGCCGCTTGCGCGCCAGGACCTGGAGAATTTGGACCGTTTGAACCGCCTGGAGCTTTTACTTTCACGTGGACTGCGTTGATTCCTTTTTCAAGTGCAATTTCTGCAACTTTTTTGGAAGCTGCCATTGCTGCAGTCGGTGATGATTCCATTCGGTGTGATTTTGTAACTTGTCCTCCTGACGACAACGCGATTGTTTCTGTTCCAGTTGCGTCAGTAACGTGAATAACTGTGTTGTTGTATGAAGACATGATATGAGCAACTCCCCAGCGCAACTGTCGTTGTCGTTGTGGTGCGCCTGCGCTTGCTGCGCCTGCTGCGTCTGCTTGTTCGTTTAATTCTTGAGCGTCAATTCTCATTTGTGCACCTATTGATCCTCAGCTTCGTCGACGATAATTTCGACTGCTGGAATATCTTCCGTTGCTGCTGCGTCAAGAGTTGCGCCCGTAGCTGTTGCTGCGTTTGCTTCTGCACTAACGTGTGACATTTGTGCTGCTGCGCCTGCTTTTTCTACGATTGCACGTTCTGGGTGCATTTCTGAGAATAGCGGTGAGCGAGCGATAAATGAGATTGCTTCTTCATCAGATACAGTTACAAGGTAACCTGGTGCGTCAACTACAATTCCATTTACTAGAATGTGTCGGTGAGTGATGAATTGTCGTGCTTGCTTAACTGTTCGTGCAAGTTTTTTCTTGCAAACGATTGTCTGCAATCTTCGACTCAAAACATCGTTAACTTTTACGTCGAGAACTGCTGTCAAATCTTTGTCATGCGCAACAAGACCCATTCGCTTTACTCGAGCAAGAAGTTCTTCTTTCTCTTTCTGTGCCTGTGGCGTTGTCTGAACGTTAAGAATTTTGAAGTGATCGATGATTCGTGAAATCATTGCGTTAGTTCGATAAATTTCACGTTTGTTCTTAAGACCGAATTCGATGACGAGGACTTTTTCTTCTTCAATTCGAGCTTTCTGCCACGGATGTCGTGGTTTTGAAAACTTTTTTCTGATTTTTTTTGGATCGCCCATTGTGATTTCACCAGTGTATTTTTAGTTTGATTTTCGTATTATTTTATTTTGAATTATTAGAGCCAGAGTTGCTCGTATTTCCGGGTGCGCCAGCTGCTGCTGCAGATTTGTGTGGTCGTCGCTTTGATGCCGCGGATTTCTTTGCTTTCGTTCTTCGGTGCTGACTTCTTGTCTTTTGACCTCGCAGTGGAAGATTCCAAGCGTGTCGAAGACCTCGTCGTGACTTAATCATTTTAAGTCGTTTGACGTCGTTATCAATTTGATATGTCAAGTCGCCAGTGATTAGGTGTTTGTTCTCGCCAGTTTCGTAATCAAGCTGTCGATTCAACATCCAAGTTGGCATAACTTTACCAGGATTGAGAATTAATTCTTCCATTTTTCGAATTTGTACTTCGGACAAACTTCCGATTTGTGCGTTCTTGTCAACGCTTGCAAGAATGCAAATTGCATTTGCGAAAGAGTGACCAACGCCTTTGATTTTTTGAAGGCCGATGATTGCGCATTTCTGACCGTCAAGATCAGTATTTGCGACGCGAACAATGTATCTTACTTTCTGCGCATCTGAGCCAGGAGTATTTGCTACAACTGGTTTTGCATCAACGTGTGGTGCTTTTGCGACTTTTGGTGCTGCTGTTTTATCCATTTGGAAAACCTTTGTTTTTTATTTGATTTTGAAATAACTTAATTTTTATTAATTTCATTAGAAGAAGTTGAGACATCTTTACATCAATTCTTGAGTAAACAAGATTTTGACATATGCGTCAGTTCTTCTAATGTCACAAGTCTATTTTTCCTTGCGATTTGGTTATCAAAGCACACGCGAAGTGTACTCGACATTAGTTTGAATACTCAGAGGAACTGCCGACCCTTTATAAAGATTTGGTTGAGATTGGAATATGATTATTTTTGACTATGTGTACCGTTTTCCTTTGCAAAGCTAGGAAACTTCTTCTTGAGAAAAGGCAAATACTTCTTATCTATAGATAGTGCGTGATCTGATGTTAACGCAAGCGAGAGCGTTGCTGCGGCAAGACCGAAATCTCGAATTGCGATTGCCGTCAAGCCTTGAATGTAAACTTCGACGGTGATTGATGCAAGATGTAAGCCAAGCAAAAGCGCAGATAGTCTCGTAAATATTCCAAACAACAAAAGAGTTCCAAGAATAACTTCGATGCCGCCGTTAAGATAAATTAATTGTACTGGCGAGAGCGGAAGTTTTGTCGACCAGTCTGGCAAAAATCCAGTCCAATCGTTTGGATTTAGGAATTGTTCAATTCCAAACCAGAGATAAACTGCCGCCATGCTGATTCGCAGAAATAATGTGCTAAAGTTAGTCATATTGTGAATCGTGATTCACGCGTTAATAAGAGTTGTGGAGAAAAGGAAATTATTTTGTGAAAAAATAAATTACAAAATAAAGAGGACCGCCGCCAACCTTTTTCACTCGTTTCCCTCGCGAAAAAGCTTGACCCAAAATTGTTCATTGGTCTCGAATATCCAAAGGATAAGAAGGACCACAGCGGGGAATCCACACAACCTTTTAGAAAAAGCTTACGTTTGACAAAGTCAAACTAAGCTCAGGTTGATGTGTC
>Ga0265318_10001436_pt1 | contig 14042 bp, 12 predicted proteins | sample 4821metaG_FD_192431 | JGI IMG/M metagenome (GOLD analysis project Ga0265318, IMG submission 192431) | Rhizosphere microbial communities from Carex aquatilis grown in University of Washington, Seatle, WA, United States - 4-8-21 metaG | ecosystem: Host-associated > Plants > Roots > Rhizosphere >... | reverse complement strand
CTTCGACCGCGCCGACGCGCGCCTCGAGTACCTGGCGCCGGGCTCTGTGACCGACCTGTTCGCGGGTTACCAGTCGAGCTTCTTCGGCTGGCCGAACCTCTACACGCCCTTCGGGTCGGACGAGACCGAGAACCTGCAGACCGTGCTCGTGGCGCTCAACAACCGGGAGGAGCTCGGGCAGGGGCAGTTCATCGAGGGCGGCGCGTTCTACCGGCGCAACAAGGACGACTACGCGTTCAGCAGGTTCGCCCCGCTCGGGCCCACGCATCCCTACCAGCACACGACCTGGGAATACGGCGCCTCGATGGGCGGGAGGCAGGACTACGACGGCGTGATCCTCAACTACCACGCCGAGGAGACGACCGACTGGCTCAGGTCCACGTCCCTCACCTACGGGCCCTACCACAGCCGCAAGCTGGAGAAGGTCACGCTCGTGCCCGAGGAGGACTGGGCCGCGCCGGGAGGCGAGTACGTCCTGAAGGCGGGCGCGTCCTACGACGGGTCCAACCGCGAGAGCGGCGTCGTCTCGCCTGTGGCGGAGATCTCCCGCAGCTGGTCCGCGAGCGGCCTGCGGCGCGTGTACGCGAGCTACTCGACGACCACGGAGTTGCCGTCCTACACCGCCCTCGACTCCAGCCCGACGGCCGGGCTCTTCCTCGGGAACCCGGGCCTCGGGCGGGAGACGAGCCGCGACACGGAGGTCGGCGTGAGCGGGAACATCGGCGGTTGGTCGGGCCAGGCCGCGGTGTTCTACCGGCGCGACGACAACCTCGTCGACTGGACCTACACGAACGGCGTGTTTGGCCGGTCGGCAAACGCCGTCAACCTGCAGACCGAGGGCCTTGAGCTCGTGGCCCGGCACTCCTGGGGCCTCGTGACGGCGGTCCTTGGCTACACCGCGCTCGCGAAGAGCGCCGACTACATGGACGCCAACATCTCGGCGAGCTTCTACGCGCTCAACTACGCCCGCCAGAGGCTGACGGCCGCCCTCACCCTCGAGCTGACGGAGACGCTCGAGCTGCGCCTGGACAACGCCGCGAGGATCCAGGAGGCGGACAGCCTGCGGACCCAGGGCGGCAACGACGCGATCAACAGCTCGCTTGGCCTCTACTGGCGCCCGCAGTCCACGAGGAGGGTGGAACTCTCCCTCATGGTCGACAACCTCTGGAACAGCGCGTTCCAGTCGGTGCCCGGGGTTCCCGCGTCGCGCCGGCAGTTGTCTTTTGGCGCGACCTACGGTTGGTAGTCGGCGTGCAGGATAATCCCTTCCTAGACCCCTCCTTCCGCATCCGCTGGTCGGCGATGCTTCCCAGCCTGGTCGAGCCGTCCATGGACGCGGCCCTCGCGGGCGCCGAGTCCGCCCTGCGCGCGATCGAGGCGGGGGAGGGCACCCCGACCTTCGAGAACACCTTCCTCGCGCTCGACGAGGCCACCGACGCCCTCAACCGGGCGTGGAGCCGGGTCACCCACCTGCAGTCCGTCGCGGATTCCCCCGAGCTGCGGGAGGCCCACAACCGGGTGCTGCCGAGGGTGTCGGCCTTCTTCGCCGGCGTTCCCCTCAGGCCCGCGCTCTGGGCGAGGCTGAGGGCCTTCGCGGGGCTCCCGTCGTCCGCGGGCCTGCCCCCCGTGCGCGCCCGCTTCATGGGGGAGACGATCGCCGAGTTCCGCGAGGCGGGCGCCGACCTGCCGGACGCCGGGCGCGCGCGCCTCGGGGAGATACAGAGCGAGCTCGCGCAGCTGACGCAGGCCTACGCCGACCACGTCCTCGACGCGACGAATGCATGGCAGCTCGTGGTCGAGGACGAGGGGAGGTTGGCGGGGCTGCCCGCCCATGCCAAGGCGCGCGCCGCGGCGGATGCCGCCGCGAAGGCCGTGGTCCCCCCGGGGCGCCCCGCCTGGCGCTTCACGCTTCACATGCCGTCCCTCGAGCCGTTCATGACCTATCTCGCCGACGACGCGCTCCGGGCCGAGATGTGGCGCGCGTCGACGTCGGTCGGCAGCGTCGCGCCCCACGACAACGGGCCCCTGATCTCCACGATACTCGCGCTCCGGAGCGAGAAGGCGCGGCTGCTCGGCAAGGCGCACTTCGCCGACTTGGTCCTTGCACGGCGCATGGCAAAGTCCGGCCAGCGGGCCCTCGACTTCGTGGACGACTTCCGCAGGCGCTGCTCGTCCGCCTTCGCGCGCGAGTGCAGGGAACTCGAGGAGTCGAAGGCCCGGGACACGGGGCTGCCCGCCGCGCGGCTCCTCCCCTGGGAGGTCGCATTCCGCGCGGAGCGCCTCAGGAGGGCGCACTTCGACTTCGACGCGGAGGAGCTCAGGCCCTACCTGCCCATGGACCGCGTGGTCTCGGGCCTCTTCCAGATCGCGCGCAGGGTGTTCGGCATCCGCGTGACGGAGCGGCCCAGGGGCGAGGTCGAGACCTGGCACCCCGATGTCCTCTACTACGACGTCCACGACGCACGGGACCGCCACGTCGGCTCGTTCTACGCCGACTGGCATCCCAGGGAGTCCAAGCGCGCGGGCGCCTGGATGAACTACCTGATCACGGGCGGCCCGCAGCCCGACGGGACCCGGCGGCCGCACCTGGGCCTCATCTGCGGCAACCTGACGCCCCCGGCCCCGGGCCGGCCGGCCCTTCTCTCGCACCGCGAGGCCGAGACCATCTTCCACGAGTTCGGCCACCTGATCCACCACCTCCTCGGGGAGGTCGAGATAAGGTCCCTCAACGGCACCAACGTCGCGTGGGACTTCGTGGAGCTCCCGTCGCAGATCATGGAGAACTGGTGCTGGGAGCGCGAGGGGCTGGACCTCTTCGCGCGCCACTTCGAGACCGGGGCCCCGGTCCCCGAGGCGCTGTTTCGCAAGATGACGGCGGCGCGCAACTTCATGTCGGCGTGCGCCATCATGCGCCAGGTGGCGTTCGCCAAGATGGACCTCCTCATGCACATGCGCGCCGGGGAATTCGCCGGGGTCTCGGACATCGAGGGGGCGGTGCGCCCGATGGTCGCCGACTGCCTCCTTCCGACCGAGCCGCCGGCGCCGACGATCGTCAGGCGCTTCACGCACATCTTCTCGGACCCGGTCGGCTACGCGGCGGGCTACTATTCCTACAAGTGGGCGGAGGTGCTCGACGCCGACGCCTTCACGCGCTTCCGCAAGGAGGGGATTTTCAACGAGAAGGTGGGGGGGGAGTTCGTCGAGCGCATCCTCTCCCGGGGCAACTCGGCCGACCCGGCCGAGCTCTTCCGCGCCTTCATGGGGCGCGAGCCCGACCTAGGGGCGCTGCTGGAGCGCAGCGGGCTGGCGACTTGATTTTCAGGCCAGTTGGGCGAGCTTTGGGGACACCCATGAACCTGTTAGCACCCGTTGCCTATTTCTACTTCCCGTCGGGCATCTTCGGGATCCTCTTCATCCTCGTCATCGTCTTCTCGCTCTACGCGCAGATCCGCGTCTCGAGCGCGTACTCGAAGAATTCCAAGATACCGTCGCGCGGAGGGATCACGGGCCGCGAGGCTGCCGCCGCCGTGATGTCCCGGGCGGGGATCACCGACGTCGACATCGTGGAGACCGAGGGGCGCCTGACCGACCACTACGACCCGCTCAACAAGAAGCTCGCCCTCTCCTCCGAGAACTACAGCGGCACCAGCCTGGCGGCGATCGGCGTCGCGGCCCACGAGGCGGGCCACGCTCTCCAGCACAGGGAGGGCTACCAGATGCTCGAGTTCCGCATGATGCTGGCGCCGACGACGCGGATCGCCGCGGGCATAGCCCCGTTTGTCTACATCGCGAGCATCTACCTCTCGCGATCCCTGGGCGGCATGGTCCTCAACGTAGCGATCCTCGCCTTCGCGGTCATCACGCTCTTCCAGCTCGTCACCCTTCCCGTCGAGTACGACGCGAGCCGGCGCGCGAAGGTCCAGCTGGTGTCGCTCGGGATCCTCGACCAGGACGAGATGCCGGGCGTCAACGAGACGCTCAACGCGGCCGCGCTCACCTACCTCGCGGCCTTCATGGGGGCGCTCCTCAACCTGCTCTCGCTCCTTTCGCGCAGGAACTAGGCGCCGCTGCCCAGCGCCGCGGCCAGGGTCTCCCGGGTGAAGGGCTTGTGCAGGAAGCCCGTGAGCTCCATGCCCGCGGAGTTGGCCAGGGCCTCCTCCCGGCTGTAGCCGCTCATGAGGATCACGGGCAAATCGGGCCTGCGGACCCGAAGCCTCCGGTAGACCGTGGAGGAGTCCATCCCGGGGAGCTTGAAGTCGAGGAGGACGAGCGCGTACTGCGCCGGCTCGGACTCGAAGAGGGTGAGGGCCTGCGCGCCGTCGGCCGCGACGTCCGAGTCGTAGCCAAGCCTCGTCAGCGTGCGCGAGAGAACAAGCCCCACGGCATCATCGTCGTCGACCACGAGCACCCGCGCCGAAGCGGGCAGCTTGAGCGGGTCGGGCTGCGGAGCGCCGGCCCCCTGCAGGTCCGCGGCGGGGCGGGAGAGGTCGCTCATGGGGAGGGTCATTCGGGACGATGTCCTTGGGAGTCGGCTTCGGGTTCTGGGCGCAGCGTGCGCGAGGGCTTTTGGGGCCGCCAGTGGTGGGATTACGTATCCCCGGCCGGTCCCTAGGCGATTGACCTTGAACGGGCATTTCGCAGCCTGAATCCGCCTTTCGGAGGAGTGGCTGAGTGGTTTAAGGCACCTGACTTGAAATCAGACGTGGGCGCAAGCTCACCGGGGGTTCGAATCCCTCCTCCTCCGCCACTTTCGGCTAGGGCGTCGCGGCGCCCGCAGGTTCGGGGCCCCTCTGGGCGGACTTGCGGTGCTGGTAGCGGTGCCACACGACCCAGGCGACGTACACAAGGATGACCGCGTTCAGCACGAGGATCGCGAGCCGGAGCCAGGACGGCTTCTTGATGAGCCCGAGGCATTCCTCCGGGACGAAGAGGCCGGTGGAGATGACGACCATGTATTCCGCCCAGGCGGCGCCGAACCAGAGGCCGAGGCCCTCCACGAGCTGCACCGAGGCGTAGAGCGCCGAGAGCATCCCGAGGCGCCTGAGCGTCGACGCATCGACAAGCCCGATCTTCTCGAGCGCGAGTTCGACGTACTTGTTCTCCGGGGAAATCCTGACCTCCTGGACGAAGCGCTGCGCAAGCTCGGTGAGGTCCCTGTGGATCAGGTCGAAAACGCCGAGCGAGAGGCACGCGAGCGCGGTCCCCTTTGCGATCTTCGCCCCGGCGATGAGTTTGAGCCCCAGCGGGGCCTTCTTGTCCATGGACCGTGGAGGCTGTCCGGAAGATCGGGCGGGCTCGATCACAAACGCCTCACGCCCCGCCCGTCGCCAGGAGCTCGTCTGCGATCTGGGCCCACTCAGCCTCGACGCCGCACGTGGGAACCGGGCGCCCGGCGCGCCGGTACCAATAGGTGGCGTTGCCGAGGTCGCCCTCCCTGCGGTGGAGGTACGCGTGCACCCATGCCCCGGCGCCGGCCTCGTCGCACTGCGCCAGCTCATGGGCGGCGGCCCAATCTCCCCGTGCGTCATGCCAGAGAGCGAGGAGCGCCCCGGACATGCCTTCGGGCGGCTTGCCCGCCGTTGTGTGCCTGAATTCGTCGACAGTCATCCGTGGCGGGAGGCTACACCTCAGGCGGCGCGTTGGCAACCTGGGCGCGGGATCCTCCTGAGCGGCCGCAGGGCGTTCCCCGGCCGCGCTCGCCATTGTCCATTCTTCTCGTCCGCGCCATCTTATGCGAGGGGAAGGGGCCTGTCCGATTTGGGACAGCGCCCCTCGGGGCGGTGGGCTTGACAACATTTGCCCCCGCCCGGTAAGCTACGGGTTCTTTATCACACTCACTTTTAGTTTAAAGTGGGCCCTGCGGCCCGCTTTTTTTTTCCACAATTCCCACCTATGAGCAGCGAAATTCTTTCCGTCCTTGAGTACATGGAGAAAGAGAAGGGCATTCCGCGCGCGGACATGATCGCGACGATTGCGAACGCCCTCAAAACCGCTGCCCAGAAAGGGGTTAACTCCGGCCAGGAGCTCAAGATCGACATCAATCCGAAGAACGGGCAGCTCCACGCGTGGGCGCTGATGAAGGTCGTCGACTCCGTCAGCAACCCGAAGACCGAGGTCCATGTCGAGAAGGCCCAGGCCGTGAAGCCGGGGGCCGTCATCGGCGAGTTCGTGGAGAAGGAGATCGACCCCTCGACGCTAGGGCGCATCGCGGCCCAGACGGCCCGCCAGGCCGTCATGCAGCGGCTGCGCCAGTTCGAGAAGGACCGAATCTACGACGACTTCAAGGACCAGGTCGGCAACATCGTGACCGGGACGGTCCGCCGCCGGGAGCGCAACGACATCTACATCGACATCGGCAAGGCCGAGGCGGTCATGCCCGCCAAGGAGCAGGTTCCGATGGAGGAGTACCAGCCGGGGGACCGCATCCGCTGCCTGCTTCTCGAGATCGAGAACACCCCCAGGGGCCCGGAGATCATCCTGACCCGCGCCAGCCCGAAGTTCGTGCGCCGCCTCTTTGAGCTCGAGGTGACCGAGATCGCCGACGGCACCGTCAAGATCGAGGCCTTTGCGCGGGAGCCGAGCTACCGCACCAAGATCGCCGTCTCCTCGAAGGATTCCAAGGTCGACCCCGTGGGCGCCTGCGTCGGCGCCAGGGGCGCCCGCGTGAAGACGATCGTCCGCGAGCTGGGCGGCGAGAAGATCGACATCATCAAGTACTTTGCGGACCCGCGCGAGATGGTCATCGAGGCCCTGAAGCCGGCCGTGCCGCGCGAGATCATCATCGACGAGCGCAACCGGCGCATCCTGCTGAAGGTGGCGACGGACGACCTCGCGATCGCGATCGGGCGCAAGGGGCAGAACGCCCGGCTGACGTCGCGGCTCATCGGCTGGCGCATCGACATCGAGGAGTTCAAGGCCGAGGGCGACGACCCGCGCGGCAACGCCGTGAACGCTCTGGTCAAGTCGCTCGGCATCGACGCCGCCATCGCGGGGCGCCTGGTCGACATGGGCATCAATTCACCCGCCGCGTTCGAGGGGGTCGTCGCCGACGACCTCGTGGGCGCGGGATTCACGGCCGAGGAGGCGCAGGACGTCATCCAGCGCGTCACGTCCTGACGCGCCCCAACCCCGACGAATGAGCATCCGGATCCACGAACTGGCCAAGAAGCACAACATGGAGGGCAGGGACATGCTGGCCCTGCTGAAGGAGCGGGGCTATGTCGCGGCTGACACGAAGTCGGTGTCCAGCACGGTCAGCAAGATCTACATAGAGGAGATCGACAAGGAGTTCGCGGCGAAGGCCGCGCCCGCGATCCCGGCCGCCCCGGCCGCGGCCCCGGCGCCCGTGGCCGACCCGTCGAAGGCGCGAAGCCCCGCCGGAATCTTCGTGAAGACGGCCCTGGACGTTGCCCGCGAGCGCGAGTCGGTGGCGAAGGCCGCGGCGCCCGCCCGGCCGGCAGCCCCCGTGATCAAGGCGCCTTCCCCGCCGCCCCCGCGGCCGGTGACGGCCCCGCGCTCGGCCCCCCTGGCGCAGGCCGCGGCGCCTGCGCCCAAGGCTCCCCCCGCGCCCGCGCCGCGGGCGGTCGCGGCCCCGCCCGCTCCCGCCCCCGAGGCGCCGAAGCCCTCGGCAGGCCCCCCGCCGCTCCCGGTGCGCGCCCCGACCTTCCCCAGGCCGCTCCCGCTCCTGTCCCCCTCGGCGTCGTCCGCGCCCGTGGTGACGGAGGAGGGCGGCAAGAAGATCATCCACCTGAAGCCGCCGGTGATCGTGCGCGACTTCGCCACGGCCCTCAGCCTGAAGCCCTTCAAGCTCATCTCCGAGCTGAACCAGATCGGAGGCTTCGCCTCGATGAACTCGACGATCGACGAGGCCGTCGCGCAGAAGGTCGCGGAGAAGTACGGCTTCGTCCTGGACATCAAGCACCGCGGCGACGTCACGGTGCAGCAGCAGGCCAAGGAGAAGGACAAGGCGAAGCCTGTGGCCGACGAGTCCAAGGACATGGTGCCGCGGCCCCCGGTCGTCGTGATCCTGGGCCACGTCGACCACGGCAAGACCACGCTCCTCGACGCCATCCGCAAGGCGAACGTCGCCGCCGGCGAGGCCGGCGGCATCACCCAGCACATCGGCGCCTACCAGATCGAGCACAACGGCAGGAAGATCACGTTCCTGGACACGCCGGGCCACGCCGCGTTCAACAAGATGCGCGCGCGCGGCGCCTCGGTGACCGACATCGCGGTGCTGGTCGTCGCGGCCGACGACGGGTTCATGCCCCAGACGGACGAGGCGCTCGAGCACGCGCGCAACGCCAAGGTCGTCCAGATCGTCGCCGTCAACAAGATGGACGTGAAGGGCGCCAACCTGGACCAGGTGAAGGCCCAGATGCAGCAGCGCGGTATCGTCCCCGAGGACTGGGGCGGCGAGACGATCACGGTCCCGGTGTCCGCGGTCAAGGGGACCGGGATAAACGACCTCCTCGAGATGATCCTGCTCCAGGCCGACGTGCTGGAGCTCAAGGCGAACCCCAAGGCCGAGGCCGCGGGCGTCGTCATCGAGTCCCAGGTCGACGTGGGGCGCGGGCCCCTCTCGACGGTGATCATCCAGAAGGGCACCCTGCGCACGGGCGACGCCATCGTCTGCGGGTCCCAGTGGGCCAAGGTCCGCGCCATGTTCGACGACCAGGGCCGCCCGATAAAGGAGGCGACGCCGTCCATGCCCGTGCGCGTGATTGGCTGGTCCGGCACCCCCGACAGCGGCGCCTCGTTCCGGGCCGCCAAGAACGCAAGGGACGCCGAGAACCTCGCCGAGGAGGAGGCCCACCGCCTGAAGAAGGCCGTGACGACGGTCGACTCGGCCCAGAAGGACATGTCCGTTGAGCACCTCTTTGCCAACATCGTGGCGACCCAGCAGAAGGTGCTGAAGGTCATCATCAAGGCGGACGTCTTCGGCTCGGGCGAGGCGGTCAGGCAGCTCCTCGAGGGGATCAAGAGCCCGAAGGTGTCGCTCGAGATCGTCTCGACCGACGTGGGCCTCGTGACCAAGAACGACGTGATCATGGCCGCCGCGGCGGGAGCGACGATCCTCGGGTTCAGCACAAAGCTGGAGAACGGCGTCACGCCGCTCGCGAAGCACAACAGCGTGCGCATCGAGACCTTCGACATCATCTACGAGCTGGCCGACAAGGTGCGCGAGATGATGGCCGACCTGCTCGACCCGGACATCAAGGAGATCAAGCTCGGCGCCGCCGAGGTGCGCGCGACCTTCCCGCTCGCCAAGGGATTCGTGGCGGGGTGCCTGGTCACCGAGGGCAAGATCAACCGCAACGCCGCCGCCCGCCTGCGCCGCGGCCGCGAGATCGTGCACGAGGGCAAGGTCGGGACGCTGAAGCGCTTCAAGGACGACGCCAACGAGGTGCGCGCCGGCCTGGAATGCGGCGTCAAGCTGGACGACTTCAACGGCTACCAGGTGGGCGACGTCATCGAGTGCTACGACACCCAGAAGGTCAGGGCCTCACTCTGACGGGCCCACGTCCGTGTCCAACCGCATCGTCAGAATCAACGAGCTCGTCCAGCGCGAGATAAGCGACATCCTGCGCCAGCGCCACGCGGCCGAGGCCGTCTCCATCACCATCTCCGAGGTGAGGATCGCCCCGGACCTGAGGGACGGGCGCGTCTTCGTGGCCATCCTGGGCGACGCCGCGGCGGTCGCCGACAGGTTCCGCTGGCTCCAGGGCAAGTCCCAGGAGATCCGGGCCGAGCTGGCGAAGCGCATCGTCCTGAAGTTCCTGCCCCACCTCACGTACGTGCTGGACAAGTCCAGCGACCGGGTGGCCCGGCTGCTCCACGCCCTGGACAAGATCGAGGCGCCCCTGGAGGGCGAGCCCGCGGACGGCCCAAGCGATGGCAAAATACTATCCTGACTTCGCGGAGAGGTTCTCGGCGCTGCTCGCGTCCGTCGCCGGCCGGCCGGTCGCGGTCGTGGGCCATGCGAGGCCCGACGGGGACTGCATCGGCTCCCAGGTGGCGCTCGCGCGCGTGCTCACCGCCCGCGGCTCGCCCGCGGTCTGCGTCAACCCCGACCCGGTCCCCCGCCGGCTGGCCTTCGCGGCCCGCGGCATGACGTTCCTGCGCACCGACGAGGCCCTCCTTCTCCCCGCTGAGACGGCCGCGGTCTTCGTCGACTGCGCCGACCACGCGAGGGCAGGGGAGCGTCTGAAGGCCAGGTTCCCCAGGCCGGCGGGCTGCATCGACCACCACCTCTCGAACGCGGGGTACGCGGCCGTCAACATCGTCGACAGCCGCTCCGCCGCGGCCTGCGAGATCCTCGCGGGCCTCTTCATCGACGCGGGCATGCCCGTCGACCCGGGCACGGCGATGGCGCTCTTCACGGGGATCGTCACCGACACGGGGCAGTTCCGCTACAACTCGACCTCCCAGCGCAGCTTCGTCCTCGCGGGCGAGCTTGTCGCGCGCGGCGCCTCGCCCGCGGAGGCGGGCTACGAACTCTTCGAGCGGGAGTCGGCGGGGAAGCTGCGGCTCCTGCAGACCTTTCTCGCGTCGCTGAGCATGGAATGCGGCGGGCGGGTCTGCATCGGGACCCTAGCGCCCGGGGCCTTCGAGGCCACCGGGACGACGGCTGAGGACACGGAGGGCCTGGTGGACTTTGCGCGGTGCGTCGACGGCGTGGACGTCGGGGTCCTCATCGAGGAAAGGTCCGACGGCGGCGTCAAGGCGAGCCTGCGCGCCAAGGACCCGCTCTGCCGCCTCGACCTCGTCGCGGGGCGGTTTGGCGGCGGGGGTCACGCCTGCGCCGCGGGGCTCAACCAGAAGACGGGCGCCGCGGGATTCCGCGCGCAGCTGCTCGGTGCTCTCGCGGAGCGCCTCAAGGACGTGGACGCCGAGCGCGCCAGGGCCAAGTCCTGAACGCCATGATGGGTCTCCAGAAGGAACTCGAGGGCGTGCTCCTCGTCGACAAGCCGAGCGAGCACACGTCGCACGACGTGATCGCCCGCCTGCGCGGCAAGCTTCGCATGCGAAAGATCGGCCACGCCGGCACGCTCGACCCGATGGCGACGGGGCTCCTCATCGTGCTGGTCGGCAAGGCGACCCGCGTCTCCCAGTTCATCATCAGCCTGGACAAGGAGTACGAGGGCACCATCGAGCTCGGGAAGACCACGGACTCCCAGGACGCCGACGGCGAGACGATGGAGACGAGGCCCGTGCCGGACTTTGGCGAGGCCGACATCAGGACCGCGATGCAGGGCTTCCTCGGGGACCAGTACCAGAAGCCGCCGATGTTCTCGGCGATCAAGATCGACGGCGTCCCCCTGTACAAGAGCGCGCGCAAGGGCGTGGACGTGGAGCGCGAGCCGCGGTTCATCCGGGTGATGTCGTGGGAGCTCACCCGCTTTGCCCTGCCGCGCCTTGATTTCCGGCTGCGCTGCACCAAGGGTACCTACGTGCGCACGCTCGCCCACGACCTTGGCACGAAGCTCGGCTGCGGCGCCCACCTCTGCGCCCTGCGCAGGACAGCGACCGACCGCTTCAACGTCGCGCAGGCGCTCACGATGGACGAGATCGAGGCCCTCTCCTTGCCCGAGATCGAGAAGAGGCTTATCCCCGTCGGCCAGGCGGTCCCCATGGTTGCCCTGTGAGCCTTCCCGCGCAGTTCAACGGCCTCGACCGGGTGGCGCTCCCGAGCCGCCCGCTCCATGTCGCCATCGGCATGTTCGACGGCGTCCACCTGGGGCACCGAGCGGTGATCGAGAGCGCGGTCCAGTCGGCCCGGCACGGCGGCGGGGTCTCGGTCGTCCTCACCTTCGACCCGCACCCGAGCGTCATCTTCAGGCCCGATAACCCGACCCGGATGATCCTCGACCTTCCCACCAAGAGGGCGAAGGTCGGCTCGCTCGGAATCGACGCGATGGTCGTCCAGCCCTTCACGCGGGACTTCGCCGCCATATCGGCGGAGGAGTTCGTCCCGTTCATCAAGAGGCACCTGCCGAGGCTGGCGGGAATCTACGTCGGCGAGAACTTCCGGTTCGGCAGCGGCCGGAAGGGGGATGTCGCCCTGCTCGTCGCCGAGGGGCGCAAGCACGGGATCATGGTGTTCAGCGCGCCGCGCGTGAACCTCGACGGCGTGCCCATCAGCAGCACCCGGATCCGCGAGAGGATCCTCCAGGGAGACATGAAGGGCGCCGCGGCGCTCCTGGGCTACGTCTACACCGCCGAGGGGACCGTCGTCCACGGCAAGCACCTGGGCCGGACGATCGGGTTTCCGACGCTCAACCTGGGCTGGTCGCCCGACCTGAGGCCGCTGTACGGGGTCTACGCGGTCCGCGTGAGCGGGGCCAAGTCCTACGGATGGCTGCCCGCCGTCGCGAACTACGGGCTGCGCCCGACCGTGGAGCAGGCGTCGGAGCCCCGGCTCGAGATCCACCTGCTTGTGGAGTGCCCCTACGGGGCCGGGGACCACGTGGCGGTGGAGTGGGTTCGCTTCCTGAGGCCCGAGAGGAAGTTCGCCGGACTGGACGAGCTGCGCGCCCAGATCGCCCGGGACGTCTCCGAGGCCCGCATCGAATTTTCCTTGCCGTAAACGGCGTCAATCCTGCTTAATTTCCGACCCGTTGGTGCGGACCCTTAGCTCAGTTGGTTAGAGCGTTTCCTTGACATGGAAAAGGTCACTGGTTCGAGTCCAGTAGGGTCCACCAACTGATTGTCATGAAGTGGGTTGCGCTGTGGCACCCCGAGCAATGGCGACCCTCTTTTCTGAGGCTCGGAGCCGCGGCGCTCTAGCGGCTGCCGTAGGATCCCACCCTGGGCTCGCCGGGGCCCGCGCCTGGCGCGGGACGCACCGGGCGGCCGGAAACGGCAATGTACATGATGGCGAGCCACACGAAGGTGAGGGGCAGGATGAACCGCTTCACGAGGCGGTGGTTCCTTTCCATGAGGGCCGCGTCCGGTTTCACCCAGGAGTCGTCGACCAGCCAGCGGATCCCGTATGAGTCGGGCTCCCCGTCGAAGGGCGAGATCCACCGGCCATCCGAAATGAATCCCTCCGCCGCCAGCTCGCGGATGAAGGACATCTTGCGCCGCTTGGAAAACGTGTCGGCGGTCGCGCGGATCGTCACGCAGCCCTCGAACTCCTCCACGCGCACCAGCGTGTAGTCGAGGTGGATGAAGCAGAAATCAAACGAGCGGGGTTTGTCAGGGGCGGATTGCACGGGCCTGAATTCAGCCGGCGGGCTGCTGCATGCCATTGTGCCCCATCCTCCGCCGCGGCCCTAGTAAATTATGCGGGCAAAAACGTTAAGAAATCCTTAAGCCCGGCCAGCGGCCCCGGGGACGGGCGGGTGCGATGAATGAGGTGTTCAACCCATTGTACTTTCCGTTGATTCTAGCCTCGACCTCGGCATTCAGAATCCGGTAGATTCCACACACTTGCAACAGGGGCGCCCAGCGCTCCCGCCCTCCGGCGTCGGCAGTTCCCCCTTTACCCATGGCCACCCCCACCACGCACAGCGAAAGCGCACATGAGCATCCGCCGTTCTCCCTCCCGCTCTTCATCGCGACGATCCTCGGTTCCCTTGTCGTCCTGCTTGCCGCGCTGAGGTACGCGTTTCCCCGGGTCTGGGAGGCGCAGTTCACGGCCTCCCTCGGGAAGGGGATCCTCGCGTTCCTCGCGGTGAGCCTCCTCAACTGCTTCGTCGAGTACATTTTCCACCGCTACGTCCTGCACAAGCCGGCGATCCCCTTCCTCAGGAAGTTCTACAGGCAGCACACGCTCCATCACGCCCTCACCCGAATCGCCCGCAAGACGACTCGAGACGGCAAGGGGCTGATGTTCATCGAGAACAAGTACCCCATCCTGGACCACGACCAGCATGAGGCCTCCTTCTTCCCCTGGTACACGCTCGTCACGTTCGCGGCGATCCTCGCGCCGCTCTTCTTTTTCCTGCAGTGGGCGCTGCCGTCGTTCCCCTGGTTCTTCTCGGGCCTCGGCGCTCTGGCCTCGTCGCTGGCAATCTACGAGCTGGTCCACGCGATCG
>Ga0265318_10001431_pt1 | contig 14109 bp, 10 predicted proteins | sample 4821metaG_FD_192431 | JGI IMG/M metagenome (GOLD analysis project Ga0265318, IMG submission 192431) | Rhizosphere microbial communities from Carex aquatilis grown in University of Washington, Seatle, WA, United States - 4-8-21 metaG | ecosystem: Host-associated > Plants > Roots > Rhizosphere >... | reverse complement strand
CGGTAGCGCGAAGACCTGGTAGCAAGCCGACGCAGTCTCCGTTGTCCACAGGTAAGTGGCATCCCCCTTGTGAGGGATTTCCACAGCCGGTGGACAGGAGTGAAACCGCTTAACCATCACACACCGGGTGTGTTAGCACTCGGTGCGTGATGGTGCTTACGCACAAACTTTCTACAGGAGGCTGGGGAAACGCGCTAGCCGATGATGCCGCGGCGGAAGCCGACGGCCACGGCATGCGCGCGGGAGCGCGACTGCAGCTTGGCGAGCAGGTGACGCACGTGCGACTTGACCGTTTCCTCTGAGAGGAACAGACGCTGGCCGATCTCCCGGTTCACGAGGCCGTCGGAGATGAGCTGGAGCACCTCGACCTCCCGCATCGTCGGCTCCTGCTCGAGCTCCCGGAGCGGGCCCTGGAACGGGATAACCTCGCCGCTTCCGTTGCCGGAACGGCGGCGCGCCGCGACCTCCTCGAAGCGTCGCGAGTGGTCCTGGTACCGGTCGAGGATCTCTTTACGCTCTGCAGCGTCCACGGCCCGAGTATCGGCGCCACGGAATCACCCCTTTAGGGGCGCCTTACCTCAACCCAGGGATCGGCGCGGCTCCAGGCCTCGTTATCGGGCGGCCTCGGTGGCCGCCAGAGTGGCCTTGTCGACGTTCAGAGGGTGGTGGCAGGCCGCGAAATGGGCTCCCCCGTAGTCGACGAGCGGCGGCTCGATCTCGGCGCAGACCTGGGTCGCGTAGCGGCAGCGCGGGTGGAACCGGCAGCCGCTCGGCGGGTTGATCGGGCTCGGCACGTCCCCCTCGAGCACGATCCGCTCCCGCGACGCCGCGAGGTCGGGATCCGGCACCGGCACCGCCGAGAGCAGCGCCTCCGTGTACGGCATGATCGGACGCTGGTACAGCTCCTCGGCCGGCGAGACCTCGACGAGCTTGCCGAGATACATGACCGCGATCCGGTCGCTCACATGGCGGACGACGCCGAGGTCGTGCGCGATGAAGATGTACGTCAGCTTGAACTCGGTCTGGAGATCCTCGAGCAGGTTGAGCATCTGCGACTGGATCGACACGTCGAGCGACGACACCGGCTCGTCCGCCACCACCAGCTTCGGGCGCAGCGCGAGCGCCCGGGCGATCCCGATCCGCTGCCGCTGGCCGCCCGAGAACTCGTGCGGGAAACGGTTGTAGTGCTCCGGCGAGAGCCCGACCGCCTCCAGCAGCTCCTCGACCCGCGCCTTCCGCTCCCGCTTGTCCCCGAGATGATGGATCTTCATCGGGTCGCTGATGATCGTGCCGACCCGCTTGCGCGGATTCAGGCTCGCATACGGATCCTGGAAGACCATCTGCATCTCACGGCGCAGCGGCCGCAGCCGGCGCGGCCCGAGCGCCTCGATCGCCTGACCGCGAAAGAAGATCTCCCCCGCCGTCGGCTCGAACAAACGTACGATCGTGCGCCCGAGCGTCGACTTTCCGCAACCAGACTCGCCGACGAGCCCCAGCGTCTCCCCCTCCTGCACCGCGAAGCTGACGTCGTCCACTGCGTGCACACGCGCCACCTCGCGCTGGAGGATGCCCTTCCGGATCGGGAAGTACTTCTTGACGTGGCGGATCTCGACCAGCGGCTGCCCCCGGCCGCCGTCGGTGCTCACGCTGCCTCCGTGTGGCCGCCGCTGATCGTCAGGTCGCGTTGCGCCCGCTTGTAGTCGACGTCGAGCCAGCAGCGGTCCAGATGGTCGGCCGCCTCGACGTGGTTCTCGAGGCGCGGCTCCTCCGTGCACTTCCCGAACGCGTGCGGGCAGCGTGCACGAAACTTGCAGCCCGCCGGCGCGTTGATGAGCGACGGCGGCGAGCCCTTGATCGAGTGCAACCGCTCCGGGCGCGGCCCGTCCAGCCGCGGGATCGAGCCGAGCAGCCCCCACGTGTACGGATGCTGCGGGTTGTAGAAGAGCTCCCGCTTCGCCGCCTGCTCCACCACCCGCCCGGCGTACATGACGAGGATCTCGTCCGCGATGTCGGCCACCACCCCGAGGTCATGCGTGATCAGGATCACCGCGGAGTTGAAATCGTCTTTCAATCTCGAGATCAGCTCGATGATCTGCGCCTGGATCGTCACGTCCAGCGCCGTCGTCGGCTCGTCCGCGATCAGGATATCGGGACTGCACGACAAGGCCATGGCGATCATCGCGCGCTGGCGCATGCCGCCCGAGAATTGGTGCGGATAATCGTCGACGCGGGTCTCCGGATTCGGAATGCCAACCTGGCGCAGCAGTTCCACCGCCCGTTTCCTCGCCGTCCGCCTGTCCACCGAGTCGTGCGTCCGGATCGCCTCGACGATCTGGTCGCCGATCCGATACACGGGATTCAGCGACGTCATCGGATCCTGGAAGATCATCCCGATCTCGGCTCCGCGGTAGTCCTGAAACTCGCGCTCCGAGATGTTGAGCAGATCCTTCCCCTTGTAGACGATCCGACCGCCGAAGATGGAGTTCACCCCGCGCGTCAGGCCCATCAGCGTCATCGCAGTCACGCTCTTGCCGGACCCGGACTCGCCGACGATCCCGAGCACGTCGCCGCGCGCGAGCTCGAAGGAGACACCGTCAACGGCGCGCACGACGCCGTCCTCCGTCGCGAAGTGCACACTGAGATCGTCCACCTCGAGCAGCCGCTCTCCCATTAAGTTGGCCTGATCCGCGGGTCGAGGTACGCGTAGAACAGGTCGACGAGAACGCTGAAGCCGACGATGAAGAACGCGCCGTACATCGTCACGCCCATGATCGGCGGCAGGTCGAAGTTGCCGATCGACTGAGCCGCGTACTCCCCGACGCCGTGCAGGTCGAACACGGTCTCGGTGAGGATCGCGCCGCCGCCGAGCACGCTCGCGAAGTCGAGCCCGAACAGCGTCACGATCGGGATCAGCGACGTGCGCAGAACATGCTTGAGCAGGATCCTCCTCGGCGTCAGCCCCTTCGCCTTAGCCGTGCGAACGAAGTCCTCGTTGACCGTGTCGAGGATGTTCCCGCGCAGAACGCGGCCGTAGAAGCCGATGAACAGGACAGCCAGGACGAGCCAGGGCAGGATCAGATGGGCGAACCAGGACGCCGGGTTCTGCGTCAGCGGGACGTACTCGCCGTCCGGGAAGAACGTCATCAGCCCGCCCTCGGCGAGGTAGTAGCGAGCCACGAGGCCGAGCCAGAACACCGGCATCGAGATGCCGATCAGCGCGAGCACCGTGATGATGCGATCGGACAGCCTGCCCGCGGTCAGCGCGGATATCACCCCCACGACGATCCCGAAGAAGAGCCAGATCAGGCCGGCGCCGATCGTGAGCGAGAACGTGGCGGGGATGCCGTCCACGATCTGAGAGAGCACGTTCTGCTGGCTCGTGTACGAGACGAGGGTGCCGTTGAACATCTTGTTCATCAGCCGCCAGTACTGGATGTAGAACGGCCGGTCGAACCCCCACTCGTGCTCGATGTTGATCACGTTCTGCGTCGTGGCGTTCTTCCCCGCGATCCGCTCCGCCGTCCCGTGCGGCCCCCCGCCCGGGACGACGATGAAGATCAGGAAGACGATGAACGTGACCGCCGCACAGACCAGAAGGGCGCCGATCGTGCGGCGTACGAGGAAGGCGAGCATCAGTGCTGAACCTTCACCTTGGCCCGTGGGTCGAGCGCGTCGCGGAGCCCGTCACCGAACACGTTCAACGACAGGACGGTGAGGACGATCGCGAGGCCGGGCGCGAGCGAAAGCCACGGCCGCGTGACGATGAAGTCTCTGCCGCTCGAGATCAGCGTGCCCCACGACGGGTTCGGCGGCTGCACCCCGGCGCCGAGGAACGAGAGCGCCGCCTCGAGGACGATGTTGTTCGCGATGATCAGGGTGAAGAACACGAGCACGGAGCTCGCGAGGTTCGGCAGCAGCTCGCTGAACATGACTCGCAGCGGGCTTGCGCCCTGCGCGATGGCGGCCTCCACGAACTCTTTCTCGCGCAGGGACAGCACCTGACCGCGCAGCGGGCGGCCGACATACGGGACGAGCACGTAGGAGATGACGAGCGTCGGTATCCAGAGGCTGCCCGACTGCACGGAGATGCCGAAGTGATGGAACCCGTTGATCGCGAGGGCCGAGCCGAGAGCGATGCCCAGGAGCACGACGGGGAAGGCGTAGAAGAGGTCGAAGAAGCGCGTGATCACGAAATCGATCCAGCCGCGGAAGTAGCCGGCGAGCAAGGCGAGCACGACGGCGAAGAACACGCAGATCGCCGACGAGCCGATGCCGACGAGCAGCGAGTTGCGGCCCCCGTAGAGCAGTCGCACCGCCTCGTCGCGGCCGTTCGAGCCGTCTGCGCCGAGCACGAACTTTCCGCCGCCGCCGAACCAGGTCGGGCCGATCGGGAGCGAAGCGACGAGCTTCCCCTTGATCACCCCGCCCACGGAAACCACCGACTGGGGATGGCCGTTCACCTTGACCACCTCGAGGATGTGGTTCGAGTTCGGACCCGAGTGAGCGACGTGGTGCGCGTAGACCGGCGCAAGCGCACACGCGAGCACCACCGCCACGAAGATGAACAGGGAGAAGAAGGCGACGTAGTTCCGGCGGAGCCGGCGCCACGCCAGGTACCAGGGGCTCCGGCCGCGGATCTCGCTCGCAGCCGTCTCGCCTGCCAGCTCAGCCGACGGGTCGAGCGTGAATTCCGTCTCGCCCGTCCGCTGTGCCACCTAGGACCTCACTCCCCGAGCGGCGGCTGGGGGCGCCGCATTCGGCGCCCCCAGCCGGATCGCGTCAGCTCTGGCTACTTGTGGCAGATCGTCGAGAAGTCGAACTGGTAGTTGACGTGGAACACGTAGCAGCTGAGGTCGATGTCCGAGTTGAACGTGTCGATCCCCTGCTGGTTGATGAACGGCGCCCATGGGGCCTGTTCCATGATCTGCTTGCCGAGCGCGGCCCACTGCTTGTTCACCGCACCCGTCAACGTCGGCTGCTTCTTCAGCTCGGCGATCTTGGCGTTCACGGACGCATCGTCGAAGTCCGCGTAGTTGTTGTTGTGCGTCGCCGTGATCCGGGTGCCGTTGAGCAGCACGTCGTACCAGTCGAGCGGATGCGGATAGTCCTGGAACCAGTCGGCGAAGCCGATCTGCGCCTTCGTCGCCTGGCTACCAATCGTGGTCCAGTAGACGGCGGCGTTGATGATCTTCAGCTTCGCCTTGAGGCCGATCTTGTTGAGGACATCCTGGAGATAGGCGGTCGCCTCGGGCGAGCGGCGGCTCTCGTTGTTGCTGCCCCAGATCGTGACAGCCGCACCCTTCGCTCCGGCCTGCACGATCAGCTGCTTCGCCTTCGCAACGTTGTACGGATACAGGTTGTCCTTCTCGTACTGCGGATACGTCGGCGGGAGGACGTTCTCCGTCGGCGTCGCAAGGCCGCCGTAGACGCGTACCAGCGCCTGGCGGTCGATTGCGTAGTTGACCGCCTGCCGCACCTTCAAGTTGTTGAACGGCGCGACGCGCGTGTTCATGAAGAAGTAGAACGTGTTCGCCGGCGTGTACACCTTGATCTGGTTGGCGTACTTCGACTCGAGCTGGCTGAGCCGATCGTTCGGCGGCTGGTAGAAGTCGTAGTCGTCCTGGCCGTTCAGCGTCCGCGTCAGCGCGACGCTCGCGTCACCGAAGATCTGAATCGTCATCTTGTCGGGATTCCCGGCCGGCACGTTGCCGCCGAAAGCCGACGCGTCGAAGTTCGGGTTCCGGATGACGATCACCTGATGGTTCGGGCTGTAGCTCTGGATCTCGTACGGCCCACTCGACGGGATCGGCGTCGTCGACTGATCCTTGAACGGCGTTCCCGGCGGAACAAGCGCGGTGAACGTCGTCGCGAGGATGTTCTCGAAGTCACCCTCGGGCGCCGACAGCTGGATCGTGATCTTCCCGGTCGCGTCGTCTGTCGTGATGCCGCTGATGTGACCCTTCTTCGTCGACCCGTAGGCGTTCGCGCCCACGATGTTCCCGAAGAAGCCGACGCCCGGCGAGTCGATCTGGAAGTCGCGTTCGATCGAGTAGGCGAAGTCGCTCGCCTTGATCGCCGTGCCGTTCGAGTACTTGAGGCCCTTGCGCAGCGTCAGCGTGTACGTCTTCCCGTCCGACGAGACCGTGGGCAGGTTTTCGGCCAGATAGGGGACGATCGTCGCGCCGTCCGGGCCGTTGACGTGCTTGTACCCGAGCAGCGGAAGGTAGACGTTCCACATGATCGCCCAGCCCTGCACGGTGTACGAGAGGCTCGGATCGAGGAAGTCGATCCCCGTGTCGTAGGCGATCCGGAAGTTCGCGAACGTCTTCCCGGTACTGGTCGTGCTGGAGCCGGGCGAGGTGCTCGGGCTCTTCTTCCCGCCGCTACCGCAGGCTGCGGCGATGAGCGCCAGCCCGACGACGAGTGCGGTGGCCGTCAACAGCCACTTCCACCGGTTCTTGCGGTTCAATTCAGTTACCTCCCCGGTCCTGTTTCGCTGCCGCGCGAAGACGACCGCTTCGCAGCATATGGTGGGCATTCTTACTGACGTCCAGGGGTAAAGGCTAGTTAGAACCGAGTCGCGGTGCCGCAGTCCCGCCGGCTACCGGACGCAGATCGTCGCGTAGTCGAACCCGTAGACGAGCTGGTTCACGTAGCAGGCGAGGTCGACCCGCCGGCTGAAGAAGTCGGTGAACTGACGGTTCAGGAACGGCGCCCACGGCGCCTGCCGCATCACGGCCGCGTCGAGCCGGGCCCAGGCCCTGTTCACGGCCGGGGACGGGAGCCGGCCTCTGAGCGCGTCGATCTCCGCGTTCACGGACGGATCGTCGAAGTCCGCGTAGTCGCTGTTGAACGTCTTCGTGATCTGCTCGCCGTTGAGGAGCACGTCGAACCAGTCGAGCGGGTGCGGATAGTCCTGGAACCAGTCGGCGAACCCGATCTGCGCCTTCGTCGCCTGGTTGCTGATCGTCGCCCAGTAGGCAGACGACGGAACCGTTCTCTCCTTCGCCTCGAAGCCGAGCGAGTTCAGCACCCCCACGAGATAGGTCGACGCCTTCGAGTCGAGTCCGGACTGGTGGCTCCAGACGGTGACCGGAGTGCCCGCGAAGCCCGAGCGCGCCACGAGCCGCTTCGCCTTGGCCGGATCGTAGGGATAGAAGTCGTGCTCCTTGTACTGCGGGTACGTGGGCGGCAGAACGTTCTCGGTCGGAAGCGCGAGCCCGTCGTAGAGCTTGACCAGCGCGCTGCGGTCGATCGCGTAGTTCACCGCCTGGCGAACCTGGAGGCTCGTGAACGGCGCCACGCGGGTGTTCATGAAGAAGTAGTAGGTGTTCGGCGACAGGTAACGCCTGATCCGGTTGTCGTACTTCCGCTGCACGCTCGCAAGCCGGCCCGGAGGGATCGCGTGAAAGCCGTCCCAGTCGTCCTGGCCGTCGATCACGCGCTTCAGCGCGGCGCTGTCACTGCTCACGACGTCCCAGACGACGGAGTCTGGATTCCCGGCCGGGACGCTGCCTCCGAAAGCGGCAGGATCGAAGTAGCGGTTCCGTGTCTCGACGATCTTGTTGTTCGGCTTGTAGCTCTTGATCACATAGGGCCCCGTGGCAGGCAGCGGATGGAGCGAGGTGTCGCTCGCCGGTGCGCGGGCCGGGACGAGGGCGCCGAACTCGCTCGCCAGGACGTTCTCGAAGTCCGCCTGCGGGGCGATGAGCCGGATCGTGATCTCCCCGGTGGCGTTGTCGGTGGTGATCCCGCTGATCTGCCCCTTCTTCGTCCGGCCGTAGTCGACGGCGCCGACGATGTTCGAGAAGAACGCGACCCCGGGCGAGTCCAGGCGAAAGTCGCGCTCGATGGTCGTCTTGAAGTCACGTGCGCGCACCCGAGTCCCGTCCGAGTACTTCAGGCCCCCCCGCAGCACGAGGGTGTACGTCGTGCCGTCCGGCGAGATGCTCGGCAGCTCCCGCGCGAGGTAGGGCACGATCGTCGCACCGCCCGGCCCGGAGACATGCCGGTACCCGAGCAGCGGGAGGTAGACGTTCCAGAGGACGCTCGATCCTTCCGGCGTGTACGAGAGCCCGGGGTCGAGGTAGTCGATGCCCGAGTCCGTGACCAGGCGCAGCACCGGGAACGCCAGGCTGTTCCCGGGCGCGGGCGTCGACGACGCCCGCTGATGCTTGCCGCCGCCGCAGGAGGCAACGAGGAGCACAACGCCCGCAGCGAGAGCGACAGTGGCTCGGAGCCCACGCCACCGTCTTGCTCGGATCACGTCATCCGCGTCCCGAAGTCGCGCACAAGCTGGCGCACGAACGTATGTTCGCCTAGGCTAACGCCCATGCAACTCAGGTTAGACGCCGCCGACCGGCTGGTGGAGCTCGTCGAGGAACGCCGCGGCCCGGTCGTGGCCGACGAGGCGGCGCAGAAGCTGTTCGCGCTGCGCCAGCCTCCCGTCGCCCTCGCGCGCTCGCTCCTGGCCGACGTGGTCGAGACCGACGCACGGCTCGCGTGGCGCGGCGACGCCGTCGCGCTCGCGGAGACGCCCGGCGCCGCTCTGCTGCTCGAGCACGCGACGTACGTCGTCGTCGACCTCGAGACGACCGGCCTGCGCCCCGGCTCGTCGCAGATCTGCGAGATCGGGGCGGTGCGCGTGCGCGGGCTCGAGCTCGGCGCGGTCTTCGAGACGCTCGTCGATCCGGGAACGCCGCTCACGCCCGGCGCGTCGGCGCTCACCGGGCTGACCGACCGGCAGCTGCGCGGCGCGCCGGCACCGGGGCCCGCCGTCCGCAGCTTCCTCTCCTTCGCCGGCGACGCGGTGCTCGTCGCGCACAACGCCCGCTTCGACCTCTCGTTTCTCGACCGCGAGACGGAGCTGCTGACCGGTTCCCGGATAGCGGCGCCCGTCGTCGACACGGTGCCGCTCGCGCGGCGCCTGCTCGCAGGACGCGTGCCGCGTGCGAGCCTCGCCCAGCTCTCGTACTTCCTCGGCACCTCGGTGCAGCCGTGCCACCGGGCCCTCCCGGACGCCCAGGCGACGGCCGAGGTGCTGCTCGCGCTGATCGGGCTCGCGCAGGAGCGTGGCGCGCGGACGGTCGCCGATCTGATCGAGCTCGCTGCGACGCGGACGCGCCGGGTCTGGGACAAGCGGCAGCTCGCGTTCGGCACGCCGGCCCGTCCCGGCGTCTACCTGTTCCGCGACCGTTACGAGCAGGTGCTGTACGTCGGGCGGGCGCGCGACCTGCGGGCCCGGTTGCGCTCGTACTTCCGCTCGGAGCGGCAGCGGCCGGCCGTTGAGGCGGCGCTGGGAGCGGTCGAGCGCATCGAGTGGCGCGTGGCCGGCTCCGAGCTGGAGGCCGCGCTCGAGGAGCTGCGCCTGATCCGCGAGCTGCGGCCGCCGGCGAATGCCCGGGTCGCCCGGCCCGACCGGCATGTGTGGCTGCGGCGCCGGGGCGACGGCGTCGTCGCGTCGTCGCAGCCGTCGCCGCTCGGGCCGCTCCGCTCGCGGCGGCGGGCCCAGCTTGCGGCGCGCGCGCTCACCGCGGCCGAGCTCGAGCGTCCGGCAACGGCGCTGCCGCGGCTGCGCCGGCGCCTCGCCGTGCTGGCGGACAGCCGCCGATACGAGGACGCCGCCCGGCTGCGCGACCGGATCGCCGCCCTCGAGCACGTCTGCCGCGAGCTCGACCGGCTCGCCAGGCTGAAGGCGCTACAGCGATGCTTGGTCGTGCCGGCGGCCGAGCCGGGCCACGCCCGCGCGTTCTTCGTCGCCGGCGGCCGGGTCGCCGCCGAGCGGACGCTGCCGCCCGGCGGCGGCGCGCATCTCGAGGTCCAGGCGGGCCTGGCCGCCGCGAGACGGGTCCCCGTGTCAGACACGGGCGTCGACCTGGACGAACTGCTGCTGATCGGCTCGTTCCTGCGGAAGCCGCCGCCGGAGCTGAAGGTCGTGCCGCTCGAGCAGGGGGCGATCCTCCGAGCAGCCGAGCGGGTCACTGCCCGGAACAGCCACGTCCCCGTGTCAGACACAGGGCCGGGTCCGCAGGAGCCGTCGCTGTTCTAGACAAGCGCTCGTGGCCCCCGTAAGGGCCGGAGGCTAACGCCGCAGGCGTTAGGCGAAGGCCGACCTCACGCGGACGGGGATGGCGCAGCCACCACCGGCCGCGCTCCCAGCACCCTCAGCCCCTGGTCACATAAGAGCGTGGCGGCTCCGCCGCCGCGCGCTCTGCGGAGCACAACCCAAACTGATCTCTGTCGTGGCCTTCAGGCCGCGACAGAGATCAAGTCGCGGAGCGCGCCGAGGCGGGCGAGTGCCTGCCCTTCGAGCTGGCGGACGCGCTCGCGGGTCAGGTCGAGCTCGTGGCCGATCGCCTCGAGCGTCCACGGCTCGCCCTCGAAGCCGAAACGCAGCTCGAGGATCCGCCGCTCCCGTTCCGGGAGGGCATCGAGCGCGCGCCGGACGCCCTGGCGCCGCAGCGACTCCTCCGCCTCGTCGAACGGGTCGGCCGCCTCGCGGTCGGCGAAGAGATCGCCCAGCTCGCCCTCGTCGTCTGCGCCGACCGTCTGGTTCAGCGAGACTGACGCGTGCGCGGCTCCGAGCGCCTCGTCGACGTGCTGCATCGGCAGCCCGGTCGCCTCGGCGAGCTCGTCCTTCGTCGGCTCGCGGCCCAGCTCGACCTCGAGCCGGCGCGCAGCACGCGACAGCTTCTGCTGCCGCTCGACGACGTGAACCGGGACGCGAATCGTGCGCGCGTGGTTCGCGACCGCGCGCTGCACCGACTGCCGGATCCACCAGGTGGCGTAGGTCGAGAACTTGTAGCCGCGCCGCCAGTCGAACTTCTCGACGGCCCGATTCAGGCCCAGCGTGCCCTCCTGGATCAGGTCGAGGAACGGAACGCCGAGGCCCCGGTAGCCCTTCGCGATCGAGACGACGAGACGCAGATTCGACTCGATCATCCGCCGCTTCGCAGACGGGTCGCCGCGCTCGATCTGCTTCGCGAGCATGACCTCCTCGGCCGCCGTCAGCAGCTTGTGCCGGCCGACGTCGGCGAGGAACAGCTGCAGGCTGTCCGCCGCGCCCGACATCTCGGCCGCCTTCTCGAGGGCCGCGGCCTCGACCGCAGCCTTCTCGGCCTCCGCCTCGGCTGCTGCGGCAGCGCCCTCGGCCGTGACGGGCGCGCCGATCTCGAGGCCGATCCGCTCGAGCTCGCGCGTGAGCTCCTCGACCTCTTCCTCGTTGAGGTCGAGCTCGAGCGCGAACGCCTCCAGCTCCGCCGTCTCGAGGTAGCCGCGTTCCTCCGCACCCTCGACGAGAGCGCGAGCCTGGTCTGTTTCGAGCAATTCGTGAAGTTGGTTCTGCGTCAGGGTCTACTCAATCCCTTCGAATCGTGCTTCGTAGAGCGTCAGCAAACCTTCTCACTTTAGGAGGGAAGTCCTCCGGCTGCCAGGGGAACCATCCCCCCCTTGCGACCCTGGGCACCCGTTTACCCGAACGTGATCGTGCGTACTCCTATTCCGCGGCAGCGGTTTCCTTCGCCGTCTGCGCGCGGACAGGAAAGTCGAACTCCACCTTCCCCTCTTCACTTAGGACGAGCCGGGCCCGGAAAGGTTTGCCTGCACGGGAGCGGAAACCGGACAGCACTTCGCGGGTCTTTCCCTCCTCGATCAGCTGCCGGGCGACCTCCGGCGTGAGCGTCCGGCCGGCGACGCGCTTCCAGATCACGAAGCCGCAGCCGGTCTCCTCACGGTTCTTCCAGCTCGTGCAGCCGTAGGCCCGCGAGTTCTCGCGGATGATCTCGCCGGTCTCGGCGCCGCAGCGCGGGCAGGGGCCGAGCTCGACGCGCTCGGGCCGGAGCTTCTCCTTGTCGAGCGCCTCGATCTGCTCGACGATCTCGCCCGTGAACTTCGCGATCTCCTTGATGAAAGCGTTGTGCTCGGCGCGGCCGTGCTCGATGTCGGAGAGCTTCTTCTCCCAGTCGCCCGTCAGCTCGGGCGAGGTGATCTTGTGCTCGTCGAGCATCGTGATCACCTGCAGGCCCTTCGGCGTCGGCTGCAGGTCCCTGCCGACGCGCTCGATGTACTCACGGCGGATGAGCGTCTCGATGATCTCCGCGCGCGTCGCCGGCGTGCCGAGGCCGGACTCCTTCATCGCCTCGCGCAGCTCCTCGTCGTCGACGAGCTTGCCCGCGGTCTCCATCGCCGAGAGCAGCGTCGCCTCCGTGTAGCGCGGCGGGGCCTTCGTCATCTTGTCCTCGCGCTCGGCGGCGAGGCAGCGGACGGTCTGGCCCTCTTCGAGCTTCGGCAGCTCGCCCCCCTCCGAGTCCTCGTCCTCCGACTGCTTCTCGGCCTCGGTCTCGAGGCCGTAGACGCCGCGCCAGCCCGCCTCGAGCGTGATCTTGCCGCGCGTGCGGAAGCTCTCGCCCTCGACCTCGGTGACGACGGTCGTCCGCGCATAGCGCGCGGGCGGGTGGAAGACGGCGAGGAAGCGGCGTGCGACGAGATCGAAGACGCGGCGCTCGTCCGGCGAGAACGCCTCGACGTCGTGCGGGATGTCCGTCGGGATGACGGCGTGATGGTCGGTGACCTTCTCGTCGTTGATCACGCGCTGCAGCGGCAGCTGGTCGAGACGCATCACATACGTCGCCGCCTCGCGGTACTCACCGATGTCCTGCAGCGTCGAGGCGACGATCTTCAGCTGCGGCACCATGTCCCCCGACAGGTAGCGGGACGAGGTGCGCGGGTACGTGAGCGCCTTCTTGCCCTCGTACAGCGACTGCGCCGCCTGGAGCGTGCGCCTCGCGCTGAAGCCGTAGCGGCGGTTCGCGTCGCGCTGGAGCGAGGTGAGGTCGTAGAGCAGCGGCGCCCTCTCCGTCTGCTCCTTCCGCTCGACCTTCGTGATCGTGCCGTCCTTGCCACTGGCCTTGGCGACGATCTCGTCGGCGCGCTCGACGGTGGCGATGCGCGTCTCGTCGCCCTCGAAGAAGATCCCCTGGTACGGCGGCTGGAACGCGGCGTGCACGAGCCAGTACGGCTCTGCCACGAACGCCTGGATCTCGCGCTCGCGCTTCACGAGCATCGCCAGTGTCGGCGTCTGCACACGGCCGAGCGAGACGACGCCGCCGACCCAGGCGCGGCCGCGGATCGTCGCAGCGCGCGTGGCGTTCATGCCGACGATCCAGTCGGCCTCGGAACGCGACCGCGCTGCCTCCTCGAGCGGGCGCATCTGCTCGGCCGGCCGAAGGCGCTCGAAGCCCTCGCGGATCGCCTGCTTCGTCATCGAGGAGATCCAGAGGCGCTCGACGCGCTTCGGCTCGCCGTCCTTCTTCTTCAGCCCGCTCCGGTAGAGCTCGTAGATGTAGGCGAAGATCAGCTCGCCCTCGCGCCCGGCGTCGCAGGCGTTGATGACGAGGTCGACGTCCTCGCGCTTCAGCTCCTTGAGGATCAGGTTGAGCTGCTTCTTCGACTTCGCGTCGCGCGGGACGAGGTGGAACTCCTCCGGGACGATCGGCAGGTCGGCCATCCGCCACTTCTTGAACTTCTCGTCGTACTCCTCGGGGTCGGCGAGCTGGACGAGGTGGCCGACGGCCCATGTGATCACGTAGTCGTCGGACTCGAGGTAGCCCTCGCTCTTCGGGAACGAGCCCGGGAGCGCCGACGCGAGGTCGCGCCCGACGGACGGCTTTTCTGCGATCACGAGCGTCTTGCCCATCGGCCCACCTTAGCGAAGCATCGGGCGCCTTCTCCAGGGCGCGCCGGGGATGATTCGACACGGAACCGCCCGCCCCTCGATACTCCGCGGGTGCGGCGGAGCCGGACCTACAGCCTGATCGCGGGCGTCAGCGCGCCGGTTCTCTACGGCCTCTTCCGCCTCCGGGCCCGGGGGCGAGAGAACATCCCGGAGGCCGGCGGCTGCGTCCTCGCGTGCAACCACCTCTCGAGCTTCGACCCCTGGCCGCTCGGCGTACCCCTCTGGCCGGGGCGCCAGCTGCGCTTCATGGCGAAGGCGGAGCTGTACTGGTTCCCGCTGAACAAGATCGCCGATGCGGCCGGCGCCTTCCCGGTTCATCGCGGCCAGCGCGACACCGTTGCGATCGAGACCGCCGTGAGGCTGGCTCGGGAGGGCAA
>Ga0265318_10001430_pt1 | contig 14112 bp, 11 predicted proteins | sample 4821metaG_FD_192431 | JGI IMG/M metagenome (GOLD analysis project Ga0265318, IMG submission 192431) | Rhizosphere microbial communities from Carex aquatilis grown in University of Washington, Seatle, WA, United States - 4-8-21 metaG | ecosystem: Host-associated > Plants > Roots > Rhizosphere >... | reverse complement strand
CGGTATCTCGCGATCGCGGCTGAAGTCGTTTAACGCGCGAAATCGAAATTGACTGCAATATTCCATTAGTTGGCCCGGCACTTATCGTAAAATGCCCGCTTATCCGCACCTACACCTGCCATGAACGCCCGTCTGCGGGAAATTCCGTACAACTACACGTCATTCTCCGACCGCGAGATCGTGATCAGGCTGCTCGGGCCGGCGATGTGGGACGTGCTCAACGAACTGCGCGGCCAGCGCCGCACCGGCCGTTCCGCGCGCATGCTGTACGAAGTGCTCGGCGACATCTGGGTCGTCACGCGCAATCCGTACCTGCAGGACGACTTGCTCGGCAATCGCAAGCGCCGTGCGCTGCTCGTCGCGGCGCTGCGCCACCGCTTGCACGAAATCGAAGTGCGGCGGCAAAACCGGAGCGACCAGGTCGCAATCCTGCTCAAGGCCGCGCACGAAGCAGTCGACGCGTTCGAACAGGAATTCGATGCGGTGCTGGCGTTAAGACGCAAGGCGGTCAACCGACTCGCGCGCATCACGCGCCGCGATAATATCCAGTTCGACGGGCTCGCGCGCGTATCGCATGTGACCGACGCGACCGACTGGCGCGTCGAATATCCTTTCGTCGTCGTCAATCCGGACACGCAGGAAGAAATCGCCGGCGTCGTCGCGGCCTGCATCGAACTCGGCCTCACGATCATTCCGCGCGGCGGCGGCACCGGCTACACGGGCGGCGCAATTCCGCTGACCAAGCTTTCGGCGGTCATCAACACCGAAAAGCTGGATGCCCTGGAATTGGTCAACGACGCGGCGTTGCCGGGAGTCACCAAGCCGGTGACGCTCGTGCGCTGCGGGGCCGGGGTCGTCACCAAGCGCGCGATGGAGGCCACCGAAGCGCAGGGTCTGGTGTTCGCGTGCGATCCGACTTCGGCCGACGCATCGTGCATCGGCGGCAATGTCGCGATGAATGCCGGCGGCAAAAAAGCGGTGCTGTGGGGCACCGCGCTCGATAATCTCGCGAGCTGGCGCATGGTCACGCCGGACGCCGAATGGATGGAAGTCGAACGACTCGACCACAACCTCGGCAAGATTCACGATATCGCGCTCGCGCGCTTTCGCGTCACGCGTTACGCGATCGACGGCAAAACGCGCGTGTCCGAAGTGATCATGGAGATCCCCGGCGCAAGCTTCCGCAAGCGCGGGCTCGGCAAGGACGTGACCGACAAGTACCTGGGCGGCCTGCCCGGCGTACAGAAAGAAGGCTGCGACGGCATCATCACCGAAGCGACGTTCATCCTGCACAAGATGCCGCCGCATATCCGCACGGTATGCCTCGAGTTTTTCGGCCAGGTTGGCGAAGCGGTGCCCGCCATCGTCGAAATCGTCGATTACATGCGCGCGCATCCGGAGGCTACCCTCGCCGGCCTCGAACACCTGGACGAACGCTATGTTCACGCGGTCGGTTACGCGACCAAGGCCAAGCGCGCCGGCCGGCCGAAAATGGTGCTCGTCGGCGACATCGTCGGCGACGACGAGAACGCGGTGGCGGCCGCCGCCTCGCAAGTCGTGCGCATCGCTAACGCGCGCTCCGGTGAGGGCTTCATCGCCGTCAGCAGCGAAGCGCGCAAAAAATTCTGGCTCGACCGCGCGCGCACCGCTGCGATTTCAAAGCACACCAACGCGTTCAAGATCAACGAGGACGTCGTCATTCCGCTAGACCGGCTCGGCGATTACTCGGACGGCATCGAGCGGTTCAATATCGAGCTGTCGATTGCCAACAAGCTGAAGCTGCTGGCGGCCCTGTCGGACTTTATATGCGGCGATCTGCCGCTGCAGCAATCCGAAATCACGGTCACGCCCGCGGAACTGATCGGCGACCGCGTCGAGCGCGCGTGTGCGCTGCTCGCCGAAACGCGCGAGCGCTGGCAATGGCTCGCCGACAATATGGACGCGCCGTTTTCTGCGCTGCCTGAGGGAATCCGGGTGGAACCGCACGGGACGGCGCCCGCATCAGTGTTCAAGGCACTGCAGGATCACACCGTCCGCGTTTCGTGGAAGACTGAAGTGCGTGCGCCACTGGTGGATATATTCAGCGGGCTGCATTTCCAGAAGGTGCGCGAGCAATGCGACGTGCTCCACAAAACCGTGCTGCGCGGCCGCGTGTTCGTGGCGCTGCACATGCACGCCGGCGATGGCAACGTGCACACGAATATCCCGGTCAATTCGGACAATTACGAGATGCTGCAGGAAGCGAGCGATACGGTCGCGCGCATCATGCAGCTCGCGCGCGCGCTCGACGGCGTGATTTCAGGCGAGCACGGCATCGGCATCACCAAGTTCGAGTTTCTCGATCCCACGCACGTCGAGAGCATTCGCACGTACAAGGAAAAGGTCGATCCGCACGGCCATTTCAACAAGGGCAAGCTGCTGGCCGGCGCGAACCTGACCAATGCCTACACGCCGAGCTTCAGCCTGCTCGGCACGGAAAGTCTGATACTCGAGCAGTCGGAGATCGGCAAGATCGCGGACTCGATCAAGGACTGCCTGCGCTGCGGCAAATGCAAACCCGTGTGCGCGACCCACGTGCCGCGCGCGAACCTGCTTTACAGCCCGCGCAACAAAATACTCGCGACATCACTGCTGATTGAAGCGTTTCTGTATGAGGAACAGACCCGGCGCGGCATTTCGCTCGACCATTTCGACGAGTTCAGCGATGTGGCCGACCATTGCACCGTGTGCCACAAGTGCCTCAGCCCGTGCCCGGTCGACATCGATTTCGGCGACGTGTCGATCGCGATGCGCAACTTCCTGCGCCGCCAGGGCAAGAACCGGTTCAATCCGGGCACCGCGGCGTCGATGCTGTTCCTGAATGCGACCGATCCGAATACGATCAAGGTCGCGCGCACACTCATGATCGAATGGGGCTACAAGGCGCAGCGTCTCGCGCATCGCGCAGCGAAGGCGCTGGGAATCGCGCAGGCACAAACGCGGCAGCCGCCCGCGACCGTCGGCAAACCGTCCATCAAGGCTCAGGTGATTCACTTCATCAACAAGCCGATGCCCGGCGGGCTGCCGAAGCAGGCCTCGCGCGCGCTGCTCGACATCGAAGATGCGCGCATCGTGCCTATCATCCGCGACCCGCAGAAAGTCAGCGACGATTCCGACGCCGTTTTTTATTTTCCCGGCTGCGGGTCGGAGCGGCTTTTCAGCCAGGTCGGACTCGCCACCCAGGCGATGCTGTACGAAATCGGCGCGCAATGCGTACTGCCGCCGGGTTATCTCTGTTGCGGCTATCCGCAGAGTGCGGCGGGTGACGAAGCCAAGGGCCAGCAGATCAGCACCGACAACCGCGTGCTGTTCCACCGCGTCGCCAACACGCTCAACTATCTCGACATCAAAACCGTGATCGTGTCATGCGGCACCTGCATGGACCAGTTGCAGAAATACGAATTCTCGAAAATTTTCCCGGGCTGCCGCCTGCTCGACATCCACGAGTACCTGCTCGAGAAAGGCGTCAAACTCGAAGGAATCAACGGCGTGCGTTACATGTATCACGACCCCTGCCACACCCCGATCAAGACCCAGCAGCCGTTGAAGGTCGTCAATCAGCTGATGGGTACGCAAGTCACGCTCAATGACCGCTGTTGCGGCGAGTCGGGAACCCTCGCAGTCACGCGGCCGGACATCTCGACCCAGGTGCGCTATCGGAAAGAAGAGGAAATGCGCAAAGGCGCGGCCGCTTTGCGCGCCGACGGTTTCGACGGTCAGGTCAAGATCCTGACCTCGTGCCCGTCGTGTCTGCAGGGGCTGGCGCGCTACGACAATGACGCGGGTACCGATGCCGATTACATCGTAGTCGAAATGGCGCGGCGCCTGCTCGGCGCGAACTGGATGGCCGACTACGTGGCAAAAGCGAACCGCGGCGGCATCGAACGCGTGCTGCTGTGAGCGCCCGCGAAGGCCCTGCGCCGTGCGAATTGTGCGCGTACGCAGGCGGTGAAGTGCTGTGGCGCGACGACAAGTGCCGCGTCGTGCTGGTCGCCGATCCGGACCACGCCGGCTACTGCCGCGTGATCTGGCAGGCGCATCTCAAGGAAATGACGGATCTTGCCGACGCCGACCAACTGCACTGCATGCGGGTGGTGCTGGCCGTCGAGCGGGCGTTGCGCAATGTGCTGAAGCCGCACAAGATCAATCTGGCCGAGTTCGGCAACCTGACGCCTCACCTGCACTGGCACGTTATCGCGCGCGACGTGCACGACGCGCATTTTCCGAATCCGATCTGGGGCGCAAGACAGCGTCAAACGCGGCATGGGGCAACGCAACTGTCCGCTTCACGGTTGCGCGAACAACTGACGTTCGAAATCTCGAACTTGTTGCAATAGTCTTGTCTAACGTCGTGAACGTGCATTAGTTCTCCCTTTGTGCAAGATAGTCCATGGACGTGATGTTCATCACATACATTCGCCGCTCGTGTCGGCTATTGTGCCCTTCATCGGCGAGGGTTGCCCCTGTGAAAGCAGGGCCTTAAGCTGTGAATTGAACGCGTTGTATCCGTAAGATGACGCGGATACATCACTAACCGGAGGCGGGGCATAGATGGTAAATCAGGCGACGTTGCCCAGTGCGGCGCAATTGCAGTTCACCGACAGCGCAAGCTGCAAGCGCTGGGTCGAGACGCTGCCACTTACCAATCTGCAATCGGCGCAGCGCTCGCTGACCGAGCAGGTTGCACTTGTCCGGCAGGCGGGTATCGTGCCGGTCGAGATGTTGCGCCTGCTGGAATCGCTGCGCGAACCCGTTCATTACGTGCAGAGCGAACTGGCGCGCAAGTACACGGCGAAACCCCTGCCGCTCGACTCCAATGAAGAGACGTTATGGAATCGCGCGGTGGACCTCTGGCAGGAGCTGACTGCCGCCTACCTGACCTGCCGCGACGCCCACGTGCAAGGCGACCCGGCGCTGCGCAACCACGGCGCTCTGATCGTTATGCGCTGCCTGCGCTACACCACGTATACGATGTTCGAGCACTACCGGATATACCGCCAGGTCCCGTCGCGCCAGTGGCGTAACCTGCACGAACTGTACGTGTTCGCGGAACAAAGCGGATTTGCGCAAACGCCGGTCGCGGATACGTTCATCCGGCAGGAAGCGGACTCGACTTGCTGCGCCGCGTACTGCCAGGCGCTGCTGGCCGAACTCGCGAATCCGTTCGCGCTGTCCGGACGGCAAATGGAATTCCTCGCGCGCTGGGCCGAAAAATGGTCGAATCAGGTCAACCTCTCCGCGCGGCCGCTGCCGCCGTCCGCAATTCCGGCGTTGAGCGTCGACCTCGCCGGTAGCGCGGGCCCGCGCTTTACCGAAGAGTGCGAGCCGCTGCCGACCTTGCGCCATCTCGATCTCGAACAGGTCGGCCGTACGCTGCGCCAGAACATCACGCTGCTCAAGCAGGGCCAGACGCCGGCGATGCTCGGGCTCGGCGAAGACGCGCGCCAGCCGGGCTGCGAGAACCTGCTGATGCTGCTGTATATCCAGTGGTGCCGCGCGGGTACCGGCCGCGGCGAACAACGCAATTTGATCGAGGAAAAAGCCCAGGTCTGCATCGGTGTGCACGCCGCGCATTATTTCATCGGCGGCCGCTCGTTCCGCGTGCCGGGCGCGAGCCTCTCGCGGCAGGAAGAGCACGACATGCAGTTGTTCGGTCATATCAGCGAACGCACGGAACGCTCGCTGGCGTCAGCCGAAAGTTCGGCGGTCGAATCGTGGGAACTCGTGAACCAGAGCAATTCCGGCTTCATGTGCATGCTGCGCGAGCCCGATGCGCAACTGCGCATCGGCCACAACCAGCTGGTCGCGGTGCGCCGCGGCACGAGTAAGTTGTTTTATCTGGGACTCGTCCAGTGGTTGCGCATCGAAGAAACTTCCGACTTGTACGTCGGCGTGCGCCTGTTTCCAGGGATCGCCCGCGCCGTCGTGGCGCGGCCGGCCAATTTCCACGCGCCTACCGGCATCAACGGTTTCGAGCGCGCGCTGCTGCTGCCCGAAATGGCGGTGCCGGCGACGCCGGCCACGTTGATCCTGCCGACGGGCTGGTATCAGGCGGGACGTTTCGTCGAACTGTTCGGCGAACAGAAACAGGTTGCGAAACTCGTCAACGTAATCGAGAAAGGCAGCGATTTCGACCGCTGCACCGTAACGCTCGTCTGACGCAGGGCCGGCCGTGCGCGGCCTTCGTCCCGCTCCCCGTAACACCGGCGAATCGCCGCCAACCATTCCGATGCGCCCAACTCGGCTATCATGCGTATCCTGAAATGATCTGCAAGGCTATGCACTGATGGCCGCATCCGACAAGAACATGCCGACGCCGACTGAAATCAAGCTGCATCAAAAGTCGCGCGTGCTCGAAATTACCTACGCCGACGGCAGGACATTCAGCCTGCCGTGCGAATTTTTACGCGTCCATTCGCCGTCCGCCGAAGTGCGCGGCCACGGGCCGGGCCAGGAAGTCCTGCAGGCCGGAAAAAGGGAGGTCACGATCTCCCGTATCGAGCCGGTCGGCACCTATGCCGTGCAACTGTGCTTTTCCGACGGCCACGACACCGGCATCTATTCGTGGGACCTGCTGTACGATTATGGCCTCAACCAGCAGGACATGTGGGCGCATTACCTGAACCGCCTGCAGGAAGCCGGCGCCAGCCGCGACAAAAAATAGTCGCTCAAGCGCTTGCAGGTGCTTTCATCGCATAAGCGGTATCCTATGCCCATGACCAAGACCACCGACTTCGGCTTCCAAAAAGTCCCCGAGGACGAGAAAGCGCGCCGCGTCGCTGGCGTCTTCGACTCGGTTGCCTCGCGCTACGATCTGATGAACGACCTGATGTCGGCCGGTCTGCACCGCGTATGGAAGCGCTTCACCGTCGAACAAGGCGGCCTCCGACCCGGACAACGGGTGCTCGACGTCGCCGGCGGCACCGCGGATCTCGCGATCCAGTTCGCGCGCCGCGTCGGCGCGAGCGGCGAGGTCGTGCTGACCGACATCAATCCAGCGATGCTTGCGCGCGGCCGCGACCGCATGCTCGACGCGGGCCTGCCGGCGCCAGCGGTGCAGTGCGATGCCGAGCAATTGCCTTTCGCGGACGAGCATTTCGATTGTGTAAGCGTGGCCTTCGGTTTGCGCAACATGACCCGCAAGGACCGTGCGCTGGCCGAGATGCGCCGCGTGTTGAAGCCCGGCGGGCGGTTGCTCGTGCTCGAATTTTCGCGCGTCTGGCAGCCGCTGCAACCGCTCTACGACGCGTATTCCCTCAAGGTGTTGCCGCTGCTCGGCAAGTGGGTTGCGAACGACAGCGAGAGCTACCGTTATCTTGCGGAATCGATCCGCGTTCATCCAAACCAGGAACAACTGAAGACCCTGATGGAACAAGCCGGACTCGAACGGGTCGAATACTTCAATCTCAGTGCCGGGGTCGTTGCACTGCACCGGGGATACCGGTTGTAAGCGCAGGATTCGCGGCCACGCCCGGCGGAGGACGCAATGCGGAAAATATTCACGCTGATGGTCGCGACCTGCCTCTGCATCGACCTTGCAGCCGCGGCAGACAGCGATACTTACGGCTATCGCATCTCCAACGGTTACAACAGCGAAGTCCGCGGCAAAATCAGTTACCACGTCGCAAAATCAGAAGCAGACCGCGTCGAAGTTGCGGTAACCACCGACACGCCGAGCGCCGGCAGCGCGCGTACCGAAATCTATACGAGGAACGGCAACTGGTTGCGCCACCCGCTCGCGAGCCACGATCAGTTGCGCGAATACGAATTTACCAAGCCGTTGCCGGTGTACGTGCCGCCGGCCGATGCGGACGGTTCGTGGTCGGTGCGGATCAATGCGATCGAGCCGGCAACCGGGCGGCGCGACAGCGTGCGCGTCGACGGCAAAGTGCTTGGCAACGAACGCGTTACGGTGCCCGCCGGCACGTTCGATACGATCAAAATCAAGCGCTGGACCTATGTCGGCGACTGGGATGGTTTTTTGCGGGAAACGCGAATCGAAGAAACCGACTGGTACGCGCCCGCGCTGGGCCGCCCGGTCAAAACCGACAGCAAGTCTTCATGGCAGGATACCAGCCGCTGCACGCGCGGCGGCTGTCCGTGGTTTCGCGGCGATTGGAACATTATCGAGCTCGCCGAAATCGGCGCGGCCAAACCCTGATTTCGCCGGCCAGTGGAAGTTTCCGGCAACTATTTCGTTGCGGCGACGTCCAACCCCGGCAATTGGGCCGGATTGCCAGGTTCAGGCCTTGCAAAGCCTGATCGTGGCGACACGAACTGTTGGTAGAATGATGGCCCGCCGTATTCAGCCCGGAGGAAATATGAATAATAAATGGATCGCAATACTCGCCGCAGTATTCAGCATCGGACTCGTTGCCACGGACTCGGATGCCGCGCGTCTCGGCGGGGGCTCCAGCATAGGCAGGCAACGCACGATCGCGCCGCCGGCGGCGCGGCCGCCGGTTCAACAACAGGCGCCGGCCGTGACGCCGGCGACTCCCGCGCCGCAACCTTCGGGCATGAGCCGCTGGCTCGGCCCGTTGGCAGGCTTGGCCCTCGGCGCCGGCCTCGCCTCCCTGTTCATGGGCAACGGCGGCGGATTCGGCAGCATCCTGCTGATGCTGGCCATTGCCGCCGCAGTAATTTTTGCGCTGCGCATGCTGCGCGCAAAACCACAGCCGGCACCGCTGCAGTACGCAGGCGACATACCAACAATCACGCCCGGCATTCGGAACGACCTGTCGACCGGTTTCGGTGGAGGCGCGCCCGCTCTCGCCGCAGTGAATCGCTTTCCACCGGGATTCGACGCCGCGCAATTTACGCATCACGCAAAATTGAATTTCACGAAACTGCAGGCCGCCAATGACGCAGGAGATCTGTCGACCATGCGCGATTTCATGACTCCGGAGTTGTATGCGCAGGTCGCCGCGGACATCAAGGCGCGCGGACAGGCGCCGCAAAAAACCGACGTCGTGACGCTCGACGCCGACGTGCTCGAGGTGGTGACCGAAGGCAACGCCTATGTGGCGAGCGTCAACTTCAGCGGCATGATCCGCGAAGCGGCCGATGCCACCGCCGCGCCGTTCAACGAAATCTGGCATCTCGAAAAGCCGCTCGATGGCAGCACCGGCTGGTTGATCAGCGGCATTCAACAGAGCTGAACTCATGTCCGGGACGGCCCAGGAACAAACGCGCGCCGCGCCCGGTTTCGGGTTCAAGCCGCCCACGGCGGCGGCACTCAATCATTTGCTGAAAAGCGCCTCGTGGGCGCGCGAACGCCTGCGGCCCTTTGCCGGCAAAGTGGTTCGCTTTGAGCTGGTTCCCTTCACCGTTGCCTACACGCTGCTCGAAACGGGCGAGGTCGCGGATGCGCCCGCCGCCGCACCCGATGCGAACTTCACGCTCACGCCGGGCATTGCGCTGCGCATGCTCGGCGGCGATTCCGATGCCTGGCAGAAAGTCGTGGTCGCCGGCGACGGTGCGCTCGCGCGCGAAATTCTGTACATCGCGCAGAATCTCAAGTGGGACGTCGAGGAAGACTTGAGCCGCGTGGTCGGCGACGTCGCCGCGCATCGCATGGTGACGGCCGCCGGCGAATTGAGACGCTGGCAGCGCGACAGTGCGTCGAGTTTCACGCGCGCCATGGCCGCGTACTGGACCGAGGAACAACCGCTCGTTGCATCCAAACCGGATATCGAGCGCTTCGTGCGCGAAGTCGACAGCCTCCGCGACGATGTATCGCGACTCGAAAAGCGCATCGAACAGCGCCTGCAGAAAAGCGCCCGCCGACTAGATTGAAGTCGGGCCGGGCGACGTTTGCCGCCCGACGCCGTCGTTTCCTCCCGCAATGCTCGCGCCGCCACCCGCCGGCAGTTACAATCCTTGCATGCGTTTTTTCCGTCTGTTAAAAATCATCGCGGTGAGTCTGCGTTTCGGGCTCGACGAATTCATACTCGGCCACGAACGCGTGCGCGCGCTGCGCTGGGTAGTGAAGGGTCTGCTGTTCCGGCGCCGGCTGGACGCGCCGCGCGCCGTGCGGTTGCGCCTGGCGCTCGAGGCATTGGGACCGATCTTCGTCAAATTCGGCCAGCTCCTGTCGACGCGCCGCGATCTGCTGCCGCCGGATATCGCCGACGAACTCGCGCGGCTGCAGGACCAGGTGCCGCCGTTCGCCGCCGAATTCGTGCTGGCCGCGCTCGAGCGCGCGTACCACCGCCCGGTCAACGAGGTGTTCGCCGAATTCGAACCGGTCGCCGTCGCCAGCGCGTCGGTTGCGCAGGTCCACTTCGCGCGCCTGCACGACGGCCGCGAGGTGGCGGTCAAGATACTGCGCCCGGGCATCCCCGAAATCATCAGGCACGATATCGCGCTGCTCGACGCCGGCGCGAGCCTGGTGGAATTTCTGTGGGCGGACGGCAAGCGCCTGCGTCCGCACGAAGTCGTCGCGGAATTCGCCAAGCATCTCGAGGACGAGCTCGACCTTATGCGCGAGGCGGCCAATGCAAGCCAGCTGCGCCGCAACTTCAAGGATTCGCCGCTGCTGACGGTGCCGGAGATCCACTGGGACTATTGCGCGACCGAAGTCATGGTGATGCAGCGCATGCACGGCACGCCGATCTCGCACATAGCATCGCTGCGCGAGCAGGGCATAGACCTCAAGAAATTGTCGCGCGCGGGTGTGGAGATTTTTTTCACGCAAGTGTTTCGCGACGGCTTTTTCCACGCCGACATGCACCCGGGCAATATCCTGGTTGCGGCCAACGGCCAGTACGTCGCGCTCGACTTCGGCATCATGGGCACGCTGACTGCGATCGACAAGCACTATCTCGCGCAGAACTTTCTCGCGTTCTTCCGGCGCGACTACCGGCGCGTCGCCGAAATGCATATCGAATCGGGCTGGATCCCGCCCGACACCCGCGTCGACGAATTCGAGACCGCGATCCGCGCGGTGTGCGAACCGATATTCTCGCGGCCGCTGAAGGACATCTCGTTCGGCCGCGTGCTGATGCGGCTCTTCCAGACGGCGCGCCGCTTCAACATGCAGGTGCAGCCGCAACTCGTGATGCTGCAAAAGACGCTGCTCACGATCGAAGGCCTGGGCCGCCAGCTCGACCCGGAGCTCGACCTGTGGGTGACGGCCAAACCGTACCTCGAACGCTGGATGTCGGAGCAAATCGGCTGGCGCGCGCTCGTCCAGCACCTGAAAGCGGAAGCCCCGTACTGGGGCACCCTCCTGCCGCAGATACCGCGCCTCGTGCACCGTTTTCTGAACGACAGCGACAACGATCGGCTCCCGCAATACATGCGCCAGCTGATGCTGGAAAACCGCCGGCAAACCACTTTGCTCGCCACCATTGCGGCGGTTCTCGCAGCCATCGCCGGCCTGCTGCTGTATCGCATGCTGTAACGGGCTGCGAACCTAGCCGCCGGCCGAGCGCATCGTGTAATATGCCGCCGTCACCGTTTTCGTAATCGCGTCCGCGCGTCGCTGACATGCTGCTCTGGTTCGTCATCATCTACTGGATCATTTCGGTCGGCATCGGCCTGTGGGCCGCGCTGCGCGTCAAGAACACCGCCGACTACGCGGTCGCCGGGCGCAGCCTGCCGCTCTACATTGTCACCGCCACGGTGTTCGCGACCTGGTTCGGCTCCGAAACCGTACTGGGCATACCCGCGACGTTTTTGCGCGAGGGTCTGGGCGGCGTGATCGCCGACCCGTTCGGTTCCAGCCTGTGCCTGATTCTGGTCGGCCTCTTTTTTGCGCGGCCGCTCTATCGCATGCAACTGCTGACGATCGGCGACTTCTACCGCAACAAGTACGGCCGCACCGTCGAGGCGATGACCACGCTGTGCATCGTGCTGTCGTACCTGGGCTGGGTGGCCGCGCAGATCTCGGCGCTGGGCCTCGTCTTTCACGTCGTATCCGAAGGCGCCATGTCGCAATCGACGGGCATGATGGTCGGGGCCTCGACGGTGTTGATTTACACGATGTGGGGCGGCATGTGGGCGGTCGCCATCACCGACTTCCTGCAGATGATCATTATCGTGATCGGCATGCTCTATATTGGCTGGGACGTGAGCCAGCTCGCCGGCGGCGTTTCCGCCGTGGTCACGCATGCGGTGGACGCCGGCAAGTTCTCGACCTTCTGGCCGGAGGCGTCGCTTGCCGGCATCCTGGGTTTCACCGCCGCTGCCATCACGATGATGCTGGGCTCGATCCCGCAGCAGGACGTGTTTCAGCGTGTGGCGTCGTCGCGAGACGAACGCACCGCGGGCCGCGCGTCGATCCTGGGCGGCGGCCTCTATTTCTGTTTTGCGTTCATCCCGATGTTTCTCGCTTACTCGGCGACGCTGATTGACCCCGGGCTCGTGCAAAAGCTGATCAACGGCGACAAGCAATCGCAGCTGATCCTGCCCAACATGATCCTGAACCATGCGCCGCTCTTCGCGCAGGTCATGTTCTTCGGCGCGCTGCTCTCCGCGATCAAGAGCTGCGCGAGCGCGACCCTGCTGGCCCCGTCGGTGACGTTCACCGAAAACATCCTGCGCCCCGCGTTCAGGCACCTGGGCGACAAGCAGCTGCTGCGCCTGATGCGCATCGTCGTGTTGTGCTTCACGGTGCTGGTCACGCTGTTCGCGCTGAATTCGCAGCTCTCGATCTACAAAATGGTCGAAAATGCCTACAAGGTGACGCTGGTGTCCGCGTTCGTGCCGCTCGCGTTCGGCCTGTACTGGAAACGCGCCAATACGCAGGGCGCGCTCGCCGCCATCGTGCTCGGGCTCGCAACCTGGATCTGGCTCGAAGTCCTGGCGCCGGATGCGGTCTGTCCGCCGCAGCTGGCCGGCTTTTTTGCGGCACTGTTTGGCATGATCGCCGGTTCGCTCGCGCCGCTCGTCATCCAGCATAAAGCGGCAGCGCACACGCCCGCACCTGCGCGCCACCCGGCGTCGCGTTAAAACGCGCGCACGCGCGCGAGCATCGTGGCGGCCGTTTTTTCACGCTCATCCTGGTACCGCGGCATGCGCGTCGCGGTGTTCGCGCTGCTCTGCTGCAATACTGCGTATTACCTGTACGCGGGGACCCTCAGCAAAGGGCTGGACGCTGGTGCGTGGCTCGTGCTGCTCGCCCTTTTCATGCTTGAAACCGGATTTGCGGCGCACGTCCGGACACCGCGCGCCGCCCTTGCCATGCGAGCCGGCAGGGTTGCCGCCGCCGCCGGCATTTGCATGGCCGGCATCGGTTACGTGCTCGAGCAGGACGCACTCGATACCGTCAACACGGCCTTGTGGATCGCCGTGGTCGTGCTGCTCGAAATCGAAGTGCGTCATCCGCGCCAAGTCGCGCGGATGCGAAAGGGTTTTACCGCGGCCGCGGCGGCGCTCTATACAGGGCTCGCGATCCTCGTTCTGATGTGGGGCTGGCGCGGCGAATGGTTCGATGCTTACGACGCGTTGTTGTGGCTCATCGCGTTTGCCACGATCGAAATGGACGTGCTCGCGGGTGCGATTCCCGACGCGGCCGGCTAACCTGCCGCCGTATTTTCGATTAGTATGAGGCTCCTGCCGCATGGAACCCGGAGTCCGCCATGTTGATCCGCATTTGTTCGGGAATCGCCCTGCTGCTCGTCACCGCCGGCGCCCTGAATGCGCAGTCCTATCCGGCAAAGTCGGTGCGTATCATCGCGCCCTTTCCCGCGGGCGGCGGCCTCGACATCACCGCGCGCGCGTTCGGCCAGAAATTCGGCGAATACTGGGGCCAGACGGTGGTGATCGAGAACCGTCCGGGCGCCAGCGGCATGATAGGCGCCGAAGCGGTCGCGCGCTCACCCAAAGACGGCTACGTCCTCTTGATGTGCTCGCCTGCGGAAATCGCGTTGAATCCCGCGCTTTACGCGAAAATGAATTACGACCCGTTCAAGGATCTGGCCCCAATTTCGCTCGCGGCCACTTATCCGAACATGATCGTCGTGCACGCGTCGGTGCCCGCGAAATCCATCAAGGAATTGATCGCGCTCGCGAAGAAGACGCCGGGCGGACTGCCGTTCGGCTCCAGCGGCACCGGCAGCACCCAGC
>Ga0265318_10001428_pt1 | contig 14134 bp, 9 predicted proteins | sample 4821metaG_FD_192431 | JGI IMG/M metagenome (GOLD analysis project Ga0265318, IMG submission 192431) | Rhizosphere microbial communities from Carex aquatilis grown in University of Washington, Seatle, WA, United States - 4-8-21 metaG | ecosystem: Host-associated > Plants > Roots > Rhizosphere >... | reverse complement strand
GCGCGGGGTCTTGCCGATGGGGGCCTGGTCCACCTCGACGACGGTGCGGAAGCTGTTCGCGCCCCGGAGCTCCGCGAAGGGCAATTTCGATTTTGGCATCCCGGGTTTCTCCTGGTCGGAGGCAAAGCCGGTGAGTCGGACGAAATCCTTGCCCGAAAGCCTTGGTTTTTTCCGCTTGATCGCGCCGGTGACGGCGGGATGCAGGATGTCGCGGAAGAGGGTGGACTTGCCCGCGCCGCTGGGGCCGCAGACCATGATCAGGCGGCCGAGCGGCAGGCGGAGCGACTGGTCCCGCAGATTGCGAAAATTGACCGCGCTGAGTTCCAGCCAGGCCGGGGCTGCAGACCCGGTCGGTAACCCGGGTTTTTTCGGACCGGGGGCAGCGCCCCCGGCGGCAATCGGACGGTATTCGCCGCGGATCGGGTGGTTGATCCCTTTCGCCAGGAAGAGGCCGGTCAGGGACGCCGGGTTCTGCCGCAGCGCCGCCGGCGTGTCGTTGGCGAGCACGGTGCCGCCGTTGATGCCGGCGCCGGGCCCGAGGTCGATGATGCGGTCGGCGCGGGCCATCACGACATCGTCGTGCTCGACGACGAGGACCGTGTTGCCTTTGTCGCGCAGGGAGAGGAGCGTGTCGATCAGCCGGTCGTTGTCGCGGGCGTGCAGGCCGATGGACGGCTCGTCGAGCACGTAGAGGACGCCGGACAGGTTCGAGCCCAGCTGGGCCGCCAGCCGGATGCGCTGGGCCTCGCCGCCGGAAAGCGTCTCGGTGGGGCGGTCGAGCTCCAGGTAATCGAGGCCGACCTGACCGAGGAAGCGCAGCCGCTCCTCGATCTGCGGCACGATGTCCCGGGTGATGAGCCGGCCGCGGGCGTCCAATTGCAGGTTGTGCAGGGTGGCGATCAGCTCGGCGGGGGTGAGGCGGGTCAATTCCGGCAAGGAAATGGAAGCTGGGGGATTTGCCCCGTTCCGGCCTGCTGGCCGGCCGGTGCTTGTCCGGGCCGTCGCCCGGCAAAGCAGCCGCACGGCGCGGGCGACGCGGCTGAGGCGCTCGCCGTGGCAGGTCGGACAGGTCCGGCCCGAGGCGCCCGGATCGTCGGGGTCGAACGACCGCAGGGCATCCTCGACCTCGACCGGCATCTCATTGTCCTCCTCGGCCGCCGCCAGCATCCAGTCGTAGATGCGGCCGTGACCGCGGCAGGTCGGGCACCAGCCCTTGGGCGAGTTGAAGGAGAAATTCTTCGGGTCGAGCTCGGGAAAGGATTCGCCGGTCTCGATGTCCGTGCGGGTGGTGGAGAACCAGGAGAGGATCTCGCCGCCGGGTGTGAGGAGGAAGCACGCGCCCTTGCCGAGTTTGAGGGCGAGGGCGAGGGCGTCATCCCGGGTGCGCCGCGGCGCGTCGGAGCCCACGCGCCCTGCCTGAGACAGGTCCGCGACCACGACCTCGACATCGTGCTCCTTGTAGCGGTAGAGCTTCTGGAAAGTCGCCGTCGGCAGCAGGCGGCCGTCGGCGCGCATGAGCGCGTAGCCCTGCTTCCCGATCCATTTGGCAATCGGCTCGTGATGGCCCTTGCGGCCGCGGATGAGCGGGGCGCAGAGGTAGAGGTGCTTCGCCCGGCGGGCCTTGGGCGTGGCCAGGATCCGGTCGAGGAGCTGCCGGAGCTGGGCGGGGGAGAGCGGCGTGACGGGCCGGCCGGTCTCGGGGTGATGCTGCACGCCGAGCCGGGCGTAGAGCAGGCGGAGGTACTGGGCGACCTCGGTGATGGTGGCGACGGTGGACTTGCGCGAGCCGCGGGTGACGCGCTGCTCGATGGCCACGGTGGGGGGGATGCCGGTGAGCCGGTCGATGTCGGGGCGCGGCAGCTGCTCGACGAACTGGCGCGCGTACGGTGACATCGATTCCATGAAGCGGCGCTGGCCCTCGGCGAAGATGATGTCGAAGGCGAGGGTGGACTTGCCCGAGCCGGAGACGCCGGTGACGACCGAGAGGCGCCGGTGCGGGATGGCGACGGAGATGTTCTTCAGGTTGTTCTCCCGCGCGCCGATGACGCTCAGCTCGCCGGGGCCCAGGGCCAGACTCGCCTGGTAGGGGGCCGCCGCCTCGGCCGCCGCCAGGGCCGGTTTGTCAACTAATAGTATACCAAGGCCGAGGGCGGCGCGCAGGAACGGCGAGGTGGCGGTGGCGGCGCGGGCCAGGTCCTCGGGCGGGCCCTCGGCCACGATGCGGCCGCCCAGTTCGCCGGCCTCGGGGCCGACCTCGAGGATCCAGTCGGCGGACTTGAGCACGTCGAGGTTGTGCTCGATGACCACGACGCTGTGGCCGCGGTCCACGATGCGCTGCAGCACCGCGAGCAGCCGCTTGACGTCATGGCGGTGGAGGCCGGTGGTGGGCTCGTCCAGCAGCAGCAGGGCGCCGGCGGGAGGCGGGAGATTTGAGGTGGGAGGGGGGAGGATCGAATCCGAGGCGTAGTCCGAGAGATAGCGGACGAGCTTGAGGCGCTGGGCCTCGCCGCCGGAAAGGGTGTTCAGGGGCTGGCCGAGGGGCAGGTAGCCGAGGCCGACCTCGTCGAGCGCGGCCAGGCGCCGGCGGATCTCCGCATGCTCCGCAAAGAGGGGGAGCGCGTCGGCGATGGAGGTGGCGAGGAGGTCGGCGACGGAGTGGCCCTGCCACGCGATGGCCAGCACCTCGGGCTTGAAGCGGCGGCCCGCGCAGATCGGGCAGGGCACGAAGACGTCGGACAGGAACTGCATCTCCACCCGCTCGCTGCCGAGGCCCTGGCAGTGGTCGCAGCGGCCGTCGCCGCTGTTGAAGGAGAAGCTGGACGGGCTGAAGCCGGCCGCCTGCGCGGCCGGCACGGCGGCGTAGAGCTCGCGGATGAGCTCCCAGGCCTCGCAGTAGAGCGCCGGGTTGGAACGCGGCGTGCGGCTGAGCGGCGACTGGTCCACCAGCACCACCTCGGAGAACTCCAGGTCCGAGTGCACGCGCTCGATGGCGGCCGGATCGTCGGCCGGCAGGTTGCGCGACGCGAGCAGACCCTGGTGGATGACGTTGTCCAGCAGGGTGGACTTGCCGGAGCCGGAGACACCCGACAGGCAGACGAGGCGCCGCAGGGGCAGCCGGAAGGACAGGTGGCGGACGTTGTGCTTCGTGGCGTTGAAAAATTGCAGCCACGGCGCGTCGGCGGACGATCGCCGGGCCGCGGGGGTCTCGACGCGCAGGCGGCCGGCCAGGTAGGCGCCCGTGAGGCTGCGGGGCGAGGCCAGCAGCGCGGGAACGTCGCCCTGGAACACGATCTCGCCGCCGCGGGCGCCGGGCTCGGGGCCGACCTCGATGACGTGGTCGGCGGCGCGGATCATGGCCTCGTCGTGCTCGACGACCACGACCGTGTTGCCGGCGTCGGTCAGGGTGCGGATGATGCCGATGAGCCGGTCGATGTCGCGCGGGTGCAGGCCAACGGAGGGCTCGTCGAGGACGAAGAGGGTGTCGACCAGCGAGGTGCCGAGGCAGGAAGTGAGGTTGACGCGCTGGACCTCGCCGCCGGAGAGGGTGCGGGAGGAGCGATCGAGCGTGAGGTAGCCGAGGCCGACCTGGGCGAGGTAACCCAGCCGGGTGACGATGGAATCGTGGGCGAGGTCGCGCTGATGGTGGGAGGCGGCCGGCCCGCGGGCCGCGGGGGCCCCGCCGGCGTGGGTCCGGATTTCCTCGAGCAATTCGCCGACGGGCAGCTGGTACAGCGCGGGCAGGGTGCGGCCGCGCCATTGCCAGCAGAGGGCGTCGGGCTGGAGCCGGGCGCCGTTGCAGTCGGGGCAGCGGTCGTAGGACCGGTAACGCGAGAGGAAGACGCGCACGTGCATCTTGTAGGTCGTCTTCTCCAGGTAGCGGAAAAAGCCCTTCAGCCCGTACCAGTATTTCGGCCAGGCCCTGGTCTCGCCGTCGTAGCCCGGGGAGCCGTCGATGACGAACGCCTGCTGCGCCGCCGTCAGCCGGGCGAAGGGCACGTCGGTCGGGAGGCCGAGCTGGCGGGTGAACTTGAGCAGATCCCGCTTGGACTCGCCGTAGATCTCGCCCTCCCACGGTTTGATCGCGCCGTCCGCGATGGAGACGGAGTGGTCGGGGATGGCGAGGCGGTAGTCGATGCCGATGACGCGGCCGAAGCCGCGGCACTTCGGGCAGGCGCCGAGCGGGGAGTTGAAGGAGAAGAGGCCCGGGGTGGCGGCACGGAAGGTGCGGCCGGTCGCGGGCGAGTGCAGGCCGCGGGAATAGTGGCCGGCGGGGGCATGGAGCTCGGAGCCGGGAGCGTGGACCTTGGTACCAAACAGGAACACTTCGCCCTTGCCGAAGTGGAGGGCGGCCTCGCAGGCCTCGAGGAAGCGCGCCTGGTTGTCGGCCGTGATCAGCAGGCGGTCCTGGATGACGTGGAGGGGGGAAGTTGCGAGTTGAGCGTTGAGGGCGGGGGGACCGAGGCCCAGCAGCTCGTCGAGCTTGGCCGGGGCCAGGTGGCCCTGCCTGTCCGCCACCAGCACGCGGGTGTAACCCTGGCCCTTGATGCTGGCGAGGACCTCGGGCCACTTGAGACTGGCCGGCTTGGCGATGCGGAAGCAGAGCAGGAGCGTGGCGCCGGGGTGGGCGGCGACGGTCTTGGCCCAGATGGTCGCGGGGTTGTCGTCCTCGACCGGCTCGCCGGTTGCGGGGTCGAAGCACGCGGCGACGTGGCTGAACCAGACCTTGGCGTAGTCGGTCAGCTCGGTCATGGTGCCGACGGTGGAGCGCGACGTCTTGACCGTGTTGGTCTGCGCGATGGCGATGGACGGGCGAATGTTCTCGATGGCGTCGACCCGGGGCTTGTCGAGCAGGTCGAGGAACTGGCGGGTGTAGGCGGAGAAGGTCTCGACGTAACGCCGCTGGCCCTCGGCGTGAAGCGTGTCAAACACGAGGGAGGACTTCCCCGCCCCGCTCAGGCCGGTGACGACGACGAACCTGCCCAGCGGGAGGTCGAGGTCGAAGCCCTTGAGGTTGTGCTGGCGGACGCCGCGCAGGCGGATGGACTCGGGGGCGGGTGAGGACGGCACGGGAAGCACTGAATGATGACGAATCACGGGAAAGCAAACCCCGGCGCGCTGCGCTCCATGCCTGCTGACATAGGGCTGTCAGGAGGCCGGACCGCGCCCCGCTGGGCCGGTCCTCAGCCCTTGGTCAGTTCGCGGAAGAGGTCCAGGTGGGCCCTCACCTGGTGCTCGGGGACGAAATGCGCCTGGGCGTGCCGCCGGCCCTGGGCCGAGAACCGCTGGCGCAGGGCGGGCTCGCGGATCAGCCGGTCGAGCGCGCTGATGAAGCCGGCCTGGTCGTGGTTGGCGATCAGGAAGCCAGAGCGGTCCGGGGCGAAGCACTCGCCGACGCCGACGACGTCGTAGGCCACGGCGGGCACGCCGTGGAGCTGGGTCTCGATGAGGAAATTGGAGAGCGACTCGGTCTGCGAGGCGAGGACGGCGATGTCGGCGGCGTGATAGAGCGGCGTGGGGTCGGGCTGGTAGCCGAGGAATTTCACGCGGGCGCCGAGGCCGAGGTCGTGGGCCAGGCGGGCGCATTTTTTCCGCGTCTCGCCCTCGCCGGCCAGCCACAGCTGCCAGTCGAGGTAGCCGGGGAGGCGGGCGCAGAGCTCGATCAGCTCGCGCTGGTTCTTGCCCGGGCGGAACATCGCCACGTTGAGCAGCACCGCGGTGCTGGGGTTGGCGCCGTGGTAGCGCCGGAGGGCGAGGTTGCGCGGCGCGGCGGCGTCGGTGAAGCGCAGCACGGGGTTGTGGATGACCGTGATCTTGGGCGAGGGCAGGTCATACCGGTCGGTGAGCACGCGCTTGGCGACATGGCTGTTGGCCACGATGTGCCGGCAGAGGCGCAGCGAGCGCACGAAGAGGTAGGGGAGTTCCTTGCCCGTGCGCATGGTGCAGACGACGGCGGCGCGGGGCAGGCGGCGCGCGATGAAACCGGCGTAGCAGTTCGCCATGCGGCCCATGCACAGCACCAGGGCGGGCATGGCGTCCCCGGCGGCCCGGAGCAGGCCCGGGGCAAACCAGTCGAGGCCGGTGTCGAAAGGCTGCAACGACCGGAAGGCAAAGGGCTGCTGCTCGCCGTCGACCTCCAGCAATCCGCGGGGCCGGAAGGTCAGCAGGGTGACCTCGTGGCCGGCCCGGGCGAAGGCCGTGGCCATGAAGACGGAATGGCGCTCCGTGCCGCCGCTGCGCAGATAGTCCTGGACGATGAGAATTTTCATTGCTCCGCCGGGGGGTGCGGCAAAAGTGCAGCCATCATTCAATGAACAACGCGTTCGTCAACCTGCTGCTGCGGTGGCTCATCCTCGCCCTCGGCGTCATCCTGAGCACCCGGATCGTGCCCGGCATCAGCTACGACACCGGCGCGACGCTCGTGGTCGTGGTGCTGGTGCTGAGCTTCTTCAACGCCGTGCTCAAGCCGGTGCTGGTGCTCTTTTCACTGCCGTTCATCATCCTCTCGCTGGGCATCGGCATCTGGATCATCAACGCGATCCTCTTCTACTTTGTCGGGCGGCTGGTGACCGGCTTCCAGGTCGCCGGCTTCGGCTCCGCCCTGCTCGGGTCACTGATCGTGAGCCTGACCAACATGGTGCTGAGCCGGCTGCTGAAGCCGCCGCCCAGGCCGCCCGCGCCGCCCGCCGGCCCGGCGAAGCGGGATGACGTGATCGATATCTGACGCCGGCTGATTCCCGGCCCCCACGGGCGGGGACCGCCCAGTTTCAATTTGACCCGATCGCCGGTCGCGGCGACTTTGCCCGCTCACAATTCTCCCATGTCCGAAAACATCTACGATCTGGTGGTCATTGGCGGCGGTCCCGCCGGCTATGTCGGAGCCATCCGCGCCGGCCAGCTGGGCAAAAAAGTGGCCTGCATCGAGCTCGAGCGCGCCGGCGGCACCTGCCTCAACTGGGGCTGCATCCCGACCAAGGCGCTGCTGAAGAGCGCCGAGCTCTACCGCACCCTCCAGAAGATCGACACGTACGGGCTGAGCGTGACGGGACTGGGCTTTGACTTCCCCAAGGTCGTCGAGCGTTCGCGCGGCGTCTCCAACCAGATGGCCAAGGGCGTCGAGTTTCTCTTCAAGAAGAACAAGGTCGACTACTTCACCGGCCGGGCGCAGGTCACGGTCCCCGGCATGGTCGAGATCACCGAGGGCGAGAACAAGGGAAAATTTTTCCGCACCAAGAACATCCTGCTCTGCACCGGCCAGAAGCCGAAGGCGCTGCCCGGCCTGCCGGTCGACGGCCAGCGCATCATGACCTCCCGCGAGGCGCTCGTCGCCAAGGCGCCGCCGCAGTCGCTGGCCATCATCGGCGCCGGCGCCATCGGCGTGGAGTTCGCGTATTTCTTCAACGCCTTCGGCACGAAGGTGACGCTGATCGAGATGCTGCCGCAGATCCTGCCGGTCGAGGACGAGGACGTGGCCAGGCTGCTCCAGCGCAGCTTCGAGAAGCAGGGCATCGCCGTGCACACCGGGACCAAGTGCGAGAACATCCGCGTGGGCGAGAAATCCGTGAAGCTCGACCTGGTCAAGGACGGGGCCAGGACCGAGCTCGAGGTCGAGACCGTGCTCGTCGCCATCGGCATCACATCGGCGCTGGACGGGCTGTTTTCCGCCAAGGTGAAGGTCGAGACCGACCGCGGCTTCGTGAAGGTCGGGCCGGATTACCAGACCAGCACGCCCGGCATCTACGCGGCCGGCGACATCCAGGGACCGCCGTGGCTCGCCCACGTGGCCTCGTTCCGCGCCGTACAGGCCGTCGAGGGCATGTTCGGGGTGAGCAAGCCGAAGATGGTCGGCAATTTTCCCGGCTGCACGTACTGCCAGCCGCAGGTCGCCAGCACGGGCCTGACCGAGAAGGCCGCGAAGGAGAAGGGGCTGAATTACAAGGTGGGGAAATTCCCCTTCACGGCCGTCGGCAAGGCGGTCGCCGCCGGCGACACCGAGGGTTTCGTCAAGGTCATCGCCGACGCCAAGACCGGCGAGATCTACGGCGTGCACATCATCGGCCACGAGGCCACGGAGTTGATCGCCGAGTACGGGCTGGCGATGAACCTCGAGGCGACGGTGGACGAGATCCACCACTCGATCCACGCGCATCCGACGCTGTCCGAGGCGCTGGGCGAGGCCGCCCTGGCCACGCTGGGGCAGGCGATCCATATCTGAGCCGCGCGAGCGAGCTCGCTGGCCCACGGGTTAGCTACGGCTCACGGTTCCGTCCGGTCCTTCTTGGCGGCGGCCTGGGCCGCACGGAGCATCTGGTTGCGCTCGGCCTCGATGACGCCCTCGTCCACGAGCTGCTCGGTCTCGCTGCGGCCTTCCTCGTCCTCATCCTCGCTCGGCGATTCGCGCGCCTGGGTCCCGGCCGAGCCCGGCACGGGGTCCCAGCGCTTGGATTCGGGCAGCGCATCCAGGACCGCCTCCTGACGGTCAGTGTCCGACCCGCCGGTAAGTTCGCGCCTGGCGCGCTCATGATCTTCCCGCGTGACCTGCGGCGGCTTGCGGCCGGCGATCAAAGCCAGCTCCCGGGTGCGCGCGTCGACCATGGCGCGGGTCACGGGGCCGATGCCGGCGGCGTTGCTGGTCAGGGTGCCTTTGTTCAGGGGATTCTTGGCCATGGGATGTCGACCTGCGGGGCGGGCCGGGGTTGCATTGCTTTCGGCTGCCGGCCGGTCGGTGTCACGCTCCGGCCTGGGCGAGCTGGCCGGCGGCGGTCCGTTGGAGTTCCGCCTGGGAGAGGTTTACGAACACCGTCGATTCCTCGTAGCTGATGCGGTCGATCCGGCCGGTGGCGATCAGGATTTCCTTGCCCGCGTACCAGTGGCCGGTCTCGACGACCACGTCGCGGATCGCCCAGCTCCGGGCATCCACCATGAAGCCGCTGACCCGGCCGAGCGGGCCGTCGGTGGCCTGGATCTGGTAGCCGGTGACCGCCGCCGTGCTCTGGAGATGCTTGTCGTCGCGATGATGATAGTGCTTCAAGGTCTCCCGTTCATCCTTCGGCGGCGGCACGACCATCGGCAGGCCCCCAAGGCCCCACATGGCGCCGCCGTCCCAGTAGGCCGGCCAGCCGTAGTAGCGATAATATTCGATCTCGTACTGGCGCGAGACGGGCTTGTGCGCCTCGATCGAGGGGCTCTGTTCGATCTGCTTCTTGTGCAGCTTGAGGTGCAGCGTCTTTTCGGTCGGGTTCAGCTTCGCGAACGCATGGGGCGTCAGCAGGACCAGCCGGCCCAGCAGCCACGAGCCGGTGTCGGCGACGAGGTAGCGGACCACCCAGGTCTTGTCGTCAAAGTAGAAATCCTTGATGTGGCCGATGTCGCCATCGATCGCGGAGAGTTTGTTGCCGTAGAGTTCCTTGAGGTTGTGCAGCATAAATCATCCTGTGGGTTTGACGGTTGGACCCAGGCGGGCGGCCTGTTCCTGATGGCCAAGCGTAGCGCGGGAGGGCGCCTGCGGACTATGGGGTGAAACCCGACCCGCGGCTCAACCACGGCAGGGTCGCCGTGGCTCCAGGCGGTGCGCGATTCACGGACCGCGCAGGAAGCGGAGTTCGGCCTGCAGGCGATCGACCTCGCGCGACAGCGCGAAGATCAGGGGCAGCGCGTGCCGGTTGATGCCGTGATGACGGCGGTAGTGCTCGATGCGGCGCGCCTCATAGATCGCATTGTCGTCGAAGACCGGGTCGCGGTCCGTCCCCGTCCTTCCATCCCCGAGCAGACCGGTGGCGCAATAAAAGCGGAGCAGGTCCGGATGCACCCCGGTGAGGGCGGCGGCCGTGGCCAGCGAATAGTGCGTGGGCGCGCCGGCCGGCACGCAGACGAGCGTGAGCACGGGATTATGGTAGAAGATGAAATTCGTCATGACGTTTTCCGGGGGTTGAAGGCCGAGGCCTTGGCGAGTTTCTCCCAGAGCGCGGTTTCCTCCGCCGACACCGTGGCCGGCGTCTGGATCCGGATGGTGGCGTAAAGGTCACCGCGGGTGCCATCCTCGCGCGGCAGGCCCTGGCCGCGCACCCGCAGCCGGGTACCCGCGGTCGTGCCGGGCGGCACGCGGAGCGTGGTGGTGCCGGCGAGCGTGGGGATTTTCGCCTTCACGCCCAGGACCGCCTCCCACGGCGCGAGGTCGAGGTCGCAGTGGATGTCGTCTTCCTGCACGCGGAGATCGGGGTGCCGGGCAAAGCGCACGCGCAGGTAAAGGTCGCCCGCCGGGGCGCCGCCATGGCCCGGGCCGCCCTGGCCGGCCAGGCGGATGCGCTGGCCTTCGCGCATGCCCGGGGGGATGCGGACCTGGTAAGTGTTGGTGCGTCCGGCCGCGTCATCGAGGTCGGGCCGGCGCAGGGTCACCTTGCGCTGCGAGCCCCGCAGGGCCTCCTCGAGCGTGACGAGCAGGTCGGCCTCGATATCCCGGCCGGGCTGGGCGAAACCGTCCCCGGCCTCGCGCCCGCGGGCCGCGGCCCCCCGCGCGGAGGTGAAGCCGCCGGTCCGGCCGCTGAAGAACGACTCGAAGAAATCGCTGAAGCCGGTGCCGCCGAATTCAAAATCGGATTCGCCCTCCGCACCCGGAGTCCGGTCGTGCCAGCCGGTCCCGGCGGCGCCCGCCCCGCGGCCGCCGTCCTGCCAGTTGGCGCCCAGTTCATCATATTGCCGGCGCTTGTCGGGATCGCCGAGCACCTCGTAGGCCTCGTTGATCTCCTTGAACTTTGCCTCTCCGGTGACCTTGTTCTTGGCCACGTCGGGGTGATAGAGGCGGGCGAGCTTGCGGAAGGCTTGCTTGATCTCCTCCACCGAGGCGGTCCGGGGCACGCCCAGCGTCTCATAATAGTCCTGGAACTTGACGGCCATCGGACGCGGTCCTTGGTTGGCGCGGGGGCTAGACCACGCGCAGCACGATCTTGCCGCGGGTGTGGCCGCGCTCGCTCAACTCCTGGCCGCGGGTGGCGTCGGAGAGGGGCAGGATGGTCTCGACGATCACCTTGAGTTTCTCGGCCTCGACCAGCCGGGCGATCTCGGCGAGCTGCGCCGCGTCGGGCTGGGTGAACACAAACGCCTGCCGCACGCCGTGCGCCGCCGCGGTGGCGGCATCCGGCGGACTCGCGATGGAGACCAGAATCCCGCCCGGCTTGAGAATTTTCCAGGAACGCGCCTGGACGTCCCCGCCCAGGGTGTCGAAGACCACATCCACCGGCTGCACGACCTCCTCGAAGCGCTCGGTGTCGTAGTCGACCACCTGGTCGGCGCCGAGCTGGCTCAGGAATTCATGGTTGCGGGCGGACGCCGTGCCGATGACGTGGGCCCCCTTCCATTTGGCCAGCTGGACCGCGAGGTGGCCGACGCCGCCGGCGGCGGCATGGATCAGCACGCGCTGGCCGGCCGCGAGTCCGGCGGCGGTGAAGAGGGATTGCCAGCACGTCAGCCCGCCGAGGGGCAGAGCGGCGGCGTGCACATGGTCGATGGACTTCGGCCTCAGGGCCACTTCAGCCTCACGGATGACGATGAACTCGGCGTACGCCCCGTCGCGGGCAATGTCGGGCCGGCTGAATACCTCGTCGCCCACCTTCAGCCGGGCCGCGCCGGGCCCGACGGCCTCGATCACGCCGGACACATCCCAGCCGAGGATGAGCGGCAGGGTGTGGGGCACCATGGCCTTGAGGTGGCCCTCGCGGATCTTCCAATCGACCGGGTTGATGCCGGCGGCGTGGACGCGGACGAGGATTTCCCCGGCGACGGGATGCGGACGAGGTGCGTCCTCGTAGACGAGGACTTCGGGGCCGCCGTAGCGATAGATACACACAGCCTTCATGGTCTTCATGCGACGGGGGCCTGGTGCTGGAGGTAGAATTCGCGCGCCTTGGCCAGCAGCTGGCCGGGGGTCAGGTGGTGTTCATCGACGACGACGGTGCCGAGGATGCGTCCGGCGAGTTCGGGATGGTGGTGCTTCGCCCACGTGACAAACTGGTCCATTTCGCAACTCTTGCCGGTGCCGGTGCCGAAGACAAGGACCGGCGCGGGGGGCGGGAGGGCCCGGGCCACCGGCTCGAAGAAGCTGTTGGGGTCGGGCTTTTCCTTGCCGCGGGAAAGATTGGCCGAGTTCTGCGCGTGGCGGAAATATTCGTCGGGCTCGTGCGGCAGGATCTGCCGGGGGACGGAGCCGTGCAGCAGCGAGCGGAAAAGGCGGGCCTCATGGTGGTCGATCACGAGGAGCCAGTGCATCGTCTCGTCACCCGTGCCCGGCGGGGCGGTCTCCGAGCGCTCGAGGAAATGGCGCAGGGTCAGGAGCTCGTCGGTCCCGGCGACGTCCTTGGTGCGGGGCAACGGCAGGACGAGGACCTGGCCGTTGCGCGTCACCTTCAGGTTGCCGTTGGGTTCCTCCTCGACCCGGGCGATATGCCGGAGCAGTGCATGGACCTCGCGCCAGCCCAGATTGTGGGCGGCGGGATGTTGGAAGATGGTCTGATAGGTGCGCAGGTGCGTACCGGAAAGTTCCGCAGTCGGAGGCATAGGGGACAAGACTGGAATCGGCGGCCGAAGAACGTCCCGCACCTTGCCGGGTGTCGTTTTCAGCGGTACAGGATGCACCTGCCGCCCGCCGCGGGCAATGGGGTGTAGACCCGCCCGGATCAGGCGCGAGATCCACAGCCCCCGGCGATCGCGGCTGGTGCGAGTGCCGGGAGTCGAACCCGGATCAATGGCTTCGGAGGCCACTACACTATCCATTGTGCTACACTCGCAATCGACCGAGCGGGTAGCTTTCGCGGGCCCGGCGCCTTTTCAAGCTGTTTTGCTGGGGAAATGACCGCAGCGGCGGCCCGCGGGGACGCGGGTCTGCGCTCAGTGCGCGACCTTCACCGCGCCGGTGAAGGGCTGGCCGATTTCGCGGAGCAGGTCCTTGAACCAGGGCTGGGTGATGTCGAAGGCCTTGCCGCCCTTGATGCGGGGAAACTCGATGGCGCGGAGCTCGTCGCCGCGCTCCTCGTCCTGGCCGATGAGGCCGGTCACGCCCGCCCGGGCGCACTCGACCGCCTTGAGCACGCAGGTGTCAATGAGCGTGAAATCCTCGGCGTTGGCCGGGGCGGAGCGGGCGAAATAGCCGCTCTTCTGCACGAGGACCTTCTCGGCGCCGATCATGGCGGCGAAGCGCTCGCCGAACCACTTGCCGGGGTTGATCGTGTCGAGGCGGACGTGGCCGAAGGCGTCGCGGTCGATCTTGGCGCCGCGCTCGGTCATCTCCCGGATGATGCTGTCGAGGCCGGCGCCCTCGCTGACGAAGAGGTTCACGTTGCCCTGCGTGTCCATGATGGCGCGCAGGCGCTTGGCCTCGGCGTCGACGTCGAGGGCCAGTTCGGGCACGTAGACGGCGTGGACGGCGTATTTCTCGCGGGCGAGGCCGATGGCCGGCACCCATTCGTTCCGCGCCAGGCGCTGCGAGTAGACGCGGGCGGTGGCGGCGGCCAGCCAGCCGCAGCTGCGGCCCATGATCTCGTGGACGATGAGCATGCGGCCGCTGGCGCCGAGCTCGGTCACGACGTTCGCGAAGAAATTCGCGCCCTGCTCGGCGGCGGTGACGGCGCCGAGGCTCTGCCGGATCGGAATGATGTCGTTGTCGATCGTCTTGGGCAGGCCGATGACGTTGAGCCGGTAGTTGTGCTGCTCGAGGTAGGCGGCGAGGTCGGCGGCCGTGGTGTTGGTGTCGTCGCCGCCGACGGTGTGGAGGATGTCGATGCCGTCGCGCTGGAGCTGCTCGGCGGCGACGGTGAGGGGATTCTGGCCTTCCTTCACCAGGCCGCGCTTCACGCAGTCCTTGGCGTTGGTGAGCTTGACGCGGCTGTTGCCGATGACGCTGCCGCCGTAGCGGCGGAGGATGCCGGCGGCGGCGCGGATCTGGGGCGTGACAGGTATGCTCTCGCCCTTCAGCAGGCCCTTGTAGCCGGAGCGGTAGCAGATGATGTCCCAGTCCGGGCACTGCGACGTATAATGGAGGATCAGCTGGCCGACGGCGGCGCTGAGGCACGGGGCGAGCCCGCCGGCGGTGAGGATGGCGACTTTCTTCTTGTTGCTCATGGTCTGGAACCGCGATTCCAGCGACGGG
>Ga0265318_10001427_pt1 | contig 14139 bp, 13 predicted proteins | sample 4821metaG_FD_192431 | JGI IMG/M metagenome (GOLD analysis project Ga0265318, IMG submission 192431) | Rhizosphere microbial communities from Carex aquatilis grown in University of Washington, Seatle, WA, United States - 4-8-21 metaG | ecosystem: Host-associated > Plants > Roots > Rhizosphere >... | reverse complement strand
CATGTTGCCGTCCGTCGTGACCTGCGGGCGTCCCGAGGAGCGCAACGGGGCCGGCTCAAACCGGTAAAGGCAGTCGCGCAGGTTGTCCGCCGGGGTGGCGTAGCCCGCGTCGAACGCGAGCATCGCATTGCGCACGATGTCCTCGGACTTTCCACCGAAGCGCTCGGAGATGAGCCCCGCGATCTTGGCGACGTCCAGGCTGAAGATCCGGGCGATCAGGCCGAGCACGAAGAGGTTCTTGCCCTTGTCCTTGGACGAGCCGCCCACCGCCTCGACCGTCGCCCCGGTGATCGGGATCCCCACGGTCTTGAAGCGGCGGTCCTCGGGATTCGGCACGACGTGGTCGCTGTCGTAGATCAGCACGCCGCCCGGCCTGAGCGAATCGATGTGGCTGTCGTAGCTGTGCTGGTAGAAGGCCACCAGCATGTCGGCCTGGTCCCCGGAGGAGAGGATGTCGCCATTGCCCATCCTGACCTGGAAGATCGACGGACCCCCCGAAATCGTTGACGGGATGGTCATGTACGTCATTACCTCCCGGTCGGAGCGTCCGGCGAGGCGGGCGAGGAAGCCCCCGATCGTCTGGATTCCGTCCTGCGAATTCCCGGCGAGGCGGATGACTACGTCATTTACGGCGAGTCTGTCTTTGGAAATCTCTGGGCCGGCCCCAGGGGTTGGGGTGGATGCGGGCAAAACCATTTGGGAGAACCAAAACTGTTTGCCGGTACCCCGTTGTCAACGAGTTCGATCCGACATAAGCCGGGCGCAGGCTGCCTCGCGTCCAGCGTAACCAAATCTAATGGTGCAGGCTCAAAAGGCGCCCTTTTGGGCGGCCCGCGCCGCAGCGCCCGCCCGTGCGGGATGGGCGATCCCAACCCTTCTGGATCCCATCAGTTTCCCTAATGCCGCTGCGAATTCAGCTGCTTGAAGGCCGCGTCGATTTCCGACCGGGAGGCCCGGCTCACCTTGGTCGAGAACCCGCAGGTCACCTCGAGGTCGCCGCGAGCAAGTCCGGCCATCACCGCGTCGGCGAATTCCTCCAGGGGCATGCCGGCCTCGTTGGATCCCGGGGCGCCGAGGTCGGTGTTCACGTGGGGCGGGGCGATCTCGATCACCTTGATCGGGCCCGTGCTGAGCTGGTGGCGCATCGAGAGCGCAAAGGAGTGGAGCGCCGCCTTCGTGGCGCAGTAGACGGGAACGCCCGCCATCGGCACAAAGGCGAGCCCGGAGGTCACCAGGATTATCGCCGGGGCCTCCTGCTGGTGCAGGTGCTGGATGAAGAGCTGCGAGAGGTGGATCGGCGCCTCGAGGTTGATGGCGATGTCCTGGTGGATCGGCTCCCAGGGCCCGGCCTGGGCGATCTGCAGCGGGTGCCAGACGCCCGCGTTGTTCACGAGCACGTTCAACCCGGGAAACTCGGCCGTCGCCCAGGCGAGCAGGGCGCGGCGGTCGGACTCGTTCGCCACGTCGCAGATCCTCGTGTGGAGCCGCGGGTTCTTCGCCTTGGCCTCGCGCAGCTTGTCCTCGCGGCGGCCGCAGACGATGACCTCGCTGCCCGCGCGCAGGAAGCGCTCGGCCAGCGCGAGGCCGATGCCCGTGGCGCCGCCGGTGACCAGGACCGTGTTGGATTCAATTTTCATGGTTGTGTTTTTTTGTGGCAGTCGACCGAGACCCGCGGGCTCCCGACCCGGCCTGCGGTCCTCCCTCCCCGATCATCTCTCTTGTGACATCCTCCCCTCACTAACCGCGGCCACCCTACTCCGCAACGTATTCGGCGGCAACCGCGCCGGCGGCCTTTTCCTCCTCCCTGATGTGGTGGGCGGCGGGCTTAAGAATGAGGCAGAGCGGGATGGCCCCCAGCAGGATGAAGCCGGCCAGGACGAAGCCATTGTCAAAGCCCAGCACCTGGGCGCGCCGGGCGATGCCCTGGGCCGCCGCGAACACGACCTTGCTCTGCGGATTGGCGACCAGGCCCGGCTCGTGGCGGGCGACCATCGGCATGACCCGGTATCCGAGGCGGACCGCGAACGCCTGGGACTCCACGGGAAACCCCTCGCCCAGGCGCACGGCGTGCCGGTGGATCGAGTTGGTCACGAATGTGTTCAGGAGCGCGATCCCGAGCGAGCCGCCGACGTTCTGGAAGACGTTCAGGAAGCTGCTCGCCATCGGGAGCTCCCGCCTCGGCACCGCGTTGAGCGACGCCGCCATGAGGGGCGCCATCATGAGGGCAAGGCCCAGGCCGCGGCCGAGCTGCGGCAGGACCAGCATGGGCCACTGCGACAGCGGGTCCAGGAGGCCGAAGAGGATGAGCGAGCTCCCGACAAGGATGCAGCCCACGGTCGTGAGTGCGGCCGGCGGGTACCGGTCCGCGAGCCACCCGGCCAGCGGCATCGTGATGCCCACGGCCAGGGCGTTCGGGAGCATCCATAGGCCGGCCTCCACGGGCGTGTAGCCCATCAGGTTCTGCAGGAAGATGGGAAAGAGGAAGACGCTTCCGAACAGGCCGATGGCGCGGAAGATCGCGAGGAGGTTGCTCAGGAGGTAATTCCGGATGGCGAAGAGGCGCAGGTCGAGGATCGGGTTCTCCACCGCGAGCTCGACGGCGATGAACATCACCATTCCCACGACGGTGATCGCCTCGCAGACATGGATGTAGTCCGAGTCCCAGCCCTTGACCTGCCCGTTCGAGAGGGCGGTGAGGCCCGCAATCAGCGCCATCGACAGGAAGAGGTACCCGTAAAGGTCGAAGGGCTGCTTCGAGCCCTGGGCGCGGATCGGGCGCATGATGATCATCCCGGCCAGCAGCGTGAGGACCCCCACCGGCAGGTTGACCGAGAAGATGGTCCGCCAGCTGAAGGCGTCGGTCAGGTAGCCTCCCAGGGTGGGCCCGATCGCCGGCCCGGCCATGACTCCCATCCCCCAGATGCCGAGCGCCTTTCCCCTCTCCCGCGGCTCGAAGAGCTCGGCCACGATGGACATGCCGATCGGCTGGATGGCGCCGCCCCCGATCGCCTGGAGGACTCGGGCCGCGATCAGCGACTCGTAGCTCCACGCCATGGCGCAGGCCGCGCTCGCCAGCGTGAAGACGGCCAGGCTGCCCAGGTAAAGCGCCTTGTAGTTGATGCGGCTCGTCAGCCAGCCGACGAAGGGCATGACCACGGCCGAGGTCAGCATGAAGCCCGTCGCGACCCACTCGATCTGCTCCCGGTCGACGCCGAAGGTGCTCATCATGTGCGGCAGGGCGACGTTGACGATGCTCGAGTCCAGCACCGCCATGAACGTGCCGAGCATGATGATGCCCAGCACGCCCCACCTGTTGGCCCGCAGATCGCTGTCGCTAGTCATGCGGCGTGCCGCCCCGCGCCGCCGTGCCCGAATGGATCCTCACCTCGACGGACAGGCCCGGCCCGATCGCCAGGTCCGCCGGCGCCGCCACGGCGAGGCGAAGGGGCACGCGCTGCGTCACCTTGATGAAGGTTCCGGAGACGCCCTCGGCGGGAATCAGGCTGAATTGCGAGTTCGCGGCCCGCAGGATCTCGGTCACGCGGCCGTGCAGGCGGAGGGCCGGGTAGGCGTCGACCGAGATGTCCGCGGCGTCCCCCACCGCGACCTCGTGGAGGTACTTCTCCTCGATGTTGGCGTCCACGCGCAGGGTCGCCGGGTCGAAGAGGCTCACGACCGGCTGGGCCGCCAGGGGCATGGCGCCCGGGTCGAGCCAGCGCCGGACGACCCAGGCTTCAAACGGCGCGCGGACCGTGCACCGGGCCAGGTCGCTCCGGGCGTTCTCCACGGCGGCCTCGGCCTCCTTGACCCTGCTGCGGGCCAGCTCCACGCCCGCCTTCGAGGCCGAGATGTCCTCCCTGCGGGTTCCCTGCCGCAGGAGGGCGAGGTTCTGCGCGGCGTTCTCCGAGCCCTGGCCCGCGGATTCGAGGGCGCTCCTGGCCCGGTCGAGGTCCGCCTGGGTCACGGCGCTGTCCCTGAAAAGCGCCTGGGCCCGCTCGAAGTCCAGCCGCGCCTGCCCCTCCTCGCTCCGCAGGCGCCTCTCGGTGGCCTCGGCCGCCTTGACCTCCTCCGGCCGGCTGCCGTTGACCGCCTTCTCGTTCATCGCGCTGCTCGAGGCCGCCCCCGCCTGGGCGGACGCGAGCGACGCCTCGGCCCTGTCGAGAGCCGCCTGGGCGATGGACGGGTCCAGCCGGAAGACGATGTCCCCCTTGTGCACGAACTGCCCCTCGTGCACGGCGACGTCGATCATCCGCCCGTTGATTTCCGGGGCGAGATCCACGAGGTGCCCCGCGAAGCGGGCGTCATCCGTGGAGACGATCCCCCACATGAAGAGGAGCCAGTAGGCGAGCACGCAGGCCCCGATGGCCGCCACGGCGGCGATCCCGATCGCGATGCTCCTGCGCCGGCGCCCGCCGTTGCCGGAGGGTTCCGGGGCCCCGTCGTCCCGCGGCCCTGGGCCCGCGGCGGCGGATGCCGTTGATGATGGACCGTCAGCAGTGCTCATGTTTCCTCCGGGTCGGTCAATTGCGGGGCGGCGCCGGCCTGCCCGCGCCGCTGATGAACAGGTCCGCGACCCCCGCGAGGCTGCGCTCGGCCTCCGGCCAGTCCTCCAGCTCCCACGACCGGGTGCGCAGCATGCCGAGCAGGTATTCGGCGAGGATCCCCGTGGGCACGTCCGGCCGGATCTCCCCCGACACCATCCCCCTGGCGATGATCGTCGCCACCGCTTCGGTCATCGTCCTCCGGCGCTCGCGCCAGCGCTGCTGAAGCCCGCCGGCGCCGCTCTCCGCGTCGCGGTCGCCCTCGGAGAGTATGATGCGAAAGAGCGAGCGCCGGGCCCGGAAGAAGGTGCTGATCTCCTCGCAGGCCCGCAGCAGCGTCGCGCGGAACGCCACGCCCTGCGCGGCATTCTCCCGCAGCTGCAGGCACATCCCGTCAAATCCCTCCACGGCGGCCTGGAAGATGAGGTCCTCCTTGTCCGTGAAATAGAGGTAGATGGTCCCCTTGCCGACCTCGGCCGCCCGCGCGATCTCGTCCAGGGTGGTCTCATGGAAACGGCGGGTGCGGAAGAGCTGCTCGACCGCCTTCATGATGCGCTGCTTCTTGTCCGGTTTCACGGGTTTATGACTGACTGACCAGTCAGTCATAATCATCAGCCAAGTCAATCCTCCATTTCCCCGAACCCTGAAGGCCAGGCCGGCCCTGAGACAGCCGTAGGGCACTGCCAACCCCTTGGTTACAGCTACTACGAAACACCGGAGCGGCATAGGAAACCTGCCCGTCGGCAGGCTCCTGGAGAAGGATCCTCATTGCCGGCGGTTGCCCCTTGGACCTCGAACCTCAGAGCAGCGCGTTGCCGGCCGAGAAGGCCTGCCCCACCAGCCGACCGATTCCGTAGTAGGACTGCGTGTCCGGCGCGAACACGAGCGGCGCCATCTTCTTTATGTCCACCAACCCCTTCCCCGCCAGCACCGCTTCGTCCGCCTTCACGTCCAGGATCTCGCCCACGAACTGCGTGTGCAGCCCCAGCTCGAATGAATGCGTCAGCCGGCATTCCAGGACCAGGGGAAACTCCTTCACGTAGGGCGCGTCGACCAGGTCGCTCCTCACCGGCGTCAGCTTCGCCACCTTGAACTTGTCTGCGGTCCTGCCCGTCGCGAGGCCGAGGTAGTCCGCCTGCGTGACGTGCTCCTCGGACGGTATGCTGACCGTGAACGCCTTGCGCGCCACGATGCTCGCGTAGGTGTACGTCGCCTTCCTCAGGGACACCGCGATGCAGGGGGGCTGGGAGCAGCAGATGCCGCCCCAGGCGGCGGTCATCGCGTTGGGATTGCCGGCCTTGTCGTAGGTCCCGACGACAAACACCGGGGTTGGGTAAAGCAGGGCCTTGGCCCCGAGTGACTTCTTCATGGCAGATTGGTGCTGATCCTTCGGCGGTTGAACATTCCCCCAAGGCGCCCGTATTCCGGGCGCGTCCCAACCAATCACAGATTGGCCCGGTGGGCCACCCGATACGGCTCAATGCGGCGCGGGAAGGGAAAGCACCCGGGCCACGGTCTCAAGCAGCATATCGGAGCGTATCGGCTTGCCAAGCGCGGCCTGCACCCCGAGCTGCCGCGCGGTCGGCAGGTAGAGCGACTCGCTGAACTGGGAGTCGCCCGAGATGGCGATCAGGCGCGGCCGCGGGACGCCATGCGACAGGCTCATGATGAGCTCCAGGCCGTCCATGTCGGGCATCGCGATGTCGGTGATCACAAGGTCGTGCCGCCCCGCCTCGAAGAGCTCGAGGGCGCTCTTGCCGTCGGGCGCCTCGTCAACCGTGTATCCGGCCTCGCGCAGGATTTCGGCCGTGACGGTGCGCAAGGCGGAGTCGTCGTCGATGAGCAGGATGGAAGCCATGGGGGTTCTCAGGATGCAGGCGTCAGGACTGCGTCAAGCGTGCTGCGCGCAATCGGCTGCACAAGCACCAAGCGCGGGCATCGCCCCGAACTCCCCATGCCCGGCCTCCCTGCGGCCCGGACCTTCGTGACAGGGGCCGGATTTGGTGGTAAGCCTTTCCGGCCACAATGGATCAGCAAGAGCCCAAGACGCCCCCGCCGGGGAAGGAACCAGGCAAGCCCTCAGGACATGCGTCGCCCGCTGAAGGCACCGCTGCAGAGGGGGCGTCGGAGACAGTGCAGAAGCTCACCCCCGAGGAGCAGATGGCCCTTTTCGAGAAGGACCTGAAGGAGAACGACTGGGGCCACCGCCCCTGCTGAAGCGCGCCCGGGCCTTCTCGTCCTGCCTGAAATCAGCCGTGGTCCAGGTTGAAGCCCTCCACCGCGATGGCGGGTCGCTCGCCCCGGGTGTCGGCCTCATCGAGCTCGGTGCGCATGCGGCGCTTCTCGCCGGGCATCAGCGTGACGTAGTTGTCGTCGTAAAGGGCCGGCAGGATGCGGTCGCCGCTTCCTTCGCGCACGGCTTTCAGCCGGACCAGGAGCGCCGGCGTCCTTGACGTGTTCTCAAGCTCCGTCCAGAGGACCCAGCGGCTCCCCTGGCGCTCGGCTCTGGTCGCGCTGCGTAGGGACGCCTTCGGCAGCGAGCGAATCGCCCGGAAGTCGAACGCGGGATAGTCGGGGATGTGGAACGGCCCGCGGGAGAACCCGGGAACGTTGTAGGTCGTGAGGCTGCGCATGTAGGTGTTCTCCGAGACGGTCCCGCCGGCCTCGGAGAGCGTCAGCCGCACGAAGTGCACCGGCGAAAGCCCCGCCGCCGGGAAGGCGATCGTGATGGGCGCCTGGACGCTGTCCTCGGCGCTGTCGACCTTTGCGGTCCTCTCCCACTGCACGGAGCCGTCGATGTTCAGGATGTCGGCCCTGACCTCGAGCCCCGGGCGGTGGCCGGCGCTGTAGTTCACGACCTCGACCGTGCCGTCCAGCGAGTTCCACTGGACGTGCAGGGGCTCGCTGCCCTTCTTCGCCCCGAAGTAGCCGGCCGTGGGCTCGAGGTAGTAGTCGTAGGTCTGCCAGACGAACGAGGGCCAGCACGGGTGGCTCATCCACATGAGTACGCCCATGCGGTGCTTGCTCTGCGCCTCGAGCATCGCGCGGTGCCCGTCGTAGTTCGTGAACTGCGCCAGCTCGACCCACTCCTGCGCGCTGGCCGCGCTGCCGTAGGACTTCTCAATCGTATCCCGCAGCGCCCCGCCCTGCTGGGCGCCGTGGGTCGTGAAGTCGTGCAGTCCCCATACCTGGCCCTGGGGCCACTGGTCCGCGGCCGGCATCATCAGGCGCAGGCTGTCCATGCTGACGATGTTCGCCATGCCGAGCTCGCTGTGGAGCTTCGCCGTGGCGCGCTGGCCGAAGTAGTAGTCGACCGGCATCAGGTGGTAGGGGCCTCCCCCGCTCACGACCCCGAACGCCGAGTTCGGGATGTAGCGGATCCCGGGCTCGAGCTCCGCGACAAGCTTCTTCAGGCCCTCGTTTATGACCGGCGGCGGGTCGCCCTCGTTGCGCCCGCAGTAGAGGCCGATCGACGGATGGTTGCGGACGCGGTCGATGAAGTCGGCGGCGTTCTGCAGGAACATGGCGCTGTCCGCCGGGTCCGGGCCGTCGAGCGGGTTCGCGAGCCAGAAGTCCTGCCAGACCACGACGCCGTTGCGGTCGCAGGCGTCGAAGAAGGCGTCGTCGCCGACCTGGCCCACCCAGTTGCGGATCATCGTGAAGCCCATGTCCCGGTGGTAGCGCACCGCGGCCTCGTACTCGCGGGCGCGGTAGAGAAGGTTGGACTCCGCGAAGCCCCAGTTGCCGCCCTTCCCTATGAACCGCCTGCCGTTGATGAAGAGCTTCAGCGCGCCGTCGTCCTCGGCGTAGGTGAACTCCCTCACCCCGGCGCGGAACGCCCTGGAGTCGGAGCGCGCCCCGCCGTCGGCGTCGAATTCAAGGCGGACATCGTAGAGGCTCGGCTCCCCGTACCCGACGGGCCACCAGAGCCTCGGATTGCGAAGGTGCAGCGCCGCGACCGCCGACGAATCGAACCTCACGACGGTTGACGCCGACGCGGGCACCGTGACGCGCTGCTCGAAGCGCACGTCGCCAAACTGACCGCGGAGCACGCCGGAGACGGGCCCGGGCTCGGTGTTGCGCAGCGAGGCCTCGACCGTCACGTCGGCGCTGCCCGTTGCGGGCAGCGGCAGCTTTGCCGAGACATAGGGGTGCTCGATGACCACCGGCCCCGTCGTCGTCAGGTAGATGTCCGACCAGATCCCGATGTCCCTGCCGCGTATGCTGGGGATCCAGTCCCAGCCCGCCGTGGCGTGGAATGTCGGGTTGTCCAGGCCGAGCGCGCCGCCGTTGCTTCCCGTCTCGTCGGCCGTCTTCTCCCGGACGGTGCCTGGCGTGTCCGGCTTGTGGATGAGGACCGCGAGCGCGTTGGCGGCGCCCGGGCGGGCCAGGCTTGTCACGTCGAAGCGCGCCCGGGTGAAGGCGCCGTCGATGCGGCCCAGGTGCGCCCCGTTGAAGAAGACGTCGGCCTTCCAATTGATCCCGTCGAGATTGAGCCAGACCTTCCGGCCGGGCTCCGGCGCGGCGATCGCGAACTCGTCGCGGTACCAAAAATCCGCGTAGAAGAACGAGTCCGAGATCTGCAGCTGGTTATCCCCGTAATTCGGGTCCGGCAGCGCGCCGGCGTTCAGGTAGCTGACAAGCACCGTGCCCGGCACGGTGGCGGGCAGCCAGTCCCCGCAGTCGGCTCCTGGCCTTGACAGCGCCTCGCCGCCCAGCGCGACCAGCGAGTCGCGCTGGATGCGCCACGAGCCGCGGACGAGGTCCTGGCGCTCGCCGGGCCTCGCTGGCGGCGCGGGCCTGGCCTGGGGCACGGGGCCCCCCCGGCCGAAGACCTGCATCTCGCTCAGTATGTAGCCGGCGGCGGCGGCGGGACGGTCGAGCTGCAGCCTCACATAGCGGCCGCTCGCCTTTGCAGTCAGCGGGTAGTCGTCCGCCGTTGCCGAAAGCGCGGCGAGCGTCCGCCAGCCGGCGCCATCGTCGGAGACCCTGATCGCGCCCTCCGCGGCGCGCTCGATCCAGTGCAGGACCACGCGGTCAAAGGTGCAGACCGCCCCAAGGTCGACCTGGACCCACTCCGCTGCGCCGCCCGCGCTTTTCCACGCGCTTGTGAAGTCCTGGGGGCCGCCGATGTTGACCCGCTGCCCTTTGGCGAAGGTGTCGAGGCTCTGGACGCGCCAGCCGGTCACCGAGTGGGCGTCCAGCTGGACGCGGTAGAACCGCGCCTTGCCGTCCTTCGGGATGTCAAACGCGGGCCTAATGATCTTCGGCATCCAGAAGGTCTTGGAGGACAGAACCTCCTCCGCGCCCGCGCGCCCGAGCTCCCGCCAGCTCTTTCCGTCGTCCGAGGCGCTCACGACGCAGGTCCACCGCTGGGGATCCTTCTCGTCCGTCCTCGGGATGGCCGTCACCTCGATGCGGTCGACGTCCTGCGCGTCCCCGCGCCCAGCCTGCTCGACCTGCAGCCAGCCCCCCTCGGCCGGGAGGTTCAGTCCGGTGCCAAGGTAGCCGTCGACCAGGTGCTCCCGCTCGCTCCGGGGCAGGACGCCCTCGACGCTCGAGGTGGAAACGAGCCAGCGGGGTAGTTTCTGGTCGATGATCCCGTCGGTCACCAGCTGGGCTGTCAGGCTGTAGTCGTAGTTGCTCGACGCGGTTGCCGGGCGGTGAAGCGCCAGGTTGCGATAGCTGGCGGCTTCCGGGACCAGCGACGGCCCGTGGAAGGCAGAGGGATCGCCCGGATAGACGCCGATGCCGCGGGTGTAGTCGCCGGCCGCGAGGGCCGGGGCGGCGCAGGAGAGCGCAGCCAGCAGGAACTGGCCGGCCCTCAAGGGCGCCGCAAGGCGCAAGGCGATGGATGACTGGGCTGCGCAACCACGGGAAAGATGCGGAGCAACGGGTGGAGGGTTCATGGGTGGTCTTTCGGGAGCGGGGCTAGTCGCCCCAGCCGTTGTTGGAAAGGTAGGGTAGCACGACCCCGTTTGCCTCGATCTCATGGATCCGGCCGCCGCGGATCTTGAAGATCTCGCCCGCCTGCAGGTTGAATGGCGGGATCTTTCGCTCGATCACATCAACCCCGGGAACGCCCCGGATCCGTACGGACTGCACGTTTCCGCGGTGGACGAACATCGGGAGTGCGAACACGAGCCCGAGCTCCTCGTCGACGACCAGGAGCCGGCGGGGCCGGATGCGGGTGATGTATTCGAGGATGTGGCTGCTCATCTGCGCCGCGCAGCCGCACGCGTCGACGCGCGCCATTGCTAGGCGCAGCTGCTCCGCATCGCCCGGGCCGAAGTCCGCCGGGTTCGGCGCCGCCTTTGTCGTCGTCTGGCTTCCGTTCTCGTGCCGCTCGCAGTCCTCGGCGAACGGCGCACGCGAGCCGTCGTTGTGCTCAATAGACTCGAAATAGGCGTCCGCGATCCGGAGCATCTCCTGCCGCGGCGAACTCTCGGCAGCCGGCACCGCCGCGACAAGACCGGCGCGGGGCGCCGCGAGGCCCGGCATCGGCTTGTCCCCGAGGCGCCGCGCGACGACGTGCTCGATCTCCGTGATCTCGCCCCCTGCAACCTTGAGGCGCAGGGCAAGGATCACGGGATCGCCGAGCTCCCTGAGCACGCCATAGAAGGCGGCCTGTCCGGAGGTTGGGTCGAGCGCGTAGACCTTGAACGACGTCGGCCCCTCGCTCGCGTTCGCCCAGAGCCCGTCGCCCACCGGGATCCGCGCGGTGTTCTCTGTGAACTTCACGTCCTTCGACAGCGGCAGGCGGGAGGGGTCGTGCGCCACCACCGCCGCCAGGTATGCGTCGACAATCCTCCGCAGCTCGGCGCGATCTGTCGGCCCGGCCGCCCGGGCGCCGAGCAGCAGTCCCGACGCCAGGATCACTCCGAGGGGCCAGCGCCGGCTGGGAATTCGGGGCGGGGGCATATCCTGATAAACCGCCTCAGTCGCTTGAACCTCAAGCCAAATAGTCCCCGGCGCGCCGTTGACCTCCGGTGCCACTCAGCTAGAGTAGACCAAACCCCATGAAAACTCCCCTACGGCTCCTCCTGGCAATGGCCTCCGGGTTCGTCCTGCTCGGCGCCGCCCGCGCCGCGGACATCTCCGGCAAGTGGCAATCCGAGTTCGACTCGCAGATCGGCATCCAGAAGTACGTGTTCACCTTCAAGGTGGACGGCGAGAAGCTCACCGGCACGGCGGATGGCGACCGCAGCGGCGACAAGAGCTCGGTAGCGATAACCAAGGGCAAGGTCACGAAGGACGGCATCTACTTCGTCGAGCAGCTCGATTTCCAGGGGCAGGACCTCGTGATCGAGTACACCGGCAAGCAGACCGGCGACAGCGAGATCAAACTGACCCGCAAGGTCGGCGATTTCGCCACCGAGGAGATAGTGGCGAAGCGGGTTCCCCTGAAGTAGGCGCAGCTTCAGCGCGCATGGGATTTCGAGTAGAGCCCTCTTCGTGATTTTGACAGGATAAAGGTGTATGACAGGGTGTCAGATATGAAGCTTTCCACCCGCTCATTGATGCGCGAGTTTTCCAAGGCCAAGGCTGCCGCCCGCAAGGGACAGGCTGTGGAAATCGTCGACGAAAAATCCGGCGAGCGGTTCCTCCTGATGGCCAAGCCAACTCGCACTTTTGGCGAGCTGGCCGCGAGTGCCAGGGGCGTCTACGCGGGTCCGCGCGACCTTTCGACGAGGGAAAGTTTCGGTGCCTGAGCACATCACGGACACCGGCCCTTTGGTCGGTTGGATCACAAACTCACACCATGCTGAACGGCCTCTTGTCAGCCGCCCGCGATGGCGCCGACGATGAGGAAGGGCTCCCTTCCCTGCGCGACGGCGTCCGGCAGCGGGGCGTCCGGCGATTCCAGGGAGACGTCCACTCCGCAGGCGAAGAACCTCACGAACGCCCGCCGCTTCTGCGTGGCCCTGTCGCGGATGGTCCCGCCAAGCATGGGATAGGAGGCCTCGATCGCGTCGAGGACCGCGCGCTGCGTCGCCGGGCCCTTGATCTCGAGGGTCACGACCCCGCCGACCTTCGCGAGGTTCCTCAGGTGCTGCGGAAGCATGACCTGGATCATGAGAGCGTCTGCACCTCGACCGACAGGACGGCCGGAAGGTCGCGCACGATCGGCTCCCAGCTGTCCCCAGAATCGGCCGACGCGTAGACCTGTCCCCCGGTCGTCCCGAAGTACACCCCGCAGGAGTCGAGGGAGTCCACGGCCATGGCGTCCCGCAGGACGTTGACGAAGCAGTCGCGCTGGGGCAGCCCGTTTCCGAGTGCCTCCCACTCGTTGCCGCCCTGGCGGCTCCGGTAGACCCTCAGCTTCCCGTCCGGCGGATAGTGCTCCGAGTCGCTCTTTATCGGGACGACATAGATCGTCTCGGGCTCGTGGGCATGGACCTCGATCGGGAACCCGAAGTCGGAAGGAAGATTGCCGCTCACCTCTCGCCACGAGTCGCCGGCGTCGTCGCTGCGCATGACGTCCCAGTGCTTCTGCATGAAGAGGACATTGGGGCGCGAGCGGTGCATCGCGATCCGGTGCACGCAGTGGCCGACCTCGGCGTTCGGGTCCGGAATATGCTCCGACCTGAGCCCGCGGTTGATCGGCTTCCACGTCTTGCCCGCATCATCGCTCCGGAATGCACCCGCGGCCGATATCGCAATGAAGATCCGCCCGGGGTCGATCGGATCCAGGAGGATCGTGTGCAGGCACATCCCCCCCGCACCGGGCTGCCACCGCGGCCCGGAGCCATGGCCGCGCAGGCCCGAGAGCTCGGCCCAGGTCCCCCCGCCGTCCGTCGAGCGGAACAGCGCCGCGTCCTCCACCCCCGCGTAGACCGTCTCGGGATCGGTGAGCGACGGCTCGAGGTGCCAGACCCGCTTGAATTCCCAGGGATGGGGCGTGCCGTCGTACCACTGGTGGCTTCCGGGGATGCCATCGTACTTGAAATCGTTTCCCGCAGGCTCCCATGTCCTGCCGGCATCCTTCGAGCGCTGGATCAGCTGCCCGAACCAGCCGCTGCACTGCGAGGCGTAGAGGCTGTCCGGATCCGCAAGGGAGCCCTTCAGGTGGTAGATCTCCCAGCCGCCGAAATGCGGCCCGTCGACCTTCCACTGCCTGCGCCTGCCGTCCGACGAAAGGATGAACGCGCCCTTTCGCGTACCCACCAGCACGCGGACCCCGCTCATCGATGGCTCCTGCCTGCTCTTAGGTTGTTCATCTCAAAGTCATTGTTTGCGCACAATAATCCCCTTCTGTTGCAAGAATTGGCCCCGGGAAACCCCTCAAAAACGCGAGGTGTTAATGCATCAAATGTCCTGCGCGATCAAGAACTGTTCGTAGAGGCCCCGGGGCGTCAGGTACACGGTTATCTCCACCGCCCCCTTCCTGAACCGGACCGTGTACTGGCGGAGGGCCATCCCGCCCCGGCTGGCGGCCTGCGTTCGCTCGACCTTCGCCACCGCGCCGAGGGGCTTCAGCGACGCCCGGATGTCCTCGAGCGCCGCCGCGCTGAAATACGAGCTGGCGTTGGGCGTGAGGAGCGAGCGGTCTATCCTCCCCTTCCTCAGGCCCTCCACGATGGATCCCACCTGCGCC
>Ga0265318_10001422_pt1 | contig 14161 bp, 7 predicted proteins | sample 4821metaG_FD_192431 | JGI IMG/M metagenome (GOLD analysis project Ga0265318, IMG submission 192431) | Rhizosphere microbial communities from Carex aquatilis grown in University of Washington, Seatle, WA, United States - 4-8-21 metaG | ecosystem: Host-associated > Plants > Roots > Rhizosphere >... | reverse complement strand
CCCGCTTTTTCTCGCCTATTGGTATGTCGGATCCTTGGCCCTTTTCTCCTGGGCCGGGGAAAAAATGCCCTGGTTGATCCTCCATCCCCTGCTGCCGGCCCTCTTGTTGACCGCTTATTTCATGGGACAAATCCTCGATTCCCGTCCCACGGCGCAGATTTGGAAGGGCGCGCGGATCGCGGCGATGGTCCTTTTCGGCCTTTTGCTTTCCTATTCCCTCCACTCGGCCATTCTTTTGAGCTTCTACCATGAGGCCAACCCGGTGGAGCCCTTGGTTTACGTCCAATCCGGCCCCGACGTGCAGGAAGTGGAGCGCATTGTCCGGGAAATTTCCTATGGCGAGACCGGCGGCACGGACATGGCCCTGACCATCGAGGATAAATGCTCCTGGCCCTTCGCCTGGCAGTTAAAGGATTTTTCCAAACGTAATCATCCCGCGACCATAACCGCCGCGGACAACCCCATCATCATGACCGGCACCGAATCGGACGCACAGGCCTACCCCATCCTGAGTCAAGCCGGCTACGTCAACCGCAAATACAAACTCCGCGTTTGGTGGGTTCCCTCCTGGTTCAAAAAGGGCTTCCCTGGAACGGACATGAACATGGGTCTCTTCCGGGAATGGCTCTTCAGCAACTTCATCCCCGTCTTCAATCCCCGGCCCGACATGGTCGATTGGAGCGACTTGAAAAAATGGGTGCTCTACCGCGAAGTCTGGTCCGATATGGGCAGTTACAATATGCGCCTTTGGGTGAAGCCGGACCTGGCCCAAAAGTACGGTTTTACCGACGTCAACCGGTCGGATATCCCGGCGGACTATCCGAAAGTCGACTTGACCCCTGTGCCGACGCCCGAGGTTAAGAAACATTCGTCCCACACGGTTATTTTCCCCGTCGGAAAACACTCGAAGTAAAGTTCCTGAGTTAAAAACAAAAAGGGCGGTCCCCATCCGGGACCGCCCTTTTTGTTTCCTGTTTTTACCGGCCTCCACTAGTCCTTTTTGACCGCCACGGCGTAGAGCAGTAAACCGTTCACGACAAAACACCGGGTCAGGCGGAAGCCGTTATCCGCCAGGGTCTTTCGCAAACGGCTCTTGGTGAAGTGGTTGATGTGGCCGCAGCGGTATTTGTGGTAAAGGCTCCCCTTCACGTAACCCATGTAAATGCAATTCAGGTTGAAGAGGATGAAAAAAGGCCCCAAAAAATAATCATAGGGCACCGTAATTAAAAAGGTCCCCTTGTCCTTCAACACCCGGTTGACCTCGCCCAAGGCCCCTTTCAAATCCAGCAGATGTTCCAGGGTCTCGCTCATCAGGACCAGGTCGAAGGACTTGGGCTTGAGCCCGGTCTTCGACAAATCGGCCGTCACCTTGTAATCCTTCAGGCGCTTGTTTTTTTTGGCCCACTTGAGCATTTTCTCGTTGATATCCACTCCGACGACAGGAAGGCTGGTGACGTTCCACCAGCAATTGGCGCAGCCCAAGTCCGCCATCTTCATCCCAGGGCGGAAATATTCCCCGACGAATCGGGTCATCCGCTCGTAGCGCGAGCGGTGGTACCAGGCCCGGAAGCGGCTGACCTTCGCCTCGTCGGTTTGGTCGTCGTAATAGCTGTCGTTCATCTCCCGGTATTCGACCTCTGCCAGGTGCGCCGAGCTGAAGGTTGAAATTCGGATCAAAAACACGTTCAGGAGGGACAAAATCAAAAGGCTCATGAAAAAGACGGCGCCAAAGGGTAAGGACAGCTTTGACAGGAAAAGGCCGAAAAGAAGCGAGCTCAGCACCGCCACGCAAAAGTACAAAAACAAATGGAGCGCCAGGGGGGTCTTGATGCGGATTTCCTGGTTCACGTAAACGACGTTGTAGTACAAGTGGTGGAATAACTGGTTGGCCAGGGTCCCGCCAAAGAAGGAAATCACCGGGCTCAAACCCAGGCCCGAGTAAAGAAAATAGGTGCCCCCAAAATTGATCGAGGCCCCCAGCAGGCCGCCCAATATAAAAATCAAAAAGTCCGGGTGGCGGAGACGCTGAAAGGAGCCCTGGCGGTTCGCGACGTCCTGGGAAGGCATAGGGTATTTCTCAAACTTTCGATTATTGACCTTCACGTCCGACACTTCACTTAATTAAAAAAGCGGTACCGGACCAAACAAGAGAGGGCTGTCAACCCGTCCCGCCATGTTATTTTTTTGCCTTCCTCGTAGCCCCGCCCGTCGTAGGAAATCGGAACCTCAAATAACTTGAATCCGTTTTTGAGTATCTTGGCCGTCACCTCCGGCTCAAAATCGAACCGGTTCGACCGGAGCACCAAACCCCGCAGGACCGGTCCCCGAAAAGCCTTATAACAGGTTTCCATGTCCGTCAAAATAGTATTGTAAAGTAGGTTCGTGATAAAGGTTAAGAACTTATTCCCGACCGAATGCCAGAACAAGAAAGCCCGGTGGGTGCCCTTAAACCGGGAGCCATAAACCACGTCCGCCTGCCCCCGGAGCAGGGGCGTCAATATCACCTTATAGTCCTCCGGGTCATACTCCAAATCCGCGTCCTGAATGATGATGAAGTCCCCGGTGGTATGGGGAATGGCGGTTCGAATCGACGCTCCTTTTCCACGGTTTTGGGGATGATGGAAAACACGGCAGTCCCGTATCCTGAGCTTCTGAAGCTGGCGGATCGTTCCGTCCGAGGATCCGTCGTTCACGATGATGATCTCTTTTTTCAAGCCCAGCAGTTTTACCGACAGGACTTTTTTCAACAAGGGCAGCAGGGTTTTTTCCTCGTTGTAAACCGGCACGATGATCGAAAGGGTTTTGATTGGTCGACCCATCACGAACTCTCCTCGCCATTCCCCATACCACGGAATGTCAGATTTTTCCCCGCCACGCCAGCCATCTCAATTTCAAGACCGTCCAACCAAAAGCCGATAATTCGCCCGCCGACAATTTGCTTTCGCCCTCGTGGCGGTTGACGAAGATAATCGGAAATTCCGCCACTTTCGCGCCGGCCCTCAAGGCCCGATAAAGAATTTCCACTTGGAAGGAATAACCTTGCGAGAATATTTTCCCCAAATCTATTTTCCGGAGCAAATCGGCCCGGTAGCACTTGTAGCCTCCCGAGCAATCCTCCTGCCGAATGCCCAGAACCCAACGGCAAAAAGTGTTCGCCAGTCGGCTGATCAAAAAACGTCCCATGCCCCAATTGACCATGCCGCCGTCCTTCACATAACGGGAGCCGATCACCAAATCGTTTTTTTTGATCAATTCCATCATTTTGGGCAGATTGGCCGGATCATGGGACAGATCCGCGTCCATGGCGATGAGGCTCCGATAGCCCTGGCCCAGGGCCCAGGTCATTCCATGGATATAAGCGGAACCCAGACCCATTTTCCCCTCCCGGTGGAGGACCCGCACCCGCTTGTCCTTCCCCGCCAGGCTGTCGGCGATTTGACCAGTCCCATCCGGGGAATTGTCGTCCACGATTAAAAGGTCGCAATGCTTCGCCGCCTTGAATATTTTCTGGTAGACCATGACGATATTGCCGCGCTCGTTGTAGGTCGGCACCACAATGATGGTCTTGTGCGGGCTTTTTCGGGTCACGAGTTCCAATGCCTTTCCGGCCGGGCCTGGGGCCTCATCGCTGGGGTTTTTGTCCCGCGCAAAACAAGGACAATCCGACGGGCCTGGGCAGCCATTTCTCCACGGGAGCGACCCAGCGAATGATCTGGTCATAAAGGAGGATCTGCGCCTTGGGGATGATCGTTTTTCCCATCACTTTTCCGTTCCACCACCAACCCAGGATCCCCAGTAAATTGAGGTACCGGCTCTGGAGAATTGTAAAACCCCGTTCGGTCATTTTTTGATTTAACTCACCCTTCAAATACCTCCGGAAATGGCCGTAATGGGAATCCATCGACCCGAATAAATAAGGAAGCGCCGGGACAAAGATGAGTAGACGGCCTCCGGGAGGCAATATTCTCAGGCATTGCTTTAAAAACGCTTCATCTCCTTGGATGTGTTCGAGAACATTGATGCAAACGATCGTGTCGGGCTTGAAGACCCCCAAAGCGCTTATCTTTTTTTCCAGGTTCATCCGGCGGAAAGAGGCGCCGCGGTTGTTTTTCAGGTTCTTTTTGGCTTTTTCAATATAGCCGGAATGAATGTCCACACCCAGGACCTTCCGCCCATCCGCCAGGAGCCCCGTCATATTGCCGATGCCGCAGCCCACCTCAAGAATTCGGCGGCCCAAAAAGGGCCTCATCATTCCATAGATCCAACGATTGTAATGGATGGCCTCGGAGAGGTCGTCGAGGGTTTCAAGCTGTCCATCCCATTTTTTTCCCGGGGCGGAAGCTGGCATTATGGGGCTGACGGAGGCGCCGGCGGGATGGAGAATCTCGCCACTTTCCCAGGACCCCGCTCCACCACGTAGAGCCGGTTTTGGCGGTCCACCGCCAGGCCCGTGGCGGCAAAAAATCCATCCTTATCCTTGGGATCTTTTTTGTGGTAAATCGCCAGCAGCTTTCCCGACAGGTCATATTTTAATACCGCCCCGGCGCTGGCGTTGGAGGCGTAGAGATATCCCTGGTTGATCGCCAGATAAGGGGATTCCACGTTTTTACCCTTCCAAGGAGAAACCTTGAAAGCCAGGATGAACTTTCCCTTGGAGTCGAACTTTTGGACGCGAAGGTTATCCGAATCGGCGATATAGACAAAGCCCTCTGGGTCGACAGCGATTCCCACCGGCTCCCTGAATTTTCCGTCGCCCGTTCCAAAACCGCCCCATTCCATCAAGAAATTGCCATCGGCGTCAAACACCTGAACCTTATGATTCCCCGTATCCGCCACGTAAATCCGGTTTTGATTGTCGCCCGCGATGGAACGGGGGCCAAAAAAACTGTGGTTCCAATCCTTTAAAAAATTCCCCTCCGAATCAAACTTTTGGACCCGGTGGTTGAAGGTGTCGCAGACATAGATATTGCCCTTCAAATCGACAAAGAGCCCGCTGGGCTGGTCAAACTCTCCGGATTCTTTTCCGGGTTTGCCAAAGGACAGGGTCAAGTCGCCGTTGGGGTTGAATTTTTTTATCTTTTGGCCGCCAAAGTCGGCCACGTAAAAATTATCGGACTGATCCGTCGCAACGCCCCACGGTTCCCTAAATTGGTCCGGACCATCTCCTGTCCCCCCCATGTCCAAATCAACCGTTACGGCAACGGACTTCGAGGCGTTGACGGCTTTGTTGACGGCGTCAAAAACGACGTAAAAAATCAGCGATAAAAGAAAGAGCCCCAAAAGCACCAAAAATATCTTGGTGCCTTTTCCCAACCCTTTTTTGTTTTTCTTCTTTTTCGCTTTTTTAGCCATTCCAACGCCCCCGGACCCTTTATTAAAACTGACCCTTTATTTTCAAAATTTTAGCCGCGGCCGCGTCCATCACGTACAAATTCCCCGAATTATCGACCGCCGCGCCGATCGGGACCATGAACAAGGGACGCCCTTGGGCGTCATTCTCCAGGGTCGAGGAAAGGGACCCGTCCAGTTTGAAGCAATAAACCTTCTTTCCGCGGCCATCCGTCGCGTAGAGGAGGGAGTGGACCTTATCCAGCGCCAAATGGGGTTCCATGTCAATTTGTTCCTTGGACCATCCCTTCACGTCCCATTCCTTGACATATTGACCGTCCGAATTGAAAACCTGAACCCGGAAATTCAAGCGGTCCGCCACATAAAGGTTTCCCGCCTGATCCAAGGCCAAACCGATCGGCTCGTTGAATTCTCCCTCCTTGTCGCCCTTGGTCCCCCAGGCGCGGACCTGCTTACCCTTCGGATCGAATTTCACCACGCGGTGCTTTCCCGTGTCCGCCACAAACACGAATCCGCTGGGATCCACCACGATTCCCCGGGGCGCGAAGAACCCGTCGTCCGCCGTAAAGACCCTTTTTTCCTTGCCTTTGGGCGAGAAGACCTGGACCCGGCCGTTCCATGTGTCCAAAACGTAAACCATGTTATCCGGACCGATCGTCACGTCATTGGGTTCGTTCAATTTTCCAGGGACGGTGCTGATGATTTTTTTGGGATCGCCGCCGTCAACCTTGAAAAAGCCCCCGAACTCCAGGGCGTACTTCCCGTCCTTGCCATTGATTTTCTCAATACGGTGGTTGCGGCTGTCGGCCACGTAAATATCGCCGTCACCGTCCACCGCGATCCCCCGGGGATAATTGAATTGGCCCGCTTGGGCGCCGGGAATTCCGCCCTGCAGCAATACCGGGTCTCCCGCGCCAGGCAGTAATACCGTAGGCTTGGGCTTGGAGCCCACCATGACCCAAACCAGGGTAATGGCGACCAGTACAAATACCGCCGCCGCGATCAAATCTTTCTTCGTCAATTCGTGTTCGCCGATCTTCAACATGCCTATTCCTCCGTCAATTTATTTTCACTTCAGGGTAATACCAGCAGCTTCATTTTCCCAGCCAAGCTAAAAACCGATTACTGATTAACCTTATAAAGAATCGAGTTGCCGAAAGACTGAACCGCGAACCCCAATTGGGAGAACTTCCCCAGGTTTTCTTGGTGGTCCTTGTATTTTTGACGCTCAATATCCCCGACATAAACATAATCCACGCCGTATTTTCTCAGCAAATCGCGCGATTGGTTCAGGTCAGGGGAGGTGTAGATCGCGTCGATATCCGCCTGGCGGTGCATGATCGTGTCATCGCTGTTTTGCCCCCGGACCACCGGCTTGTCTCCCGAGCCACGCCATTGTACCTCATGAAAATCCCAACCGAGAACCGTTGGATAGCCCGTATTGGTGGCTAAACGCGCGTATTCCTGATGGTAAGAGCCCCCCCAGGCCTCCAAAATAACCGGTATCTTACCGCCCAAGGGCTTGATATTGGCCTTGATCCATTGGACCGCCTGATAATCCGTTGGAAAAACATGCTCGTAAAAAACAGCCCCGTCCATGGTAACCATATCGGCCGCGCTTCCCCTCATCCTTGAGGTAAAGGCCAAAACAGGATAGAGGAAGGCTCCCAAAAACACGAAAACCGCCAGGCCCAGCCAAAGACTTTTTTTCCAGGTGGCCCAGCCGGGCCAAGCGTTCTCCAAAAGCCATTTTAGAAATGGTCCGGAGGCGACGCTGAACAAGATCCAGGCCTGATAATGAAACTTAAAAACCGTATTCATCCGGTAAAGCGATCCGGCGAATAGGTCCCTCAAGAAAACCACCTCGCAGCCGGCGATGAGCAGGAAGGCGATCATCACCAGCAAGGTGGAAAAAAGCATTTCCTTGGTCTCGAGCCTGGCGGCGAATGAAAGCAGGCAGAGAAAGACCATGGTCCCGGCCAACAGAAGGGTGGACAATTTAATCGACGGAAGGTTGGCGGCCAGGAGGATCAGGACCATTCCGCCCAAAATCCACCAACCCCTCATGGAGCCGGACCCCGGAAAAATCCAACCGGTCGTTTTCGCGAAAAGTGCCCGGGTGGAATCGTCAGGCATCGGCAGAACGTCCGATGGCGCAGCCGGGACCAGGTCCCCGCCGCAAAATCCGCAAAACTTCTTTCCCGCCCCGCCCTTGCCGCAAACGGAGCATTGAGGCTCCTCACTTTTCTTGCCCTTGGACCGCGAGGCCCTTTCTCCCCTGGCCGATTGGGAAACTTTTTCAAGGATGGCCGGAATCATCAAGACCAGGAACAAACCGAAGATGACCCACAAATAATAAATATCCGTACGGTCATCCCCCAACCCAAAACCCTGGGCCTGGGATTGGAACTTCTGGTAAAAGGGCAGGTATAGGGCGAACGACCCGAGGACAATGGGAATCCCGACCAAGGCGACCGCCTTAAACCAAGTCCCAAGGGAGGGCTCGTTGGACCACCACTGCTGGAGAAACAAGCAAAGGCCCAGCAACAACATGAGGGTTGGATAATCCCAACTGTTCATGAAAAAAAGTCCCCCAAACACCATCATCAAAAGCCCCCATTGGAGCCACTGCCATAATTTGGTTCCGGAAAAAACGCTCAACCCGGGGGAAAAGGATTTCAAGAGGTTAAAGGCCATGGCAATGGCCAGCAGCACGAAAGGGATCGCCATGACGTGGGGGTGCAGGTCGGAAAGGAAAAAACTGAAGGCGGGAAACTCATTGATCATTTTGTCGCTGGGGGGAACGGGGATAATCCGCGAGGCCTGGAAATAATCCCAGTTATGGTCCAGGGGGCTGAGCAGGAAGTTGAACAATCCCGTGAGTCCGGCTGGGACATTGGGGTTCGCCGCGTGATTATAGTAGGGCGCCTGGAGGTCCCCGATTTGGAAGCTTTGAACCGCCCTGTGCCAATAATCCATGTTGCCGAAAACGGCCAGGCACAAAGCCGAGAAAAGCGAGTAGCGGTACCGGCGGGTCAAGGCGTAGCCGAGGGAAAAGCCCCCCATGGCCGCCAAGGCCCAGACCAGGGCCACCGCCAAGTTAAAACCCTCGCCCGAACTGACCTGCGTCACCTTGCAGAGAACCGCGACAATGAGGTATCCGAAATAATAGTAGGAGATGCTGGTGCCGGAAAGCCAGGGATCATTGGGAGGCATGGACGAGGAGGACAGGATGCCGTTGATGAAGGCGAAATCCATCGGTTTTTCCGTGCCGGCGATGTCGTGGGTTCTCATCTTGTAGGCCCCCGCCACGAGGAAGGCCAGAAGGAAGAGCCCCTCGACCAGGACAAAGGACAAAAGGTTTTTCTTAACAAACTCGAAGAAAAAACCACCGGTCCAATTCCATAAAATCAAACCGGAGAAACCCACCAGGATCAAAAAGGCGATCAGAATGGTTCCGCCGTTGAAGGCGGCGTAGCCCAACATCCAAGTCAGGTATCCCATCATCATTAACGCCAGAATCTTGCTGAAGAAATAGCCCTTGTCCGGCAGGTTCTTTAAAACAATAAAGGTGATGGGAAAGGCCGCGAAACCCGCGACCAAAACCACAAACCACCAAAGCAGGATAGAACCCATTCAAAATCCTCCACGAAAATTAAAAAATAAGCCAGGCGGACGAAGCCAACCCCATCCCCGTTAGTTCACGGAGGGTGGATTATAGTAAATTTCAACTTGGGGATTCTTGTAAATCAACGGTAAAAAACCCTGAAACTTCGCCAAACCTTCGGCTGAATAACCCGGCTTTTCGGCGGCGCCATGCCTCTCCACCGTACCGACCATCACCAAGCGCACGCCATAAGCGTCCAGCATCTTTTTCGCCGCCGCGGCGTCCGTCATTTGGAAAATTTCCTGGACCGCGTTGACGCGGTTCCGGATATCGTCGCCCAGCCTGGCGCCTACCCATTCCCCCACATGCCCATCCCATCCCATCAGGGCCGGAATTCCCGTAAAGATGGAAAAACGCGAGCCCCAGGTGTTGTAGCCAGCCCCCACGAACTCCATCAAACAAGGCTGGCCCGGGACATGCTCATTTAAAAAGCGGATGGCCGCGTCATCCGGCTGGTTCACCCGGCGGATATAGGAAAGGCCGTTCAAGGTGGGGTTCGCCACAAACCCTCCCCATTGCTGGCGGTAATAATTGAGAAAGCCGTGGCACTTTCGGATGCTCGCCGCGTAGGGGTAAAGGGAAATCATCAGAGCCAATACCGCGAACAGCGATCCCCAGCTGACCGAAACCATCCTCCGCCCCATGTCCTTCCGCTTCTCCATCGCCAAGTATCCGCCGATGAGGGCCATCGCGGTTAAAACCAGGAGGAATAATGTTTCCGCGCTGAAGTCCTCGGCGAATTTCAAAAGGAAAGGCAGGGCGCTGGCCAAAATGGGCGCAAGAAAAAAGTAAGCCACTAAATTAACCGCGACCAAGAAAAGGATTAGCGCCACAACGGCCGGGATCAACTTTTTGATTTTTTTACCGACGATCCTCCAGGCCATGACCAATATCGCCAAATCAAAAATCAAGCCGATCAAGCCGTTGATTCCAGTGGAAAATAAATAGTACAGCATTCCGCCCACGAGGATCCTCGTGGCGACCAATGCGGTTACCTTCGCGATCGGATTCTTGAACCAATTTTTCACAAATCCCGCGAACAATATTCCCGAAACCCCGAGCGCGCTCAAAACGACGACCACCTTGGTGGGCAAAAGCGGGAGCAAGGGAAAAACCATTAAAAGCAGCGCCAAATCCAGCAGGATGGCTTTGACGATTCCATTCCGGATCCATCCTTCGGCAATGACCCAAGCCACGACCGCGCCGATCACCACGAAATCAAGGATATAGACAAAGGTGTTGTGAAACGAGGGAAGAAAGCTTTCCAAAACGACCTCAAGTAAAATGAAAATAACCAGTCCCGAAAGGCCCATGAGGACCCTCCTTGAGGAGGGCGTTTCTTTTTTGACCGCCCCGAACCAATCCACCAGGAATTCCAGGATTCTCGGCGTGAAAACCCCGGCGCCTACGGAAGCCAAAGTCCAAGCGTTGATGCCGTACTTGAACAGCGAGTTGTTCCTCATCCCTTCGCCAAACCCGAAATACTCGCTCATGGCGAAAATTTCCAGCGCCGCGGTTAAAAAAAAGAAAAAGGAAACAACGATATAGGCGAACGAAAGTCCCCGGTTTTGATAAACCTTGACCGCCAGCCCCAGGTGGAAAAAACCCAGCAAAAACAAGATCGAGAATAGACCCAAGTCCAGGGAGGGAGACATGTCCCGCACCAAATGAATGCCTTGAACGACCAAAAGTCCAAGCCAGACCAAACTGACGGTGATGAAAGCCACCCAAGACTCCAGCCGGTTTTTCAGGAACTGTGTCAATATCAACAAAGCCAAGGCTGCCGTCGCGAACAGGCGGGAATAGACCATTTTTTCCGTCGGTTCGGTCCAATGGACCCAGGAGGCTCCCCAAATGACCGCCAGGGAGACAAGGCCCAGGGTCATCATTCCCTGAACCGCGCCACGGGGGGAAGCAAGCCCCTCCAGCGCCCCGAGAAACTTGTCCAAAAACGGTTCTTTTTTCCCCTTGGCCCCACCCTCTTTTCCAATCCAACCCAAAATTCCCTTGGAATAGGGCACCAAAAAACTCAATAGGACAACGGCCAAAAATGAGCCATAGACATTGAAATAATTCCGGAGTGAGGTTCGAATCGTCGGCAAAACCCAAAGGACGGTGCTCTGTTGGGGGTGAAAGTTTACGAAGAAAGGACTCCACAAAAAACCCGCCGCGCCGAGGACGACCGCTAGGCTGATCCCGATTACCAGGAATTGCCTGGAGACAATCCCGGTTTTTTTCTGGAAATACATCCAACCAGCTGCCGCGACAAGGCCGAGAACCCCGAAACCTACCAGGAGCGCCGTAGTCCCCCCGACCGCGTGCGGATTGGCTGCCGGTTTTCTCGCGAGCCACCAGCTCAGCAACAACAAGGCCGTGACAAGGCCTCCAAAGCTCAGGGCGAGCCCCTGGGTTAAGACCTTTCCGTTTAATGGGGATAAGTGGCGGACCAGCAAAACAATTCCAGCCAAGACAAGCCATGTCGGCACTTCCCAGGTATTTAAAAAAGCGATTCCACCCAGTAAAAACCCAGCGGTCAACAACACCAGCCAGTCCTTGGCCCAATGGAAGACCTGGCTTCCCGCGGACATGTAGAAGGACGCCAAAACCCCTATCAATAACATGGCAAAGGGCATGGCCAGGGTATGGGCGTGCAGGTCGCCGAATAAAACGCTGAAATAAGGGAACTCGTTGATGGACAGAGGGGGGATCACCCGAGTGGGTCCCCAAAAATCATAAGTATGGTTCGCCAAGGGAGCCAGGCTCATGGAGGTGAAACACTGGTGAAGGGCCTCCAAATATTGCTTGGCACCGTCCACATTTCCCGCCACCGCGCACAAAAATCCCCCGATCCAGCCGCTCACAAGCCTTCCCGAGAGCGAGTAAGCCAGGCCAAAAGCGCCGGAAAAAATAGTGGCGAAAAGGGTGATGAGGCCCAGGTTGTAGGTCACCGCCGGGACTAAACCCAAGGTCTTCGTGAGGATGCCCATCATCAAATGTCCGTAATAAAAGGTATAGCCGATCGGCAGGCCCGCCATCCACATATTCTGGGGAGGGAAAGACTCGCTCCTGACGACCGAGGCCAAAAATCCAAAATCCATTCCAGCTTCCCCGCCGCCGTTATAGCCTTCCCCCACCGGATCGTGGATATTCGGGTTGTAGATCCTCACGAGGGTAAAGAGGAAAAAAGCCAGGGTAAAAGCCCCTTCCTGGATCAGCCAGGACCTCCCCCATTGGGAATAGAGGGCCTTGATATTTTTCCAATCCCGTTTGTAGGCGTAGACGGACAGAAAGGCCAGCAGTAATAAAAGCGTCCAACAGGATCCCGCCGTGAACCGGCAAAAATGGATGCTGGTCAAGAACCAAACAACCCACGCAAACAAAAAGAAACCTAAAATTTTGCTCAAGGAATAGGCGCCCGAGGGCATGGGGGCGAAAACCCGAAGCGTTAAGGGCAACGTCAAAAGCCCGAGCGCGATTAACAACCCTAACCAGGTGAACCAAGCCCGCAATTGATACGGGACTTTTTCCTCCGGCGCCAGGGGAATGTTGGAAAGGTTGTCCTCGACCACCGGATGTTCGGAGTAATTTTTCAAGACCTGGAGGGTTTTAGCGTCCGGCAGGCCGGGAACCGTGGAAGGGGCGTTGATCACGATTTCGGGAGTAGGTTGAACAGGAGCCGAAACGGATGCAGCGGCAAGGCTTTTCGGCGGTTTGAAACCGGGCTTCGAGGGAGGCGGTTTTGCCGAGGGAACGGGAAGCGCCGCCGCGGTAACCGGGGCCGCCTCTTCCAGCTGCTTTAAAAGCCCGTGATCCTCCAAATATTTATGCCGTTCCGCGATAAAAGCGTCCACATTATCCGGGGTGATCATCCGCATCTTCTCCCGGTCAATCCCCTTCACATAATCATCCGATTCCAAGAGCTTTAAAATTCGTTCCGAGGAGACATTCTCCACTTTTTTGAAAAAATAGACCCTGGGATGGTCGTAAACGGAAAAAGATTCTTCCGCCATATCGTCCGGGTGTTCCCAACCGAAAAGTTTCGGGAAGCTGTGGAATTCCGCGACCATTTTGTACCCAAAAAGCCCCGACCAAAGGCAGCGGTAATAGCGGGAGGTGACGGGATAGGCGTTGAATCCATTGGGCCTGAATTCAGGCGAGGAATCGGTAATGGTATACCAAAGTTTTTTGGAGGCGATGCTGATGTAATCCCCCGTCGGCAGGAGGTTGGCGTAATAGTTTTTCTTGATGGGCGTGTTATCCGTTGGGAAACCATGCATTTCATAAATGGTGATGTCGTGTTCCCGGTAGTTTTGGGGGCCCATGGTGCCCTCCACCCGCGAGTCCATTTGGTGGTCCACGCCGGTGGGCAGGCCGTCGTCCCATGCTTCCTTTAAAATCATGGAATTTAAAGGAACATTCTTGAAGATCCAGACCGAGGATTCAATCCAGGTGTGGGGCACACGGTAAACATGCATATAGGCCATGGAATAAAATAAGCTGAATCCCACGACAACCCCGATGACGGCCTTTCTCAAGTAAGGCTCGAAAACGAATCGTTGCTTGAGCCATATAAAAAAATCCGTCAGAAACCTGGCCCCAAATATACAAAAGGCCGGAATCAAAGGAACCATATAACGGATAAACTTCGTATTCCAGGAGCCGATAAACCCAAAATAAGCCACAAACCAGCCTAAAAGAATCAGGTCCGCCAGGGAAAACTTAAATCCTTTCCCGCGGACAAAGGGCATGGGCATGAGGTATCCGCTTCGAACCGGCGAGGCGAGGTTCAGCAAGAACCTGCCCAGGACCCAAACCATCCCCAAAACCACGGTGACTCCCAACGGCCACCAAAGCTCGACGCTCATCAGGTTCCAGAGGTGGTAAAGGTAGCGGGGCGTGTCCTTAAATTGGAGGACATAACAAGCGTCCGCGATCGAAACCACGTGCCACTCATAATTTTGGGAGGTCATGAACCCTTGGTAGTCGAGCAGGGACCAGGGGGACAAGAGGCAGAAAAGGAAAAAGGAAAGTCCCAAGGCCGCGGCCAATTTTATCCATTGGGGCATCTGCGCGCGCAGCACCTTAAACTCGATGACACCCCAAAGTGAAAAGCCGAATCCCAGAAGGCCAAAAAACAGGAAAAAG
>Ga0265318_10001421_pt1 | contig 14161 bp, 10 predicted proteins | sample 4821metaG_FD_192431 | JGI IMG/M metagenome (GOLD analysis project Ga0265318, IMG submission 192431) | Rhizosphere microbial communities from Carex aquatilis grown in University of Washington, Seatle, WA, United States - 4-8-21 metaG | ecosystem: Host-associated > Plants > Roots > Rhizosphere >... | reverse complement strand
TTTTGCACAGGTCGTGCGTCTCCAGCAGGCGGCGGAACTTCAGGAGCGTGGTGGCGTCGGGCACGCCCTCGGCATGCAGGTCGATGCGGGCGAAGCTGCGCAGGGCCTGGCTGTCGTAGAGGGCGTCCTCGAGGGCTTCGTCGGCCAAGCCATACCATTGCTGGAGGAAATAGACCCGCAGCATCCGCTCCAGCCCGAGGGGCGGACGGCCGCGCTCGCCCTTGGGATAGTGCGGCGCGATGACGGCCAGCAGCCGGGCCCACGGGAGGACTGCCTCCATGCGCGCGAGGAACTTCTCGCGCCGGGTCACCTTCTTCTTCCCCGCAAACTCGGCCTGCGCAAAACTGGTCTGGTGGATCATGCGAGGCAGCTTGAGGAATCCCCGTCTCGCCGTCTGCAATAAATCGAAGGCCTCGGGATTAAATCAGCGTTTCCCTAGGGGTTACAAACTCAGTTTCAGTTCTCTGATCTCTCCTCGCATGATCTCCACCCGCCGCCACCTGCAATACGCCTCCGGTCATATTGAACTGGGCATGTTCAAGGAAGCTGTGGCCGAGCTGGCGGCGATCAATCCCTCAGATCAGACCCTGCCCGCGGTCATCAGCGTCCATATCGATCTGCACATGCACGCCAAGCAATGGAACCAAGTAATTACATTTTCCCAGGAACTCGTCCGCGTCACTCCCGAAGATGACAAAGGCTGGATCAGCCACGCCTTCGCCCTCCGCGAGCTGGAGCGCATTGAAGAAGCGCAGATCGTCCTGCTCGAAGCCGAGTCCCACCTCAAAACAAAGTGTGGCATCCTCCACTACAACCTCGCCTGCTACGCCTGCCTGCTCGGCAACAAACCCGAAGCCAAACGCCGCCTAGTGACCGCCTTCAAACTGGACAAAGCCTGGAAACAATCCGCCCTCGAAGACCCGGACCTGAAAGCAATGCGGGCGATGATCACTACTATGAAGTAGTCGGTAACTGAGTTGCGTATCGGCGGAAATAGCAGAAATAACGGAAATGAGTGAACAATGAATTAGATATTATTGATTCACAAAGCTAACGCAGAGATACGGAGATTCAATTTAGTCAAAAGATCCTGAGGCGAATCATAAAAAATATGATTGTACTGCCGTGTATCAAAATGAGGGGACGGTTGCCCTTCTTCGAGACACCATACGACGGGAATGCCAAGTCCCATGGCAAAACCGGCTTCGAAATAGACTCCACCTCTATGTCCGGTAAAATCTGCCACCAAATAGCGACTCTTTCGGATCTCTGAGATTATTAAATCATCGATTTTGCCGTTATGCTCCACGCGGTTCACAATGACCGCTTTAGTCTTTCCGTCTGCCTCAATCGCACTTCGAAAGAATTTCTCGTATTTCGCGAGGTGTTCCTTTTCAAACGACATAGCGATAAACGCTTGTTTCGAGTTCTTGCCCGGTCGCTCAATGTCGCGAAGCCTAGCCCAGCCCTCCGCTGCTATCCGATACGAGAAATTTTCGCCAGTCTTGATGTAGCCCATGTCAGCGAGTTCGCTTAACATCGCACCTACATTTTGAGCTTCAGTAAAAAGAGCCGAAAACTCATGTCGCCCAAGCGGGAGTGTCGCTGCGGGATGATTCACCAGAAGCGATAAATTCCGGAGCGCTCGGTCAAAATAGTCAGACGCATATTTGGGATAATCTGAAAGGAGCTCATCGACAGTCCTCCGTTGCATCTTCTCGTCACCATTTACTGGTGAGTCAGATATGAACATCTGGGTTCCCTGTATGAGTCGATGTTCAAACATCAAGTGTGATAGCCTTACTCGATTGTTTGCATCCATCTTAACATGCCCGGTGTCATCAAATAGAAAGTAATTCACGGCAAAATCACCGCAGCTTTTGCATCTAAAATGTTCCGCAACACCTGACGTCGACGATGCCTTTAGCAGAGTGAGGTCACAAATTGGACATGTCGTCTGGTTCATTTGATCTGTTTGTCGAAACAATCATTATCTGTCACGGTTCTTTGCGTTACACTTCTACATTACTCAGAGCAGGTGCTCACGCTCTATCCTCTGCGATCTCTGCGTATTCCTGAAAGTTGCTGAGGCCTAGCCTCCGCTCACCGGCTGCGGAGGTTTTGGGCTAAGCGGAGGATGTCGGCGAGGACGCCGGCGGCGGTGACGTCTCCGCCGGCTCCGGCGCCGCGGACGACGAGCGGATATTGTTTGTAGCGCTCGGTGTGGAAGGCGACGAAGGCTTCCGAGCCGCGCAACGCGGCGGCGGGATGCGAGGCGTCGACGCCGACGGGCGCCACGGTGATCTTCGCGCCGGTGGCGTCGGGCTCGATGCGGGCGAGATAACGGAGGGATTTGCCTTCGGCCTTCAACGCTTTCACGCGGGCGGCCATCTCGGCGTCGATGCTGGTGAGCGACTGGAGGAATTTCTCGGGATCATCCTCGGCAAGATGCTTGGCGGGCACGAAGGGTTCGAGCGCGACGTCTTCAAGATTGAGCGAGAGACCGAGTTCGCGGGCGAGAATCAGCGCCTTGCGCGCGACGTCGAGGCCGGAGAGATCGTCGCGGGGATGCGGCTCGGTGTAGCCGAGTTCCTTGGCGCGACGAACAACCTTGGAGAGCAATTCGCCGGCAACGAGCTGCTCGCAGAGATAACCGAGCGTGCCGGAGAAAGCGCCTTCGATGCGGATAACCTTGTCACCCGTGCGGACGAGATTTTTCAGCGTGTCGATGACAGGCAGAGCCGCGCCGACCGTGGTCTCGTAATGGTAGGCGCGGTAGTGTCGGCGCGCGGCGGCAAGCAGCGCGTCGCGTTTCGCGATGGGCAGCGCGAGAGGAATCTTGTTGGCCGAGACGACGTTGATGCCCTGGGCAAACGCTTCCATGTACAACTCGTCCGTGCCGGGCGAACCGGTGCAGTCGACGAGCACAGGATTGGGCCGCTGGGCGAGCGTCTTGAGCAACTGCTTGACGCTTTGTTTGGGTTCCTTGCCAGCCAGATGTTTTTCCAACTGAGCCCCGGCTTCCGCCGGCGGGATGCTGTGGGGCGCGATAAATCCACCCTTGCTGCCGGCAATGCCCACGAGGCGGACCTGCACATCGTGCTGGGACCGAAGCGTGGTTTCCTGCGCCGCGAGCTGACGCAGCAGACTGCCGCCGACAATGCCCTTGCCGACGAGCAGCATGCTCAGTTCGGCGTGCGCGAGATTGAACGCCGCGTGAACCGTGCGGACCGCGAGCGTGGTGTTCTCCGCATCGACCACGCAGGAGATGCTGCGGGCCGAAGCACCCTGCGCGAGTGCACGCACCTGAATGCCGACACCACCGATGGAGTTGAGCATGCGGCCGGCGACGTTGGGTTTCCGGCCCATGGATTCGGCGACGAGCGTGACGAGAGAAACGGGCGAAAGGATCGGCCCGAGCGAGAGATCGTTGTGCAGCAATTCGGGGGCGAGCGCCTTCTGGAGAATCTGGAGCGCGCGTTCCTCGTCGGCGAGCGGCACCACGACGGAGAATGTCTGGCCGAGGGTTGATTCGGTGGTCAGCCACACGCGCACGCTGGCACTGTCGAGCGCGTTGAGAATCCGGCTGCCGATCGGGCGGCCGGGGCCGGTGCGGCGGGATTGCACGCCGATGAGCGAGAGTTGCTCCAGGCTGGTGACGCAGGTCGGGCGGCTGGGATCAGGATGGCCGGTGGCATCGATGCGGGTGCCGGGAGCATCGGGCTGCGTGGTGCTGCGGATGACCAGTGCGGCGCCGCAATCACGGAGCGGAATGATCGTGCGCGGGTGAAACATGCGCGTGCCGAAATACGCGAGCTCCAGCGCTTCGTCGTACGACAAACGGTCAACGGGCTGGGCCTCGCGCACCAAATTCGGATCAGCGGTCATGACGCCGAGCACATCGGTCCAGACGGTCACCGCCTCGGCCTTGAGCAGCGAAGTGATGAGCGTGGCGGTGTAATCCGAGCCGTTGCGGCCGAGCGTGGTCGTGTGGCCGTCGCGGGTGCGACCGAGAAAGCCGGTGATGATCGGAATCGTGTCAGCGGGCCACTTCGCGGAGACGCCGGCAAATTTCTCGGTGGTGGGCGCGATCTCGACGGTGGCGGAGCCGTGTTGGGAATCGGTGACGACGAAATCCCGCGCATCGACCGCGAACGCCGGCGTGCCCCGTTCCGACAAGGCGCGGGCCACCAGGGCGGAGGAGATGCGTTCGCCCGTGCAGATCACGGAATCGAGCGAGCGGGGTGAACACTCGCGGGTCAGTTCGATGCCGGAGAGCAGGCGTTCGACCGGCAGCAAAATTTCGTCCATATCGGCCTTGAACGCGCGCAAGGCGTGGGCGGAAAAGAGCGGACGCGCGGTGGTCATGGCCAGCTCGCGGGCGCGGCCAAGTTCGCTGCGGGCCTGGACAATCTCGCCTTCAGCGGCGGAACGCGCGGCGAGAATCAGCCAGTCGGTGGAGTCGCCAAGTGCGGAGACGACCACGGCGAGCGGACGCGGAGCGGCGCTGATGAGGTCGAGGACGCGCGGGAGACGTCCCGGAGTGCCAAGGGAAGTGCCGCCAAATTTGTAGACTTGCCAGGGATTGCTCATGAGCGGGGAGAAGGAAGCCGAAGGGCAGAGGTGACTATGGCCGCCATTTGCGACCATTCAATCAGGAAGGCGTCGTGACCGTGCGGGCTCCTGAGTTCGGCGCGGGCCACCCTGGCCCCGGCGGCGCGCAGGTGTCTGGCCAGCTCGGCGGATTGGGCGGGAGTGAAGAGCTGGTCGCTATTGACGTGGACAATGAGTGTGGACGCGCGGATGCGGGAGATCGCCGGGACCTTCCGGCCGGGCAGCGGACGCAGCAAATCGTGATGGTCCATCGCATCGAGCAGGAGTTCGTAGCAGGTGCCGGTGAAACGGTTTTTCAGTTTCCGGCCCTGATGCTCCAGATAGCTCTGGACGCGATAGCCCTTGAAATTCCGCACCGGCGGCAGATTGCGGTGCTGGTTGATTTCCAAGCCGGGCTCGGCGCGGTAGGTGAGCATGGCCAACTGGCGCGCCACCTCAAGACCACGGCTGACGTGGTGCGGGTAACCGGGATCGAGCCGGAGGATTTCGCGCGCCACATGGTTCCAACCGACGATCCACGCACTGGAAGCGGCGCAGGTGGCAATGGGCAAAAGACGTTCAAAGCGCTGCGGCGCGAGTGCGGCCAGGGCCAGCACCACCATGCCGCCAAGCGAACCGCCGGCCGTCAGATGAACGCGACGGATGCCGAGTTTGTCCAACCCCTGCAAAATCGCCCCGGCGATATCGAGCGAGGTGAGCGTGATGCCGCGACCGCGAGGAAACCCGCGCAGGCCGGGCGCGCTGCTACCGTAGAACGAGCCGAGATTGTTGAAGCAGATGATCCGGTATTGGTTCGGATCGAAGGCGCGACCGGGTCCGATCAACGGTTCCCACCAGCCCCCTGCCCCGCCGGCCTGGGCACCACCGGTAAGAGCGTGAACGATCAGCACCGTCGGCACCTTCGGATCAGGATTATCCGGCGTATCGCCCACCGGGCCCCACCACCAGACATGCTGCCGGTGATGGCGGACAACACCGCCGCGTTCGAGGGCGAAATCCGGCAATCGCAAGTCAAAGACCTGCGGGGTGGAGCAAACCGGATTGGAACGGGTGGAAGGCATGAGTACCTGATGGCTTATAATTGGGGCGGGGCAACGCGAGTGGCAATGGTTTGCTTCGGATGATATGACATGCGCCGGCAGAATCCCAAAATCGTCAAGATCGCGGGACGGGCAACCATACGGCGTGTCATATCGGTGGGGAGGCAGGACCCATCGCGAATGAAGCGAAACAGGAAGGACTCTCGGGAACGTTAATCGTGCCGCCTTCCCCATGAACAAGAGAGGCGCGGCCCCACTCAGGTGATGAGATCCGGCGGCACGTTGGCCAGGGCGTCTTCCATCGTGGTCAGGCCCATCTTCACCTTCAGCATCGAATCCTGGTGGAGGGTCTTCATCCCGCTCCGCATCGCGACGCGCTTGAGCTCGGAGATCTCGACCTTCTTGTTGATGGCTTCGGTAATGGTCTCGGAATTGACCAGGAGTTCATGGATGCCGACCCGGCCTTTGTAACCGGTGCCGCCGCAGAGATGGCAGCCGCCGGGGCAGGCCTTATAAATTTCGCCGTTCCACTCGATGGCTTTCTCCAGGATTTCCTGCTCGCGACCTTCGGGCACATATTTGACCTTGCAGTTCTTGCAGACGCGGCGGAGCAAGCGCTGGGCGCAGACGCAGATGAGCGAAGCGGAAATATTGAACACCTCGATGCCCATCTCGACCAGACGGGTGATGGTGGACGGGGCGTCATTGGTGTGCAGGGTCGAGACGAGCAAGTGACCGGTGAGGGCGGCCTCCACCGCAATGCCCGCCGTTTCCTCATCACGGATTTCGCCGACGAGAATGATGTCAGGATCCATGCGCAGGTAGCAGCGCAAGGCGCGGGCAAAAGTCAGGCCGATCTGACGGTTCATCTGCATCTGGTTCACGCCGGCGAGCGTGTACTCGATCGGGTCCTCGGCCGTCTGGATGTTCACATCCGGCGTGTTGATCTCGCCGAGCGCGGAGTAGAGGGTCATGGATTTGCCGGAGCCGGTGGGGCCGCAGTGCAAAATCATCCCGAACGGCTGGCGGATGCAGTCGCGGTATTTTGCCAGATTATCGTCGGAAAAACCGAGGGCGGTGAGCGGCAGCGTGCTCTTCTGCTTGTCAAGAATACGCATGACGATCTTCTCGCCGTCCTTCATCGGACCGGTGGCCACGCGCAGATCGATATCGATGTTTTTCTTGGTGTACTTTTTGAAGACAATGCGCCCGTCCTGCGGCAGACGGCGCTCGGTGATGTCGAGGTTGCACATGATCTTCAGGCGCGAGGTCATGGCATTGGCCGCCTGCTTGGGGAGGCGCAGTTTTTCCTGGCAAAGGCCGTCGATGCGGTAGCGGATCAGCAGATCCTTTTCCATCGGCTCGATATGGATGTCGGAAGCGCCGCTGACATAGGCGTCCTCGATGATGCGGTTGGTCAGTTGGATGATGGGGGCCGACTCCTCGTTCTCCAGATCCGCCGCTTTCACCTCGCCGCCCTCGGTATCGTAGGAGGTGCCGATGAGATCCGCCACCTCGTCGATGTCCACGGATTGGGCCTCCTGCAGGCTGGCGGGCGCCTTGGCCGATTTGAAGAATTTCTTCAGCAACTCCTCAAGGTAGGAGGCCGGAGTCACGCTCACCTCGTCGATGTGCAGTTCCGTGATCTGCTGGAAAGCCTCGCGCTTGGCGTAGTCCAGCGGATTGGTCATCAACACGGCGACGCCCCGGTCGCCAATTTTCTTGTATGGAAAGATTCCTTCACGGCGGATGACCGCATCGCCCGTGATCTCGACCAGCTTCTCGTCGACCTCCAGATCGGGGAGATTGGTCACCAGCGGCAGATTGGTGAACTTGGATATGAACCGCGCCATGTCCTCCGCGCCCAGTTGGAATTTGGCATCCAGCATCCGCTGGATGAGGGCGGCGGAATATTCCGCCACTTCCTTGAGCACGCCAAGATCCTTGGGGGTGAAATGGCCATTGGTGCCGGCGCTCGGCTCCTTGTTGAGGAGCTGGATCGCGCCGATGATGACGTTGGCCTTGAGCGGAACGGTGAGCATCGAGGTCACCTCAAAGCCCACGTTCATGTTCTTCAGATTGGCCGCCTCGGCACCGCGGTTGTTGAAGAACATCGGTTCGCCCGTGGCAATGACCTTGCCGACGTGACCCGTTCCGGCGGGAAGTTTGAGGGCGAGCAGTTGCCGCGTCGTTTCTTTGAACTGGCCTTCCTTCTCCTTGTTCTGGCCCCAAAGCGTGGGCGAATAATAGACATGCTTGAACGCGATCTCCCCGCCTTCGACCAGATAAATGGTCATTGATTGCGCCTGCAACGCCTCCACCACCTTGCTGGCGGTCAGCTCGATCACCGAGGCGACATCCTCGCGACTCGGCTGCGGCTTGGAAATGATTTTGATCAGAAGCGAACGTCTTAATGCGCCGGTCAGATTGCTTTGGGAAGCCATGGGAGGTGAAGTTCTCGGATTAATCCGCCGGTTGGAGTGTCCGGCGGAGCAGTTGCGTGAATTACACACTTGCCAGTAGTTCAAATAGAACTCGTGGTCGAGGGATAATTTTCCGACGCATGCCCGATTGGCTGAAAAACTTTTTCCAACGCCTGCTGGCCTCCTTCGGTGTGGGCGGGAAAAATGATTCCGGCACGCGCGGTGAGGCTGCCGCCGCGGATTACCTGCAACGCCGGCACGGCTTCACGATTGTCACCCGGAACTGGCGCAGCCCGCGCGACCGGCGGGACGAGATCGACATCGTTGCCCGTGATGGCGACGTGCTGGTGTTTATCGAAGTGAAGGCGAGGGGCGCCGACGCCCTGGTGCCCGGCTACGAAGCCATCGACCGGCGCAAGAAACGGGTGCTCCGCCGCGCCATCCACGCCTATCTCACCTCGCTCAAGGATCCGCCGCGCACCTTTCGTTTCGACGTGGTGGAAGTCGCCCATAGCGACCGCCTGCCCTCGCAATGCCTGCATTTTGAAAACATCGCCCTGTTTCCCAAAGGGTATCATGTCGCCCGGCAGAACAGCTCGCTGGACCAAACGGTGCGCGACGGGTAAGCCAACGCCGGTCGGGACCGTGTCACAACGCAATTAATTCCTTGCTGCGTCCGCTCCGAAAAGACCACCCTGACAGCCATGGCTGAATCCGAAACCCATCCGTTTTTGCACGGGCTGAGCAAGCACCGTGGTTCGCCACCCACGGCGGTGGTCATCTTTGGCGCCTCGGGCGATCTGACCGCCCGCAAACTCATTCCGGCCATCTACAACCTGTCCTACGACGGTTTGCTGCCCGCCGATTTCTATCTGATCGGATTTGGCCGCAAACCGATCCCCGACGCCGAGTTTCAAAAAATGGCGGCCGATGCCATCAAGGAATTTTCCCGCCGCGAGCTCAAGGAGGATGTCTGGGCCCGCCTGGCCGCCCGCACGCTGTATGTTAGCGGCGGTTACGATGAGAAGGCCGCCTACGACCGTCTGGCCGCGCGCATCACCGCCCTCGACCAGGAAATCGGCCAGGAACTGCAACCGCTTTTCTACATCTCGACCCCGCCGACCGTCTTCGCCCCGATCATCCAGAATCTGGGGGCCAGCGGCCTGGCCGCGCGCCATCTCCGGCAGCGGAACCAGTCCAAGGTCATCATCGAAAAACCTTTTGGCCGCGATCTCGCCAGCGCGCAGTCGCTGAACAAGGAACTCACCTCCGTCTTCGAGGAATCCCAAGTCTTCCGCATCGACCACTATCTGGGCAAGGAGACCGTGCAGGATCTGCTCGTGCAGCGTTTCTCCAACTCCATTTTCGAGCCGCTCTGGAACCATCATTTCGTCGAGTCCGTCCAGATCACCGTGGCGGAACAGGTCGGCGTGGAAGCCCGCGCCGGTTACTACGAACAAAGCGGCTGCCTGCGCGACATGATCCAGAATCACACGATGCAACTGCTCGCGCTCACCGCGATGGAGCCGCCCGCCTCGATGGACGCCGAATCGGTGCGCGACGAAAAAGTCAAAGTGCTCAAGGCCATCCAGCCGCTGCGGCTCGGGCCCGGCGGAGATGTGGCCCGCGCCCAATACTCCGAAGGCGTGCTCGGCGGAAAATCCGTGAAAGGCTATCTCCAGGAGAACGGCGTCGCCGCCGATTCTTCCACCGAAACCTACGCCGCGATGCGGCTCAGCATCAACAACTGGCGCTGGCAGGGCGTCCCGTTCTATCTGCGTTCCGGCAAGCGCATGGCCCGGCGCGTCAGCGAAATCGCCGTCTGCTTCAAGCGCGCCCCCGGCAGCCTGTTTGCCGAGTCCGAGCGCTTCCTGCTCGCCCCCAACACGCTTTCCTTCCAGATCCAGCCCGACGAGGGACTGAGCCTGATTCTGAACACCAAGATCCCCGGACTCGAAACGCGCACGCAGCCGGTGAAGATGAATTTCAAATACGCCACGACCTTCGGTTCCAACACGCCCGAAGCCTACGAGCGCCTGGTGCTCGATGCCATGATCGGCGACGGCACGCTCTTCATCCGCGGCGACGAGACCGAGCGTTCCTGGCAGCTTTGTACGCCGATCCTGGATCATTGGCGCGCACAAGGCCGCGCCGGGATCGACAGTTATGCAGCCGGTTCGTGGGGTCCTAAAAATTCGGCCGACCTGCTCGCCGCCAATGGCCATAACTGGCGTGAGCCCTGATCCGGCCATGACCGAAGTTTTTCAGTCCCTGCCCGGCATGGAGGTGCCCGTCGGCGGCATCGCCGAGGGATTCGCCAAGCTCTGGGATGACTCCTCGGCCCAGGACTTGCGCGCCGTGCAGCTCAACCTCGTGCTCCATCTCGGCAGCAACACCACGCCCGCCGACGCCGAGGTCCAGTTCCAAACCACACTGCGCTTTGCGCGCCGCTATCCGTGCCGGGTCGTCGTGCTCTGCCCCGACTTCGACGAATCCGCCCCGCCTGAGATCCGCGCCAAGATTTACGGCGAATGTTTTTTTGGCAAAGCCCACAGCGATACCCGGTGCGTCGAGTTTGTTTTCCTCCATTACACAATGTCGGTGCGCCAGCATCTGGAAAACGAGGTTTCGGTCTGCCTTTCCACCGACATGCCGCTGTATTTCTGGGCGCATCGCTTTGCGTCCGTCCACCGGATGGCCGACTACCAATACCTGCTGACCCGCTCCAAACGCGTGCTCTTCGACGGAGCTCTCGTCCCCGCCGAAGCCTTCAGCTACCCGTGGCCCAATCAGGGCGCCGTGCGCGATCTGGCTTACACCCGCACCCTGCCCCTCCGGCAAAATCTCGGCCAGTTTCTCAGCCGTTACGCCCCCGCTCTCATCATCGAAGGACTGAAGTCAGTGACGCTCCGCCACCAGGCTGCGGTCGCCGCCGAGGCCAGCTCACTGTTGGGTTGGATCAGGAAAGGACTGGTTCGCTGCGGGGCGAATCTCGCCCCGATTACGCTCAACGCCGAACCGGGACTGGTCGAAGGAAGTCTCGAAATTCAATTCCACTACGCCGAGCAACGGAAAACTTTTCGCTGGCAGGCCGACTTGCAGAAGAACGAAGCGGTCTTTGTGGGCGACCTCGGAACCGGCCGAACGACACTTACCGTCGGCGCCCAACTGCTCAGCCCCGAGGCGGCGCTGTCGGAAGCGATGTTTTTTTGAGCCCCGCTTTGGCAAGGTGGCACTGGCAGTGGCGGAGCCTCCCTGCCCTCGGCGAATTCCGTCACTTCTTCCCCAGCGCCTTCAGCATTTTTTTGAAATCCGCGGGCAAGGGCGCAGTCAGATCCATCGGCTTGTCGGTGACCGGATGACGGAAGATCAAATGCTCGGCATGCAGCATCACGCGCCCGGGCTTGGGCTGCTTCGGCGCTTGTTTCCAGCCGTAGGTCGCATCGCCGAGCAGCGGATGGCCGATCGATTTCATGTGCACCCGGATCTGATGCGTTCGTCCGGTGTGGATCCGGCAGCGCACCAGCGCCGCCCGCTCGGGAAAAACCTCCAACACCGTCCAATCCGTCTTCGAGGGACGGCCACCCTCGCCCGTCGTCATCCGATGACGGTGCACCGGATGGCGGGCAATCGCGCTGTCAACGGTCCCGCTCGCCGCTCTCGGCAAACCGGCCACCAAGGCGACATATTCCTTGACCAACGAACGTACGGCGAACTGGTCCGACAGGGCGCGGTGCGCTTCATCGGTTTTCGCCACCACGATCAGTCCGGTCGTCTCCTTGTCGATCCGATGCACTATCCCGGGACGCTCCACGCCGCCGATCCCGCTTAATTGTCCCGCGCAATGCGCCAGCAGCGCGTGGACAAGTGTGTCCTCGCCCGTGCCCACGCCCGGATGCACCACCATGCCGGACGGTTTGTTCAACACGATCAGGTGTTTGTCCTCGAAAATCACGTCGAGCGGAATGTCGACCGCCTTCAGCTCGGTCGGCGTGACTTCCGGCAGGGAAAATTCGATGGTTTCACCCGCCTTCACCTCGTCGGCCTGGCCCAGCACCCGGTCGCCAACTTTCACCAAACCCGCTTCCAACGCCCGTTGAAAGGCCACGCGACTGTGGATCGGAAAGGCCCGGGCGAGCACTTTGTCGGCGCGTTCGCGACGAGAACCAAGGGGAACGAGGAAGGTGGAGATTTCGGACAAGGTTCTGAATGGTGCAGGTCCGTACACCGGCTGCAAGCCGGGTTCGGCAGAGATTGCATCGAGGCTGGGCGCGCCGTAAAGATATTCGCGGCGGGCCCAGCGGTCCCGCCCTACCCTCTGACCAATCGATCCAATTCGTCCAGCCACGGCCTCTTCTGAACTTCAGTCATCAACGCCACCTCGAAGCCATTGCGGGCTAGCTGCGCGAGCTCTTTCCGGGAAAACGCACGGTGCGCGGCGAGGGCTGCATATTCTTCCACCAAGGTGCTGCCGAAGGAAATCGGATCGTCGGTGCTGACCGTCACTTTCACGCCCGCGTCAAACATCTGCCGGATCGGATGCGTGGCGAGGGTCACGCCGGGCATCAGCTTGTGATTGCTGATCGGACAAATATCGAGACCGACCCCGAGCCGCTTGATCTCCGCCACCACCGCCGGGTCCTCGACCGCCCGCACGCCATGCTGGATCCGCTGCGGCCGGAGTTCGTCGAGAATCCGTCGTACGAAATCCGCACCCATGAATTCCCCGGCATGGGCTTTGGTGTATTTGCCGGCCTTGCGCGCTGCGGCCCAGTAATCCCCCGTCCACGGCTCGATCGGAAAATCTTCGGTCCCATGCAGGTCGATCCCGGCCAGATCCGGCCAGCGCAGGGCTTCTTCCAGCACGGGCATCATCTTCGGACCGGCGCCATTGTGATGAATGCCCAGAAAGACTCGCACCTCCAATCCGGCCGGCACCGCGGCCCGGATGGCCGCGAGCACTTCCCGTCCATCAAGGCCGAGAAACTCGATGACCCCGGACGCAAAGCTGGTCTCGACGTATTTCACGTTCTGTGCGACATGCCGCGCGAAAATGATCTTCGCCGCCTCGTGGTAGCGCTCGGGTGAGGTGTACCACGCGAAAGCCATATCGAGCAGATCCTGCTCAAAATGGGCGAAGTCCCGGAATTTGAAATCCTCCGCCCACGACGCCGGCGGTCTCGTGAACTCGGGCCGCACCCGCTGCAACAGCTCGAAAGGCAGCGCGCCCTCAATGTGCAGGTGTGTCTCCGTCTTGGGGAGAGCTTGGATGAAAGCCTGGAGCGAAAGTTCGCGCAGCATTGGGATCAATAATGGGGCGCGACCGCTGGGCGCGCCGCGTATTTCATCTGGATGCACAACTACGCCGTTGCGATTCAGTTATATTCAGACGAGAAATGATTGAGCGAGTGCTGAAAGGAATGCAAGTGAAGTCTCCTGTCATACGTGCGTCATGCAAAAATTCTTTCCGTCGATGAGCGAGGCCGATGTTTTTCTCGACTGAAAACGAGCCGAAATCCGGCCTCAATTCTTGGAAAATATATCATGAAATGTCGCGAAACGACATCTCATGTCCTCAGGATAGGCGAGAGGAACTTTTGCATGCGGTAGCGCCCCAGCTCAACTCGAAGCAAGGCACCCGCTCCATTTTGGAAGTGTGATACCCTCGCTTCAAAAAAAACGCCTCAGCAACTATGCTGGCATCGGTAGATAAACTTTTCGCTCCCCCTAGTCGCGCTACTTGCTCTAGTTCCTGAAGGAGGGCCGTACCGATTCCGCGACCACCGTAGGCCGATCGACAATATAGCATTTCAATATGGTTTTGCGGATGCAACTGACCAAATGCGACTACGGATTCATCCAACTCGGCAACCAGAGTGCATCCCTCCGTCAACCGGTGCCGGAACCTCTCCGCGTCATTAGCGAAGGTGGCCCATGCACGTACCTGAGCCTCAGAGTAAGGCGGTGGTAATAAATAAAGGTAGCAAGTTAAGATTTCGGAGTAGGCTTGATCACATAATTCCATTCCCCATGAAACGAGTGACGCTCCAAGTTTACTCGCTGCATCTCTTGGTCGGAAACTTT
>Ga0265318_10001417_pt1 | contig 14177 bp, 5 predicted proteins | sample 4821metaG_FD_192431 | JGI IMG/M metagenome (GOLD analysis project Ga0265318, IMG submission 192431) | Rhizosphere microbial communities from Carex aquatilis grown in University of Washington, Seatle, WA, United States - 4-8-21 metaG | ecosystem: Host-associated > Plants > Roots > Rhizosphere >... | reverse complement strand
GCCGCGCGTACCAGTCTTGGGGCACGCATTCCAACGACAAGCTGGCGATGATCCGCGAGGTCGGATTGGCGCTGCGGGGTGTTCCGCCGGAGGAACTCAAACCGTGGAGCCAGTTGTATGAGGCCTTCTTCTGGAACATGTACTTCATGAAGGGGGACCCGGAGGCCGTGGCCGCCCTTGAGGCGATTTGGCCCTCGATGCGAGAGGTAATGGCCGATGAATTTGACCCAAGAGTGGAGCACCCCAAGAACGGATGGCGCTACTTTATTCCCGAGTTCTATCCCAATGATCGCGAGCGCAGCCGTGCCTTGCTCACGGGCAGCCTGAACTTAGAGACCGAGCCGGTTCCAGCCGGGCAACCGTTGACCGTGATCTCATCCCCCGATCCTTGGGATATTCTGGATCAGCCGCAAAGGAGAGCCTTCCTGTCGAGCCCACCCCGCGTAACGCCGGTCCCGGTGGTTGCCAAGGCCGCGGAGCCCGGCAGCTCGGCGCGCGCCGACTCGACCGTTGAGTCCCCGGCCCCGCCGGATACGAGCGCCGGCAATCCTGAAGAACCCACGGCCCCGCAGGGGTCAATTATCGGCGACGATAACCACACCTGGTTCATTCAGACGATAGTGGCCTCAAACGACCCGCCAACCAAGGCAATGACCGTGAAGTTGTGTGACCAGATCAGCCGCGGCACGGTTGACGAGTTTCGCCGGCTGATTGCGGGCGGGGCCGATCCTGTTGCGCTCGGGGACTCTAGGGGTCCCGCACTGGCGTTCGCAACGTTCTCCCATAAGTGGGAGTTCGTCGAGGCAGTCCTCGAGCACCCGGTGGATCTAAGCCGGAAGATGGCGACCATCTACGGAGAATCGATGACCGTAGGGGGGTGCACGCTCTATTTTGCGTTGGTTCGCAATCGCCCCGACATCGCGCGCCGATTGCTCGACGCAGGCGTGCGCGCCCAAGATGCACCGCACGGCGCGTGGGGATCTCTCCTCAAGGTTTCGCTCGCAGAGAGCGACATCGAACTGACCAAACGCCTGATAAACCTGGGCGCAAAGCCCGGGCCCAACGAGGGATTGCTCGATCGGTGCGTCGAGGTCAGGAACCTGGAGGCTCTGCGGCTCTTGATCCCATACTCGAAGGCGTATGACCTTCCTCACGGACAATGGGATGCGTACAGCGAGGTGAGCATGGCTCTTCTCAACGCCGTAAAGGCGAAATGGAAGGAGGGCGTTCAAGTTCTGGTCGACGCAGGAGGAAGTACAGAGGCGAAGGACCGTGATGGTATTACGCTGCAGGAGCACGCGTCCGCGAATCCGGAAATCGCGGCGATCGTCAATCATCGGCCCTTCTCGCCGGACAACCAATCCGGGGGCGCCGAAACGGTGGCGGCCATCGCACGAAACGACCCCGCGTTGAAATCCTGGCCGATCAACGATGCAGTCCTCCGATATGTCGACGCGCGCGGCTGGACCGTGCTGCACCACGCGTGCCACCAGAAGCAGGTTTCGCTCGCCCTGCGATTGGTGGCTGCCGGGGCGCCGCTGAACGTCCTCACCAAATTGGGCCAATCGCCGCTAACATTCGCCGTCGGCACGGGTAACGAGGGCCTGGTCGTCGCCATGCTGGCCGCGGGAGCGGACGTGAACCTCAAAAGCAATGGAGACAAAGCGATGTCTCCGCTCTTCTTTGCCGCACAAAATGGATTCTTGCCGATAGTGAAGCTGCTCATCCACTCGGGGGCAGATCCGGGCCAGCGCAGCATTGACGTTCGCGCGACGGCGCTGCTCGTGGCGACACACCAGCCGCAATGCTTTGAGGTGCTGAAGGCTCTTGTGGCAGCGGGCGCCTCGTACCAGGAGGTCGATGGCGACGGATTCGGCGCCCTCGAGTACGCCATTTTTTCAGACGACCCCGCGGTGATCCAGTTCCTGATCGACCGGGGCGTGAAATGGAGACCGTCGACGCTGTACCCCGATTACAACCCCCTGGTGCAGGCCGCGAGAAACGGAAAGCGTGCGTCCGTGCGCAAGCTCCTGGAATTGGGAATGTACGATAGCCGTGCCTTGGCAGAGGCAAAGGACCCTGTTGTTCGGGAGCTCCTCGAGGACGGAGCGCGGTCCAAGGGTGACAGGGTGGCGGACGACGAGGAGCTCTGGACTGCGATCTGCGGCGACTTGCAGAAAGGGTGGATGCGGGCCGAGCAGCACATCAAGAGGGGCGGAAACGCGAATTATCGCTCACAGACGTGGACCCCGCTTCTTCTGGCTTTGAGATCCTGCAATGTCACGTTGGTCAGATGCCTGCTGTCGCATGGGGCGGATCCGAATACCTTCCCGATTCAATTCAGAATCAGTCCTTACGCGGAGTTGATTGGCGGAGGGCCGAAGGAGGACAACGGAAAGGAGAACGTGCGCGATGAGGACGTGGCGGAATGCGGCCGGTTGCTTATGCAGGCGAATGCCGGCCTGCCCTGGGACGAAGAAGTGATGATCGCCGCATGGAATGGCTGGGCGAAGACGGTGGCGGTCTTCCTTGGCGCGGGAGTATCCAGGGAGGCTGTCCTGAAGGACTTTGAACGTTATTCGATACCAATCCTGCGCGACAAGAAACGCGCGCAGGTATTGCGGCTGATTCAACAATAGGTCCCCGGACGTTCCGTTCACGGGCAACGAGGTTTCAAGCCCCTGCCTGGGTCTACAGTGAGCTAAGGCAGTGCAAATCAGAGGTTGGATTCTATCAGCCGCATTCGGCGCAAAAAGAGGAAGCTAATAGAAGATTGATGAGGCGTTCAGATTCCTTGGTATAACCGGGTGGATACTGTCCGGAGCTGGAGTTATGGGTCTCGTTTCTATTGGTCCCTGACAGACGGTGCATTTCTTGGTTTTCGTCTCGAACCTCACGACACCGACATTCCATTTTCCCGGTACTTACATCTAAATTATTCGTGCGTGGGCCAACTAGATTATTCTTCGGTAAGATTGCCACGGGTGAGGCTACTTACATCCTGCGTTATTCATGGACAACGATTGGTAGCGGACAAATAGATCTGCAGCGCAGATAGGTGGTCTGCTTCCCAGATAAGCAGTCTGCATTGCTGGCGCGCCGCAGAGATGACAATCTCAAACAGTTCAGTCCCCCAATGAAGCTGGCATCCCGTGCACGCTTCGCGGTGATCAACATCCTGGCGCCATTGGGGCTGTCGTGGGTACTTGTCAGCTCGGTCAACGCACACTTCTTCGATCACACCCCGCCAATTTGGAGCCGGGACGTCGCTTCGTATGGCCCCATAACCCTAAGGCTCCAGCTTCCTGGCGCCTCCGGTGGAACTGCGGAGCCGATTCTCGCCGTTGGCCGCACGGGCCAGGCGACTTTCGTCTATATCCGCAGGCTGAGCGAAGGCCGTGCAAAGGTGGGAATCGAATTCTGGGGATACGGCGCAATGGAAAGTCCGCCGTTCAAGGTTCCCTCCCAGGATGCGCAGGTCACAATCGAGGCGTCGTTTCCCGCTCTTTTTCCCAGTAGCGGCAGTCCCGACTGGGGAGCGGTGTCCGACTTCGAGCAGCGGCACCTCTTGTCACAATACGTAGTCACGGTCGACGGCGTGGCGAGGGTCAGCGGGCCGGTCAGATATGACGAGCCGCCGCATTCCCCGATATACCTGGGTCAAAATCCGCTGGGTGGCTCCGTGGTTTCGGACGTCTTCACGGGGAAGGTTCTTGCAGCCTGGCACGAATATTGACGGCCCTTGCGTCTGAACAATTTGTTTCAGAAAGACGCCGTCGCCCCGACTTTGCATTCTTGATGGACGAGAAACCTTATGGAAGCGCAGCAGGGAAGTCTGAGTATCGGCCCTCCATCGACGGGCTCCGCGCGGTCGCGGTGCTCCTGGTGATCGGTTTCCATGTCTTCCCTAAGGCCATCGCAGGTGGATTTGTCGGCGTTGACGTCTTCTTCGTGATCTCCGGCTTTCTGATCTCGACGATCCTTTACCGTGAATTCGGCAGCCGTGATAAGAATGGGGGTCGAGTCATCGCCGGATTCTATAGCCGCAGGATCAAGCGCATCTTCCCAAGCTTGGCGGTGGTGTTGGCGGCGTGCTACGTTCTTGGTTTCAAGGCCCTGTTCCCCGAACCATTCAAGGCGCTTTGTCAGAGCATAGTGGCAAGCGTCGGATTCTGCCTCAACTTGGTTGCTTCGCGGGACACCGGCTATTTCGCGGGGGACGCGGCTTCAAAGCCGCTGCTCCATATCTGGTCACTCGGCGTGGAGGAGCAGTTCTACCTTGTCTGGCCGCTCGTGATTTGGGTGACGGCCAAGGCAAGGATCCGGCTCCTGCCGGTGGTCGTCTTCCTGGCTGGTTGCTCCTTCTTCATGAACTACTATCGGATGGGCGCCTCCGCAGCCGAGTCATTCTACCTTCCCCAGATGCGATTCTGGGAGCTGTCGATCGGTTCAATCGCCGCCATCGCCTACCCGATTGCCGGAGCCCTGTTGGCCCCTGGTCCTGAAGTGCCCTCGAATCCGCCAGGGGACCGTTCCAGATGGGCGCGCTGGCTGCCGCACGCCATTCCGGTCGTGGGGATCTGCCTCATTGGCGCCGGCGCCCTCTTCGTCAAGAGGGAGTTCAACATCCCCGATGCCTGGATGCTCCTTCCGACACTTGGAGCCGCGCTCATAATCTGCAGCGGAGAGATTGCATGGTTCAACAGCAGGATCTTGGCGCACCCGATTGCCGTTTGGATCGGATTGATCAGCTACCCACTTTACCTCTGGCATTGGCCACTTCTCACATTCTCGCGCCTCGTTCTGCAGAATGGGGACACCACGGTCTTCGAAGTGGGAGCGATCTTGATCGCGACGGTCCTCGCATGGTGCACGTATGCCTTTGTAGAGATGCCCATCCGGCGCGGTTCGAAGGGCTTCCTAAAGGTACTGATGCCCTCAATAGCGATGTTCGCGGTCGGAATGGTGGCGTTGGGCACGTATCGGGCCAACGGGATGCCCTCCCGATTCCCGAAAATCGTCCAGGATTTGGACCATTTTGAGTTCAAGTACGATCACGACGGACCTTGGCGCACGGGATCCTACTGCCTGTCGTCCGATAGCACCGGGAGGGACTTCAAGGTCGATGCGAATGAGATTTCTCCGGGAAAGCCCACGATCTTTCTCTGGGGCGACTCGCATGCGGCCCAGCTCTATCCGGGGTACAAGAAGTACTTCTCGAGCCGATACAGTATCGTTCAACGCACCACTATCAACGCAGGTCCGTTTCTGGGGATGGTGCGCGCGTATCAGCCTCAAATGAAGGGAATGAATGATTTCGTCTTCGAAACCGTCAAAAGGGTCCGGCCCGAGGTCGTTGTGCTTGCGGCCGATTGGTACCAATACGATTGGCCGCGCATCGAAGAAACGATACACGCCCTAAAGGAGATCGGTATCGCGCATATTACGGTGATTGGACCTGTGCCCCATTGGAAGGGAAGCCTGCCTCAGCAGATGCTTCTATACTTGAAGAGGCACCCTTGGGAGCCACTGCCCAGCAGAATGAGAGAGGGGGCGGTCGAGTCGACAGGCCAGATCGATGTGCGCCTGGGCGTCCTCTGCGGGCGGTTGAAGGTCGAGTACCTGTCACCCTACAGGCTTCTTGCGGACAAGGACGGCTTTATCACGCGATTGGGTGCCGGAGCGGACCAGATCATGGCCTGGGATTACAGTCACCTGACGGTGGCTGGCTCGGAGTATCTCGTGGCTCAGTTTCCGAGGGACCCGAAGTAACGCGCTGCTCCGGGGAATCGGGCGTTGTGGTCGCATCGGGATTTGGTGTGACGTTCCTACGGGCTTCAGAGTAAGGGGAGTGTTGCAGCTTGGCTGGGGCGCAATAGCTTCAGGCGATCGACGTGCCGCCGAGTCACGGTGACCCGGCCGAGGTGAAACGCGGATGGTAATTTCTTTCGGATTGCTGAGGCGGCTGCTTCATCGCTAACGGCCTTGAGCAGGAGCGAGATTGGCTTTCGCGTACACCTCCCATTGTCGACCTACACTTTGGTTGTTGGCTGATTGCGACGCAGGTCCTTTGTAGAATTGCCAAATTCGTTCAGGGAGGCGCACTTACAATTCGCCTTGTCCTGACACACTGCGGCGGATTGCGGGATCGGCATTTTGAGCAAAGGATCGGCCTCTCCGCTGAGGCGGATCCGCCCCATTCTCTAACAGCACATCACCAAATTCCCCATGAAAACACTCCGTCCGTTGGTGCTTACCATTCTGGGCTGCCCTGCGCTCCTGCTCGCGACCCCCGTTGACTCCCATATCTCCGCAGCCACGGTCTACTCGGACCGGGTCGTCGTCACCCGCACCGCCGGGTTGGACTTGGTGCTTGGGGAGAACACCCTCGTCTTCGAGCACCTGCCCTCCGGCCTCGTTGACCAGTCGCTGCAGTTTTCCGGCCACGGCGCCGCCGCTGCGACCATCCTGGACGTCAATGCGGCAACGGCCTTTGTCGATTCCACACCGAATGCGCGGGCCAAGGATCTTGAGGATCAGATCATCGAGCTGAACAAGCAGAGCCGGACGCTGGACGACCGGGCCGGGGTGCTGAACCAGGAGCGGGACTTCGTGAAGCGGATGCTGCTGGCGGCCACCGAGGCCAATCCCGCCGCCGCGGACAGCACGCATGGGACCGGTGCGGGCTATCGGCAGACCCTCGAGGACTGGCAGAAACTCTATGCCTACACCGAGGATGTGCTTGGGAAGATTGCAGCCGAGCTGCACGTTATCGATGACCAGCGCAACGAGCTCGCGGGCAAGAAGGCGGCGCTCAAGCAGCAGCTTGACGGGCTTCGCGACGTGCGGGGCAAGAGTGTCAAGAGCGTCACCGTGCGGATGGCTGCGACCGCGGCCGGAAAATTCGAGGTCGCTCTGAGATACGCCGTGCCGGGCGCCACGTGGGTGCCGGCATATGACGCCCGACTGCGCTCCGAGGAACGCGCCGTCGAGCTTTCCTACTACGGCCAGGTGCGCAATGCGACGGGCGAGGACTGGCAGGACATCTCCCTGACGCTCTCAACAGCGCGGCCGAGCCTTGGTGGCGGCGCGCCGGAGCTGCGGCCCTGGGTGGTCGATGTCATGCCGGAGGAACCCGTCGGCCTGGCGCGGTACAATGAAGAGGCCGCGGTGGCGGGGAAGCGGGCGAAGTCGATGAGGGCAGGGGCCGCCGGCAATCTGGCGAATCAGCAGTTTCCGGATGCAACGGGCGGCATGGCGGCTCCCGAGGCGCCCGTGGTCCTCGACGCCTCTGAATTGGCCGCCGTGGTCGGGGCGAATGCCACAAGCGCCACGTTCAGGATACCCGGACCGGTGTCCATCCTGGCCAACAACTCGATGCAGAAGGTCTCGATCGCGTCGGCGAAGCTCGCCGCCACCCTCCAGTATGAGGCCACCCCGAAGATGGTGGAGGCCGCGTTCCTAAGCGCAGCAGCGTCCAACACCACAGACTACCCCTTCCTCGCGGGCTCGATGAATACCTTCCTGGACGACACGTTCATAGCGGCCAGCCGCCTGAAGACCGTCATGCCCGGTGAGAGGTTCGAGCTTCACCTGGGTGCGGACGAGGGCATCGCGATCAAGCGGAAGCTCGTGAACCGATTCGCCGAGAACACCGGTCTCACCAATAACGGCCGCCGCGTCACCTACGAGTACCTCCTGACGATCACAAACAACAAGAAGACGACCGAGCGGGTGGCGCTCAAGGAGCCCCTTCCGGTGTCGCGCCAGGAAAAGATCGTGGTCAAGCTGCTCGCGCCCGACGAGGATGCGGTGGGCACGAAGGAGAGCCCCAAGGAGGTCACACGGGAGGAGGACGGGAAGCTCGTGTGGCACCTCGACCTGAAGCCGGCCGAGAAGCGCGAGATTGCGCTCAAGTTCTCGGTCTCATATCCGGGCGACGTCAACGTGGCCGGCCTTGAATAGGGATGTCTTTTAGGGGCTTTCGGGCTCAGTAATAGTACCCCGATTACAGAGTCACCCCGGAGTGCTACACTCTGGGCATGAAAAACGCGGCTCTTCCCGGCAACAGCCAGCCCCAGTATGGTGACCAGGCGCGTTGTAACGCGCTGGATAGCAGCCTATTCTGCGTCAGTTTTCCCTTCCTTCAGATCGTCCAGATCGCTGCGTTGTCCGTTGTGCTGCTTGCCCCCGCGCGGTGCCCTGCGGGCGTGGCGGTAAGCCATTCTGTTTCCGTGACGGATCTTCAGGCAAGGGCGGAGGCCGGAGATCCTGCTGCGCAGGTCCGGCTTGGCGAACTCTACTTCACGGGCGAGGGCGCTCCCTTCGACAAGGCGGAGGCGGCCCGGTGGTATCGCGTGGCCGCCGCCAAGGGAAACGCGAAGGCCGCGTTCCTGCTGGGATTCATGTTCGAGGTGGGGGACGGCGTCCCAAGGTACAAGGTTGAAGCGGCCAAGTGGTACAGGGAGGCCGCCGAGAACGGCGACGCGAGGGCGCAATTCCTCCTCGCGTCGATGTACTTCCGCGGAGACGGCGTCCCGCAGGACAACGTGGAATCCGCCAAATGGCTTCGGTTGGCCGCGGAGCAGGGCCACCCGCAGGCGCAGGCCGTCCTCCTGAAGCGGTACTATGCCGGTGAAGGCCTCCTCGGTGGCAAGGACGAGGCCGTGAAATGGTTTCGCAAGCTGGCGGAGCAGGGCAATGCGTTCGCGCAGTACCAGCTGGGCGTGATGTACAGCCTTGGGAACGGCGTTCCGAAGGACGAAGTCGAAGCCCTGGCGTGGCTCAATCTGAGCGCGGCGACGGGCGATCACGACTACGTGAAGGCCCGCGACGGCCTTGAGCGGGATCTGAGCCGCTCGGTTGCCCTGCAGGGGCAGGAGCGGAGCAGGGAACTATCTAAGCAGGTTGACATTGCCGTCGCGGCCAGGGACTCGGCGGTCGTTGCCCAAGATGGGCAATGAGGACCCCGTGCAATCTGCCGGGCAAACCGAATCGTTAATCTGATCTCCGGCCAAACAACCTGGCTAATTGGATCAGGGAACCTCGTAGACTTCCGCCAAGGCGACACCCGTCATGCCGTTCACACCGGAAATCTGCATCGTGTACGCGCCCGGCGACAAGTAGACAATCTGGGCGCTGTCGGCGCTGCCCGACGCCAGGGAGAAGGCGCCGACGGATGCCGCGACGCTCGCTATCTGCGCGGGATTGGAGCTTGTGCCCCAGCCGGTGTTTGAAGCGATCACGGCTCCCGAGCTGTTCGTGACGCTCAGGCTCGGCTGGGCCAGGGAGCCGGGGACCCCGAACGCCGTGAGGCTCGGCCCGTCGCCCCGAACGAGCAGCTCCTCTGTGCCGCTTCCGGCAATCACAAAGCCGGGGATGAGGATGTTGCTGCCGGTGCCCACCTGGGCGCGGGTGGCGATGTTGACAAGCCGCGTCCCGCTGGACGCCACCTCATAGACCTCCGCCAGCGCGACCCCGGTCGTGCCGCCCACGCCCGAGACCTGCACCGTGTAGGCGCCCGCCGGCAGATTGACGAGCACAGCACAGTCCGCGCTGCCGGAAGCCAGGGCAAAGGCGCCCACCTGGGCGGCAATGCTGGCGATCTGCGCCGGGTTTGCATTCGTGCCCCAGCCCGTGTTGGACGCGACCACGGTCCCAGAGCTGTTGGTGACCGTGAGACTGGGCTGTGCTAGGGCGCCGGGAACCCCGAACGTGGTGAGGCTCGGTCCGTCGGCGCGGATCATGAGCGTCTCGGTGCCGCTGCCCCCGATCACAAAGCCGGGGATCAGGATGTTGCCGCCGGTGCCGACCTGCGCACGGGTGGCGATGTTGATCAGCCGGGTGCCCGAGGTGCCCGTGTTGACGTAAAGGCTTGCGGCGCTGCTCGTGATCGAGCCGTTGGAATTCGTGACGGCCACGCGGAACTCCTCGCCCGACATTCCCGCCGTCACCCCGTCGACGCCAAGCGTGGCCATGGCTGTTCCGCTAAGTCCGCCGCCGTCGGATAGGTTCGCCCACGTGGTTTCTCCCATCGGGAGCCCCTGCCATTGGTAGGTCAGGGTTCCGGTGCCGGACGCGGCTACCGTGAAGGTCGCATTCTGGCCCGCGATTGCGACGACGCTCTGGGGCTGTACGGAAATCGTTGCGAGCTGGGCGGCCGCCTCGAGAACCACGATGGACTGGCTCCCCACGGCGCAGGTCCCGGTGACGGTCGATCCCGCCGAGGTGCTCCAGAAATTGGAGGAGCTCTCGAACGCGCCGCCCGTGTCTATGATCCGCACCCAGCGGGTGTTCGTCGGGGAGGCGGGCACGCTGTAGGTGACCGATGACGTCGCAAGATTGCTCAGGACAAGGAAGTCGTCGTCCCCCACCTGGCTGCCGTGGACATAGATCTCGACGCTCGCGGTGAGCGTTTGGCTGAAGCCGCCTGAGCCGTCCGAGTTGGTGAAGGTGATGGATTCAGAGGTGAAGTCCTGCTGGCGGAATGCGGGGTGGGCGCCCCGCAGGTGCAGCAGATACTGGAGGAACGCGAAGTTCCCGTTGATGGCGCCGTCGAAGGTTCCCAGGTTGTTGTCGTAGGGCATGCTCCCGCCCGTCGTGTCCCCCGTGGGCACCGTGTCCGGGCTGTTGCTGCCGATCATGTTGTAGTTGTTCCAGGTAGCCACGGAGTCGATGTTGTAGGAGTTGTTGTTCCCGTTGACCGTCCGTCCGAACTCATCGCCCCAGACCATCATCGGGAGGCCGCGGCTTAGGACCTGGTAGGTCCAGAAGTCCCGGATGGCCTGCCGCCGCAGCGTCTGATTGCCGCCCCACGAGGAGCTGTTGTCGGAGCCGCCCTCCTGTTCGGGGCCGAACGGCCAAGCGAGGCTGGTCGGGGGGGTGCCGTAGCTCACCAGGTCCGTCATGTTGAACCCATCGTGGCACACCACCATGTTCACCGACTTCTGGGGACCCCCCTCGGCGTTCATCTTGTTGTAATCCCCGTAAAAGGCGTCCGCGTAGCCCAGATCACCTGCGCCGTTCACATAGCCCGTCACGTTTCCGATCATGTACATCCGGACCGAGTCGCGATAGTTGCCGTTCCAGCACGCCCATCCCGCAGGGAAGTTCCCGATCTCGCCCCCGTCGTTGCCGTCCCAAGGCTCGGCGATGATCTTGAGCCCGTCGGCGCTCGCAAGGGAGGCGATCGCCACCAGAAGGGGCGCGGTGCTGGAGAAGTTCGACGACCCGTTGCGCCCCATCTCCGCGGCCTCGTCGAAACGGAAGCCGTCCACACCCATCGTATTGGCCCAGTAGGTCAGCGAGTCTGTGACGAGCTGCTGCACGGGGGCTGAGCCGCCGTTCACGTTTGTGCCGACGCCGGTGCTGACCCAGTAGTACTTCGGGGTGCCATTGACCAGGGTGTAGTAGGACTGGTTGTCCAGTCCCCTGAAGAAGGTGATCTCCGCCTGGGCGGCCGTACTCGAGTCCCAGACGCCCCCTTCGCCCGTGTGGTTGTAGACCACGTCAAGGTACACCTCGATGCCCGCGTTGTGGAAGGCGGCCACCATGGCCTTGAACTCGGCAGTCGGCCCGCCAAGCGACTGATTGCTGGCAAAGCGCCGGTCGGGCGCAAAGTACCCATAGGTGAAATAGCACCAGTATCCGCCTCCGCTTGTGGTGGGCGCGGTGGTGGAGTCCGTCGCGTTGTCGGTCTCTTGGACCGGCAGGAACTCCACGGTGTTGAAGCCAAGGTCCTTCAGGTAGCCGGCCATGTATGCTGCCCCCGCGTAGGTGCCCCGCAGGCTGTCCGGCACGTTGGCAGCGTCCTGAAAGCCCGAATAGGGGCTCAGCAGCGTCGTGAGGTTCACGCTTGAAGGGTGCTTGGTGAGACCCACCAGATGGGTCTCGTAGATGATCGCGTCCTTCTGCTTCAGGTTCGGCCTGGGCCCGGTGGACGTGGTGTCCACGAAGGCAACGGCCTTGGGCGCCCAGTGCCCGGTGTCGACATTGCGGCAGTCGACGGATGCCCCGTTGGACAGGGGGCCCTTGTAGGTTTGGGTCGAGGACACGTCCGCCCCGCCGCTCGTGTACATGGCGTAGTCTTCCCCTGCGGCCGCCATCGCCGGAATGAACGTGTTGTGAGAAAGCTCCCTTGTGTAGGGGTCAAAGAGGACCTTGTTGGGATTGAAGCGATTTCCCAGGGAGTCGCAGTCGCTGATGTACCCGGCGAACGAGTTGCCCCGGGTCCAGGCGCTGTTGAAGGGCCAGTTGGGACCCCAGGCCCGGAACGCGTAAAGGGTGTAGGCGGGCGCGCCTGCCACTGCAGCCCGCCATACGTTGTCGGACCCCTTCACCATGGAGTAGTCGTAGGCTGCGTCCGCGCCGGTATCCGCCTGATAGATCTCCAGGACTACGTTTGTCGCATTTTTCGAAAACACGCCGACTTCGAGGATGCTGCCCGGCCCCGCCGTGAACGTTGATCCCAAAGCCCAGGTGGCCGTGCCCCACGAGGATTGGTTCACCGGGGAGTACGCCCCCGAGGCGGGGTGGTTGCTGCCGACCGCAGCGGCGTTGAGCCTGACGCCGGACGGGCCGGCCATCGCCACCGCCGCGCTTGTAAGAAGGAGAGTTTTCCGGAATCGGGACATGACGGTTGCGAGGGATTCAGGGCGCCACCCGATTCGGCGCGTCGCCGGCCTCAAGAGGTTTTGGCCGGCAAGCGCTTGATCAATGGGTGATTGCACCGATCTTCAGGGATAGGTTGGGGATCTGCCGCTTGAGGCAAAGCATGTCCACGGACCGGGCCTCTTCTACAAAGTATGCCTCGAAATAACCTCGAATGCCCCGAAATATCCCGACCGGCCGCAGATGCGCCCGCCCGTCAGTACCGGTACCGCGCCTCGACGTAATAGAGTCGGCCTATGGGCCCGTTATAGTCGCCTACGTCGGCGTTGGTGGCCGGGAAGGCGTTCGGAGCGATGGGCGGCATCTGGTTGAACGCGTTGTTGACGCCGAGCCGGAGCTCCGTCCTTCCGAGCCACTTCAGGGCGCCGACCTTGCCCAGATCGAAGCCCGCCATGGCGTCGAATTGCTGGTAGGCGCCCACATGCTGGGGGGCCGTGGAGGCGGACCCGCCCGGCCCGATGTCGACGACGGAGGGGATATAGGTGTGGCCGATCTCCAGCTCCGCCCCGCCGCACGTCCAATCAAAGGTCGAGTACGTGCGCCAGCGAGGAAGGGTCCCTTGGCTGCTGCTTCCCCCTCCCGAGGCCGTTCCCGCGTACTGATAGTAGTTCTCGGTCGGGATCTCCTGCAGGAGATAGCTGTTCCAGACGGTGACCGTGGAGGAAAGCTTGAGGCGGCCCGCCGACTGGGTCGTGGCGGTGTAGTCGAGCGTCGCGTCAAAGCCCTTGTCGGCCTGCGAGGTCAGGTTGACCAGGGGAATCTGCACAAAGATGCTGGTGGGGTTGGCCGTGCTCAGCTGGCCCGGCCCCGTGACGCCCGGCCCGGTTGGGCTCCCCACGGAGACGTACCTGGCAAACGGAGACGCCGGTCCAAGGGTTTCGACGCTTTGAACGACGGCGACCTGGTTCAGGTAGCCGATTGCTCCCTTGACGGTCGCCACGAAGAAGTCGAACGACAGGTCCAGGCCCCTGACTTCACGGGGGGCGAGGACAAAGCCCGTCGACCAGGTGTTGGCCTTGAACGGCTGCAGGAGCGGGTTGGGCCCGCTGAGCCCCGTGAAGCCCGCGCTGGACGCCGTGTTGCCATAATACCCCTGGTAGAGGAAGGGCGGAATGGGTCCGGAGATAGGCGCGCCGTAAAGCTGGGCCAGCTCCGGCGCCCCGAACGACCGCCCCACGGAGGCGCGCAGCGTGAACCGCTCGTCGACCGGCTCGTAGTTCAGGCTCGCCTCGGGAACCGCGGAATGGCCGATCTGGCTGTAGTTGTCATACCTGCCCGCCACGTCGACCGTCAGCTGGTTTATGCCCGTGATCCCCTGCTTCGGGCCGATGATCGGGGCCTTCAGCTCCCCGTAGAGCGACGTGAACGTGCGGGCCGCCCCGAACGGGGAGAAGGACTCGGTGTTGAGCCAACCCGCGATGGACAGGCCGGGTTCGATCGGCAGGCTGACTTGGTCCGGGCTGGCGGAAAGCGCCTCGCGCGTGCGGCTCGCCCCCACGGCGAAGCTC
>Ga0265318_10001414_pt1 | contig 14188 bp, 8 predicted proteins | sample 4821metaG_FD_192431 | JGI IMG/M metagenome (GOLD analysis project Ga0265318, IMG submission 192431) | Rhizosphere microbial communities from Carex aquatilis grown in University of Washington, Seatle, WA, United States - 4-8-21 metaG | ecosystem: Host-associated > Plants > Roots > Rhizosphere >... | reverse complement strand
CTGCCTCTCGCTCAGCCGGGGCTCGCTCACGTGCCACGCGATCCCGCGCTCCTTCAGGTGATCGAATATGTTGGGCCCCCGGTTCAGCCCGCCCGCCTGCAGCGGGTTCTTCTTCTCCGAGAAGTCAAACATCGAGATGAACTCGAAGGGGATGTTGTACAGGTCGAAGTAGCCGCGGAACTTCAGGTGGACCTTGAGGAGGCGGGAGAGCCGGTGCCGGAAGAAGCGCCGGCTTGTGAGCGCCTTGGGGAGCCACCTCAGGTGGCGCAGGGCCCGGAACGGCGAATGCGGGGGATCGTAGACGAAGTAGCACCAGTTCCGGGTCTCGACCGGCCAGCGCCCCGACAGGATGGAGGGGATGCAGGCCGAGCTGTAGCCAAAGACCGACCGCAGGCTGCGCCGCTCGGGGGCGTGCCTCGTGGCGAACGGATGATCCTTTATGATCTCCCAGCCGCAGGCGTCGACGAACACGAACAGCGGGAGGAGGCGCTTCATCGGGCGACCCCGTGCTGGCCGGCGACCGCGGGGAGGAGCACGTCGCCCCGCCTGCGGGACGGGCGCATTTCCATCGGAGGCGTGCTGCCGCGCTCCTCCGTCAGGAGGAGGAAGGCCTGGTCGTCGTCCATGACCGAGGCCCCGCGAAACCGGCCGATGTCCGTCGCGAGGCGCTCGCGCATCTCGCGGGCTGTGCCCCTCGGTTTTGCGTGGATCTGCAGCCACGTGCTCAGGCGGTTGAGCCCGAAGCTCTCCCCCGATGCGTTGCGCATGTCCGTCAGGCCGTCGGTGTAGAGGAGGAGGGTCGCGGGCGTCCCCATGACTGCCTTCATCTCGGGGTACTCGGTGTCCGGCAGCACGCCGAGGGGAAGTCCCTGGATCGGCATGCTCGAGACGGAGCGCAGTCCCGGCAGGACGAAGAGGGGGGGGCAGTGGCCCGCGCTGGCCGCCGTCAGCTGCCGTGTGGCCAGGTCGACCCGCACGATCTGCGCCGTGATGAACATCGAGGCCGAGGAGAGCTCCTTGTAGAGTAGGCGGTTCAGCCTGCTGAGGAGCTTCGACGGGTCGGAGTCGTGCTCGGCGAGGCCGCGCAGGAGGCCGCGCATCGTCGTGGCGAACAGCGCGGCGGGCACACCCTTGCCCATGACGTCGGCGATCATCAGCAGGAGGGACCCCTCGCCGACGGCGATCGCGTCGTAGAAGTCGCCCCCGACCTCACGGGCGCTCCACCAGCCGCCCGCAAGCCCGAATCCGTTCACCTGGGGCAGGGTGCGCGGCAGCAGAAGCTGCTGGATGTCCTGCGCGATCTCGAGCTCCCGAGTGATGACGCGGTTGCGCACGCCCTCCCTCTGGCGCCTGAGGTTGATCGTCTGGATGGCGAGGAATTCGGCGAACGTCCGTATCACATCGTCCTGGAGCCGCCCCAGGGGGAAGTCGCCGCTGCGTCTGCCGACGGCGATGGTCCCGACCAGCGTGCCGCCGAATGACAGGGGGCAGACATGGCCCGTGCCCTCGGGCCCGACCGCCCGCAGGGGCTCGTATGGGCTGGAGCCCTCGCGATTGTCGAACCTCGAGGCCTTCTGGCTCAGGGCCACTGCGGCCTCGATGCACGCCGGGACGCCACGGGTGGTCGACACGTCGATCGGGCCGGAGTTGAGGTCCGACTCGGAGGTCGCGGCGACAATGAGCCTGCGGCCGTCGGGGGAGAGCATCCGAAGGACGTACCAGTCGGCCGACGTGAGATGAAGGATGTCGATCAGGATCCGGCCCTCGAAGCCGCCGGAGGCGCCCTCGAGCGCGCCGAGCTCGGCGCAGCACCTGAACACCGAGGCGAGCGTGTCGGACCGGAGCTGCAGCTCGCCCGCCATGCTCGCCAGCTGCTCGTTCGCCTCGGCCAGAAGCTCCTTGCATTTCTCGAGCGAGGACGTGTCGTCCTGGGCCTCCCCCTGCCGGGCGGCGGGCATCCGGCCCGCGGTGCGCCTCTTTCGCATGACCAGGATGTTCTCGTTCGTGCCCCGGAGGTACCGCACCTCGTCCATCACCGACTGGATGAGGAATAGCCCCCGGCCCCGGTCCGTGAGGGGCGACGGCGCCGGGATGCGCTCGCGCAGTGCGAAGCCGCCGGTGTGGTCCGTCACCCGCAGCTCAATCTGCGAGGGTGTCACGAGCACCTCGGCGATGGGCTTGAGCGCCTTCGAGGTGCCCTGCGCGTACTCGACCGCATTGCTGCTGGCCTCCGCCATGCACATCTCCAGGGGGAAGAGCTCCTTCTCGGACAATCCCTGGTCGGCGAGGAACTTCCGGATCGCCTTCGCCACCTCTCTTGCCGATTCAAGGTTCGGTGGAAAGGCGAGCCGGAGCGTCGCGGGCCGCGCCGGCTCGATTGAGGTGACGGGCATGGTGTCAGCGCTTCACGATCTCGAAGAGCTGCTGCATCTGGGTCAGCTCAAGAAGCTGCTGGATCTCCGGCATCGGGTTGAGCAGGCGCAGGATGACGCCCTCCCGCTTCGCGGTGGCGCGGTAGAGCGCGAACAGAGAGCCGAGCCCGCTGCTGTCCATGAAGCGCGTCTGCGACAGGTTGATCTCGATGGTGGTGGTCGTCCCGGTGAGGGCCGCGCTGACCTTGTCGCGGAAGCTTGCTGAGTTCACGGCGGTCAGCTCGTGGATTTCAGAGACGGTCAGCAGGGGTCCCTGGATGTCAATTTTCATGGATGGACTGCGGCGCGTCTATTGGGAGGGCGCCCGGCCCATGCGGGCGCGAAGCGACATGATCAGGCCGGACTGCGACCCGGTCGGCGCGGGCGCGTTCTGGGTCCTCCCGAATCGGTCGGCCGTGTCCGGGAAAGGGGGCTTTGAGAGGGAGCTGAGCAGGAACGGGTCGGGGACCCGAAGCGACGAGTCCGTCCGCCAGTCGATCAGGGTGCCCCCCCAGGCCAGCGAGTAGGCAACGGAGGTCATGGGCCCGACAAAGGTATCGGGCCCGACCCAGCTCTGGGTGACGCTCGCCTTCTCCTCGACTATGCAGCGGTCCTCGATGATCGAGCCCGGGCCGACGACGGCGCCGTCCCCGATGACGGTCTGGTCCCCGATCCAGCAGGGGGCGACCAGCTCGGCCGACGGGGATATGCGGGCGCGGCTGCCGACCCAGATCCCCGGCTGGGGCTTCGTCACGCGGATGCGGGAGGGCGTGATGGCCTTGGGCATCCAGGCGACCAGCGCAGTGTACCAGCTGCCGTAGCTCTCGAAGAGCTCTAGGTCGGGGTTCCCAGGCAGGCTGGAGGCCACCACGACGTCGTAGGGCGCGGGAAGCCAGCCCGGGTCCGCGGCGTGCCGATAGAGACTGACCGCCTCCCGGCGGGTCGGCTCGGAATTTGCGGGGATGACCTCGACCCGCACCCCCCAGCGCGCGCCGTCGCCGACGGACGCCCGCACTTGGTCCGCGCCGTCGGCGGCGATGACCTGAATGTGGCGCGCCCCCATGGCCGCGAGGTGCTCGATCCAGTGGCAGGCGACGCAGTCCCCGAGGCTCGGCGCCGTGGCGAGCGGGCCGGGCTTCGCCAGGTGCGGGACCGCCGGCCTCTCCGACGGGCAGATGAGGAGGGCCTTCATCAATAGGCCCCCGAGCCGAAGACGACCGCCTTGGGGGTCTTGACCAGGATGCGTATGTCCTGGCCGAGGCTCTGGCTCTCGATGTAGTTGACGTCGAGGAGCACCTGGGCCGGGAAATCAATCTCCGCCCTGCCGCTGATCTGCCAGACGCAGGTGATGCCCGGCTTGACCGCCAGGCGCCGGCGGTCGGCGAGCGAGTAAAGGGCGACCTCGCGCGGGACGGGCGGGCGCGGACCGACGAGAGACATGTCGCCGATGAGGACATTGTAGAACTGGGGCAGCTCATCGAGCGAGTAGCGCCGCAGCCAGTAGCCGATCCTCGTCACGCGCGGGTCGTCCTTGATCTTGAACGTGATGCTGTCGCCGTGCTTGTTCGCCGCGAGGAGCTCCACAAGGCGCTTCTCCGCGTCCGTGCGCATGGAGCGGAACTTGTACATCTTGAACTCGCGGCCATGGCGGCGAACCCGGGTCTGGGCGAAGATGACGGGGCCGCCGTCGAGGCGGACGAGCGCCCCGATGATGAGGAAAATGGGGAGAAGCGCCGTCAGCGCCGCGAGGCTCCCGATCACGTCGAGGATCCGGCGCGTGCCCTCGGCCGCGCCCATGAGCCCCTTGTGCGCCGCCCGCCGCGCGGAGGAGCGCATGTTGAGGCGCAGCAGGCCGCTGCGGCTTTCATAGGAGGCGAAGCGCCCCAGGAGTTCCCGGCTGACCGGCTTGGCTTTCTTTGGGTTCATGTGCGGAGTGGGGCCTGCCCGGCGGCTCGGGCGAACAGCCCCTCGAGGCCGTCGATGTAGGCGCTGAAATTGAATCGTTCGTCCGCGAGCTGGCGGCCGTTCTGGCCGAGGCGGCGCGCGAGCGCCTTGTCCTGGAGCAGGACGTCCACCCTCGCGGCGAACGCGTCGCGGTCCCTCCACGGGACAAGGAACCCGTTGACGCCGTCCAGCAGCCATTCGCTGATGGCGCCCGCGTCGAAGGCGATGACGGGAAGGCCGCACCGCATGGCCTCCAGCCCCGCCGCGCCGAAGGGCTCGGGCCAGAGCGAGCTCATGACCGCCAGCGATGCGTCCCGGTAGGACTCCGCAATGCTCGCCTGCGGCACGAAGCCCGCGAAGTGCACGCGGTCCTCGAGGCCGAGGCGCCTGCTGATGAGCTCGCATTCGGCCCTTTGGCTGCCGTCTCCAAGTATGAGGCACTCAAACGGGGACTTCACGCGCGCCAGCGACTCGAGCAGGACGTCGACGCCCTTTCCCCGTATGATCTGGCCCGAGTACACGATGAGGTTTCGCGTGCCGAAGGACGGGGCATCCGGCGACGCGGCCGGGCGGGGCACGGGGGCGTGCGTCTCGATCTGCCCGAGAGCGAAGCCGTTATGCAGGAGCTCGTTCCTCATGTACTCCGAGGCGACGACGAGCCGGTGGAATTTCTTGTTCATCTCGATCTCCCTGCGCTTTGCGCCGTAGCTCACCCAGCGCAGCGGGAATCCCCTTCCGTGGGCGCGGCCGATCGGGGCGCCGCAGGGGATGACGCAGTAGGCGGACGCCGCCCGGGTGCAGATCCGGCGGCTGAAGACATTGTATTTGTAGCTGCGCATGCAGTAGAGGTCGTGGTCGTGGACCATGCGGACCACCGGCCGGCCGCAGCCCTCCAGGGCGCGAAGCACGCGGGGATCGGAGAACTTGTGGAGGTAGACGACATCGGGCTGGAACCGCGCCAGGGCTCGCTCCACCGCTTCGGGCGACGGGGATTCACCGAGAGCCTCGCGGTCCTCGAAGACCCGGCACCATTCGGCCGCGCTTCCCTCGCCGCCGCCGTGCGCGATGGACACGGCATGCCCCCGCCGCAGCATTTCCTGCGCGGTCAGCAATATGTTCGCCTCGGCGCCGCCGAAGGCACCGAAACGCTCATGAACAAAAAGCAGTCGCATTACCGGATGGTTGTTTAAATTGGGTCTATCGATCGGGGAGAAGGAGCCCCGCCCCCTATGACCGCGGCGTTGGAGCATTGAACCGGGGGGTGAACACCCCAGACGGGGCTGGTTAACAACCACCCGCGGGGCGGAACAGTCGGTCCATGCGGGATACTAACGGCGCGAATTACCATGCCCGTCCCCGCCGCAAAAAGGCCCAGTCGAGCAGAGTCCCGCGCCAGCACGGGAGAAGCGAGAGGAGGCCCGGCCGTGGCCTCGAGTCTCCGATCGGCCTACCCGGGCGCCCTGCGGGAGCACCTTGAGAACCCGTCCGAAGCCACCCTCCAGCACGCGTTTGGACTGGGCGAGGCCGCCTTGAACGCAGGCATGGAGATCTTCGACCTGATAAGCGTCCACCACGAGGCGCTCGCCTGCGGGGTGATCGCCGATGGACCGAGGGTCCTCCCCGTCCGCACCGCCCTGGCCCTCGAGTCGTTCCTGATCAAGACCCTGCTTCCCTTCCGCGCCGCTGGTGGGGGTCCCGACGGAGCGTGGGAGCGCCGGCTCACGAAGCAGGCGCGGTACAGCGAGGCGCTCGCCCAGCGCATCGAGCGCCTGGAGGAGGAGATCGAAGACCACCGCAGGGCCCAGGCCGCGATGAAGGAGAGCAAGGACCATTACTTTCAGCTGTATCAGGAGGCCCGGGCCATGCAGGCGAACCTGCGAGAGCTCTCCGCCCAGGTCCTCTCGGCCCAAGAGGACGAGCGCAAGCGCATCAGCCGCGAGCTCCACGACGAGATAGGCCAGGCGCTCATCGCGATAAACGTCACGATCTCGATGCTGAAGAGGCAGGCGGTGTCCGACTCCGCCTTCCAGGGCAACGTCGCCGATGCCGAGAGGCTCCTCGCCCGCACGATGGAGAAGGTCCACCGCTTCGCCCGCGAGCTCCTCCCGGCGATGCTCGACCATCTCGGCCTCCAGTCCGCGCTTCGCGCCCTCATTCTCGAATTCACGAGGCAGACGGGCATCAGGACGGAGCTCGTTCCCCATCCCCACCTGTCGCGACTGGACGGGAGGCGCGAGGAGGTGTTCTTCCGCGTCGCGCAGGAGGCGCTCAACAACGCGTTCAAGCATGCCGCGGCGACCACGGTGAGGATAGAGTTCACGTCAAAGGACGGGGCCCTGATGATGGCGATCGGGGACGACGGACGCGCCTTCAGCGTGGAGGAGAAGCTGGGCGGAAAGTTCACCGGGCGCCTCGGGCTTCTCGGGATGCAGGAGCGCGTGCGCCACGTCGACGGGAGCTTCGAGATCGAGTCGGTTCCCGGAAGCGGAACGAGCATAGTCGTCACGATCCCCCTTTCCGCCCAGGTCCGGCGCTGGACGCCCGGGCCGGGAATGGGCGACAGGCCCGCCGACTCCCCGTCCTCCGCCAATTCCTATCCCTGCCTCTATGAAGAAAATATCTGTGCTGCTCGCTGAGGATCACACGGTGGTTCGCGAGGGACTCCGGTCCCTGCTTTCCGCGGAGCCCGACATAGACGTCGTGGGCGAGGCGGCGAACGGTCGCGAGGCCATACAGATGGCGCAGGAGCTCCATCCCGATGTGGTCGTTATGGATATCGCAATGCCCCTGCTCAATGGCCTGGAGGCGACGTGCCAGATCATCGGGGACGGCATTCCGACAAGGGTCCTGATCCTCTCCTCCTACGCCGATGACGAATACGTGCACCAGCTCACGGAGGCGGGCGCGTCGGGCTACCTCGTCAAGCAGACGGCGGCCAGCGACCTGATCAAGGCGGTGCGGGAGATCGCCGCCGGAAACGCCTTCTTCAGCCCGTCCATCCTGAAGCGGCTGCTCGAGCTCTACCGGGAATCCAGCATGAAGGGGCGTCCGCAGCGCCAGAACGGCGCGTTCCTCACGAGCCGCGAGAACGAGGTCCTGCAGATGGTGGCCGAGGGCCACGTCAACAAGCAGATAGCGGCGGTCCTCAACCTCAGCATCAAGACGGTCGAGAAGCACCGCCAGCACCTGATGGACAAGCTCAATATCCACGACGTCGCCGGCCTGACCCGCTATGCCATCGCCCACGGGGTGGTGGAGAGCACGGGCCGGATCCGGGGCGTGCCCGAGGCCCCGGAGCTGCTCGAGACCGCCGGAAACGCGCGCGAATCGCTGGTGAGCGCCGCGGCGTGCTAGCGGGAGCGGCCTGCCGAGTCCCAGGTCGCTCGCCCGTCGACCAGGGAAAAGCCCATCCCGCTCAGGCTGGCGCCCCCGAGGCCGACCGAGAGGGAGCCCACCCTCAGGCGCACCCAGCGGCCCGCAGGGGGAAGCGGGCCCGCGAAGAAGCGCCCGGCTGAGCCGCTCTTGCCGTAGGTGATCTCATTGGCGCCCCAGTAGGCGCGGTGCTCCCACGACCCGCCGTCGTTCCACGACAGCATGATTTCCCTGGGCGGATGGAGGGGATCGAGGAAGACCCACGCAAAAAGGGTGTCGCCGGCGTCCACCTTCAGGGTGGCGCTCGCCCCGGTGAACATGTGCTCGTGGAGGCCCTGGGCCAGGCTCGACTGGTGGGCGGGGTGGCCGGAGCGGGGCGCGGGGTCGGCCGCCGTCCATGTCCACGCGTCGCCGCCTCCCGACGCGGGGACGGCCCCGGCCGGGAGCGCGCCCTCGAGCCACGCCACCGAGGCGCTGTCCGCCTCGAAGGCGCCCGCGGCAAAGGCGCGGCGGCCGTCGGGCCACTCGATCTCCACCTCGGCCCACTGGCGGCCGCTGTTCCTAGGCGTGACGGCAAAGGTCTGCCCGAAAGCCGGCTCCTGGTCTCGGGCCTCCCAGACGATCCGGGCCCGCTCGAGGCTCTCCCCGTGCACGTCCACGCGCAGGACGACCGGCGCATTGAGCTGGACCGGGGCGCCCGGGGTGACGACCTGCGCGCGCGCGGGGCTCCACGTGGCGCCCCCCTGCGGCGTGCGGGCCGCCAGGAAGGCCGCGACCAGGAGGCTCCGGGCCTGGTTTACGGCGATGTACTCCGTGGTCACGTTGAAGGCGTCGCTCCAGCGGTCATAGAACGGGTACGGCGACACGGCCGCGTTGTCGTCGGGATAGGTCGCCTCACGAAGCTCGGTGCCGTATTTCGGCATGTACTGGAAGGACGCCTGGATGTTGCCGATCGGTATGCCCGAGGGCGGCAGGACCCGGCGGTCGTTCTGGGCATACTGGCTGACCACCTCGCGCTGGCGCCTCGTCCCGAGGCCGGTCAGGTAGGTGACATTGACGGGATTGCAGCCCCCCTCGTAGTTGAGGGCGCCGACCAGGGCGTCGACATAGGCGGGCTTCGGGTCGATCGCGTAGGCGACGGCCATGTCACTGGCCTGGTCGACGGAGAAGTACCAGCCCGCGCCGTTCACCGCCTTGGTGGCCAGCGGCAGCGGCGTGGCGTAGGCATTCTTGGCCGACCAGTCGAGCGCATCGTCGCCCGCGGCCATGACCTGGCCCTCGCAGAGGGAGAGGTACCGGGCGTCCAGGGCGGACGCCGGCAGGCGCCCGCTGCGGGCGGCGAACGCATAGCTTCGTATCGCGTTGCCCCAGCTCTCCGACATGCGCCACCAGCCCCAGCGAAGGGTCGCGCGGTCGGAGGGGTCCGGGAACCACTCGAACAGCTGCCGCTGGAACCGGGCGTCGCCTGTGGCGAGGAAGAGCTCGCAGGCGGCCCACGCAAGCTCGTCGTCGTGCGTGTAGCGGTCGCCGTAGAACGTGATCTTCTGGTAGGCGCCGGCCTTTCCGTACCTGGCTATGGCTGTCGAGAGGAACTGCCAGCCGAGTTGCGCCTGCCTCAGGTATTGGGCCGCGGCGGCGGGAAAGCTCCGCTTGAATTCCGGGGACGAGGCGCACTGCGCCAGCGCCGCCACGGCGGCGGCGGTCGCCGACGTGTTCTTGGGCCAGACGACCTGGGGATCCCCGTGGTCGGGCAGGACGTTGGACTCGTACTGGCGGTCCCTCGGGTAGACGAGGAAGTAGAAGCCGCCGTCGGAGTCCTGGAGCTTCGAGATGTAGTCCGCCTCCCACTTCGCCTCCTGGAGAACGTCGCTGATGCCGTCGCCGCTCTCGGGGATGCCGAGGTTGTCGAGCTTCGCGACCCCGGGGATGGAATCCACCGCAAAGACAAGGTAGTGGATGAGCTCCGCGCTGTTGATCGTGTACTTGCTGTAGTCGCCCGCATCATGGTGGCCCCCGGATACGTCGACGGTTCCCTTCCTCACGAAGGGATAGAGCTGGCTCGCCTCGCTGGTGAGCGCCGGCGCGACCTGGGGCGGGTTGTCCGCGCCCGGCACGCCGCCGTAGCCCGCGATCGTCGCCCACGTGAAGGCAAAGGCGGGATCCGACTGGTCGGGGACCTGAGCGGGGGCGACATGGCACGCGCCGTGGACGAACCGCGTGTACGGCAGGTCATTGCTCGTGCCGCAGCGCTGCTCGTAGAGGCCGAGCGCGTAGGTGCGGGCGAAGCCCATCGCAATCCCGTCGTCGATGAGGAAGGGGAGCGATGCGCCGAGGCCGGCGACCTCCAGCCTGTATTCCCCAGGCCGCTGGAACTCGCTGAAGTCCGCCGCGAGCACGGCCTGGTAGGGCGTGGGAGTCGTGCGGTATCCGACGTCCCTGCGGGGTGTCAGCCTGCCCCTGAAGACGGATTCGCCGCTGCGCGCGTCGACGAGCTCGAATCCAGGCGCCGACGGAACCTCCAGCTCGCCCATGTCGCCCAGGTAGTAGCCCACCATCGCCACCTTCGGGAGCGACGTCGTGTATCCCTCCTGGTTCACGTGGATCGCCGGGCTCAGGCGGTGGGGCTCAAAGGCGGCTGACGCGGCCGCGGCCTGGCCTCCTGGCATCACGGATGGATCGCGGACCTCGACCATAAGGGCCGCTCCCTGGGGGTCGATGGGCTCGGCGAGGCGGATGTAGTACTGCGTGGCTATCCTCAGGTCGCGTTCGGCCAGCGGGGCGTAGATCACACGGCGCTTAGCCCCTATGCCGGCGATCCCCGCGGACCGGCCCGCGACCGTGACCTGGAAATCCGGAGCCACCGGCTTCCCCTTGGCCGAGGCGGAGACCACCGTGAGCTCGAGCAGGGACGGGGTGATGATCCGCAGCGTGCGCTCCCCGACGGCCGGAACCCGCAATGACTGGGTGTCCCCGTCGGAACGGGTCTGGGCGCCGAGCCCCGCGGAGGCCAGCAGCCAAAGAATGCAGCAGGCGAATATAGGGCGATTCGGCACGCCCCTTCATTCTAGGACAAGAAAAGCGCCGGGGCCATGGGGTGCTTACCCCTTCGGACCCCGGCGCTCGCAGAGCACTGGCTTTCAGCTGGACCCGTTGACCGGCTCCTCGGCAACGGCAAAGGGATACGTACCGGTAGGTGCTTGGAAGCTTGGAGGCTGTCGTGTGCGCATCTCGGAACCGTATGTTTAGGGGAGTGTTTGGAAATGAGCGGGGCGGATCACGGGCTGGAGGACCGGCCGATGGCGTCCCATGTGACGCCTCCGTCGTAGAGGGAGAGGTCCATGCCGCTCACGGAGGCTCCCTCGAGGCCCACGGCGCTGGCGGGCACCGAGAGCTTCACCCAGCCTCCCGAGGCGGGGAGGGGGCCGGCATAGTGGCGGCCCGCGGTCCCGTTGTTTCCATAGGTGATGTTGTTGGTGCCCCAGTAGGCCCGGTGCTCCCATGAGGCGCCGTCGTTCCAGGCGATCAGGATCTCGGACGGCGGATTGGCGCTGTTCAGGTAGACCCAGGCGAACAGGGTGTCCCCGGAATAGACCTGCATGGCCGATGCCGCGGCTCCCGTGAACGACAGCTCGTGGACGCCCGAGGCGACGATGGTCCTCGCCGCCAGGGCGCCGGACTCCGGCGCCGGGCTCGACGACACCCAGTTCCAGCCGTCGCCGCCGCTCGATCCCGGGACGGCCCCCGCGGGCAGGGCGTCGTCGATCCAGACCTGGGTCGGGCCGTTGGCCTGGAATTCGTTCTCGGCGAAGGCTCGGCGGCCGTCCGGCCACTCGATCTCGGCCTCGGCCCACTGCGTGCCGTCATTGACAGGCGTGAAGGCGAAGGTGGAGCCGAAGGCGGGCTGCTGGTCGAGCCCCTCCCAGACGATCCGGGCACCCGTGAGGTCGAGACCGGGCACAGTCACGCTGAGCGTGACCGGGGCGTAGAGGAGGGCGACCGTCGCCGGCACCGCGATGGCCGCAGCCGGCGCCTTCCAGGCGCCGGTCGAGCCCGAGGTGAGCGACGCGAGAAGCGCCGTCGCCATGAAGCTGCGCGCCTGGTTCACCGTGATGAACTCCTGCGTCACGTTGTAGGCGTCGCTCCAGCGGTCATAGCAGGGGTAGGCGCTGGTCGTGCCGCTGTCAGACGGATAGGAAAGCTCCGACAGCTCGGAGCCGTAGCTCGGCAGGTACTCGAAGCCGACCGTGACCTGGCCCAGCGGGATCCCCGAGGGGGGGAGGGAGCGGCGGGAGTTCACCGCGAACTGGTCGACGATGTTGTGCTGCCTCTTGAGGCCGAGCCCGGTGAGGTACATGACGTTCACCGGGTTGGTGCCGCCCTCGTAGTTGAGGGCCCCGACGAGGGCGTCGAGGAGGGCCGGGTTGGGGCTCACGAGGTAGGCCACGGCCGCGTCCGACGCCTGGTCGAGCGAGAAGTACCAGCCTCCCCCCATGACGGCCTTCGTGGCCGGGGGGAACGGGGTGCCGTAGGCGTTGCCCGCCGACCAGTTGACCACGTTGTTGCCGGCGGCCACGACCTGGGCCTGGCACAGGGCAAGGTACGGGGCGTTGAGGGCCGAGGCGGGAAGGCGCCTGCTCAGGGCCGCGAAGGCGTAGTCCCGGATCGCGTTTCCCCAGCCCTCGGCCATGGACCACCAGCCCCAGCGGAATGTCGCCGGGTCGGCCGGGTTGGGGAACACGCTGAAGAGCTGGGCCTGGTAGGCGGCGTTCCCCGTGGCGGCAAAAAGGGCCGAGGCCGCCCACGCGTACTCGTCCTTGTCCTGCCAGTCATCGGAGTAGAATGTCAGCTTCTGGTAGCGGGAGGCGCCGTACTTGGCCGTGGCCGCCTGCAGGAAGGCCCAGCCCTTCTGGGCCGAGGCGAGGTAGGCGGAGGCCTGGGCGGGGTAGTACTGCCTCATCGCGGGGGAGGATCCCGCTTCGGCCAGCGCGGCCGTGGCGGCCGCGCTCACCGAGGTGTTCTTGGGCCAGACGGCCTGAGCCTGGCCGTTCTGGGGAAGCGAGTTCTCGTATTCCTCGCTGAGGGGATAGACCAGGAAGTAGAAGCCGCCGTCGGCGTCCTGCATCTTCAGCAGGAAGTCGGCCTCCACCTTCGCCTCCTGCAGGGTGTCGGGGATGCCGTCGCCGCTCTCGGGTATGCCCAGGTTGTCCATGGCCGCGACGCCCGGGATGTTGTCGACGGTGAAGATGAGCTCGTGGACGAGCTGGGCGCTGTTCGCCGTGTACTTGCTGTAGTCTCCGGCGTCCCAGTGCCCCCCGGAGACGTCGACGGTGCCCGTGTTGACGAAGGGATAGAGCGACGTGGCGTTGCCGGAGAGGGCCGGCGCGGTCTGCGGCGACTGCATGGGCGGGCTGCTCTGGGTGGCCTGCGAGGTGTAGCTCTTGATGCAGCTCCAGGTGAAGGCGAACGCCGCGCCCGTGTCAGGGAAGGGAACGGAGGCCGGGGCGGTGTGGTCCGCCGTGTGCGCAAAGCGCGAGTATGGGAGGCCCACGGCGGTCCCGCTGCGCTGCTCGTACATGCCGAGCGCGTAGGTGCGGGCCCACGCCATCGCTATCCCGTCGTTGATCAGGAAGGGAAGCGAGGCGCCCATGCCCTGGACCTGGATCCGGTATTCGCCGGGGGTGGTGAAGGCGCTGAAGTCGGCGACGAAGACCTGCTGGTAGGGGAGCGGGTTCGTCTGGTACCCGACGTCCGGGCGCTGGGTGAGCGCGCCCTGGAACACCACGGCGTTGGTGTCCACGTCGATGATGTTGAAGCTAGAGGCCGTGACGGGCAGCTCGCCCATGTCGCCGAGGTAGTAGCCCACCATCGCCTTCTTCGGGAGGGACGGCACGTAGCCCTCCTGGTTCACGTGGATGGCCGGGCTGTAGCGCAGCGGGTTCACCGTGAGCGAGAACGGCGTGGTGGCCGGCCAGATCGTCCCGTCCGGGTTCGTGACCACGACGGCGGCGCCGTCGGCGACGGGCGCCGCGAGCTTCAGGTAGAGGGCGTTGTCTATCCTCAGGTCGTAGGTGTTGAGCGAGGCGTAGGACACGCGGCGCCTGAATCCGACGGAGGAAACCGCGACCGGCTGGCCGTCCACCGTCACCGTGAGCGCGCCCGCGGAGGGCGCCGCGAACTGGTTGCTCGCGTTGACGAGGTTCCAGCTGGTGACCTTGGCGGGATCGGGCGCCTTTGTGCTGATCTGCCGGAGCTCGAGCATCGTGGGCGTGATCGCGCGCAGCGCGCTGTCGCCGACCGGTGGCGCGATCAGGTTGGCGGCGTCCATCTCGCTGACCGCGGGGCCCGAGCCGAAGACGGTCCCGACGGGCGTGGTCGTCGGGGGCACAGGGCCCCCGGGGCTTGCCGGGGAGGGGACGGGGGCCGCGGGGGCTGCCGGCAGGGAGCCGGCGGCAACGATGCTG
>Ga0265318_10001413_pt1 | contig 14189 bp, 9 predicted proteins | sample 4821metaG_FD_192431 | JGI IMG/M metagenome (GOLD analysis project Ga0265318, IMG submission 192431) | Rhizosphere microbial communities from Carex aquatilis grown in University of Washington, Seatle, WA, United States - 4-8-21 metaG | ecosystem: Host-associated > Plants > Roots > Rhizosphere >... | reverse complement strand
CTGAGTGTGGAGTTCGGGCGCTCGCTCACGCTTGGGCTGGCCGACCAGTACTTTCGGTTCAAAGCGGCGCTGGAGCGGCTGCTGGGACGCGAGGTAGATCTTGTCGAGTTGCGCGCCATGCCGGCGTCCCGACTCAAACAATCCATCGAGCGCAGCCAGGTGCCGGTCTATGACCAAGCGGGCTGATGTTCACCTGGAGCTCGCGCTCCGGGCGCTGGAGCGTGTGCCACGGTTTCTGGCCGGCCGGACGATGGCGATTCCGGAAGCGGCGCTGATCGTAGCGTTCCGCAACGTGCTCGCCCACGGCTATGCCACCCTCGATCAGGGCCGAGTATACGACGCGGCTACGACCAAAGTGGCCGCGCTCATAGCCGCCATTCGAACTCCGTTGGACGAGTTCCCGGGAGGCTAGCGCTAAGGCCGAACGGGAACCCGTGGCAGAAGACTGCGGTGACGGTCGTACTTGCGAGTGATGCGTTGCGCCAGGCGCAACGCCCTGCTCGTCGCGATCGACTATCTGTTCTTCGGCCCCTGGGGCCCCGATAGCGCACAGATAGTCGCGCCCGGAACTGCTATACCCCCCAAAACGTGGCCCGGCAGCAGACGTTGTACCGATGCTGACGCGTCTGCTTGCTGCAGTAGGTGACCTAAACTGGGAGAGGCAATATGCGAGTTCGGAGGAGAATTTCCGACGCCGACGTGTCGAAAGCCCCTACCGGAATCGCAGGATTGGATGTCGTGACGATGGGTGGCTTGCCACGCGCGCAAGTGACCCTGATCGAGGGGGGACCGGGCACGGGAAAGACCGTGCTGGCATTGCAATCCGTCGTGCACGCCGCGCGCGAGCTCGGTGAGTCCGGCATCTTCGTGGCCTTTGAGGAAAGTGCCGCGCGGATCGTGGCCAACGCCTCGCGCTTCGGCTGGGATTTGCCCGGGCTGCAGCAGAAGAAGCTGTTCTTTCTGAATGCGCAGCCGGGATTCGATTTGGTGCAGTCCGGCAGTTTCGATCTTGGCGGACTGCTGGCCGCGCTCGATGCCAGGATAGCCAAGCTCGGCGCTCAGCGCGTCGTCTTCGACGCCATCGATGTGGTACTGGCATTGCTCGACGACCCCGCCGCGGAGCGCCGGGAGCTCTATCGATTGCGCGACTGGATTGCGGTGCGGGGCGTCACTGCCATCATCACGTCCAAGGAAAGTGCGAACGCCGCAGTCCAGCAGCGTGGCGAATTCCTGCAGTTCATGACCGATTGTGCAATCCGCCTGGAGCATGCGGTCGTACAGGGAGTCTCGCAGCGCAGCCTGCGGGTGACCAAGTACCGCGGCTCGGATTTCCATGCCAACGCAGCGCCTTATGTGATTGGCGCCTCCGGACTGGATGTCGCAGCAGTCACTGCTGGTCTTGCCACCAAGAGCGCGGTGACCGACGAGCGGGTGTCGACGGGGGTGTTGCGTCTCGATGCGATGCTGGGCGGCGGCCTGTTTCGTGGCGCGGCGATTCTGGTCACCGGCACACCCGGCACTGCGAAGACCACGCTCTGTGGAGCCTTTGCACAAGCAGCGTGCGAGCGAGGTGAACCGACGCTGTTCGTGAGTTTCGATTCCACTGCGGATGAGGTAATTCGCAACCTCACTTCGGTGGCCATTCGCCTGCGTCGCTTCATCGACACGCCGCGGCGCCCGGGCCTGCTGCAGGTGTTTTACCAGCCCGCCCTCGAGGGCAGCGCCGAAACGCACCTGTTGCACATCCAGGAGCTGGCCCGCCGACAGCGCACGCGCTGCCTGGTCATTGATCCGCTCTCCGCGCTGGGAAGCTTCACCGACGGGAACCGGTCGCAGAACGTGGCGAAGCGACTGCTGATCTGGGCGAAACAACAGGGAATTACGCTGTTCTGCAGCAGCCTGCTCGCCAACGGAGCGGTGGAAAGCGAGAGTTCGCCGCTGCATGTATCGACGGTCGCGGATACCTGGCTGCACCTGAGCTATGTGGCACGCAACGGCGAGCGCAACCGCTGCCTGTCGATCATCAAGTCGCGCGGCACCGCGCATTCGAACCAGGTACGCGAGCTGCTGCTCAGCGAGCAGGGGGTGACGCTGGCAGACTCCTACACCGCCGGTGGGGAAGTGCTGCTCGGCACGCTTCGCTGGGAACGCGAGCAGGCGGAAGCGGCTGCTCGGCAGGAAGCGGCGCGCACCGAGCAGCTGGCACATCTGAATCTCGTGACGGAAGAGGCGGAATTGTCCTCCCACCTGACTGCGCTCAGCCGAAAACTGGATGCGAAGCGCGTCGAGCTCAAGTTGCTGAAGTCACAGGAGATCGCGCGTCGGGACACGGCCATCGACGATCGCAGCGGACGGCATTCCCGGCGCGCTTCCGATGTCCCCTCCAGGAAAGGCAAGAGGTCGGTCGTGAAATGAGGACCGCGGAAGTCTTCAGTTTCCGGCTCTATGTCACCGGCGAGGCGCCCAATTCGGTGCGCGCCCTGGCCAATCTGAACTCCTTGTGCGGCAAATACCTGCCCCAGCGCCATCAGATCGAAGTCATAGACCTGCTGGTCGAGCCGCAACGGGCGCTCAGTGACGGCATCATCATGACCCCGACACTGGTCAAGCTGGCGCCGGGCGTCCAGCAGCGCATCGTCGGATCCTTGAGCGATCTGGCCCCGCTGCTCGCGAGCCTCGGCCTGAGTCCGCCGTGAACTGATGGTCGCCAGATCCCCGGAAGCTCCGGACGAAAAATCCGACGTTCCCGCGCTGACCCGCAGGCTGCAGGACATCGATCTGGAGCTGCAGGCCCTGACGGCCGGAGAAGTCGACGCGGTCATCGGACCGGGCGGCCAGTCCTATCTGTTGCACGAAGCCCAGCTGAAGCTGCTGCGCGGCGAGCACGAGCAGCGCGATCTCATCCTGCAGCTCGAGGCCGAACGATCCGCGCTCGAGGCCGCACAGGCGCTCGGCAAGATCGGCAGCTGGTCGTTCGATCTTGCGACCGGCGCCGCCTCGTGGTCACGCGGCATGCACCGGATATTCGAGACCGATCCCGAACGCTTTCAGCCATCGTTGCCCGCGGTCGTGGCAATGATCCACCCGGAAGATCGGGGGCACATGAGTGAAGTGCTCGCGCACCCCTTGCGCGGCAGTGACGACCGGAGCGTCGAGCATCGGCTGCTGCTCCCGGGAGAGATCCTGAAATATGTCGAGGAACGCTGGCGGATCGAACGGGATGCCAGCGGGACGCGGACCCATGTCCGAGGCACCTGCCAGGACATCACGGAGCGCCGGCGCGATGAGCAGGCGTTGCGGCAGAATCAGTCCAGACTCGGCATGGTGACCCGGTTGAGCCGCATCGGCGGCTGGACGATAGACGTCCTGAAGAGCATCGCATGGTGGTCGGACGAGATCTGTACCTTCCTCGAAGTCCCGCCTGGAACCACACCCACCCTCGATGTCGCGCTGACTTTCTACGCGCCCGAGTGGCGCGAAAGCGTCGGCAACGCTCGCTCGCGCTGCGCCGATGCCGGCATTCCCTACGACCTCGAGGTCGAGGTCATCACGGCCCGTGGGCGCCGCCTGTGGGTGCGGACGATCGGTGAACCCGTGCGCGACGCCACAGGCGCCATACGATGGCTCCAGGGAGCGATGCAGGACCTGTCCGAACGCAAGCTTGCCGAGGGGGAGATACGCCGGCTGGCCACCCGGCTGTCCAACACGCTCGAGAGCCTCAACGTCTCGTTCTATACGGTGGACCACGACTGGCGTCTGACGTACTTCAATCGCGAGGCGGAACGAATCTGGAAACGTCGGCGTGAGAAGGTGATCGGAGCGAACCTGTGGAGTGAATTCCCCGAATTGAGCGGAACCATCTTCGAACAATGTTTCCGCAGCGCCGCCAGGGACCGGCAGCCTGGCGTCGCCGAGGCCGTGTTTCCTGGAACGGACACCTGGTTTCGCGCCTCCGTGCATCCTTCTGACGAAGGCATCGTCGTCTATCTGCGCGACGTGACGCTGGAACGCGCAGAGCACCGACAGCTCAAGCTGCTCGAAGCCAGCGTGGCGCGGCTCAACGACATGGTGCTCATCACGGAGGCCAACCCGCTTAGCGAACCGGGTCCGCGAATCTGCTTTGTGAACGACGCGCTGCTGCGGACCACAGGTTATTCGCAGGATGAGCTGATCGGCGCTTCACCGCGCCTGTTCCAGGGACCTGGAACGGATCGCGGCGAATTGCAGCGCATCAGTCTCGCGCTATCCCGCCTCCAGCCGGTGCATGCGGAGTTGATCAACTACCACAAAAGCGGCGATCCCTACTGGGTCGAGCTGGACATTCTGCCGGTGACGGCTGACGGCACGGAGCCCTCCCACTTTGTTGCGATCGAGCGGGATATAACCCAGCGCAAACGCGACCAGGACGCGCTGCGCGACATGAATTCGGAGCTCGAGGCGCGGGTGCGTACCCGGACTACTGAACTCGATGCCGCTCGCCAGGTGGCAGAACAGGCCAGTCGCGCCAAGTCGACTTTTCTCGCCACCATGAGCCACGAGATCCGCACGCCCATGAACGGCGTGATCGGCATGGTGGACGTGCTGGCGCAGTCCTCGTTGCAGCCGGAACAGATGGAGATGGTCCGACTGATCGGCGAATCCGCGGATCTGCTGCTCGCGATCATCGAGGACGTGCTGGATTTCTCGAAGATCGAGGCCGGGAAGCTTCGCATTGCACGCGATCCGATTCGTCTCGCGCACGTCATCGAGAGTTCCTGTTCAATGCTGGATTCCGTCGCCTCGAAGCACGATGTGGGGTTGACGTTCTTCATAGACCCCGGCATCCCGGAGTTCGTGCTGGGTGATGAGATCCGGTTGCGGCAGGTGCTCAACAATCTGGTCGGCAATGCGATCAAGTTCTCGAGCGGCCTCGACCGGCCGGGTGTGGTATCGGTGCGGGTGCGCTGCGTCGACACACGATCCGATGCAGTCGCGGTCACGATCACGGTGCAGGACAATGGGATTGGAATCGATGACGCGACGCTGAACCGGCTGTTCGCCCCGTTTGCGCAGGCGGATGTATCGACGACACGGCGCTTCGGCGGTACGGGGCTGGGTCTCGCCATCACCCATACGCTGGTGCGGCTGATGGGCGGGGAAATCGGTGTACGCAGTGCTCCGGAGGAAGGTTCGACCTTTGCGGTACAACTGCCTTTCGATCTTCCGCCGACCGGGAACCGGCGCGCGTGGGCCGGAGTGGATCCGCAGATTCGCGGCCTGGACATCCTCATCGTCGGATCCGACCGCGCGCTGTCGGAGGATCTGTCTCGCTACCTGATCGATGCCGGTGCGACGGTGCAGTGCATGCTGGAAATATCGCCAGCGGGAGTGCCCGACCGTGGCTTCAGGCCGCAGCTATGGGTCGTACTGCCGGAACGGCCGGCGATTTCGCTGGCAGGGCTCCGGGCAGCGGCGCTGCGGGATTCGGATGTGGAACCGCGTTTTCTGGCCCTGGGACGCGGCCCCAGGCATCGACTTCGCAGAGACGGAGCGGATCTGGTCAGTATCGATGTGAACGGACTCACGCGGCAGCAACTGCTCAGCGCGGTCGCCATCGCCGCCGGGCGGCAACCGCTGGCCGACGAGACCGCGCGTCCAACGCGCGCCGCGCCGATGATGCAGGCAACGGGGGTTGGCACGCCCGGCCGGGGACCCATCCTGGTGGCGGAAGACAACGCGACCAATCGCGAGGTGATCGTCCGGCAGTTGCAGCTGCTGGGGTTCGCTTCGGAGATGGTCGAGAATGGCGTGCAGGCTCTCGAGCGCTGGCGCTCCGGAGGTTTTCCCCTGGTTCTGACCGACCTGCGGATGCCGGAGCTGGATGGATTTGGGTTGACCGCGAGGATTCGATCGGAGGAGCCTGCGGGGCATCGCACCGTGATTCTTGCGCTGACTGCGAACGCACAAAGCGAGGAGCGCGACCGGTGCCGTGCGGCCGGGATGGATGACTATCTGATCAAGCCGGCGCCACTGACCGTATTGAGCGCCGCACTGGAAAAATGGCTGCCGTTGCCGGCCATTCCCGCTGACCAGCCGGCCATGGCATCCGCCCCGGAACATTTCGAGGCCCCGGCCGACCTCGGCGCGCTGGTGGCGCTGGTCGGAGGGGATCGCGTCCACGTCCAGGCAGTGCTGCGCAGCTTCCTCAGCAGCTCCAACAAAGCTCGTCAGCAACTACAGCAGGCCATGGCCGACGGGGATGCTGCGACGGTGCGCGAGATCGCGCACAAGCTGAAGGCCGGCGCGCGCTCGGTGGGTGCCGCCGTACTGGGGGCCACCTGCGAGGAGCTCGAGCAAGTTGCCGAGTCGGGCCGCGTCGATCGATTCGGGCTGCTCGGGAAGCGCCTGGAAGACGAGCTGCATGCGGTTCAGGAATATCTGGCCAGCCGGCTGACCAGTCACTGAAGCGAACTTCCAGCCGGCTGGCGCGACATCAGCGGATGAGTGTGCTGTCGATCTTGGACTGCAGGGATTGTCGCGTGAACGGCTTGACCAGGAAATTCCCGGCCCCGGCGTCGATGCTGCCCTGCACCGTTTCCCTGCGGGAGTCCGTCGTCATCATAATGATGGGGATGGCAGCCAGATCTGGCGACGCCTTCAGCTGCCGCGTGAGGGAAATACCGTCGGTTCCTGGCAGGCGGAAGTCCATCAGTATCAGATCCGGGTGTGCGAGGCGTAGCATGCTGATCGCCTCGGCGCCGCTGGCCGCGAACGACAGCTCGTAGCGAGCGGCGTCGAGTGCGCCGGACACGAGTGCGGGTACCATCTCGTCATCGTCGACCACCAGCAGCCGGGTGCGCAGCGCGTCGACGGTCCCGGGCAGCGGGCGAGATTCGGCGCTCGCGACGTCGTGTTCCAGACGGGTACTGGAACGATGCTCGTCGGCTCGCAATTGCATCATTTCTCGGCACGCGCTCCAGATCGTCATCGGCAACCGGAAGCCGTCGTAGGCGAGTGGCCAGTACAGCACGTAGTCGTCGAATCGCTGCTGCCTGCACAGCTCGAAGGCCTTCGGAACCTCGTCCTTGGTGCACAGCAGGACGCTCCGGTGGCGGTGCTCGTTCACGAACGGCAGCAGGCGGTAAAGCCCCAGGTAATACACCTGCGCCTTGGCGATTCTATCGAAGGCGAGCACCAGAACATCGGGACTATGAGCCTCGAAATCCTTGCAGGCATTCTCGGCAACGGTGGAGACGCGCACGTTCTGGAAATGGACTTCGAGCAGACGAGCGAGCAGCTCGGCATCCCTCGCGCTGTCGGTGGCAATGAGGATACGCGCCTTTTCCGGGGCAGCCGTCATGATTCCACCAGCAGCGCCTGGCGCGCCTGCCAGGTGACGAGCCAGCCGAGCAGCTGGTCCGCACTCATCGGCTTGCCGATGAAATAGCCCTGTGCGAGGTCGCAGTCGAGATCGTGCAGCAGCTCCCAGTCGTCCTGCGTCTCCACGCCTTCGGCCACCGATCGCATGCCTAAGCGACGCGCAATGCCCAGACTGCCCTCGAGCATCGGTCGGATGATCTGGTTGTTGCGCGCGCCGTGCACGAATCCGCGGTCGACCTTGAGTTCGGTGAATGGCACGTCCCGCAGCTGCGCCAGCGAGGAGTGACCAGTACCGAAGTCATCGATGGACAGCGTGAAGCGCGCCAGTCGCAGGCGCACCAGGTTTTCGAGTGGTGCCAGGGAGGAGTAAGCGAGGCGCGTCTCGGTGACTTCCAGCACGACGTCGATCGGTGTCGCACCCGCCTCGCGTACCAGGTCTGCAATGTGGCGCCAATAACCCGGTTGCAGCAGGCTCTGCATCGAGATGTTCACGGCAACGTGCGGATGCACTTCCGATCCTCGCCACATCGCCAGATCCTGTAGCGCCCGCCGCAGGACCCAATCGGTCAGCTCCGAGATCTGGCCTTGATCCTCGACTGTGGAGATGAACTGATCCGGGCGGATGATGCCGAGCTGCGGGTGCTGCCAGCGCACCAGGGCTTCCAGGCCGACGAGCGCACCGCTCTTCAGATCGACCTGCGGCTGGTAATGCAGGACCCACTGCTGCTGGTTCACGGCGGCCCGCACCTCCTCGGCTGGGAATTGCCGCTCGGCCGGCGGTGCGCAAGCAGAGGCTCGTGGCCGCCAGCATTCCAGCAGGGCACGCAGCGCGTTGCGGTTCGCCGGCTTGGTCAGTGCGCCGAGGATGGTCAGCTGCTGGCCACCGATCAGCTTCTGCACCGAGTGCATGACGCGTTCACTCTCCCCGCTCAGCAGTATCACCGACCCGCGGAACGGGCTGGCATTGAGCAGCTGGAGGAATTCCAGGCCATCCATCCCGGGCATGCGCAGGTCACAGATGATCAGTTGTGCGGAGTTAGGGTCATGCTCGACCTGCAGCAACGCCTCCGGTGCGCTCAGTGCCGTGGTCGTCTGCGTGTAGCCCATGCTCTGCAGGCTGCGCACCTGCACATCGAGCATGTGAGGATCATCGTCCACGAGCAGGATGCTGGGGCGCGGCACCTCTTCGGGCGCCCGGCGGTCCCAAGGCCAAGAGGCCTCCGCCGATGGGAAGTCCCCCAAGAGCTCGACTGCGTGTTGCTGCATCCTGACCTTGGCCGCGGGCCGGACACGGGGCACCGGGTCGGGCGAGCTATGCGTGGCTACGGGACGCCGAGATTAAGTTCAGTGTGGCAGCCATACCGTGTCCCACCTCCCGTTCCGCTGGACAGTGTCTAGATCACGTCCCTCATTGCGCCGCACCAATCGGTGTCTCCCGAGCGCGCGATCTCGGGCGCCACGCGTGGCTCAGGCGTGAAACGCCGGCTGCGCCTCGTAGGGCGCATCGCCGGTGTTCGGGCGGGTCAGCCGCGCGAGGCCCAGCGGATCGGGTGGCAGCGTGATCAATGCGCGCAGTCCCGGCTGCTGGTCCTGCAGCTGCAGCGCGCTGCCGTGCAATCGCGCGACCGCCTCGACCAGGCTCAGGCCCAGTCCCACCCCAGGGGTACCGCGACTGACGTCGCCGCGATAGAAGCGCTGCGTCACCTTCGGCACTTCGGCAGCCGGAATCCCGGGGCCGGAGTCGGCCACCGCCATCTCGACGCCCTCATCGGGGCGCAGCAGCACCGACACCGTAATCTCGCCGCCCTCCGGCGTGTACTTCAGGGCATTGTCGATCAGGTTGCCGAGCGCCTGCGCCAGCAGCACCGAGTCCCCGCGCACCGGCGCCACCGCACTGGTCTGCAGCGTGAGCTGGATGCCCTTTTGTTCGGCGGCCGGCAGGTAGAACTCGACCGCCGCGGTCGCGAGTTCTGCCAGGTCCAGCGACACGAAGCCCGAGCGGCGCATGCCGCTGTCGATCTCGGCCAGGCGCAGCAGCGCATTGAAGATGCCGATCACGCGATCGACGTCGGCCACCGCGGCCTCGATCTCGGCAAAGGTCAGCTCCGCGCCGGGCCTGGTCAGCGACAGTTCCTCGAGCCGCGAGCGCAGCTCGGCCAGCGGCGTGCGCAGGTCGTGCGCGATCGCATTGGACACGTCGCGGATGCCATGAATCAGCTGCTCCATCTGGTCGAGCATGCCGTTGATGGTGCGCGAGAGCGCATTGAGCTCATCGCCGCGGTGCTGGGTCGGCAGCCGCTCGCGCAGCGAGCCGCGCACGATCCCGGTCATCGACTGGCCGATGTCGTGGATGCGCAGCAGCAGTGCGCGGCGGATCAGGATGCCGCCGACCGCGCCGAGGATCGACAGGATCGCTACCGCGCTCGCCAGTGCATACCAGAAGTAGTGTTCCAGCGGCGCGTACAGCGCCAGGTCGCGCGCGACCAGCAGGTGGTAGTCGCCGGGCAGCGTGACGGCCACTGCCGCGGCCTTCACGGTCTGGCCGCGGCGCACGACGCTGATATTGTGCACGTTCGGATCACCGGCCTCGTTCATCGGCCAGGCCCGCAGGTTGCCGGCGAGCGGCTTGTAGTTCGCGTCGGTCAGCAGCAGCAGGCGCTCGCCTGCGACGTGCAGGCGCACGCGCGCCTCGATATAGGTGACGAGGCCGTCGGCACCGTCGTGGCGGAACACCTCGGTGAGCCGCAGCGCATCGGCCTGCAGGATCTCGACGCGGCCATCCTCGATCGTGACCTTCCACGCATACCACAGCGGAGCTGCGAACAGCGCCAGCGCCAGCAGTCCAAGGCCGGTATAGGCGGCCGCGAGATTCGCGGCCGAGGAGCGCATGACGCGGATCATGCGGCACCCCGCGCGCTTGAGCGCTGGTCAGTCATGCGAGCTCATCCGGTAGCCGGCGTTGCGCACCGTGCGCAGCAACGGACGCTCGAAATCCGCATCGATCTTCTGGCGCAGCTTGCTGATGTGCACGTCGACCACGTTGGTCTGCGGATCGAAGTGATAGTCCCAGACGTTCTCGAGCAGCATCGTGCGCGTGACCACCTGGTCGGCATGGCGCATCAGGTACTCGAGCAGCTTGAACTCCCGCGGCTGCAGCGCGATCGGGCGCTCGCCGCGCGTGACCTTGCGGGTCAGCAGATCGACGCGCAGGTCGGCGACCTCGAGCCGGGTCTGCGCGCCATCGCCCTGGGCGCGCCGCGTCAGCGCATCGAGCCGCGCGAGCAGCTCGCCGAACGCGAACGGCTTGGTCAGGTAATCGTCGCCGCCGGCACGCAGTCCGCGGATGCGCTCATCGACGTCGGCCAGCGCGCTCAGGATCAGGATCGGTGTGCGCTTGCCGGACTTGCGCAGCGCCTCGATGATCGCCAGCCCGTCGATGTCCCCGGGCAGCATGCGATCCAGGATGATCGAGTCATAGGGCTCGCTCGCGGCGAGGAACATGCCGTCGCGGCCATTGCCGGCGTGCTCGACCGTGTGCCCGGCTTCCTTCAGGCCCTTGACCACGAACTGCGTGACACGCTCGTTGTCTTCGATCAGCAGTACCTTCATGCGACTGGCTGCCCTTGGACCATGCCCCGCGGATCAAGCCCCGCCGGTCAGTGGCGAGCCGGACTCGAACCGCCCCGCGCGTGCCGCGGCGACCGCCGCCTCGACCGTCCGCTTGGCCGCCGAGCGCTGCCGGCCGGTGAAGCGGTCCAGGAACAGGTATACCACCGGCGTCGTGAACAGCGTCAGCGCCTGGCTCAGCAGCAGGCCACCGACCATCGTGAAGCCGAGCGGCCGGCGCAGTTCCGAGCCGGTGCCGGTACCCAGCATCAGGGGCATCGCGCCGAGCAGCGCGGACATGGTCGTCATCATGATCGGCCGGAAGCGCAGCAGGCAGGCCTCGCGGATCGCTACTTCCGGCGGCAGCCCGCGTTCCCGTTCGGCCTGCAGTGCGAAGTCGACCATCATGATGCCGTTCTTCTTGACGATGCCGATCAGCAGGATGATACCAATCAGCGCGATCACCGACAGGTCGAAATGGAACAGCATCAGCATCAGCAGCGCGCCGACACCGGCCGAGGGCAGCGTCGAGAGGATCGTGAGCGGGTGGATGTAGCTCTCGTACAGCATCCCTAGGATGATGTAGACCACCACCAGGGACGCCAGGATCAGGTACGGCGTGCTCTTCAGCGAGCTCTGGAACGCCTGCGCATTGCCCTGGAAGGTACCGCTGATCGTCTCGGGCATCTTCATCGACTTGGTCAGGTTCGTGATCGCATCCACGGCGGTGCCGAGTGCGGCCCCCGGAGCCAAGTTGAACGATAGCGTCACCGCGGGAAACTGGCCCTGGTGGTTGACCGACAGGAACGCCGTATGGTCGGTGTCGTACTTCACGAACGTGGACAGCGGCACCATGGTCCCGGTGGTCGGCGACTTGATGTAGAGCTGGTTGAGTGTGGCCGGATCGCCCTGCAGCGCGGGAGTGATCTCGAGTATCACGTGGTAGCTGTTCAGCTGCGTGAAATACTGCGTGACCTGGCGCTGCCCGAAGGCATCGGACAGTGTCGCGTCGATCAGCGACGGCTGGATGCCGAAGCGCGCGGCCTGGTCGCGGTCGATCGTGACCGACAGCATCGTGCCGTTGGTCTGCTGGTCCGAGGCCACGTCACGCAGCTGCGGCAGTTCCTGGAAACGGGCCAGCAGTCGCGGCGCCCAGCTGTTCAGTTCGCCGAGGTCCGAGTCCGTCAACGTGTACTGGTACTGGGTACGGGTCTGGCGCCCACCGACGTTCAGATCCTGGTTCGCCTGCAGGAACGCGGTCGCTCCGTTCACCTTCGCGAACTGGCGCCGCAGGCGCGTGATCACCTCATCCACCGTGGACTTGCGCTCGCTACGCGGCTTGAGCGCGATGAACAGGTTGCCGCTGTTGATCGCGCGGCCGCCGCCGACTGACGCGCCCCAGCTCGCGACGTCCGGATCACGCGCGACGATGTCCGTGATCAGGTGCTGGCGGCGCAGCATCTCGGTGAAGGAAATGTCCTGCGGGGCGTCGGAGGCGCCCGAGATCACGCCGGTGTCCTGCTGCGGGAAGAACCCCTTGGGGATCAGGATGTACAGCACGATCGAGAGCGTCACCGTCGTGGCGAACACCGCGAGGGTCGCGCGCTGGTGGCGCAGCACGAAATCCAGGCCGCGCTCATAGCCGCCGCGCAGCGCATCGAAGCCGCGCTCGATCAGCAGGTAGGCCTTCCCATGCTTGATCTCGTGCTCGTTGCGCAGGAACAGCGCGGCCATGGTTGGCGAGAGCGTCAGCGCCACGAACGCCGACACGGCGATCGTCATCGTGACCGTGACCGCGAACTCGCGGAACAGGCGGCCGATGATGCCACCCATCAGCAGCAGCGGGATGAACACCGCGACCAGCGACACGCTGATCGATATGATGGTGAAGCCGATCTCGCGCGAGCCCTTGAGCGTCGCCTCGAACGGCGTCATGCCGGCCTCGATGTGACGGTAGATGTTCTCGAGCATCACGATGGCGTCGTCGACCACGAAGCCCACCGCGATCGTGAGCGCCATCAGCGACAGGTTGTCGAGCGTGTAGCCGACCACGTACATCAGCGCCGCGGTGCCGAGCAGCGCCAGCGGCACGGTCACGCCCGGGATGATCGTGGCCCAGAAATTGCGCAGGAACAGGAAGATCACCATCACGACCAGCGCGACGCTCAGGCACAGCGTGAACTCCACGTCGTGCAGCGAGGCCGTGATCGTGGTGGTGCGGTTCACGAGCTTGTCGACCTTGAGCGAGGGCGGCACCGACAGCAGCGCATGCGGCAGCTGTTGCTCGACGCGCCGCGCGGTCTCGATCACGTTGTAGCCGGGCTGTTTGTAGACCATCAGCTGGATGCCGGCCTTGCCGTTCTGCCACGCCGCGACCTGTGAGTTCTCCGGCGCATCCACCGCCACACCGATGTCGCGGATGCGCACCGGCGCGCCGTTGCGGTACGCGATCACGATGTCGTTCCACGGCGCGGCGCGGTCGAGCTGATCGTTGTCGTAGATCGTATAAGCATGTTCCGGGCCGTTGATCGAGCCCTTGGGCGCGCTGACGGTCGCGGTGGTCATGACTCCGACGATGTCCTCGAGCTGGATCCCTAAGGCCGCGATCTTGGCCGGGTCGACCTGCACCCGCACCGCCGGCTTCTTCTGTCCCATGATGCCGACCTGCGCGACACCGGGAATCTGCGAGATCTGCTGCGCGATCATGTTCTCGGCGTAGTCATCGACTACCGTGAGGGGCAGCACGTCCGAGTGCGCCGAGAGCACCAGGATCGGGCCGTCGGCCGGGTTCACCTTCTTGTAGCCGGGCGGGGACGGCAGGTTCTTCGGCAGCTGTCCGGCCGCCGCGTCGATCGCCGACTGCACGTCCTGCGCGGCCGCGTCGATGTTGCGATCCAGGTCGAACTGCAGCGTGATCGAGCTGCTTCCCAGCACATTGACCGAGGTCATCTGCGTGACGCCCGGAATCTGCGCGAACTGCCGCTCGAGCGGCTGGGCCACCGAGGAGGCCATGGTCTCGGGGCTGCCGCCCGGCAGATTGGCGCCGACCTGGATGGTCGGAAAGTCGACCTGGGGCAGCGGCGCGACCGGCAGCAGCGGCCAGGCCACCAGACCGATCAGCAGGATCCCGCCCATCAGCAGCGAGGTGGCGATCGGCCGGCGGATGAACGGCTCGGAAATATTCATGGTGCGCGCCTGCGGGCGAGCTCGTCCGGCGCCTTGAG